>Ga0114931_10006539_pt1 | contig 14322 bp, 13 predicted proteins | sample 2SBtaG_FD_89579 | JGI IMG/M metagenome (GOLD analysis project Ga0114931, IMG submission 89579) | Deep subsurface microbial communities from Kolumbo volcano to uncover new lineages of life (NeLLi) - 2SBTROV14_V59a metaG | ecosystem: Environmental > Aquatic > Marine > Volcanic | place: Kolumbo...
AACCCTGTTCATGAATGTCAATCATGCGCGGGTCGAACTCAGGCTCTGGCAACGGGACGATAACCACGTGCGGCCCCATTCCAGCCTCAAGGGGCAGACGCCGGTCGAGGCCGCGCGAAACTGAACGACCCAACAGCTACCGGGGCTAGCCCCGGTAGCTGTTGCCATAACCGCCCAAACAGGGCATCAAGCTAACCAGGGACTCTGCTTATGAGTGGAGGAGCTTTGGGGAACAGGTCAGCTGCGGTTCACCCATGCGGATCGCCACCGGAAAAGGCGGCAAATACCGTTATTATAAATGCGGATTGCGGGCCGATGCCGGGCGAGCGGCCTGTTCAGGCAATTCAGTGCCCATGCAGAAACTGAATGATATTGTTATCAACACGCTCTGCGATACAGCCCTGTCCTCGAAGCGCATAGAGGTTATTGTTCCTGAATTGGTGGATCACGCCCAAAGGCGCAGTGAAAGCTATGAGAACCGTGTTGAAACGCTCAAAAATGAGCAACGCGGCGTTAAAAACCAGCTTAAAGAGTTGTGGCAACAAATCAGCGTGTCTGAAATTACTCTTGATGCAACGCTACAAAAATTTATCAAAGAGCTTCAAGCTAAAAATGAAGATTACAGTCGTGCTATCCGCCGACTGGAACAACAACAAGCTTTTCCCGTGCGCAATCTCACCCGTGATGATTGCCGTGAATTTGCATCGGCGGTGAGAAAACTGCTGAAAGAAAACAAAGACCCAAAATTCACACGGGTCTATCTGGCGCATGTGATTACCCGTGTTGATGTGGACAAAAGTAAAATCAGAATGCGCGGTTCAAAGGCCGCTTTAGCTGAGCAGGCTATTGCGTTTGATAGCACCAAACTATTGGTGCCCACCTTTGACAAGAAAATTGGCGTCCCCTAGGGGACTCGAACCCCTGTTTTCGCCGTGAGAGGGCGATGTCCTAGGCCACTAGACGAAGGGGACGCGGCCGGAACGGCCCTAGACATGCACAATGATCGCCCGGCGATCAAGCGTTTTCTTGACCCAGCCTTTGCCGCCCGGTCACTTTTCCGGTTTGGCGCGCCGGGTCAGGCTGTCGAGCACCCGCGCCGGGCCGGTCGGCCCGGGTTGCCATGGGCTGGTATGCAAGGCGATTTCGCGAAAATGGGTGCCGTCCGGCGCCGGTTCCCAGGCCGTCAGATGCACCGCCTGACCGGCGACCAGCGCGACGATAACCCAAACCATATCAGCCTCCCAGGCGGCCGCCAGATCGGCCGGCGAGGGCCGCGCCGGGCCGTCGGGATGGGAATGATAATGGCCGATCACCATCAGACCGGCGGCGCGGCCCTCGCGTTGCAGGCGCAGCCGCAGGGCGGGGTCGATCTCGAAATGCTGGTGTGGATCGGCGGCCAGATTGCGGCTGGCCACTACCCGCGCCACTTGCGCCGGGGTGCCGTCGTCCGGCCGTTCGCGCGTGCCCAACAACAGGCCGCAGGTCTCGGCCGGGCTGGCCGCCTCGGCGGCATCGACGATGGTTTTCAGGTGCGCCGGTTCAAAAAGAATCATTGCCCGCCAGCATCATCGCCCGGGCTCAGCGCGATCAGCGCCAGTCGCTTGCCGGTCGCGGCATCGAGCACCAGCAGGGACTGGCCGCCGCCGCCATCCTCCAGCAACAGGGTGATGCGCCCGTCTGCGGTGCTGGCCGACAGGGCGCGTGATCCGGTGGGCAGGGCCAGGCGGGTGGCCGGCGGCAAGGCCGAATCATCGGCCTGGTGGCGCAGGCGATAGATGATGGTGGTCACAATCACCGCCAGAGAAATCACGATCAAAACCGCCATGCCGATCACAAGGGCCTTGAGCGCGCGATGGTTTTCGGTCAACTCTTGCGCCATGGTCGAACGTCTTCACATCACGGTGCCGGACAATCGCGCCGGCGACCGGCTGGATAAGCTGCTGGCCGACGAGGCCGGCGGGTTAAGCCGCTCGCGCATCCAGGCCCTGTTGGCGCAAGGCCAGGTCAGCCGGCTGGAGCGCGGCGTGCGGGCTACAGTAACCGAGGCCTCCAGTCGGGTCAAACCGGGCGAGGGTTATGAAATTTGCGTGCCCGAGGCGGCCGACCCCGAGCCCCGGGGCGAGGCCATTGCGCTCGATGTGCTTTATGAGGACGCTCACCTCATTATTATCGATAAGCCTGCCGGCCTGGTGGTGCATCCCGCGCCGGGCAATCCGGGCGGCACCCTGGTCAACGCGCTGATCGCGCATTGCGGCGACAGCCTGTCGGGTATTGGCGGGGTGCGACGGCCGGGTATCGTGCACCGGCTCGACAAGGATACCAGCGGTGTCATGGTGGTGGCCAAGACCGATGCTGCCCATGCCGGGCTGGCCGCCCAGTTCGCCGCCCACAGCCTGGAGCGCGCCTATTGCGCCGTGGTCTGGGGCGCAGCTCTGCCGATGCGCGGCGAGATCACCGGCAATATTGGCCGCAACCCGCGCAACCGGCTGAAAATGGCGGTGGTGGCGCGCGGCGGCAAGACGGCGCTGACCCGTTATCAGGTGCTCGAACGGCTGGGCGAGACCGCCAGTCTGGTGGAATGCCGCCTGGCCACCGGACGCACCCATCAGATCCGCGTTCATATGGCCCATGCCGGCCATCCGCTGGTCGGCGATCCGCTCTATGGCCGGGCGCGCAAGGCGCGCCGCGCGGCGCTTGACGCGGACTCGCGCGATGTTCTTGCTGGCTTCAAACGTCAGGCGCTGCATGCCTGCCGGCTCGGTTTTCGCCATCCGGCGAGCGGCCGCGTCTTGACATTCGACAGCGCGCTTCCATATGACATGGAGATGTTAATTCATGTCTTGCGGGGACGCCAAAGGGATGGTTGATCAACCACCCCTTGAGTTAAGTGCGTATCTGGCATAGTTTTACAACCTGTTATCCTGAGCGGAGCGCCGCAAGCCGTGACCTCGAAATCTCCCCCCGTGAAAACGTCTCCTGCGAAATCCGGTTCGGCGAAGCCGGCGCCATCGCAAACCCTGACCCCGATCAGTCCCGAAGGCAGCCTGAGCCGTTATTTGCAGGAAATCCGCAAGTTCCCGATGCTCGAGCCTGACGAGGAATATATGCTGGCCAAGGCGTGGCGCGACCGCGGTGACACCGAGGCGGCGCACAAGCTGGTCACCAGTCATTTGCGCCTGGTTGCCAAGATCGCCATGGGCTACCGTGGCTATGGTCTGCCGGTGGGTGAGCTGATTGCCGAGGGCAATATCGGCATGATGCAGGCGGTCAAGCGCTTCGAGCCGGAGCGGGGCTTTCGCCTGGCGACCTATGCCATGTGGTGGATTCGCGCGGCGATTCAGGAATATGTCCTGCGCTCCTGGTCGCTGGTGAAAATGGGCACCACGGCGGCGCAAAAAAAGCTGTTTTTCAACCTGCGCAAGGTCAAAAGCAAACTCAAGGCGATCGACGAGGGCGATCTGTCGCCGGAGAATGTACGCGAGATCGCCACCCGTCTCAATGTGCCCGAGCAGGATGTCATTAATATGAACCGGCGGCTGTCGGGGCCGGACAGTTCGCTTAACGCGCCGGTGCGCCACGATGGCGACGGCGAGTGGCAGGACTGGCTGGCCGACGAACAGGCCGACCAGGAAACCCTGTTGGCCGAGCGCGAGGAGCTTGAGCAGCGCCGCGCCCTGATGGCCGAGGCCATGGCCGGGCTTAACGACCGCGAACGCCATATTCTGACCGAGCGCCGTCTGAAGGAGGACCCGAGCACCCTCGAAGAGCTTAGCAAGGTTTATAACATCAGCCGTGAACGGGTGCGTCAGATCGAGGTGCGGGCGTTTGAAAAACTGCAAAAGGCGATGCGTAATCTGGCGCGCGAAAAACACCTCGGAAACTAGCCTTGTCGGCGTATAAACCGCCCGGCTTGCTCTTTCCCTTTCAGCCTGTTATGGTTCTAATGCTGGATTACATCCTTCGATAACAGGGGAGAGAGTACCATGTATCGAAAGTTTACGGCGACGCTTACCGCAGCCAGTTTTGTAATCGCAACTGCTTTTCCCTCTTATGCGCTTGATGGCGCCGGCATCAGTCAGAGCCGGGGCGTGGCGGCGAAAGTAACCTGGAAAATACCATTTGGGGGCTCCACACGCGCCGAGAACAGAACTCCGGCGTTGAGTTTTCATGTCGATTATACGCGCCAGTCATCGGCCAGCGACGTATTGGTCGATACCTCCTATCAGACCATCCGGTTGACCGATTTGCGCTTTTCACCACGGGGTAGCGTCGACCAGTTCAGGCTCGGCCAGGTCGATGTTCTCGATATCGAGGATGATGAGCGGCTGAACATGTTCGGTAACATGGGCAACGCGTCGTGGCTTTATATTCTGGGCGCCATCGCGCTCGGGGTCGGGCTTTTCCTGATCATCGATGACGGCAATAATAATAATAATGACAGCCCGGACGATAGCCCGACGAGCTAATACGCCGATGCAAGCGGTGCGTAAAGCGCTCTAGTCGGCGAACGGGTCGCGCACCAGGATGGTGTCGTCCCTCTCGGGGCTGGTGGACAGCAGGGCGACGGGGGCTTCGATCAGTTCCTCGATACGCCGGATATATTTGATCGCGGTTGCCGGCAGGTCTTTCCAACTTCGCGCGCCGCACGTACTTTGCGACCAGCCTTCCAGGCTTTCAAAAACCGGCTCAATACGCGCCTGGTCGTCGGTTGATGCCGGCAGATGGTCGAGCAGCGCACCGGCGAGCCGGTAGCCGGTGCACACTTTTAACTCGTCAAAGCCGTCCAGAACGTCCAGCTTGGTCAGGGCGATGCCCGTAATGCCGCCAACCTTGACCGCCTGGCGCACCATGACCGCGTCAAACCAGCCGCAGCGCCGCGCCCGGCCGGTGACGGTGCCAAATTCATGGCCGCGCTCGCCCAGGCGCTGGCCGATGTCGTTTTCCTGTTCGGTGGGGAAGGGGCCGCTGCCCACCCGGGTGGTGTAGCTCTTGGTGATGCCCAGAACATAGTCGAGGGCGCCCGGCCCCACCCCGGCGCCGCTGGCCGCCTGGCCGGCCAGGGTGGTCGAGGAGGTAACGAACGGATAGGTGCCATGATCGATGTCGAGCATGGCCCCTTGCGCGCCCTCGAACAAAATGCGCCGGCCGGCGTGGCGCGCGCCGTCAAGGGTCGCCCATACCGGGGCGATGAAGGGCAGCAGGCGCGGCGCAATGGCCACCAGTTCGCCGGCCAGGGCGTCGCGGTCGAGCTCGGCGTGGCCTAGCCCGCGGCGCAGCGGGTTGTGGTGGGCGAGCAGCGATTCCAGCCGCGCCTCGATCGCCGCCCGGTCGGCAAGGTCGCATACCCGCACCGCGCGCCGCCCCACTTTGTCTTCATAGGCCGGGCCAATGCCGCGCCGGGTGGTGCCGATTTTGGTGGCCGCCTGTGAGGCGTCCTCGCGCAGGGCGTCAAGCTCACGGTGAAACGGCAGGATCAGCGCGGCGTTTTCGGCGATCTGGAAATTATCCGGGGTCAGGGTGACCCCCTGATCGGCCAGCCGGTCCATTTCATCGGCCAGCGCCCAGGGGTCGATCACCACGCCATTGCCGATGATCGACAGCCGGCCGCGCACCACTCCCGAGGGCAGCAGGCTCAGCTTGTAGGTGACATCGCCGACCACCAGGGTATGACCGGCGTTATGGCCACCCTGAAAGCGCACCACCACATCGGCCCGCTCGGACAGCCAGTCGACAATCTTGCCCTTGCCTTCATCACCCCATTGAGCGCCCACCACTACGACATTGGCCACAGTATTTCCCCTGCTGTTTGGATTGCCTTATGGGTCGAGCGCGACCGGCGTATCTCCGACCAGAACATAGCCGCAGCCCAGCCGGCGCGCCTCGGCGCGCGGCTCGGCCACCGTCTCCAGGCCCTGCACCGTGCGCCAGCCTTCGGCGCGCAATCCGGCTGCCAGGTCCGCCGGGGTGCCGGCCGGCAGATAAAGCCGGCGCGCGGCTTTGGGTGGCGGGACAGCGCGCAACAGCGAATCGAGATAGACCGAAAAGCCGGTCGCCGGTTCGCCGTCTCCATTGGCGCCGCCGATTTCATAGCGTCCGCCCCGGCCCAGCTCGCCGCGCACCCCCTGGGCGAACAGGGCGAAGCCGACCCCGGTCTTGTAATCAAAGCCGGCGAATTCACCGGGATCGATGGTCAGGGTCAGGTCCGGGATCAGGGCGTTCAGGCAGGCCGTCACCCGGGCCAGATTATCCACCAGTTCCGCCGCCTTGCCGCTTAGCGCCAGCGCCTCGAGCGCCGCCAGCGCGGCGGCCGCCGGGCCGGCCGCCGCCAGCAGGCCTTGCAGGGCCGGCGCATCACTTATCCGGGCCAGCGCCGCCGGGTCCCTGGTGGCCAGCGCGGCGCGGGCGCCGGCGGTCTGTTCGTCATCAAGCTCCAGTTCGCGGCACAACGCCAGCGCCAGCCGGGGCACGGTAAGATCGACCGACAGGCCGCTCACCCCGAGCCGGTTCAGGCACTTGGCGGCCAGGGCGATCACCTCGGCGTCGGCATTGGGCCCGGTAGGGCCGATCAGCTCCACCCCGGCCTGGTAAAAGGCACGCTCGGGGCGCGACTGGCCGCCCTTGACCCGCAGCACCGGCCCGGCGTAGCACAGTCGCAACGGGCGTGGCTCGCCGGCCAGCCGGGTGGTGGCGATACGGGCGATCTGCGGCGTCATGTCGGCGCGCAGTCCCATCATGCGGTGCGAGGCCGGGTCGAGCAGCCGAAAGGTGACCGGCGCCCGGGCCTTGCCGGGGCCGGCGAACAGGCTTTCCTCGAACTCCAGCAGCGGCGCGCTGACCTGCTCATAGCCAAAGGCTTCAAAGCCGTCCAGCAAAGCGGTCACCACGGTGAGCTCGAACGCCGCCTGGGGAGGCAGGAGATCATGCAGGCCCTCGGGCAAAAGCGTGCGCTGTGAATAATCCGTCATGCCTGCCAGTTTACCCCATTTTGATCAGAACGACAGCGGCTTGACCTGGCGCACATCGGGCAGGGCGGCGACCCGGGCCAGCACGTCCTCGGACAGGGCCTGGTCCATTTCGATCAGCGCCACCGCGACACCGCCGTCGGGGCTGCGGCCCAGGTTGAAGGTGGCGATATTGACCCCGGCCTCGCCGAACAGGGTGCCCAGGGCGCCGATAAAGCCGGGCACGTCGTCGTTGCTGACATAGAGCATATGGGGGCCAAGCTCGGCCTCGATGCTGACATCCATGATCTGCACCAGCCGCGGCTTGCCATTGGCGAACAGGGTGCCGACGACCTTGCGGCTGCGCGTCTCGGTGGTGACGGTCAGGCTGATCAGGGTCTGATAGTCACCCTCGCGCTCGTGCTTGATCTCGGTGACCTCGATATCGCGCTCCTTGGCGACATGGGCGGCATTGACCATATTGACCGAGGCGGCATCAAGCAGCGGGGCGAGCAGGCTTTGCAGCAGCACCGAGGTCAGCGGCCGGGTGTTGAGCTCGGTGGCGTGGCCCTCATATTCGATGGTCACCCCCTTGATGCCGGTTTCGGTCATCTGCCCGGCGAACCCGCCGAGCTGTTCGGCCAGCTTGATATAGGGCCTTAAGCGGGGCGCTTCTTCGGCGCTGATCGAGGCCATGTTCAAGGCGTTGGTCACCGCGCCGTCGAGCAGATAATCGGCCATTTGCTCGGCGACCTGAATGGCGACATTTTCCTGCGCCTCGCTGGTCGCTGCGCCAAGGTGCGGAGTGGCGATCACATTGGGCAGATCGAACAGGGGGTTTTCGCGCGCCGGCTCGACCTCGAACACGTCCAGCGCCGCGCCGGCGACCTTGCCGCTTTCAAGCGCGGCGCGCAGATCGGTCTCGACCACCAGGCCGCCACGGGCGCAATTGATCAGCCGCACCCCGTCCTTCATCTTGGCGAAGGCCGCGGCATCGACGATACCGCGGGTTGTCTCGGTCAGCGGCGTGTGCAGGGTGATGAAATCGGCCCGCGCCAGCAGGCTGTCCAGATCGACCTTTTCAACCCCCAGATCGACCGCCCGTTCCGGCGACAGATAGGGATCAAAGGCAATGACCTTCATCTTGATGCCCAGTGCCCGGTCGGCGACGATGGCGCCAATATTGCCACAGCCGATAATCCCCAGAGTCTTGCCGGTCAGCTCCACGCCCATGAATTTCGATTTCTCCCATTTGCCCGCCCGGGTCGAGGCGTTGGCCGCCGGGATCTGACGGGCGAGGGAGAACATCAGGGCGATGGCGTGTTCGGCGGTGGTGATCGAATTACCGAACGGGGTGTTCATCACCACCACGCCGCGCGCGGTGGCCTCGGGGATGTCGACATTGTCGACGCCGATTCCGGCGCGTCCGACCACTTTCAGATTGGTTGCCGCCGCCAGCACATCGGTGGTGACCTTGGTGGCCGAGCGAATCGCCAGACCGTCATAGTCGCCAATGCAGGCAATCAGCTCATCGGGGGACATGCCGACTTTCTGGTCAACCTCAATGCCGCGATGGCTGAAAATTTCGGCGGCGCGCGGGCTCAGCTTGTCGGAAATAAGAACCTTGACCATGGTTTGCTCCAGTTTTTCTCAAATTTCGTTCACGGTGGCGAAGGCCCAGTCGAGCCAAGGCAAAAGCGCCTGGATGTCGGCGGTCTCCACCGTGCCGCCGGCCCAGATCCGCAGGCCCGGGGGGGCATCGCGATAGCCGCCGATATCATAGGCCACCCCCTCGGCCTCCAACAGGCCCACCAGCTTCTTGACCAGCGCCGCGCGGGCGTCGGCGTCCAGCGCGGCAAAGCCCGCATCGACGATTTTCAGGCACACCGAGGTGTTCGAGCGGGTAGCCGGATCGGTGGCCAGAAAATCAACCCAGGCGGTGGCCGCCACCCAGTCGGTGATCGCCGCCAGATTGGCCTGGGAGCGGGTGATCATGGCCGCCAGCCCGCCGATGCTTTCGACCCAGCCCAGGGCATCGAGATAATCCTCGAGGCACAGCATCGACGGGGTGTTGATGGTTGCCCCGGTGAAAATACCCTCGATCAGCTTGCCGTTCTTGGTCATGCGGAACAGTTTGGGCAGGGGCCATGGCGGGGCGTAGCTTTCCAGCCGTTCCACGGCGCGCGGGCTGAGGATCAGCATGCCGTGGGCGGCCTCGCCCCCCAGCACCTTTTGCCACGAATAGGTAACCACATCGAGCTTGTCCCACGGCAGCTCCATGGCGAACACCGCCGAGGTCGCATCGCAGATCGCCAGCCCCAGGCGATTGTCGCCGAGCCAGTCGCCATTCGGCACCCGCACCCCCGAGGTGGTGCCGTTCCAGGTGAACACCACATCGCGATCATCCTCGATGCGGGACAGATCCGGCAGCTCGCCATAGTCCGCCTTGAGGGTGCGCACGTCGTCGAGCCGAAGCTGCTTGAGCACATCGGTCACCCAGCCGGAGCCAAAACTTTCCCACGCCAGCATATCGACCCCGCGCGGGCCGAGCAGCGACCACAGCGCCATTTCCACCGCGCCGGTATCCGAGCCGGGGACGATGCCGATGCGATAGTCCGCCGGCACGCCAAGCAGCGCCCGGGTCTTGTCGATCGCCAGCGCTAGTTTCGCCTTGCCGGCTTTCGAGCGATGGGAGCGTCCCAGGCAGGCATCGGCCAGCGCCTGCGGCGACCAGCCCGGCCGTTTGGCGCAAGGTCCAGAGGAAAAAAACGGAGACGCGGGGCGTTGTGCAGGTTTCATGATCGTCAGTCCGGATTGAAGCGAGGGGTCGCGGCGGATATTAGTGCGCCGCCGCGGCGTGTCAATGGAACTATTGCCGCAGGTGCGAAATGGCCCGGTCAGTCGTCAAACGGCACGATGGCGTGGCCGTGATCGAGTGGCCCGCAGCCGGCGCCGAATCCGGGGGCGGCGCGGATCGCCTCGTGAACATAGCGCTCGGCGCGGTCCACCGCGTCGCCGAGCCCCATTCCCTGGGCCAGGCCGGCGGCGATGGCCGAGGCCAGGGTGCAGCCGGTGCCGTGGCTGTGGCGGCTCTCAAGGCGCTCGCGGGCCGAGACTGCGACAATGCGGCCCTGTTCGGCCAGCACATTGAATACCTGCGCGCCGGCGCCATGGCCACCCTTGAGCAGCACCGCCTGCGGGCCCATGGCCAACAGGGCCAGGGCGGTCCGCTCCATCGCCGCGCGGCTGTCGATGGTCAGGCCGGTCAGCGCCTCGGCTTCGGGAATATTGGGGGTCAGCAGCCGGGCCTGGGGAAACAGCCGGGTTTTCAGAGCCAGCGCGGCTTCCATATCCAGCAGCTCGTCGCCCGAGGTGGCGACCATCACCAGGTCGAGCACCAGCGGAAGATCGCGCGCGCTGGCCTCGATCACCTCGGCCACCGCCATGATTACCGGGGCGCTGACCAGCATGCCGGTTTTCAGCGCATCGGCGCCGATATCCTCGAGCACCAGCCGCATCTGGCGGGCGACAAAGTCCGGTGGCACCGGCAACACCTCATACACGCCGCAGGTGTCCTGGGCGGTCAGGGCGGTGATTGCGGTAGCGGCATAGCCGCCCAGGGCGGTGATGGTCTTGATGTCGGCCTGGATGCCGGCGCCGCCGCCCGAATCGGATCCGGCGATGACCAGCACCCGGCCTTTCATGGGGCGGCGGCGCCCGCGTCCTCGATCACGGTGATGATCTCGTCGACCACCGTATTGATCAATTGTTCGTCCTCGCCCTCGGCCATCACCCGGATTTTTGGCTCGGTGCCCGATTTGCGGATCACCAGCCGGCCGCTTTCGGCGAGCGTGCCTTCGCCGTCGCGGATGGCGGTGCGCACACGCTCCAGCTCAAGTGGCGACGGCCCGGCGAAGGTGACATTCTTCAATATCTGGGGCAGCGGATCGAACACATGGCACACGGTGCTGGCCGGCGCCTGGTCATGGACCAGCACAGCGAGCACCTGCAAGGCGGCGATCAACCCGTCGCCGGTGGTGGTGAAGTCGTTCATGATGATATGGCCGGACTGCTCGCCGCCAAGGTTAAAGCCGTGTTTGCGCATGTGTTCGACCACATAACGATCGCCCACCCGGGTGCGCGCCAGATCGAGCCCCAGCCCCTGGAGATGGCGCTCGAGCCCGAGGTTGGACATCACCGTGCTCACCAGCCCGCCACCGCGCAAACGCTGCTTGCGCTGCCAGTAGCCGGCGATCAGCCCCATCAGTTGATCACCATCGATCAGCCGGCCCCGTTCGTCGGCCACCAGCACCCGGTCGGCGTCGCCATCGAGCGCAATGCCCAGATCGGCGCCCTGCTCGCGCACCTGGGCGCACATATAGTCGGTGGCGGTCGAGCCGCAGCCGTCGTTGATATTAAAGCCATTGGGCTCGACCCCGATCGGAATGACATCGGCGCCCAGCTCCCACAGCACCGTGGGCGCCACCTTGTAGGCCGCGCCATTGGCGCAATCAACGACAATTTTCAGCCCGTCGAGGGTTTTGCCCCGGGGAAAGGTGTTCTTGGCGAACTCGATATAGCGGCCTTCGGCGTCATCAAGCCGCTTGGCCCGGCCGAGATCGGCCGAAGCGGCGCGCACATCGCGCTCGGGCTGGTCGATGCGGGCCTCGATGCTGGCCTCGATATCGTCCGACAGCTTGTAGCCGTCCGGTCCGAACAGCTTGATGCCATTATCATGATAGGGATTGTGCGAGGCTGAGATCATCACCCCGAGATCGGCGCGCAACGAGCGCACCAGCATGCCCACCGCCGGCGTCGGCATCGGCCCGACCATGATCACGTCCATGCCCACGGACAGAAAACCGGCGGCCAGCGCGGGCTCCAGCATATAGCCGGACAGCCGGGTGTCCTTGCCGATAACCACGCGGTGCTTGTGATCGCCGCGAATGAAATAGCCGCCCGCCGCCACGCCGACCCGCAGAGCGGTCGCCGGCGTCATCACGTCCTGGTTGGCGGCGCCGCGAATGCCGTCGGTGCCAAAATATTTCCGCGTCATGAGCTTACACCCTCGTTTTGTGCTCTCACACTATAGCAACTTATGGTTAAGACTATGTAAGGCCCATAAAAGGGGCCGGATTATGGCGGATGCAAGGAAAACCAGACATCGCGGGCCTGAACGGTCGCGAAAACATCATGAACCCGCAGAATTTGCGCCCCGCGCTCAATGCCGGCCAGCGCCAGGGCCAGCGAGCCGCCCAGTCGCTGGTCAGCCGGCGCGGAGTGAATGGCATCGATCATGCTTTTGCGCGAGGCCCCCAGCAACACCCGGCAGCCCAGCCCGTGAAACAGCGCCAGCCCGTCGATCAGCGCCAGATTATGGGCCAGGTTCTTGCCAAAGCCGATGCCCGGGTCGACGATCAGCCGGTGGCGGGCGATGCCGGCCCGCTCGCAAGCCGCCAGGCGGCGCTCCAGATAGTCGTAAACATCGAGCAGAACATCGTCATAGCGCGGGTTGTCCTGCATTGAGCCGGGCGTGCCCTGCATGTGCATCAGCACCACCGGCGCGTCCGCGCCGGCGGCCAGCGTCAGGCTGCCGGGGCCTTCCAGCGCGGTGACATCATTGATCATCGCCGCGCCGGCGGCCAGCGCCGCGGCGATCACCGGGCCATGGCGGCTATCGATCGACAGCGGGGCGATGCCTTTGAGCCCCGCGATCACCGGGCGGATGCGGGCGATTTCCTCATCGGGCGAGACCGGCCGGGCGCCAGGCCGGGTCGATTCGCCGCCGATATCAAGAATGTCGGCGCCGGCCGCCGCCAGAGCGCGGCCATGGGCGATGGCGGCTTGCGGCGCCGCGTGCCGGCCGGCATCGGAAAAACTGTCGGGGGTGACATTGACCACCCCCATGATCGCCGGGCGGCGGACATCGAGCGCCGCGCCGGCTAGCGGTGGGCGGGGGCAGGTCAGGGCGTCGAACAGAGTTGCCAGCCGATCTCGCGCGCCGGCCGGCTGGTCGGCGATAAAACCGGGTAGCGCCTCGGCGGTTACCCACTGGCTATGTCGTCCCGTAGTGGTTCGGGTGATTACCTCGCCGGCGCTAAAGGCGATCCAGCCGCCGACCAGCGGCAGGGCCTGGCGGGCGGCGGTCATGCGCTGCGCATCAGGCCCTGTGATCAGGCCGGCCGGGCGCAGATAGAGCCGGGGGCTGGCGTCGGGCTCCCGCCTTCTGGAAGCCGCCATCGCCGGGTCAGCCGCCCGGTTGCGGTTCCGGTTCGGCGCCGCCGCCGCCGCGCCGTCCCTTGGGCTTGTGCGGGGCTCCGGCCGGGGGGACTGCCGCCGCCTTGGCGCCGCCTGACGGCGGCTCGCTCGACGGTGTATCGCGGGAAACCTCCTCGCCGCGCAACAAGGCCTTGATTTCTTCGCCGGTCAGGGTTTCATATTCCAAGAGCGCCTTGGCCAGGGCGTGAAGCTGGTCGAGATTGTCCTCGAGAATCTTTTTCGCCCGGGCATAGCATTCTTCGACGATGCGGCGGATTTCCTCGTCGATTTTCTGCGCGGTTTCCGGAGAGATTTCCTGGTGGCGGGCTACCGAATGGCCAAGGAACACCTCTTCCTGGTTGTCACCATAGGACAGCGGGCCCAGCACATCGCTCATGCCATATTGGGTCACCATGTCGCGCGCCATGCGGGTTGCCTGTTTGATATCCGATGATGCGCCCGAGGTTACCTTGTCATAGCCGAAAACCAGTTCCTCGGCGATCCGGCCACCCATTGCGACCGTGATGTCGGTAAGATATTTCTCACGCGTATAGGACAGGTGGTCACGTTCCGGCAGACGCATCACCATTCCCAGCGCCCGTCCGCGCGGAATGATCGTCGCCTTGTGCACCGGGTCGGAAGCCGGGCATTTCAGGGCGACCAGCGCATGGCCGCCCTCGTGATAGGCGGTCAGTTTCTTCTCGTCCTCGGTCATCACCATTGAGCGCCGTTCGGCCCCCATCATGACCTTGTCCTTGGCCTCCTCGAACTCGGCCATAGCGACCACCCGCTTGCCTTTGCGCGCCGCCAAGAGGGCGGCCTCATTGACCAGATTGGCCAGATCGGCACCGGAAAAACCGGGCGTGCCGCGGGCGATCACCCGGGGCTCGACATCGGGGGCCAGCGGCACTTTTTTCATGTGCACCTTGAGGATCTTTTCGCGTCCGAGGATATCGGGCAGCGGCACCACCACCTGGCGGTCAAAGCGGCCGGGGCGCAGCAGGGCGGGGTCGAGCACATCGGGCCGGTTGGTCGCCGCCAGAATGATCACCGCCTCGTTTTCCTCGAAGCCATCCATCTCGACCAGCAACTGGTTGAGGGTCTGTTCGCGTTCGTCATTGCC
>Ga0114931_10006540_pt1 | contig 14322 bp, 7 predicted proteins | sample 2SBtaG_FD_89579 | JGI IMG/M metagenome (GOLD analysis project Ga0114931, IMG submission 89579) | Deep subsurface microbial communities from Kolumbo volcano to uncover new lineages of life (NeLLi) - 2SBTROV14_V59a metaG | ecosystem: Environmental > Aquatic > Marine > Volcanic | place: Kolumbo...
ATCCAACGCTGCCCGCGCAGGCGACAGTATGGATGGCTACACCAGCACGATCGCGGACCAGTTTGGCGTGACGAGCTATCCCACGCGCTGGTTGATCGACCGCCAGGGCCAGCTTCGCAAAGTAGACAGCGCAGGCTCATTGCGGGAGACGATAGAAACCCTGCTCAAGGAGCCAGCAAACGCGCAAGCGCCGTAAGAGAGTCTCTCTGATCTGTTGTCTTCGGTGGAGCGGCTCTCCGAGCCGCTTTTCCCCCATATTTATACCATATGGTCATGGGCAGGTCAGAGATCTACCCAATCAAGAACGCTTCCCATGCAGCATTGGGACGTGCCAGAAATCTGTTCCACCAGAACAAAGCGCCCCGCACAATATTGATTCATTCCATTCTATCACATGGATAGGAAGGAATCAGCGAGCTCGGCTGCCGCCTGCAGCAGCGCCAAGGATGCGGACCGAGCCTGCCCCCACGACGCGCTCGACTTCGCTGATGAACCGCTCGTCAGGCGTGACGCGGGCCCAGTCGCCTGCGCGGAGCAGCACACGCCTGCCCCCGGTCCGCACGACCAGCTGCACCGGCGCACGCACGTCGCTTGCGCCAGCGGGGCGCGATTTGCGTATCTCGCCTGCGATCCAGTTGAGTGAGTCCGCAGCGGCTCCATTGAGTTGGCCTTCGTCGATGGTGATCTCCACCAGCTTGGCCAGCTGCTGGGGCGCCTGCTCGATGGGGATCAGTCTGTTGACGATGATCTGCCCTCTGCCCCTTTTGTGGTCGATCACGCCGATGACGAACACGACGCGCTCCGCCTGGGCGCAAGCACTATTTTTCGCATAGGTTTCAGGAAAGAGCACAGCGTCCGCAGTCCCCTCGATGTCTTCCAGGGTGAGAATCGCCATCCTGTCGCCCTTGCGCGTCGTGGGCGTGCGGACGGACTGCACCACGGCGCAAAGTGTGACCGGCGCGTCCTGCGACAAACTGTTGCAGTCCTTCAAGCGACAGGTCGCCAGCGCCTTGGCGATTGCGCTATAGCGCTCAAGCGGATGACTAGACATATAGAACCCGAGGGTGTCCTTCTCATGGCGGAGGAGCTCCGCTTCGGACCACGGTTGCGCTCGCGCCAGCGGCGTCTGAGGCGCCTGCCCAGCGGCGGCTGATTCACCGTCGCTCGGACCGCCAAAGAGCGCAGACTGTCCCGCCGCTTTGTCGCGCGCGATGGTGTGCCCCGCTGCGATGGCTGCGTCGATCGACGCGACCATGCTGGCCCGTGCGTCTCGACCATGCACAGTGTCGAAAGCGCCACTCTTGATGAGCGCTTCGAGCGTCGCTTTGTTGACCACGCCAGGCGGAACGCGCTCGCAGAACTCAAAGAGCGAAGAATACGGACCGTTCGCAGTGCGCTCCGCGACGATGGTGTCCATGGCTTTGGCGCCCACGCCCTTGATGGCTTTGAGCCCGAAGCGCACATGCCCATGCACATTGTCGCGAGGCTCGTCAGCCTCGAAAACAACTGCAAAATCACTTGCAGAGCGGTTGATGTCAGGCGGGCGCACCTCGACGCCCACGCTGTCGTCAGGCAGGCGCGTGCGTTTGCAGTCCTCAAGATAGGGGGCCCAGCTGGCGACCTTCTGGGCCTGGCTTTCATAAGAGAGGAACGCAGCCATGTACTGCTTGGGGAAATACGTCTTGAGATAGGCGGTTTGATACGCGACGATGGCGTAGGCGGTGGAGTGACTCTTGTTGAAGCCATACCCCGCAAACTTGAGGATGAGATCGAAGAGATCGCTGGCGGTCTTCTTCGATGCGCCATGCTCGAGGGCGCCTTGAAGGAAAATCGCCCGGTTGGCGTCAATGACGCTCTTCTTCTTCTTGCTGATCGCTTTGATGAGCGTGTACGCCTGCCGAAGAGGCACGCCGCCCAGCTCGTGGGCGATCTGCATGACCTGTTCCTGGTAAACCATCACCCCATAGGTTTCACTGGTGATGCGGTCGACGATGGGATCGACCCTGGGAACCTGCGCCTGGCCATGCTTCCTGCGGTTGTAGTCGGGGATGAGGTCCATGGGCCCCGGGCGGAACAGCGCATTGGCAGCGATGAGGTCCTGCAAACGGTCGGGCTTCATGTCAAGCAGCAAGCGGCGCATGCCCCCCGATTCAAACTGAAAGACACCCGTCGTTTCCGCCCGTTGAAAGAGCGCAAAAACCTTGGGATCGTTGTGGTCAAGTCTGTCAAGGTCCAGCGGATCGCCCTTGCGCGACTTGTCCCAGCCCGCTGCGCAGCGGATGGCGTCAAGCGTCATGGATTCACGAATAAGGGCTCTGCAGCGCTTGATGACGCTGAGCGTGCGCAGCCCGAGAAAATCCATTTTGAGAAGCCCGACTTTTTCACAGGTTGGCCCGTCCCACTGCGTGACGATGTCGTCGGATCCGGAAGGCTTGTAGAGCGGAACGATCTCTTCAAGCGGGCGCGTCGCGACGATGACCCCCGCAGCGTGCACCGACGCATGGCGAGCCTGCCCTTCGAGCCTGCGGGCGATGTCGATCAAGCGAGCGACGCGCGGGTCCTGTTCGTACGCCTGCTTGAGCTGGGGCTCCTGCTCGAGCGCGCCATCAAGCGTAATGCCCAGTGTATCCGGGATAAGCTTGGCGATGCGGTCCACGTCGCCAAGGGGGATGTCAAGCACCCGGCCCACGTCGCGGATAGCAGCGCGTGCTTTGAGCGTGCCAAACGTGATAATTTGTGCAACGTGGCCATATTTTTCGCGCACGTAGTTGATGACGTCCGCTCTACCGTCCTGGCACAGGTCGATGTCGATGTCGGGGTATTCACGCCTGTCGGGATCGGTGAAGCGCTCGAAAAGCAGGTTGTGCTCGACAGGACAAGCGTTGGAGAGCCCCAGCAGATAGCCCACCATCGTGCCCACGCCCGAGCCGCGAGCCATCGCGGGCACGCCCTGCTGCCTGCCCCAGTTGACAAAATCCCACACAATAAGAAAATAAGCGCTGATCTGCTTGGCTGAGAGAATGCCCAGTTCACGCGCAAGCCGGGCTTCGATGGTTGCTTTGCGTTCGATTGCGCCTTCGTCAATCTGAGCAGCAGCGTCAGGGCCAAAGAGTTCGGGATAGCGCCACGTCAGACCAAGATCGCACAGCGCCTTGAGCGCTCCGTCGCACTGGAGAGCGAGATTCTCCTGCGAGGTTTCGTCCTGCGTCGCGTCAAATGGCTCGACCACGTACGCAGCCGAGGCCTGCTGATGCCAGGCGCTCAGATCCTCGGCGCCATCCCAAGGCGCGGCTGCGCCTGGTCGCGATACGCGCACAAGCGGCGCATGGTTGCCAAACGCTAGGTCGAGATTGCACCGCTGCGCGACGCGCACCGTGTTGGCGCACGCTTCTGGCACATCGGCAAAGAGATCGCACATTTCCTGCGGGCTCTTGATGTGCAGCTCAGGCGTGTAATGCAGCCTGTTCTCGTCGTCCTTGAGCTTGCCCATTGCGATGCAGATGAGCGCGTCATGGGCGTCGTGGTCCTCGCGCGTGAGAAAGTGCGCGTCCTTGGTCGCAACGATCGGCAGGTCGAGCTCACGGGCCAGGCGGATCAGGTGCGGGTTGATGGCGTTCTGCTCGACGACGTGCCTTTGCAACTCGACATAAAACCGGGGCCCCGCATCCGTGGGCGCGAAGGTCTTCGCGTGCCAGTTCGCTGCTTCAAGCGCCCGCTCCCAGCTGCGCTCGTCCTTTGTCGTTTCATATTCAAGCAGGTGATGACCCAGCTCGCTGCCCAAGTGTCCATTGATGGCGATGAGCCCGTCGCTCCACAGTTCAAGGAGCTCACGGTCGATGCGAGGCTTGTAGTAAAACCCTTCGAGATACGCTCTGCTTGCGAGTTTGCGCAGGTTGGCCCAGCCCGTCTCGTTTTCAGCAAGTAAAACGAGGTGAAATCCACCATCGGCGACGCCCGTATGGGTGCGGTCAAGGCGTGAGCCAGGCGCCACGTAGGCTTCGCACCCAAGGATGGGCTTGACGCCTTGCTTTTTGCATTCCCAGTAGAACGCAAGCGAGCCAAAGAGGGCGCCATGGTCGGTGAGCGCCACGCTGTCCATGCCCAGCGCTTTGACGCGGGCGACCAGGCGGTCGATGCGATTCCCCCCGTCAAGCAGGGAATATTCTGAGTGCAGATGGAGATGGACGAAGTCGCCACCAGTTGCGTTGTTCGTTCCGTCGTTCGTGCTTCCGTTGGCGTGTGGCATCGTGTACGCGACTCCGTGCGTTGCGCTGCGCCCGAAATGGCGACATGACCAGGCTGAGCAGCTCCATCATGGGCTTGGCGCCAAAGCAACGATGGTACCAGCGCCGCCAGCGCTGTTGCATGACGCCGACAGGTTGCAAAGGATGGACGCCAGCGCAGCGAGCTTGCGTTTCGCTGGAGGCGTCTGACGAGCCCTGAACAAACGACGCTGATCCCGCACGCTCCTGATCCAGGAATTCGCCTTTATTAACCGACGCACTGAGCGCAGTGTCAGATCGACTCCATGGATGTAGTGCCCGATGCGATCGCATCGAGAAAATCTTGGCCAAACATTTCGAGTTTGCGCGGCCCGACGCCTTTGATCCGGAGCATTTCGTCAGCAGTGGAAGGACGCTCACAGGCGAGTTGGCGAAGTGTGGCGTCGGAGAAAACATAATGTGGCGGCAGGCTGTGCTCCTTGGCGATGCGCAAGCGGACAATGCGCAATCGCTCGAACAGATCGCGCTGGTCAGCGGTGAGTGTCGAGACCTCGCCTGCTCCCGAGCGGGAACGCCGGCGTTCCCGCGTCGCTGAGCGGGCGCCCATGGGCACAGCGAACGCCATATCCGCTTCAGCGAGCATGACCGCCTTTCCCCTTGGACCGAAGCGCAGTTCTCGATGCGCACCACGCTCGAGCGCGCCAGCGGTGGCGAGCTGATCGAAGAGCGACATCAGTTCGCGCTGTGAGCGCTTCTTGAGCAGACCGAAAACGCTGAGTTTTTCATGCCCGCGCGCGAGCACAACGTCAGTCGCGACGCCCCGCAGCACATCGGCGACATGCTTGGCGCCAAAGCTTTCCCCGGTGCGAGCGACAGCGGACATCAGGATCTGTCCAAGCCGGGCGCTGTCGGGTTCAGCGACTGTCTCACTCAGACAGACATCGCAGGCGCCACAACTTTCCGCGTCGTACATCTGCCCGAAGTGCTCACTCAGGGCCCGATGACGGCAGCGCATGGCGCCGACGAGACGGCTCATCTGATCAATCAGATCGAGCTGCGCGCGTGTCACCGATGGGTCGGCGCCAGTCTCCGCGGCGCCGCGCTCGATCAGCCGGCGCCAGCGAACAGCGTCGCTTGGTGAATAGAGCAGCAGGCACTGCGCAGGCAGACCGTCGCGCCCTGCTCTTCCCGCCTCCTGCTGGTACGCCTCGACCGATTTGGGCATCGTCGCGTGCACCACGAGGCGCACATTCGAGCGGTCGATACCCATGCCAAAGGCGACAGTGGCGACAACAACTTCCAACTGTTCATTGGTGAAGTCCCGCTCCACACGTTGTCGAATGTGCGACGCCAGACCAGCGTGGTAGGCGCGAGCGTCGATTCCTGCGGCACGCAGTTTTTCAGAGAGACGCTCGGTGTCGGCGCGACTGAGGCAGTAGACGATGGCGCCATTACCCTCGCTGTGCTCGTGCATGGTGTGAATGGCTTCAACGGTCTGCTTGGCGCTGTTGCGACGGGCGCGCACGCGGTAGGTGAGGTTCGGGCGGTCGACCGAACCAACGAGCACAACGGGCCGCTCCAGCCCGAGCTGGCCTTCGATGTCGTCGCGCACACGAGGCGTGGCGGTGGCGGTGAACGCCTGCATCCCGACGCCCGGCGCGACGCTGCGCAGTGCAGCGATCTGGCGATACTCCGGACGAAAATCATGCCCCCATTGGCTGATGCAATGCGCCTCGTCGATGGCGATCGCGCCAAGTCGGCCAGCGTCGTGCAGCCTGGCGAGCAATGAGCCGAAACCGCTCGTGAGCGCTCGCTCAGGAGAGGCGAAGACGAGCAGCAACTCACCATTAAGCAACTGATTCTCGATGTCGTGCGCCTCGTCGCGTTTGACACCGGAGTGCAAGGCAGCGGCTGGGTAGCCGTTGAGCTTGAGCCCGCGCACCTGATCCCGCATCAATGCCAGAAGTGGTGAGATGACAGCGGTGACCCTGCCCGTGACCAGCGGCGGAACCTGGTAGCACAAACTCTTTCCCCCGCCTGTCGACAACACGGTGAGGCAGTCGCGTTTTTCGACACCTGCTGCGATCGCTGCAGCCTGCATGGGAAGGAGCGATTCGTATCCCCACACCCGGCGCACCGCTGCGAGCGCCGCTGAACCGATGTCACTAAGCTCATCAGCCGTTCTCAGCATTGACGCACAGAGTAGTGAGCGACGTTGATCCCCGCGCGCGTGCTGGCGGCGCAGCTGTCACCCAAAGCGCCTTGCGGAGCGGCGTGGATCTGCACAGAAAGCGCACCACCGGGACGCAAAGGTCAGCCATACACGAGGTCCGGGGTGGTTCAACTTTATCCAGCGCCGATCGACGCAGACTCGAGCAGCAGCGCGGGGCGGCGAAGAACGACAATGTCGTGTATCGGGCCATATAGACCCGGGTCGATTTCGAACGTGAGCGTCTGGCCTCGCGCGGGCGTGTTGATTTCGACGCGGGGCGAGTCGCGGTTGAGCCGGGCGCGAAAGCGCTCGACGCCGTCCACGCGCACGATGAGTGTGCAGTCGCCCCAATCACGATCTTCAACGGGCATTTCCGCGATTGCGACAAAACGAGCAGTCGCTTCGGGGAGTTTGTACTCCACCACCATCGGGCCAGGCAGCACGATGTCGCTGAGCGACAGGTCTGCGCCTGCGGGAGAATCATGGCGAGCGATCACCTGCACGGGGGCGGTCCAGGGTCGATCGCCGACGGGCGCCTGACGAACAGTCGCAATCGCAGCCAGCGAAATCAGGCGGCCTGCTTCAAACGCGACCGCCCGCACATCTCCAAGCGGGTACACAGCAGCTTGTCCCGTGGGAAGCTGCACTTCAACGTCGCCGTCGTCGCGGGTCGCAAGCGACGCGACCACAGCGATGGTGCCGTCCTGCAGCCATACAACGAGCCCGCGCATCGGCGCGGACGGATTGGCCAGGCGCACCGCTGCAACCCGATCCGCCTCAATATCAACTACACCGTTTTTTCCTTCAATTTCAACAGGATCACCCAGCCCCAGCAGAAAGCCCGTCAAGCGGTCTCCATTGACAAGGAGCAATTCGTCTTCGGGCTCGGTCCTGCCTGGGTCCCTGCGTGTCATCGCTGTGGCGCCCGCAGCCCGAAGAATGGCCGATGCGACGCGGTCAAGAGGAATTTCGATCGGGCCAAAAGCGGGATGGGCCCAGACGACGCTGTCATCCCCCGCTGCAGTGCCTTCCAATCGCCCGGGGAAACGCTGGCCATTCGTTGTTTTGAGCGCTGTGGCCGGGGCGTGCGCGCCGGGCGACTGGCGAACCGATGCGGGCGCTGGCGTCGCGACGATGGGCGCAGCGTCGGTGGCGGGGGCAAGCGCAGCGACGCCTCCAACTGCTGCGTGACGACGGCGACCGAGCGCGTCTTCGTAGACAATTTCCTGGTCGGTCAGGCGGATCAGCCGAATCACGCGCATTCTGCCCTGCGTGTCAAGAAGAACGCGGCGGGGATGCTCCTGCTTGCGCGGTTCCTTCGCGTCCTGGGCATTGGCGAAGGCGGAAAAGCCAGCGGCTGTCAGCGTTAGCGCAACCAGGGCGCCAGTGAAGCGCGTGAGCGGACGAGGGATCGACGTGGTGCAGCGCATGGTCATTTCTGAAAGATCGGCAGATACCGCTTGGGCATTTGCAGAATAATAAGGGCCATCGCGGTGCCATAGGGAACGCCAGCCTGGCGATCGTCCCATGAGCCGTCTGGGCGCTGCTCGGCAATGAGTTCATCGCGAATGGCGGGCCACCACTGCCTCCAGCGCTCGCCGCCAGCCAGGTACATCGTCTGGACAGCGTAGTAATGGCCGTAGAAATAATGTGCGCCAGGAGAGCCCCTGCGCCCCGGAAACGCCACGCGGAAGAGGTAGTTGAGCCCGCGATCAATCGCCTGATCTTCATAAATACCTGCGTAGTACAGACTTGCCACGCCAGCCGCTGACCGAGGCCAGGCTGAGCCGCTGCTCGTGAGCTGGTATCGAAAGCCCCCATCGGGGTTCTGGCATTTGCGAACATAGGAAACAGCGCGGTCGATGGTGTCCTTGGGAACTTCAAGGCCCGCGTTGCGCGCGGACCTGAGCGCCATGATCTGGCAGATTGTCACAGAGAGATCCGCATCGAAGGGCACGGGATTGTAACGCCAGCCCCCTTCGGGATTTTGCGTCTGCACGATGAGGCGCACCGCTTTGACGAGCGCTTCATGCAGCCGCTGCGCCCGGGCGGAGTCGACACCCGAGCCCAACATACCGTAAATCTCTCCAAGAAAGAGGGTTGCGAATCCGTGGCCATACATCGGCCCGTGGGACGTGTCCGCAGCGATGAGGCCGTTCTCGTTAACGTTGGCAAGGAGAAAGTCCAGTCCTTTTTCGACAACTTTGCCGTAGTCGCCGCGCCCGGGCATGTGGCCATCGCCGAGAAACGCCAAACAGGCAAGCGCTGTGATCGCTGCGTTTCTGCCATAGCGCCCGCTTTCCCATGCGCCGTCGGGTGATTGCTTTGCTGCAAGCCACGCGAGCCCGCGCGTCACGGAGTCGTTGAGACCCTGCGTAATTTCCCCTCGCAAGGGCGCATTCTGGGCGCCGTTTGTGGGCGCTTTGGGCTGTGTGAACGCTGCGTGCGACGCCTGCGCCGTAATGAGCGATGCGAGCCCCACGTATGGAGTGATGAAGCGGAGAGTGCAAAGGCGCCATGTCATGGTCGCTGGCTCCGTTGTTCTGCAAGTTTTCGATAGTATTCGCGCGTGAGCGCTTCATAAAGAGCGCTGTACGAATCGCCCGAGCCCTGGATAAGCGCATCGCGAAGTCTGGCGGGCAGCGCGCCCCAGCGCGCCTTGGCCTGCTCGAGCCATCCTGCGAATTGGGCGCTTTGTGGCGGAGGCGGCATCCGTTCGTCGCGGTTGTCGCCCTTGCCCGATTTTTGCCGGGTCGCCGCCTGCTGGGGCTGCGAAGGCGATTGCTGGCCCTGCTGCTTTTGTCCCTGCTGCTGGCGCTGCTTCTGGCGTCGCTGTCGCTGCTGCTCCGCCTGTTTGATGAGCATGTCGAGTTTGCGAATGATTTCCTCCTGCATGCGCTGTGTGGGCAGACCTGCGTCGCGCGATTCTCGCAGCAACGACGCTACATCGCCCATCTGCTTGACCGCGTCGACGAACGCTTCAGCGATCTGCTCGCCTGAAAGGGCGCGATCGAGTTCGCCTTTGTTGGCGTCAGCCTGCTTCTGGTCCTTCGCATCTGCAGCGTGATCGCCTTTCTTGTCGTCCTTTTTCGCTGCATCCTTCTTGTCGATGCCAAGCAGTTCGTCAAGGCTGGGCGCCGCCTTTGGCTTGGCGTCTGCCTGTGGCTGTTTCTTGTCGTCCGTCTTGGCGGTCTTCTGCTGTTCCTTTTTCTTGGAATCTTCCTTGGGTATCGCTTTCGCGCCCGCCTTTGACTTGGCGGGCTGCTTCGTATCTTGCGTATTTCCCGCCTGCGACTGGTGCGCGATCGCTACCGGCGCATGGTGCGCCAGCGCGATGACACTGACGCCAAGCGCGACGCAAGTCAGACGCAGCCGCATAGAGCGTGTGCTCATGAGGGTCCTCCCGGCGGCTGGACCTGCGGACCGCGCTGCTGTTCCTTTTCAATGCGTTTGATTACTGCCTCGCCAAGTTCGCGGAGGTGGTCCTGTTCATCGCCAAGGGCCTGCACGTCGCCTGCACCATCACGGGCGCGGGCGTTATCTGCTTCAGATGCGGCGCGTGTTCGCGTGGCGAGGTCTTTCTGCAGCTCGCGCAGCAGGCGCAGCTCAGTCAGGGGCGGAATCACCTGGCTGTTTTACTGCTGACCACCGCCGCCACCGCCGCCACCTTGGGGACCATCGCGCAGGTCGTCGTCTTTCTTTCGATTCTGGGCCAGCGCCTTGACGAGCCCCTGCAAGAGTGAAATAGCCTCATCCTGCGGAGGAAACGACGCTGCCACGTTCGCCTGTTCGAGCGCAGCGATTGCGCGCGTGAGCGCGTCCTCCAACCGTTCATTGATAAACGCGAACACCTGCGCCTCATCGAGATCGCCCACAGTTTCGCGCGCCTTGTCGAGCGTCGCTATCAGGTCCTGCTCACGCTGACCGAGTTGCTGGGCGCTGCGGCGCTCCCGCCGGCTGAGCGGGTCTTTCAGCGCAAGGGGGGTGGATTCTTTACGGATATCTCGCTGTTTTATGAGCATTTCACGGTAGGTGCGCTCGAGTTCGTCGCGCTTGCGCTGGGCCGCCTGCTGGGCGAGCTCGTTTTCGATGCGCTGGGCCTCTTCGTGGGCCTTCTTGAGCAGCGTGAGGCTTTCATCCTCGCGTTCGCGAACCTGTTTCACATCGAGCGCCGCTGCGTCGCGCGGGCGCAGCGCAACGATGGCGCGCGTCTGCGCCTCGACCGCCTGCCCGAGCAGATCCGCAACAGGCGCAATCTCGGGCCCCGCTGACGACGCTTCATCAAGCACGCCAAGCGTGTTGGTGTTGACCGCGATCATTCCCCGATCAAGCCCAGCGTTTGCAGGCTCTTTGGCGGCGTCGAGACGGGCCAGTTCGTTTTCCTGCTGGCGAATCAGTGAATCGATTGAGTCAATCAGCGTCACGAGCAGTCTGCGCAGCGTCTCCTCGCGCTCGCGCTGCCCCTGCTTGAGGTCTTCGAGCATGCGCTCAAGATCGTCCTGGGCCTGCTGCTGGGCGCGCGACGCCTGCCCCAATTGGTTCCGCTGCGCATCTTCAGCGGCTTGCTCCATAGTTTTGCTGGTTTGTCGCTCGCTGGCGCGCTGGGCGGCTCTGCGTAGACCAGCTGCTGCTGCGGGGTCCGTGTTGCGAAGTTTCTGCTCGCGGTCGAGCAGGTCTTTCGTTGCTTCACGGGCCTGTTCTGCGAGCCTGCGCTGCGCCTCAGCGATGCGTTCAAGATCCGAGCGCTGGTTCTTGTTGAGTTCCTGGTCGGTCTTTCCAGCAGTGTCGCGAGCGAGCTCGGTTGTCTTGTCATGGAGTTCACGCTGCTGCCTAGCGAGCTCTTCGATCTTGCGCCTTGCGACCCATGCGTCTTCGCCACGATCGAGCAACTCCGCGATCTGCGTTAGCGCATCGCGCACCTGCTGCTGCTGGCGCTTCGCAGCGTCCACCTGTTCGTCAAGTTTGGCTACTTCTTCCTTGGTCTGGGGTTTGTCGTCCAGTTCGCGCTGGGCGGCTTCTTCCGCGAGCTGGTCGAGCGCCTGCTGGGCGTTTTGCGAGCGATCCTCCGCGCGGCTGAGCAGCGATTTCGATTGATCGAGGAGTTTCGAGAGATTCGGGTCGTCGAGCGCGTTTTCCTTGAGCCGGGCCCGAATGCGCTGCACTGCATCGCGCTGCCGATCCACACGCTGCCCCACGCGCGCCTGCCCCCGCCTGGCTTCGTTGATGCGGGGCGGCACGCGCTCAAGCCGATCGACCAACTCGCCTTGTTGCTCGTCGATGCGGATGGCGTCCTGGCGGATGGCGCCCAGTTCACGCTGGACTTCCTCGATGAACTGGGCCTGTGAGATGATCCGAAGCGTGCGTGTGGCGCTTCGTGACGCATCGCGGGCCCGACTGGAGGCTGCAAGCACATCTTCCGCGAAGGCTGTCAGCCAGATTTCATCCCCAGGTTTGACGCCCAGCGTGGAGACATCAACCGCGCTGGTCGCTTCGATCCTCGCTGCGCCTTTGGCGTCGGCGCGTGCGATTCGTACAGCGTCACCCGCAGGCGCGAGCGCGCCACCGGGTCCGCTGGGCTCACGCCCGGGCGCCGCTGCGGGCTTTGCGACAACGCGCTCGATCCACAGATTCGCCAGGCCAACGTCGTCGCGCGCCTCCGCCTTGATGTCGACAACTGCAGTCGGGAGCACTGCGCGGTCGGCTGCAGGCGTGAGAATCGCCACGGTCGCGGGCGCGTCCTCCACCACGTTGAAGCGAAACACCGAATCATCCTGACTTGTTACACCATATTTGTCGACGAGCGCCACGCGCAAACGCATCGGCTTGACAAGCGACCACGTGAGCGTCCACACATTGGGCAGGTCATCGCGGATGGCGATGGTTGCGTCTGCGCCGCGCACATCTTCCCCAAACGTCTGGACGAGCCAGTCGGGATTCTCTGGTGAAGCGGTCGCATTCTTGTTGAGCGTGAGGGTGAGCTTGACCGTCGATCCTGCAAGCGCTGTTGGCGCCACCGAGCGCTCATCCCTGCCGTCACCCATATCCACGTCGAAGTCCGCACGATCGGAATCTGCAAAGACAGCCGCTGCATACGCAGGCGGGGTGAAGCGCGCATGGGCGACCTGCACGCGAGGCGGATCAATCAGCCGAATTGTTTGCAGGGATGTTTCGTCGTCAGCGGTCTCGAACGTGTACTGCACAGCGTCCGCATCGGTCTCAATGAGACGCTCAAAAAGCATCCCCTCGTGCACACTCGTGGGCGAGAAGCCCGCTCTGCGCACCGCGTCTGGCAAGGTCTCCACGCTGCGCCGCTGCCAAGTGAGCAGCTCGCGGCGCATGGGGCCAGGCTCGCCATTACGTACGAAACGGTAGCGCACCGCGACATCAGTTCGGTCGGGCGCACGATTGGAGCGGAGCAGCGCAGCCCGCAACGGAAGGGCCACCCCCCGCGGATGCACGCCGACGTTAGTGGCGTCCACAATGGCCGTGCGCTTGGGCCAGCTCATGTTGATCCACGGCGCGAACGTCCGCAGCGCGCCGATGCGCGCTAGCGTCGGTGAAGCAAGTGTGACGACGAGCGTGGCGGCGATCGCTATTGCAAGCACAGCGACGCTGCGCATTGCAGGCCCGACGTTGAGCGTCCCCCGAACGGCGCCTTGGCGCCAGCGATTGCGGGCTGCGCCGACAACCCACTGCGAAAGCGCTCGCTCAAGAGGCGTCGCGCTGGCCAACGTCCGCGTCTGCGAAAGATCAACCGCAGCAGCGAGCCAGCCTTTCAGCGACGCGTCCTTTTCCTCCAACCTGAGCGCAATGGTGGAGGCGTCGGGGCATAGTCCGAAGACTGGCAATAACCACCGCCAAGCGACAACGCAGATCGCTGCGACGCCAAGTATCAGATGCGACAACCGGAGCCACGACGGGAAGCGCAGGGCGAAGTCCAGCAACGTCATCACCAAGGCTGCAGCCAGCAGCGCAGCGAGCAGCAGTCCCACTCGCCGAGCAAGGAGCAGCGTCCGCGCTGCGCTCGCGAGTCTGCGCAGGGCTCGTTCAATACTGGGCGCGTGAGCGCCTGCGGGAGCAATCTGGCTGCCTCTCTGCATAAAGACGCCTCCATGAAGTATTGACGTCCAAGTGGACCGGGTGTTCGCCACCACTGCGCACACCCGCTCACGACAGCGCCAGAGGCCCTGCGACACCAGTGATACATCGGATCGGCTGGATGGTCGCGGTCAGGATCGGGGTAGTCGTCGAGAGCCGACGGACGCTAAATCAGGCGAATCGCCCGTCTGCCGACCCATTCGAGAGTGAGTAGAACGAGCACAGCAAGCAGCGCTGCGGGCGTGTCCCAGAGGGGCTCACGACGCTCGTTGACAAAACGAAGCTGCCGGCTGGGCAGCAGTTCATCGAGTTGCGGCAGGTCGGAAGCCTCAAGCACTTTACCCCCTGTTTCTCTGGCAAGTGACGCCAGCAGCGCATGGTTGGTGTCGGGATGGCGCAGTTCGTCATCGGGCGCCTCGACTCGAATGCGCTCCACAAGATCGAGATCAGAAAGCGCAGCCTCCAGAACCGCCACACGCCAGCGCCCGCCTTCCGTGGGAAGCCACTGCCCGATGAACGCCTTGCCGTCCTGCGTGGCGTGAAGCGTCAGTTCAATTGGCTTTGTTGTTGCAAGGGGGCTCTCGGGCGCAATCTTCACGCGCACACTCGCGAGTCCCAGATCAATGAGCGATTGATCGACAAGCTCCAGCCGAAGCTGCATTGGTTGATCTATCTCAGCGCGCGTGGGTGTGATGACGAGGCGGGCGCCACGCCCGGAGCGCAGCAGGCTCTCACGGGCGAGTAGGCGAACGAGCGGCAGCCAGAAGCGCTCGGGCAGCGTTTCACCTC
>Ga0114931_10006541_pt1 | contig 14322 bp, 11 predicted proteins | sample 2SBtaG_FD_89579 | JGI IMG/M metagenome (GOLD analysis project Ga0114931, IMG submission 89579) | Deep subsurface microbial communities from Kolumbo volcano to uncover new lineages of life (NeLLi) - 2SBTROV14_V59a metaG | ecosystem: Environmental > Aquatic > Marine > Volcanic | place: Kolumbo...
CGAAAACGCTGAAACAAACTTGCGACCTATAGGCATAGTCAAGCCGCCGCTCAAGGTACACGCCTCGACGTGTTCGCTGAGCAGGCAAGCCCGAGCCATTTGACAAAATCTTAACGGTTCACGGGATGCCTGCTCAACCCCTTACTACCTTTCATACCATTTATGATAATTTGGGAAACCACCAAGGCGAAGAAATTGTCTGCTTCAGAAGTTGTTTTTGTTTTACATGCCGAGGCTTTTGGAGTAAGCGTAGAAAAAACTTTCATCCGTTTGTTGCGATTATTGTAAGTGTAATGGGATTGTTTTCGGTTTCTTCCAAATAGCCGAGAGTGGAATATCCTAAAATACCTAGATATTCAAAACGTACTTTGGAAGTGTCTGCAGAATCAAATATTTCCTGTTCGGATACTGAATCCACTGAATGATTTGCGGAGAGAGAAAGACCAAGGGGCTGAAATATGTATTGTAGAATTGGAGAGTTAGAGAAATGAGTTTGGTCTTTTCGAAAAAACAGTTGTAACAGTTATGGCTTCGGGCGCATCTTTTAATATAATCGCGGAGGTGGAATTTAGGGTTTTGAAATTTCCAGCCAACCGTTGTTGTGCTTTACTTCATCTTTAAGGTAGTTAAGATTGGAGTGCCAAAATTATATTAGTCGAGGATTTAATGAAAAATAAGATATTTTCAGTTTTAGTTGTGCTCACATTCGTTCTTAATTTGGGCGGAATGGTTGCCGCTCAAAAGGTCGGGGGTGAAACTAGTGGTTATCAATTGGCGAAATTGTTGCCGGAATCGGATGCGATTGTTTTGCTTGATTCAAATAAATTAATTAAAGAGACGTTGCCGCAAGTTTTGTCTGCGAATCAACCAATGTTGACCAAAATAATTGGTAAAATCGACAATCTAAAATTGGAGACTGGATTAGACTTGCGTGATTTTAAAGATGTTGTAATTGGGCTCAAAAACAAAATTGGGTCCAATAGCGAGATAGATTTTGATCCTGTTGTGTTGGGACGGGGGGCGATTGATTCTAAAGCAATAATATCGATTGCCAGACTTGCTTCTGATGGTAAATATCACACCGAAAAGTTTGGAAAACACACTATTTATATCTTCTCTTCAGAAAAACTCATTAATGATAATAAGCCTAATAGCAAAACTAAAGATGATAAGTCGTTTCTCGATAAGACCGTAGATAAAATTTTTAAGGGCGTTTCAAAAGAGTTAGCAATTACGGCGTATAATGACAATACAGTTGCTCTTGGTTCACTTGCCCGTGTAAAGGAAATGGTTGGTAAATCGGCAAGGATTAGCGGGAAAGTTTTGGGTCTCGTACAGGGTAATCCAAATGCGGTAGCTAAATTTGGGGCAGCTTTGCCAAATGGGCTATCTACTTATATTGCGCTTGATAATGACGAACTCAGCCAAACTTTAAATTCTGTTCGAAAGCTTCAGGGTTCTTTTGATGTTAATGATGGAAATGCGTTCTTATCAGTTTCGGCTGAGACTTTAGAGGTAAAAGATGCCGAAGAATTAGAAGGCACCTTAATCGGATTTCAGATGCTGGGTAAAATGCTTCTTGGCAAATCGAAAGGTGCTGATAAACAAGCCTATTCAAGAATGATTGAGAATGCACGGATTTCCCGCAAAGAAAAATTAATTATGTTTGAGTTAAAAGTACCGAAAAGCGATATTGATGTAATTGTAGGCAAAAAATAGGATGCGGTAAAAAATTATTATGGCTGCCGGCTTTTTAGCTAGCAGCCATTTTTGTTTGGTTTACATCAAAAATTTGTAAGTCGCTTTTGTTCCCGGCTTCTTTTCCCGTAAAATCAGAATCAATGAAAATCGTATTTAACTTAGCCCATTTAGGTCGTGCATCTTTATTAATTGCTATTTTTTGTTTTAGCTTTGAGTCGTTTGCGCAGGAGTCTAATCGCAAGCGGATAATCGACAAAAAACCAAAAGCGCAACCTACTGCATCTCCTACGCCGACACCAACTCCTCAAACTTTATCGTATTTAAGATCGAGAATTGGCGGCATTCTCGCGGACTCAATGCTTAGGCGAGGGCGCATCGGTTTAAAGATTGTATCGCTTAGTTCGGGAAAGGTTGTTATTGAAAGAAATGCCGACAAATATTTCATGCCTGCTTCGAACATGAAGAGTTTTACGGTTGCGACAGCGATTGATAAACTCACGCCGAATTTTAGGTTTGTGACGAGTGTTTACGCAAATTCAAAACCCGATTCAAATGGCACGATTTCAGGAGATTTGATCGTTTATGGACGCGGTGACCCAAGCATTTCCGGAAATTTTTACGAAGGCAATGATTACGGCGGAATTGATGCATTGGCAGCTAAGATTGTTTAGGCAGGTGTAAAAAGCATTGAAGGAAATATTGTTGGCGACGAAACATATTTTAATACCAAACCAATTCCAATAGGTTGGGAATGGGATGATCTGCAATGGTATTACGGTGCCGAGGTTTCCTCGTTGACCGTTAATGACAATGCAGTTGTATTGAAGATTGCGCCTGCTGAAGTTGGTTCGGCACTAATTGCCAGTATTTCTCCAGATAATCGACAATATCGAATTGTTAATCGAGCGCGCACATCACCCAAGGGTACAAAGCGTCAGATAAAAGTTACGAAAAAACTTGGCGAAAATGTAGTGGAAATCTCCGGAACGATGCCTGAAAACGATCGAGGTTTTAAAGGCAGAATTACCATAACAAGACCGGCAAGATTGTTTGCCGAGCTTCTTGCGCAGAGGCTTCGTTTAAAAGGTGTGGCAATAAAAGGTAGGAGTAGGGCGGTTAATCGCGAAGATCGAAACGGATTGAAATTAAAGATCGAAGGTTTGAGCGAGATTGCACAGTTAAAATCACCGCAACTGAGTTTGATAGCTCAAAAGACGATGAAACCAAGCCAGAATTTATACACAGAGTTGATTTTGCGCGCCTTAGGAGAAGAGCTTGGTGATAAATCTGATGATGATAAGACGAGCGACCAGCGAGGAATCGAAATTGTTCAGACTGTTTTAAGGCAAGCGGGCGCTATGCCGGACAGTGTTGTGCAGTATGATGCAAGCGGTTTATCTAGACACAATTTAATAACACCCAACTCGGTCGTGAAACTCTTTAAATACATGGATAAAAGTCGTTATGGCGGATTTTGGCGCAATTCTCTTACAATTGGAGGCGTTGATGGAACACTCAGACGAAGGTTCAAGGGAACGTCTGCACAAGCAAATGTTCGCGGGAAAACGGGAACACTTGATCAAGTTTCGGCTCTCTCCGGATATGTTAGATCAAAGTCAGGTGAGAGATTTGTTTTTTGCATCTTAACGAATAATGTTCCGAGTGTCCGTTTAAGAGTTTCGGCAATTGACCGAATTGTTGTCTTGCTTTCAGACTTCAACGGGAAGTCGAATTAGAAAAAAAAACAGTAGAAAAATATCTCGAATGGTTCTATTCGCTCAAAGGGCAGAAAGGGTCATAAGGTTGACTGAAAATCTTGACTTTTTTTCGCCAAGGGCACAGAATAAATTAGATAAAGCAAATCGGACACCTACCTCGAAACATTGTTTATTTGTGAACGATTACGCCTTATACTCAAAAAAAAATTAGGAGTGTCCGACTATGAGCGACGCCCGAGCTCACGCAATTCTCAAGAGATTTTACGGCAAACCTCAAGAATTAGCGGTTTATTTAACAAAAATACGTATCTGTCAGGCGAAACTGGTGTTTGAGGTTTTTGCTCTCTTAAACAGATATAGTCGAGTCGATGTCGGCGTACGTTTTCTAAATATCCTTTCGCCGGCATCTCTTTTTCAATTGCTTGCCTCGGGTGACGGACAGTTTTTAGGTCAGTTGCTAGAAGATAGTTTGATGGATTACAAACTGCAGCCGGGAGCGTATAGGGACGGTATCCCTAGTCTTTCAAATGGTAGATTTGAGAATTTGCGGTATGCTGTTGGCAATTCGCCATTTCTTAAAGAAGAGATTAGGGCACCCAGAAAGCTTTCTGAATGTGAAATCGATTATTATATAAATTACGGGAAAACTTCGCGTTTTATAAGCGCGTGGAAAAGAAAGGTATTTGATAAGGATATATCCTGGCAGCTTCCGCGAAGAGGAGTCGGATATGTGGTCTATAATCCAGATGATCTCGCGGATGCAAATCCTAAAAGAAAAAGAAAACTTCGTGATCGGTACGGCTATGATCAAATTGGCACAAAAGAAACCGTTTCCGCAATGATAAAGATCGCGAAGAAATGGCATTCAAAATACCCAAATAAACCGTTGCAATACGGCGATATTTCACGCCACGGTGGTATTGATACGCCAGATCACAGCACTCATGAGGATGGTAAAGCATTTGATATGCGACCGCTTCGAAAAGATAATAATCTTGGACCTCTTACTTATAACAGCAGAATTTATAGCCGAAAGTTAACAAAAGATTTGATTTTAATTGTCAGGGGTCTCTTTTCTGGAACGAGGTTTTTATTCAACGATAATCAATTGAATGCGCAAGATCGTTCCACCAGAACGTTTGTGAATCCAGCAAAGGGGCATAACAATCATTTGCATATAATATTTGCAGGGGGAATATAGAGGATGATAAAAACAGGTATTATCGCGGTGGTTGGTTTAGTGTTATTTCTTTCGTGTTCTCCGTTTTCAGCAAGTTACAAGGCTGATCCTGATTTAGCAGAACGTAAGGAGCGTGAAAAATCAAATACAATCATTGGGTCTTCTAGTGATAAAAGAGAAAGGAAAAGGAAAGTAATCTCAAGTTCTGTCCCGGTGATCTGGGTCGGTTTTGCTCAGTATTATGAGAAGAAATTAGGTTCTGATAATGGGATATGGTCTTTGGCAGGTGGGGAGGATGATGTTGAAGAAAAAATTGTGGAGAGTACGGGTTTAGATGTTGAGTCAATAATTAAGCAGGGGGCATTCGATGTTGATATAATGAATTGCGCCGGATACTTAATGTCGGGAACGATTAAACTACAACATAATTCAGAATATTTTTGGATTTTTAAAGCTTCTTCGCAAACTCCAATAAGCGAAGCCGTGAAGAAAATCAAGCAGTGTGATGTTGAGGGAGGTGATGTTATATCAAGCTCCGCATTTGCCGTAGCACCAATTGATCGCAAAAAGAAAGGTATAACGTTGGGCAAAATTAACACAAAAAAACTGTTTGCGGAATTTCCAAAAAAGATTCAAAAACGTATTGACTCTAAAACAAACCTTGAAAATTCGGAGCGCCCGAAGAGTGACCTAGATTTAAGATTTGATAATTGGACAGACCTTGATGGAGATGGAAAAGTCGATCTTGTGGAAGTCCAATTAGCCAATGAAAAGCAGTCAAGTGGTTTAATTTTGTTATTGGTAAAAGGAAAATGGAAGGCGGTTTCCGTGATACCACCTGCTTAGAGTCTCCTCAGAAACTCGATTTCCTCCAATTGTCCGATAGCCTATAACGGATGTCGTTGAATCTCGAGAACACTCCGAGTGGAAATCATTTTTCTTATCAATTGCCACTAGCTTTAGCTAGTGGTTGTATTTGTCTTATTTTCAGGGCTTTAGCCGAATACCTTAGATTTTGCTAAAGCCAAAATGACCAGATATTTTATCGAATTTTGGCTAAAGCCGAATCTATTTCCAAACATATTTCCACTGGCTAAAGCGAGTGGCAAGTTATAAAAACCTTGATCAAGTACACGCTTCCGGCACAGATTTAACCAAAAACCTTGCACCCATTTGAATCAAAAACCCGTTTAACCCTTTTTATTGAACGGATTATACTTTTTGAGTAAGCTCTAAGTATTCATATTTAGAAATCTTTCAGGTGCTTAGTGGATTCCGTTCCAGATTTTCTCTTGACTTCTATTATTGAGGAGTTGCGTTTTTCGCTCGTGGCAAAAATTGACTTCATATCTACTGAATAGCAAATTGCTTCACCTTGCTCTCTTTTTCCCAGCCGAATTAATGACGGATCAGTTTTCCATATGTCATTAAATTTTTCTGTGTTTTTGGGTAAGACATATTCGTAGGCGTTGAAATAGTCGCAAAGAATCACGTGTTTGCCATCGGGCGAAATTTCCCCGCCGGTGAGGAGTCCGTTTGGTAGAGCAGGAAGGCTTATATTGCCAATTTTCTTCAGAGTATTTTTGTTTTTTAGTTTAGTCGCGTCTAGCTGATAAATTCCAGAAGCACCGCTAACTCGTTTAGTTAGAATATATAAATCTCCAGTTTTGGGGTGCGCCAACAATGTTTCTGCATTGTGTCGTATGTCAGGGTACGAGAAATTAATCCTCGTTGCTCTATCAGTTGTTTGTGGGCGTTTCTTCGAAGAAATTTTATCCGCGTTTGTGACTGTTGGTTCCTTTATTTTGTAAATCGTCAAGGTTTCTCGTCTTCGGAGGTTGTTTCCGATATCACCTATATAGAGGAAACACGCACCTGATTTTGTTTTGAATGTCGCGATGTCTTCCCAATCTTTATTATTCGCATCTTTAACCTTCCAAGTTCCAAGAAGTTCGCCTTTACTAGTTAGCGCATAAATGTACGCGCCATTTCCAGAATCGTTGTGGGTCCAAAACACATTTTTATTACATCGGGAAGCCACAAGTCCGCTACTTTCCGTTATTTGACGGGTCTTAATTCTACCGACGACTTTTGGTTTCTCAAAACTTTTTGAAAAAGTTGACTGGGTTTCGTCACCACTGGATATCGGTAAATCGCAGCTCGCTGCTATAAAACAAACAAAAAAGAATGATATGACAAACAGAAAATTTTTAGATATAGTTTTGAAAAGCATATTCCACTAAATGCATTATAACGTATATTTAGACGAGAAGTTTCGAAGAACTTTTTTTATCTTGGAACGTATTTAATTTTAGTGTTGACCCCGATGAATGTTGGAACTGAATGGCTGATTGAAGCCAAAGGCTGTGGCGAAAACTTACTGCGCGATGAGGAATTACTTCGTCGTATTTTCAGCGCGGTCATTGGAGATTTAGGCTTAAAAACTATAGGCAAAGACATTTGGCACAAATTTGAAGGGGAAGGCGGCGTAACCGGTTTGGTTGCGTTAACAGAATCTCACATCGCATGCCATACCTATCCCGAACACCGAATCGCCACCTTTAATTTATATTGCTGTAAAACCAGACCTGAATGGGATTGGAAAGCAAAATTGACCCAATTGCTGAAGGCAGATAGCGTTTCAGTTACAAGATTTGAAAGAGGACGTAGCGATACCGTCCCGATGACTGTCGGGGGTACGTCTCGCGTTCGCACCAACTTTCCGAATGTGAAGTTTGGGGAAATAACGAAACGTGAGCGAGGAAGATTGCCGCATTGGGAAAAAGAAAATGGGATTTATTTTGTAACTTTTCGTCTCGCGGATTCCTTGCCAAAAAACGTGCTAAATAGTCTAAAAATTGAACGTAATGAAGTTCTAAAGATATTGGAAAAAACGGAAGGTGATCTTTCCCCAACAGAGAAGAGGAAAATTGACAAATTATTTTCTAATAAAATAGAAAAGTATCTTGATGCAGGCTATGGTTCATGCGTACTTAATAATGATGAAATTGCCGCAATTGTTTCGGATTCTTTAAATTATTTTGATAAAGAAAGATATGATATTTATTCTTGGTGTGTGATGCCAAATCATGTCCATGTAGTTTTTCGGACGCTTCAAAACAATAAACTAGAAGATATATTGCACTCATGGAAATCATTTACCGCGCATGAAATCAATAGAATCCACGACAGTAAGGGTAAAATTTGGCAAAGAGAATACTACGATCACTTAGTGCGTAACCAAGATGAATTTGAGCGCATAAATAAGTACGTTTTAGATAATCCGATTAAAGCTTGCTTGCAAAATTGGAAGTGGGTCGGTGGAAGTCTGAGCGCGGGACGCGCTCAGGACAGCCAGCGAGACGCTTGCGTTACGGTCACGGCAGGGGGTGATGCATGAGTGTACTAAAATCAAATTGCCCATCATGTGCTGCTCCGATTGAATTCAAGGCGGGTTCGACGATTGTTGTCGTATGTAAATTTTGTCGCTCGGCAGTCGCGCGGACTGACAGAAAACTCGAAGACCTGGGCAAAGTCGCCGAAATTGTTCAATCTAAATCCCCCCTTAAATTAGGTTTGCGGGGCGAATATGACGGAAACAAATTCGAACTAACGGGGCGCGCTCAGATCAAACATGAATCAGGCGGCGTTTGGGATGAGTGGTACGCAACCTTTTCAAATGGATGGGTTGGCTGGCTTGCGGAAGCGCAAGGGAAATTTTACATAACTTTTTACAAGCCTTTGCCTGAAGGTTTCGAGCTCCCCAAATACGATCAAATTACCCCTGGGCAAAAAATTGAGGGTTTGGCAAAAAAAGGATTTCTTGTTGTTAATGAAAAGGGTTCGGCTGAGTACACCGCTGCAGAGGGCGAAATTCCCTATGAATTAAGCACGAATGAAAAAGCGCAGTATGCTGATTTAATGGGTAAAGGCGGCGTTTTTGCAACGATTGATTACAGCACAAATCCGCCATTTGTTTTTTACGGAAAAGAAGTAACGCTCAAAGAAATTGGTTTAGCCGATAAACGCCCCGCGAAACGGAAGGCAAAAGAAGTTTCAACTGAAGCGATGGGATGCCCAAAATGTGGTGGCACGCTCGAGCTTAAGGCACCGGACATTACGGAGCGTGTTACATGCCCATACTGCAATTCGCTTCTAAATGTTGATCAGGGAAATCTAAAATATCTCAAAGGGATTAAACCTCTGCCATCGCCTCTTGAGTTTGTATTGGAAATTGGCAGCAAATGTTCATTTGATAGCTTTGCTGATGGTATTGAAATGGAAGTCATCGGAGCGATGACCAGAAGCGTTTCGTTTGATGGGGTTAAGTATTTCTGGAATGAGTATCTGCTTTATAATGCGAAAATTGGATTTCGTTGGTTGGTACATTCTGACAATCATTGGAATTTTGTTGATTCGGTAAATATCGCGGAATTGGACGTGTCCAAACCGATTGCCGGGTATACCCCAAGCGTAAGATTTAACGGACGATCGTATAAAATTTTTCAAGATACGCCAGCCAAGGTCGAATATGTGAAAGGGGAATTTTATTGGGGGGTGGAAGTTGGTGAAAGAGTACGCGCTGCCGATTTCGTTTCACCTCCATTTATGCTTTCTCAGGAGATGACCGGAAAGGAAGTTAACTGGTCGATCGGAACGTATTTGCCGATTAAAGATGTTGAAAAAGCTTTTGGAATTTCGGGGTTGCCTAAGCCTTGGAATGTTGCGCCCAATCAGCCATTTCCGAGTGGGAGTTTTATCAAATACGGTTTTTTGTTATTGGGGGTTCTGATGATTGTCGGGATTTTTCTTATGCCCTTTACCGGGATCGGAAAAACTGTACTGCATCAAGAAATTGTTTTAGACAGATTGCAGCGTCCAAATACAGGGAGAACAGTAGAGAGCCAAAGTTTTGAGCTAAAGGGATTTCAAAACATACGATTTACGGCATCGGCGCCGGTCAATAATTCCTGGACAGAGCTTAGTGTCGATCTTATAAATACGAAAAACAATTATGTTGAAGCGATAACAATTCCAATTGAGTATTACCATGGAGTTACGGGCGGCGAATCCTGGAGCGAAGGAGGGAGATCAAATGATGCGACGATTTCCTCGGTGCCCGCAGGGAAATATAAGTTGCGTATTGAGGGTTCTTGGAAAAATTGGCAAAGACCAATGCCGATTCGCGTAAAGGTTGAGCAAGGTGTTACACGCGGAGTAAATTTTTGGTTGGCATTTATCATTTTGGCAATTGCGCCAATTTTAACTTTGTTTCGTAAATTCTCATTTGAATCACGACGCTGGAGCGAGAGTATGTTTGGAGGAGGAAGTGACGATAGCTAGGCAAGTTTGCTCAGTCAACTTCTTAAAAGGGTTATGTTTAGAAAACTTTATTATTTGTTTGGAATCGGAGTAATTTTGATATATGCAACCTCGTCTTTGATGGGATGGGAGTTTGCGAATTCAGGAAAAAGCCGTTCGTTTCTTGGAGTTCCATTTATTTATACGGGTTTTCGTGGAGGAAAATAATGTTGATGAGTGTATTTAACCTAAGTGCGTTAGCTTTGTTTGTCGCCTATGGTGAATTAGGAGAAGTGATTGTAACAGTATTGGTTTTTGTCATTCTCGGTTTGATTTTATTTGCAATATCTTTTGTTGTGTTGGATAAGTTTATGCCTTATTCGGTTCATAAGGAAATCGAAAAGGATCAAAACACATCGCTTGGAATCATAATTGGTGCGATGCTTCTTGGTATCGCTATCATTATAGCGGCCGCAATTCATGGTTAATGTTGTGATGGCAGAAGCTGTATCCCGTTTATTTATCGGGCTTCTTCTTTCTGAAATCTGATTTCTATGAAAAGTGTTCCGCTTTTATTTTTAAACATCTTTGTAATCGCCACCTGTGGATTAGTATATGAACTTTTGGCGGGAACTCTCGCTAGCTATGTACTAGGTGATTCGGTTACTCAATTCTCTATAATAATCGGTCTATATCTTTTTGCCATGGGAGTTGGCTCATGGCTTTCTCGTTTTGTTGAAAAGAATGTTGCAGAAAGATTTATCGAGGTTGAGCTCGCGGTCGCAATCCTTGGGGGAACATCGGCACCCCTTCTATTCTTTTCTTTTGCAAATCTTTCGTATTTTGGTCTGATTCTCTATGCGTTTGTTTTTGGAATTGGCATACTCGTTGGGCTGGAAATTCCGCTTCTCATGCGGATATTAAAAGATGAGCTGGACTTTAAGGAATTGGTAGCGCGTGTTCTGACATTCGATTACATAGGCGCATTGGCGGCTTCACTTCTTTTTCCGTTATTTTTAGTTCCGACTCTCGGGTTGGTTCGAACATCTCTTGTTTTTGGAATCCTAAATGCGGCAATAGGGCTGTGGGGAAGCTGGCTTTTAATGCCTCTTTTAGCACCACGAAAGGTCAGAGGTCTTAGAATCAAAGCCGGAATAGTAATTGTTTTACTGGCAATTGGTGCGATTAAAGCCGACACGCTTACGGTTTTAGCCGAAGAGGCGCTTTTTCAGGACGCAATAATTTATGCAAAGAGTTCCAAATATCAGAGGGTTATTGTAACGAGGGGAAGGACGGGTTTTGCGTTATTCTTAAATGGAAATCTGCAGTTCAATTCCTTTGATGAATATCGGTATCATGAAGCACTTGTTCATCCGGCGATGCTTTCATTTAACGGAAAGCCAAAAAGAATCCTGGTGCTCGGTGGGGGAGATGGTCTCGCTGTTCGAGAAATATTAAAGTACAAATCAGTTGAAAGTGTCACACTTGTTGATCTTGACCCTGTGATTACGGGTCTTTCTAATGATTTACCGGTATTAGCCGAATTAAATAAGAACTCGTTAAAAGATAAGCGCGTAAAAGTAATAAACGCGGACGCTTTTGTATGGCTAAGTAATAATAAGGTTAAATCTTTTGATGTTGCGATTGTAGATTTTCCGGATCCGAATAATTTCGCTTTGGGAAAGCTCTATTCAACCAGATTTTACAAGCTGCTTAAAGATAAATTAGCATCAAATTCGTCCTTAGTAATCCAAAGCACATCGCCTCTTTACGCTAGAAAATCATTTTGGTGCATAACTAAAACGCTTGAATCTACAGGCTTTTATGTTAAACCCTATCAAACCACTGTGCCGTCTTTTGGTATATGGGGATTTATACTCGCGAAGAAAGAATCGTTTCAGAAACCTACTCAGATTCCGAAATCATTGAGCTTAAAATTTCTCGATTCAAATTCGATGGCTTCAATGTTTGATTTTCCGATCGATGCTTCTGAGCCAAAAGAGGAGTTAGAAATCAACCGTTTGGATAATCAAGCACTTGTGAGATATTACGAGTCCGAATGGCGTCGGTTTGAATAATCTTGGGAGATTTTGCAGAAATATGCACGAAGTAAGTGCGGCAAAATGTCAACACCCTAACAGCGCGAGTGTTTCTGCATCACCCGAAAAATTCTTATGTTCACACGTAGAGACATTCTAAAATCTTTTCTTGGACTACCTATTGCACTTACAGCTTGCAAGTTTGGTGAGCCTAAAAACGAATTTGATGGAGAGATTGTTGGAGCTTCAAACAATATAGGACATATTCTTCGCGATAAAAGGAATTTTGAAGTTCCGACTGATGGTTGGAAAAACACAAAAATCGCGATTGTTGGCGGCGGCATAGCGGGATTATCAGCTGCGTGGAAGTTAAAACACAAAGGCTTTGATGATTTTGTTTTACTTGAGCTCGAACAAAAAATCGGCGGAACTTCAGCAAGCGGTAATTCGGATTTGGTGAGTTATCCTTGGGGAGCTCATTATTTGCCTGTTCCATTTAAGGAAAACACAAAGCTTGTCGAACTGCTCGACGAAATGGAGTTAATCGAATCAAGAGATGAAAAAGGAGAATTGGTAGTTCCCGAGCAATATCTTACCCGCGATCCTGAAGAGAGAGTGTTTTATAAAGGGCGTTGGTATGAGGGGCTTTATTTGAATGCAGGTGCGAGCAAGGCGGATTTAGGTGAGCTAAAGGCATTTCAAAAAGAGATAGATTATTGGACAGATTGGCGTGATCAAAAAGGGCATCGGGCTTTTATTTTGCCGATAACGAAGTGTTCAAGAGATGAGGAAGTCTTAAAGCTCGACAAGATTTCCTTTGCTGATTGGCTTAAGGGGAAAGGTTTTAAATCGCCGAGACTGATGTGGTATTGCGACTATGCTTGTCGTGACGACTATGGCTTGAGACTTGAGCGAACATCGGCATGGGCAGGACTTTTTTATTTCTGTTCGCGCGTGCCAAAATCTGGAGTTGAGTCGCAGCCATTTATAACTTTCCCGGAAGGTAATGGAAAATATGTCAACTATTTTGTCTCTAAAACAAAAGAGTATTTAAGGCGTTCGCATATTGTTGTCGAATTGATTCCAAAAGAAAATGGTGTCGATGTCATTTATCTCAATACAAAAACAAAACAGGTTAAAGCTCTTCATGCCGAAAAGGTAATTTTCGCGGCACCACTTTTTACAGCGCAATATTTGATCCGGGGATTTCGCGAAAATCCGCCATTTGATTCAAACCAGTTTCAGCATAATTCTTGGTTTGTTGCGAATCTTTTTCTAAAAGATCGACCCAAAAGTAGGTTCAGACGCGATTTTCCGCTTTCGTGGGATAATGTCTTATACGAAAGTAAATCTCTCGGGTATGTTGTTGCTACGCACCAGGAGGGAATAGATTATGGAGCGATAGTTTTGACCTATTATTATCCAATGGCAGAGGAAAACTTGCGCAAGGGAATGCAAAAACTTTTGTCTCTTGATTGGAAAGAGCTTGCTGATATTTGTTTGACAGATCTAGAGCAGGCTCATCCAAATATTCGCCAGATTACAAAAAGGATCGACATCATGCGTTGGGGGCACGCAATGATTTCACCGAGAACTAACTTCATGTGGAATGGTGTTCGCCAAAAAGCAAAGTTGCCGTACAGAAATATTCATTTTGCCCATTCTGATCTAAGCGGTATTGCAGTTTTTGAAGAAGCATTTCATCATGGGTTAAGGGCAACAGATGAGATTTTGAGTCAAAGAAAGTCAGTTTAAAACGTTGTTGTCGTGAAAGAACAAACCCAAAATAGCATATGGTTGTTTTCAAGAGAAATTGATATTTCCGTATTTCTTGGAAGTGCGGTAGTGTCTCTTTTTTTGCTAGCGATTGGTTGGCAATTTGGTTTCTTAAATGGAGATTCGCCGGAATGGACATGGATTACTGCGATATTACTGATTGATGTTGCACATGTTTGGTCAACCAGTTTTCGAACATATTTCGACGCGGAAGAATTAAAAGACCGTATTTGGCTTTACACGCTTGTTCCTATTTTGGGGTATGTTTTCGGTGTTGTTTTATATTCAGAAGGGGAGATGGTTTTTTGGCGTAGCCTGGCATATTTGGCGGTTTTTCATTTTGTACGCCAACAATATGGATGGGTGGCACTTTATCGGAGAAAAGCAAATGAAACTTCTAACTTAACCTGGTGGATCGATGCTTCGGCAATCTATTTAGCGACGATTTATCCGCTCACATTTTGGATGACAGACCTGCCGCGAAATTTTCAATGGTTTGTCGCCGGGGATTTTATAGGCATACCTCATTTGATTGAGGCTGTACTCTTTCCGGTTTATGTTCTTGCGTTAATTACCTATTTTGGTAAGTCGTTTTATCTCTATTTTA
>Ga0114931_10006542_pt1 | contig 14321 bp, 10 predicted proteins | sample 2SBtaG_FD_89579 | JGI IMG/M metagenome (GOLD analysis project Ga0114931, IMG submission 89579) | Deep subsurface microbial communities from Kolumbo volcano to uncover new lineages of life (NeLLi) - 2SBTROV14_V59a metaG | ecosystem: Environmental > Aquatic > Marine > Volcanic | place: Kolumbo...
CAACAGGTTTGGCGATGGACGTAGCGTACCTGCTTGAGCTGACGGGCGTTCTAATCCCAAAATTCGTAAAAATGATGCACCGGGCCGCTGCCGCTGCCGATGCGGTAGGCCGCCCCGGCACGGATGGCGCCGCTGATGTAGCTCTTGGCGCGCGTAACGGCGGTCTCTATGGAATCGCCTCTGGCCAGGCGGCAGGCAATCGCCGATGACAGTGTGCAGCCCGTGCCGTGGTTGTTGGCCGTGGCAATACGCCGGCCGGCAATACGCCGGAAACGCTTTGCGGCAGTCAGGTAGAGCAGGTCGTCACTGCTTTCCCCCTCGCCGTGGCCCCCCTTGATCAGTACACTGCGACAGCCGCTGGCGGCGATTTTGCGGGCGGCGCTCTGTATTTCCGCGGTGGTCTGCAATGTGCGGCCGACCAGCACCTCGGCTTCCGGCAGGTTGGGGGTGACGACGTCGGCCATGGGCAGCAGGTGTCGGCGCAGGGCATCGACGGCGTCGTCTTCAAGCAGGCGGTCGCCGCTCTGGGCCACCATCACCGGGTCTACCACCAGGTACCCGAAAGCGTGCTTTTGCAGTTCGCCCGCCACGGCGGCGATGAGATCGGCGGAGAAGAGCATGCCGACCTTGACGGCGTCGGCGCCGATGTCCGTCAAAACAGCCGCGATCTGGGAGACCGCGAAGTCCGGCGGAAGCGGGAAAATGCCGTCCACCCCGCAGGTGTTCTGGGCCGTTACGGCGGTGATGGCCGACATGCCGTAGCAGCCCAGGGCCGCGAAAGTTTTCAGGTCCGCCTGGATGCCGGCACCGCCGCCGCTGTCCGACCCGGCGATGGTCAGAACGCGTACATAGGTTTTGGCCATGCTTTCTTTCCTCCTTGAATGCAATAAACCGCCGCGTAGATGTCTGCACCGCCTGCATCGCAGAAACCGGTTGCATTTTCAGCCACGCGCGTTCGGGCTTCTATTCAGGCGGTTGCCCGGGCGCGTCGAATTCCCGGATGACGGTGTAATACGAGTCCCGCTGTGCCGGCGCAAAGCCCGCGCGGCGGATGATGGTTTTGACGTCCCCGACGGTCGCCAGGCGCTGGTGCCCGGCCTCTGACAGCACGTTTTCCTCCAGCAGCACGCCGCCGAAATCATCGGCGCCGGCCACCAGCCCCAGCTGGCCGGCGGGGATGGACTCCGAAAACCAGGAGGACTGGATGTGGTCGAAGTTGTCCAGCACCAGGCGCGCCAGCGCGATGATGCGCACGTATTTGGCCGGGTGCACCGGCTGGTGTGCGAGTTCGCGCCCCAGGGGTGAGCCGTCGGGTTTGAAAGACCAGGCGATGAAGCTGGTAAAACCGCAGGTCCGGTCCTGCAGATCGCGCAGCCGGAACAGGTGGTCGACGATGTCGGCGTCTGCTTCGATGTGGCCGTACATCAAAGTGGCCGTGGTGCGAAAACCGATGCGGTGGGCGATTTCACAGGTTTCCAGCCACTGTTCGGCGCTGGCTTTGGCCGGGGCGATGCGGGCACGCACACGCGGGGTGAGAATCTCGGCGCCGCCGCCGGGGATGGTGTCGACACCCTCAGCAAAGACCGTCTGCAGCACTTTTTCCACGGGCATGTGCTCCCTGCGGGCCATAAAGACGTACTCGGCCGGACTGAAGGGGTGGATGTGGACATCGGGACAGCTTGCGCGGATGGCGCGGATGTAGGCCAGCCAGTCTTGCAGGCGGACGGCGGGGTTGTGCCCGCCCTGCAGCAAAACGGTGGTGGCGCCTCTTTCTCGGGCGGCCTGAACATTGGCCGCCACCTGCTGCGGCGTCAGGGTGTAGGCATCCGGATCCGCTGGCTTGCGGCAGAAGGCGCAGAAGCGGCAGTTCGTCACGCAGATGTTGGTGTAGTTGGGGTTGGTGTCGCAGACAAAGGTGACCCGCGCTTGCGGCCAACGCCGCATGCGCGCGGCGTGCGCCAGGCCCATCAGCTCTCCCAGCGGCATGCGGGTGAGCATTTCGAGGGCCTGGCGGCGGTCGTAGCGCTGGGGCGGCGCACCTTCGCCCTGCGAAAACGCAGGTGGCCGGTGGTGATTGGCGGTATTTTTCATGGGGATTCTCCCGCGGGCTGAAACAGCGGGTTGCGCAAGTGGGTGGCAAGTTCGGACAAAAAGCGGTCCTGGCCGGCCTGGTCGATGGTGTGCAGCCGCCGGCGGATGACCCTAAAGTAGTCGGACACGATTTTGCGGCTGACGCCCAGGGCGGCCGCCGTCTTGGGAATTGAGCGTTCGACCAGTTGATCTTCCTGGCGGCCGAAATCGTCCAGCCAGCGTTTGAGGGTGCTTTTGGCGTCTTGCGGTGCGTCTTTGCACACCACCCAACGCGCGAACACGAAGGGCAGCCGGTGGGCCGCGTACCAGGCGCTGGCCAGGTCGGTGACGAATTTCAAATCCGACTGGCAGCGCGTGGGCCGCACCGTCGGCTGGGGCCGGCATTCCAGCACAATGCGTTTGAGCGCCGCGTCGCCGATGACCAGTTCCCCCTGGGCCTGCTCGGGGTGCTTAACCGCCAACGGCAGCCGGTCGAAACCGCGGGCGTAGCCCAGCAGCAGAAAGAGCAGCCGCACGCTGGATTCCGAATCGCCGGTCAGCCAGATGCGTGCCGGAGCGCCCATTTCGTCCAGGGGGCGCTGCGAGAAAAACAGGACGCTCATGGATTTTTCGCGCGCCGCGATGCCGTACGGCCCCAACGGCTCCACCCGGCCGGCAAGGGCGGCCAGCCCGCCCACCGGCACGGCCGCGGCGATGACCCGATTTTGCGCCAGCGCCGTGACACTGGCGCTGGGCAGGCAGGCGACAAAATGGCAGCCGCGCGGCGCACCCAGCTCGCGGTAGGGGGCCATGTTGGCATACGGGATCATGGCGACGGGATAGGTCACGGAGCGCAGGGTCCTTGTGCCGCATGGCGGCCGGCAGCGTCCACAGTGGCGGCACTGTCTGGCGGCGTGCCGCAGGGGTTGAATTTCCCGTCGCGCTCGCAGGGTGTAAAACCGGCCGCGCGAATGGTGTCGACCATGCGGTCGCGCGCCAGGCCCACCGGGGTGGGTGCGCCGGCCAGATGGGCGATTTTCTCTTCGCTGATGGTGCCGTCCATGTCATCGGCGCCCCAGCTCAGGCCCGCGGCGGCCGTGGCCAGGCCGGTCATGGGCCAATAGGACTTGAGGTGCGCGACGTTGTCCAGCACCAGGCGCGACACCGCCAGTACCGTGAGGGTTTCCAGCGGCGTGGGGCCGTGGCTGATGAATTTGCCCTTTCCGGGCTGGAAAGGCAGCGGGATGAAGCAGGCAAAGCCACCCGAACGGTCCTGGGCCGCCCGCAGGGTCAGCAGGTGGTCGATGCGCTCCTGCCAGGTGTCGCCGAAGCCGAAGAGCATGGTGGCGTTGGTGGTAATGCCCATCTCATGGGCCAGTAAATGGATGCGCAGCCAGTCGGCGGGACCGATCTTGTTCTTCCAGTGCCGCTGCCAGAGCCGCTCGGAGAAGATCTCGGCGCCGCCGCCGGGCATGGCCTGCATGCCGGCGTCCTTGAGTTCCGCCAGGATGCGCGCGGCGTCGGTTTTTTCGCTTTTGGCGAAAAAGTCGATCTCAACGGCCGTGAAACACTTGAGGTGTATGTGCGGCCAGCGGCGGTGCAGTTCGCGTACCAGCTCCAGATTGCGGCGGTAGGGCCAGATGCGGTTCAGCCCACCCACGATGTGTACCTCGGTGGGCGAAAGGCGCGCCACTTGGCCGAAGATCTCCTCCTCGTCCATGACATAGGCATGCGGGTCTTGGGGCGAAGCCGCGTAGTTGCAGAAGGTGCAGTGCATACTGCAGATGTTGGTGGGGTTGACCTGCAGATTGAAGACATAAGTAGCCCTGTCGCCGAAGCGCCACCGGCGGTTTGCCAGCGCCGCGGCCCCCAGCTGGTGCAGGCGCGCCGGACCGACCGCCGCCACCAGCGCCAGGGCCTGGGCGCGGTCCAGGCGCTGGCCGGCGGCTCCCTTTTCGAGGGCGGCCGCAAGTACGTGTGATGGGTTTGTCATAAGCCGTATTCCTTCCAGCGCTGGTCGACCCGCCTTTCCACGGCCGGGTCGCAGGCCACCGGTTCGGGATACCCCTTTTTCCATCGTGCGTCAATGACCATGGGAAAGTCGAGGACGAGCCGGTTGCCGGCCCTGCGGCGGCCGGCCGGGTGCAGGTCGGCCAGGGGGTCGAAGCGCGTAAACCAGCCCCACAGCAGCTGCGTGGTGTCGTTGATATCCACATCCGGTGAAAGCAGTACCACGAACAGGTATTGGCGCGTGACGGCGTTTTGCAACAGGGCCCGGCGCACCGCCGTGAGCGCCTTGCCCGTGCGCTTCAATCCCACCGCAAGCACGGCCGGCCCCAGGGCGCGCAGGGCGTTGATGTCCGCATGTACGTCTTCCGGCGGCGGCGGGGCCGGCGGAATCCGGTGGCGCAGGCGGCGGCCGTCGCCGGATGTGGCGATAAGGATCAGGCGGCTGCCCGTGTTCATGGCCGGTCCCGTGAAGTCCAGGGTGTCCTGGGCCGTGGGCGCCAGCAGGTGCAGGCCGCCGGCGGCATCCAGGTGGTGCCAGAGGGCCCGGCTGACGGCCGCAAAGTCGCGCACGTCCACGCCGTGGTCGACGGTGATCATGACCTTGGTCAGCGACACCTGGCCTTCCCCCAGCATGCCCAGGGTGTGTTTGAGCGCCTCCCGCGGGTAGCGCTCTTTGACGGACATGACCGCCAGCGGATGGAAGCCGGTCTGCGGGTAGGCCCAGATGGCGGTAACCGCCGGCCGCAGGATCTTCAGCAGCGGCTGGGTCATCTCCTGCAGCGCGCAGCCGATGTGATAGTCTTCCTGCAGCGGCTTGCCCACCACCGTGGCCGGATAGATGGCATCTGTGCGCGCCAGTATGCGGTGGGCCCTGAAGACCGGGTAGTCGGCGGCCTGGGAGTAGTGGCCGAAGTGGTCGCCGAAAGGTCCCTCGCGGCGCGTGTCGCCGGGGCTGACCGTACCTTCTATGACGAATTCGGCGCGTGCCGGGATGCGGTGGCCGCTGGTCTTGCGCAAAATGACGTCCAGCGGGGTGCCCATGATCATGGCGGCGACCAGGCGTTCGTCCATGCCCTCGGGCAGGGGCGCCACGGCGGCGATTACCAGGGCCGGCGGTCCGCCCAGGATGACACTTACCGGCAGTGCGCCGCCCTGTTCCACGGCTTTTTGGAAATGGAAACCGCCGCCTTTTTCGATCTGCCAGTGCATGCCGGTGGAACGGGCGTTGAAGCGTTGCAGGCGGTAGATGCCCAGGTTGCCGTGGCGCCCATCGGGATCGGTGGTGTGTACCAGCGGCAGCGTGAAAAAGGGACCGCCGTCCTGCGGCCAGCAGGTCAGCACCGGCAGGCGCGTCAGGTCGGCAGGCGCGGCCGTGGTCTGCAGCACGGGGCCGGTGGTGACGGTGCGCAGTCGGGCGTGCAGCAGTGCGCGCAGATCTGTCCGGCGGCGCCACAGGGCCGGCAGTGTCGGCGGCATCAGGGTTTCGAAGAGACGCACCAGGCGGTGGCCGAGTTCGGCCGGCGGCCGGCCGAAGACCTGTCGTACGCGCTGCGGCGTGCCGAAAAGGTTGCTCGCCAGGCGGTAGGGCGATCCCTTGACCTTTTCGAAGAGCAGCGCCGGGCCGTTTTGCGCCATGACGCGGTGCTGGATGACGGTGATCTCCTGGTCGGGGTCCACGGGCACGCGGATGCGCGCCAGGTCACCGGCGGCCTCCAGGTGGTTTAAAAATGTGCGCAGGTCGATAAATGGCATGGCTTCCTTTGCCTATCCTCCCATGGCCCCCAGCATGGGCACCAGCGCGGCGGCCATGCCGGCGATGGTCGAGATGGGGAAGAAACGCCGCGGCAGCGGGATGGACGGCAGGTACATGAGCCCCAGGGCCGCGGCGGCCACGGCCAGCGAAACCAGCGCCGCCGGACCGGCCCCGGTCAGGGCGGCCACGAGCAGGATGCACACCGCCGCCGTGATATGCAGCACGGCGGCCACCTCGGTGGCGCGCCCGGCCCCCAGCTTCGCCGGCAGACTGTGCACGCCGTTGCGCCGGTCGCTGTCGATGTCCATGATAGCGTAGATGATGTCCGCGCCGCTCATCCAGCACAGCACGAAAAGCGCGAACACCAATGCCGGCGCGGAAAACCAGGGGTTGCCCGCCGCAGCCACGAAGGCGCACAGGGGGGCGATGGCCAAACACAGCCCGATGCCGAAGTGGCACAGCGCCGTGACGCGCTTCAGAAGCGAATAGCCCAGCAGGAAAATTATTGGCACGGGCGCCAGGGTCAGGCACCAGCCGCCCAGGACGGCGCAGGCGGACAGGTAGAGCGTCAGCCCGCCTGCGGCGATGAACAGGGCCGACCGGACCGAAAGGGCGCCGGTGGGCAGTTCGCGCGCCGCTGTGCGCGGGTTTTGCGCATCCAGCCGACGGTCGAAAATACGGTTGAAGGACATCCCGAAAATGCGGGCCCCTGCAGCGGCGACGATGATCAGCAGCAAGATTTTAAAAGAGGGAAAATGCCCGTACCCGCCCAGCCAGGCGCCTGCGAACAGCAGCGGCAGGCTGAATGCCGTGTGCTCGATCTTGGTGAAGCGCAGCAGTTTCTGCCATGTGCCGGCCGCCGCCGGCTGTGAGCGCTGGCACCCGCCGGCCTGCTTCCTGATTTCCGCCAGAAGGCAGTCGGCCACCTTTTGCGACACGCCGTCGATGTTGGCTTGGAGCGCCTCGCGGCCGTCGTGGTCGGCCCGGTCGCTGACACCCTTGACGATGGCACAGGGAAGGTCATACAGGGCGGCCACGCGGGCAATGGCGGCGGCTTCCATGTCCACCAGCTGTGCCAGGCGGGAAAGAGTTTCTCTTTTTTGAGCGTCGAAAACCGGCTGGTCCACGGTCACGATGGCCGCGACCGGCAGTGCGGGCCACCACGTCTCGTCGCAGGCCAGTGGCTGCGGTGCTGCCTGCGGCAGCGCCGTGTTTTCTTCGACGGCCTTTTGGATCCGCAGCACGGCCCCCGGGGAAATGCCGTCGTCGCTGACCAGCGCACCGCAGATGCCGGCATGCACGATGCGCCGGCAGCGGTAGCGCTCGATCAGGCGCTGGGCGGCCAGGGCGGCGGCGACTTTGCCCATGCCGCTGACGGCCACCAGCAGCGGCGCATGGCTGTTTTGCGGCGCGGCGCGGTAGAGCGCCATCACGCGGTCTTGGATGCGCCGGGCGGGCAGTTGCGCCAGCAACGGGGCGGCCTCGGCATGCGTGGCATAGATGATTCCGATCATGTCAGGATTTCCGCAGTGCGGGCGCGCGCTTCAAGCGCGGCCACGGCGGCGCGTCCGGTGGTGCCCAGGTCCAGGCTGAACGCATTGACGAAGGTGCACACGTGCCGCTCGAGCACACCGGCGTCCATCTCCTGGGCGTGCCGGCGCATATAGGGCAGGGCGCTTTGCGGGTTTTGGCGGGCGCAGGCAATGCTCTCGCGAATGAGCGTTTCCAGGCGGTGGATGACCGTATCCGGCAGCGTTTTTTTGGCCGCGATGCAGCCCAGCGGTATGGGCAGGCCGGTTTCGGCTTCCCACCAGGCGCCCAGGTCGACGATCTGCCGAAAACCGGCAGCGGCGAAGGTAAAACGGTTTTCATGGATGATCACACCGCTGTCGGCCGCTCCGCGCTCCAGCAGATCGAAGATGCGGTCGTAAGGGGCGAACCGCCGGTCGGCGGCATCCGGCGCCCATAGCCGAAAGAGCAGGTGTGCCGTGGTCCAGCGCCCGGGAAGCAGGGTTTTGCCGGACGTCACCTGCCGGGGCGCCAGCGCCCTTTTGGCGATCAGCACCGGTCCGCAGCCGTATCCCAGGGCGGCGCCGCTGTTCAAGAGCCGGTAGCGGTCTTTGACCGCCAGCCAGGCGTAAAAAGACAGCTTGGTGACATCCAGCCGGCTTTCCATGGCCATGCGGTTCAGCGTTTCGACATCGTGCAGCTCTTCGCTAAACTGCCAGTCGTCCAGCGGCAAAAGCCCCTTGACCAGGGCGTGGAACATGAACGTGTCGTTGGGGCAGGGTGAATAGCCCAGGGTGAGTTTCAAGTATATTTCCCGAAATGCCAATGGGTTGCAGGTCACGGATTCGGCGCAAAATATAGGCCAGGGCGACGCGGACTGTCAAGGGGAATGTGGCTGTGCGGCCGGCGCATGTGGGGGCGCGGCCGGCAGCCGGCGGGAAAAAAAGTGCTTGAAAAGCGCAGCGGCCGCGGGATACAAGACAGCCCTGGCCTGCAAAGCATGATGTAAGAGATACGAAAACTATAATAACGATGCGAAATGAAAGGTAAATGAATGGCTAAAGTCCTGGTGTACGGCAGCGGCGGCAGGGACCACTGTCTGGCGGACAAGTATGCCGACAGTCAGCACGTGGACAAGGTGTTTTTCATGCCCGGCAATCCCGGTGTAGCGCACACCCCCAAGGGAAAACGCGGACTCATCGAACGGGTCGCGCCGGATGCGGCCGACGACTTCGAAGCGGTGGCGCGTTTCTGCCGGGAGCAGGCGGTGGACCTGGTGGACATCGGCTCTGAAAACCCGCTGTCGCGCGGCCTGGTGGATGTGCTCAACGCCCACGGTATCGCCACCGTGGGCCCGCAGCAGGAGTTTGCCAGGATCGAAAGCGACCGTGCCTTTACCGATTTTCTGTTGACAGCCGCCGGTGTGCCCAAGCCGGCTTACCGCGTTTTCAACGACCCGGACAAGGCCCGGCGTTACGTGCGTAACATCGGCTACCAGGTGGTGGTCAAGGCCAACGGCCTGGCCGCCGGCAAAGGGGCCCTGGTGTGCGACGACGAGGCGGCGGCGGAAGCGGCCGTGGATGCCATCATGGTGGAGAGGCGCTTCGGCGATTCCGGCCGGCGGGTGGTCGTCGAGGAGCGCAAGTACGGCAGCGAGATTTCCTTTTTCGCCTACCTGGACGGCCGCCACGTCATGCCGCTGCGCATGTTCTGCCAGGACTACAAGCCGGCCTTCGATCCCGAAGACCATGAAACCATTGAGCGCTTCGGCGGCAATTTGAATACCGGCGGCACCGGCTGCTATTGCCCCCACCGGCTGGTGAGCGATGCACTGGTCAACCGCATCGTCAGGGAGATCGTCAACCCCACGGTGGAGGTGATCTACAACCGGCTTGGCTGGCCTTACAAGGGAGTGCTCTACTTCGGGCTCAACCTGGACGACGACAACGCCCTGTCGGTGTTCGAGATCAACGTGCGCCACGGGGACCCGGAGTTCGAAGTCCTGGCGCGTAAGCTCAGCAGCGACCTGTTCGAAATCGGCATGGCCGTCTGGGAGGGTAGACTGGACCGCGTGCGGCAGGTCTGGAATGCGCGCCATTACGTGGACGTCATCGCCATGGAGGGCCGCTCCAAGGCCTCGCGCGGCTGGAACCCGGGCTATCCCAAGCGTTACGGCAAGGGACACGCCATTACCGGTCTCGACCGTCTGGAGCGCGGGCTGGCGGTATACTTTGCCGGGGTGGACGAGCACGACGAAAGGTCGTTGGTGACCTACGGCGGACGCGTGCTGCACCTGGTGGCCGGAGGGGATACGCTGGAGCAGGCCCGCCGCACGGCTTACGCCAATATCGAAAAACTGGCCTTCGTGGATCACCGCCAAAACGGCGCCAACTGCATGCGCTACCGCCGCACCATCGGGCTGTAGGGACTGGCGGCGGTCAACCCGCCGCCGGCGCGCTGGCCGGCAATAGCGCACAGGCGCCCTGGCGTGCCAGGTGGCCCAGCAGGTCCTGTTCCGCGCGCATGCGCGCGGCCTGGGCGGTGTCGGCGCCCACCACCATGACGCCGGCCAGGAAATGCCGGAAGACCAGGGGAACGCAGACGATGCCGGGCTTGTCCAGCAGGTGGGCCAGCTGTTCGTCCATGATCTCGGCCGGTTCATCGAAGGTGGTGACGATCCTGCGTTCTCGACAGCAGGCGGCCAACAGGCTGCGGTCGCGCACGGCGTGGATGCGCAGGCCGGCCTTTTCACCGGCCGGCGGGGCTTGGCAGGAAAGCGTCTCTGAACCTGGATCGTAGCGGAAAAACAGCGCCGGCGGCACCGCAAAGAGCAGCTGCAGCGTGCGGCTGATGGTTTCGCACGCCATCCCGGGATCTTCGGCCTCCAGCACGGGCTGCAGGGAGGCTCCCAGCAGCGCGTGTTCCCGCAGGATGCGCAGCACGGCGCGCTGGTGTTCGTCGTCCGCCGCCCGCCCGGCCGGTGAAGCCTCTGCCGCAGCCTCGAGCCGTATATCCAGCCTGCGGGCGGTGTCGGCAACACTCTCCCAGGACTGAACCGCCAGGCGGCGGGCCGCAGCGGGCTGCATGGCCAGGATATGCGCGCTTTCTTCCAGCCCGCCATCCGGCGGGGGCAGGCGGCGGCTGCACAATCTGTTGGCGGCATAAACGATTTTGACCAGGCCGAAGGCGTTGCGGATGGCGTCAGGCGGCGCGTGGTGGTAGCAGACGGCATCGGTCAGCAGCGGGGACAGGCCGCAGCGGGCCAGCAGCCGTGCACCGGCGCGTGCATGTTCGGTATGGCCGTGATGGCAGACGGCCTGCGGCGCGTTTTGCGACAGGCCGGCCGTGCGGCCCGGCGGCAGCAGCTTGCCCACATCGTGCAACAGACCGGCCAGGTAGGCTGCCCGCCGGTCGTGGAAGCCGGTCTCCTGCGCCAGCAGGCGTGCCAGCAGGGCGCACTGCAGGTTGTGCCGCCACTGGGTTTTCAGCGCTTCGGGCGTCAATACGGCATCGCCGTCCAGATGTGCAAAGTGCACCGTGTGCAGCGCCAGGGTTTCCACCGTTTTCCTGCCCAGCCGCGTGACGGCGTCTTCGAGCACCGCTGTTTTTTCATGCGTCTCGCCTCTGCGGATGTGGTCCAGCGCGAGAAGGTTGGCGCACAGCGCGGCGTCGCAGGCGACCCGGCGGGTGATTTCCTCCAGCGGGGCGCCCGTGCGGCAGGCGCGCATGCAGGCCAGTGCCGTTTGTGGCAGTACCGGCAACAGGGGCTCGGGAAGCCGCAGCCGGCTGTGGGCGGCGCCTTCAGGGGCTTGCGCCGGCGGCGGCACGCGGTCTGCGGCCGGCAGCGGCGCCGGCGGCGGGCGGTGCGCATCCTTCGGCGGCTGTCGGCGGTCATGGGGCTGGCCGGCGGACCTGCTGTCTCCGGGCGCCGGCAGCTTCAGGGGACGGCCCATGACCTGGGCCCAGCGCTGCCAGTAGGATTCCGCCGTGATGCCGGACGTCTGTTGCGGCGGCGTTTCGAGCAGCTTTCCGGCCATGTGGGTCAGCGCGGCGGACGCCGGACAGCCCGGGTACAGCGAGATGAAAGGCTGCTGGACACTCAGGGCCGCCTCCACCTGCGCATCATCTGCCACAACGCCCAGAAGGGATGTGTCGGCTTGCAGGTAGTGCCGTACGGCGGCGGCGAACTTGGCGAACACCTGTCTGCCCTGGGATTTCCGCCGGCAGCGGTTGACCACCACGTGCAGGGCGCCGTCGAAGCCGTTTCCCAAAAGCAGCTTGAGCAGGGCGTAGGCGTCGGTGACCGCCGTGACTTCCGGTGCGATCACCAGCAACACCTCGGGCGATGCCAGGCCGAATGCGATCACATTCCTGGAGATGCCGGCCGAGGTGTCGATGAGCAGAAAGTCGTATTCGCGCATACCTTCCAGCGCCTGGACCAGACGCCCGGTGTGCCTGCTGTCCAGGTCAGCCATGGCGGCGATTCCCGAACTTCCCGGGACGATGTCCAGGCCTTCGGCGGCCGGAATGACCACATCCGCCAGATCCAGGTCCCCGCGAACCACCTGCCTGAGCGTCTTTTCGGGATGCAGCCCCAAAAGCAGATCCACGTTGGCCAGGCCCAGGTCGGCGTCAAACAGGCACACGCGCTGCCCCCGCCGGGCCAGGCAAAGCGCCAGGTTGACGCTGATGCTGGTCTTGCCGACGCCGCCTTTGCCGCTGGTGATGGTAATGGTTCGGGCCATGGTGCGCTACGGTGCTTTCGGGTGTCCAGAAACCGCTGATCCAGTGCGATGCTGCTGTACCTGGGTCAGGCCGGGCGTTTGCCGGTGGCAAAAGCGGCCGGCCGTGTCTTTTGGCCAAGTCCTTCTGGCGAGCGCCTGCGTGCACGTCCGCCATAACGGTTATCGGCCGCCGCCGCTTGCGGCTTGAGTCGCCGGCAGGGCATCTGGGTTCGACGGCAGCCTGCCGCCGCGCCGATTCGCTGTACCGGCTGACGCGGCGGGCTCGCCCGGTTGCCCGCCGTACCTGCGAAAAATACTCAAGTTTTCATCCGGCTTACAGATAAACTAAGTGAGGCTGTCAAGGTGGGGCGGTCCGGCGGCATACCCATGTCGCGGGCCGTAGCTGCAACAAAAAAATTGGGTTTAGGTCATGCATATCCTGATCGCCGAAGATGATCCGTCATCGCGGCTGCTGCTCGAAAAAATGCTGGCAAAGCAGGGGCACACCACGGTGACTTGTGAAAACGGCCTGCAGGCGCTGTTGGTGTTTCAACAAAAGCCGGTCAGAATGATTATTTCGGACTGGATGATGCCCGAATTGGACGGCATTGGCCTGGTAACGAAAATCCGTGGGCTGCAATCGGCGGATTATGTTTACATCATCCTGCTGACCACCAACAGCGAAAAGAGCGATGCCGTGCGGGGGCTCAATGCCGGCGCCGACGATTACATGACCAAGCCTTTCGATCCCGCGGAGCTTGCGGCGCGCATCCGCTCCGGGGAGCGCATTCTGGCGCTGGAAGACGACCGCAAGAAGGCGGTGGCACAGATCCTGAAGTCCGAGAAAATGGCCGCCATCGGCACTTTGACGGCCGGCGTGGCCCATGAGATCAACACCCCGCTGCAGTACCTGGCCGGCAACCTGCGCTTTCTCCGCGAGGCTTTCGGTGAACTGGATACGCTGCTGGCATCCGGCGATACACAGGCCTCGGAGAAGCGTGCGGCGGGCCAAACCGTCGACCTGGCTTATTTAAGGGAGGAAATCCCGCTGGCCCTCGAGCAGTCCCTCGAAGGTGTGGCCCAGGTAACGCGCATCGTGCAGATCCTGCGCGATTACGCCGCGCACAAACCCGGCGGCCAGGCCGGCACCGTGGACCTGAACCAGCGCATTGAAAATTCGCTGGCCGTGACCCGCCATACCTGGCAGCCGGTGGCGGAGCTGGTCGCCGATCTGGATCCGCACCTGCCGCCCATACCCGGCTATCCCGACGAGCTGGGCCAGGTGGTACTGAACCTGATTTTAAACGCCGTGGATGCGGTCAAAGAAACCCGGGCCGCGGGCCGCCGCGACAGGGGCACCATCAGGGTGAAGACCTTTGCACGGAGTGGGTGGGTCGAAATGCAGGTTTCCGACAGCGGCTGCGGTATTCCCGAAGCGCATCGGTCCAAGGTTTTCGACCTGTTTTTCACCACCAAGGAAGTGGGCCGGGGTACGGGTCAGGGCCTGGCGTATGTCTATTCGGCGGTTGTGGATCACCACGGCGGCGTGGTCGATTTCGAGTCGCGTACCGGGGAAGGCACGACCTTCACCATACGCCTGCCGCTGGAACCGGGCGATTCGCTCAAGCGCCATACAGCCGACCATCGTGTTGGCGGCAATCAGCCATAGAAAAGGGGAAGTCATGGCCAGCGTGCTCATCGTAGACGACGAAAAGCCGGTCCGGCAGCTGCTTACGCGTTATCTGGCTGATCGGGGATACACCTGCGTTGCGGCCGACAGCAGCGCCGCGGCCCGCGATCGGCTGTCTGCCGGATCCTTTGAGCTGGTACTGTGCGATATCAAGATGCCGGACGAATCCGGGCTCAGCCTGACGGAGTTCATTCTGGACAGTTTTCCCGAAACAGCGGTGGTGATGATGTCCGGCATCGACGACTTGGCGGTAGTGGAAGAAGCCGTACAGCTGGGTGTTTACGGTTACCTTGTCAAACCGCTCGAACGTAATGCGGTGCTGATCTGCGTGATCAATGCCCTGCAGCGCCGGCAGCTGGAAATCGCCGACCGTTTCCACCGCAAGAATCTTTCGGCCATGGTGGAAGCGCGCACCGCCGAACTTAAGCGGTCCATCCGGGCCCTGGCGCAGCTGGTCAATTCCATCACTTCCATCCTGATCGAAGTCGACGCTGCGGGCCGCATCGTGCGCTGGAACCAGGCGGCCCGTGAATCCTTTGATCTCCCAGAAGAAAAGGTTAAGGGG
>Ga0114931_10006543_pt1 | contig 14321 bp, 14 predicted proteins | sample 2SBtaG_FD_89579 | JGI IMG/M metagenome (GOLD analysis project Ga0114931, IMG submission 89579) | Deep subsurface microbial communities from Kolumbo volcano to uncover new lineages of life (NeLLi) - 2SBTROV14_V59a metaG | ecosystem: Environmental > Aquatic > Marine > Volcanic | place: Kolumbo...
GGGTGGTCACAAACTGGATCGAGGACTCTACCAGCGCATCCATGACGTACAGGTTTTCCTCACCGGGCAGACCAAAGATGTATTCAACACCTTCGTTTTCAAGACATCTGATAAAAAGCTCAGACGCCCTCACAGAGCCGGCCTTACCATAAAATTACTTTCACTTCTTACGGAGTACATGTAGAAAAATCTTACTGATTATTTGCTTTCATTTCTTGTCTGTGGGCATTTGATAAAAACCTCACTGGTTGGCCACATTCACTTCTTCCCTGGCTTCCCTTTGCTTTCTTTATCAATAAGAAATCTCACTACCTTGAGCATGTTTTCGTTACGTGGGCCACCCGCTGCATTGATGCTGGCAGCATCGGCATTGGTTCTGTATTTACCATTAACCACCATCGACGGCACACTGCGAATACCATAACGCCGGCTCATCGCAATAGCGCGCTTGAGTTTGTGTTGTACCGAAAATGAGCGGAAAGTGTTATCGAAGTCCTCTCTACTAACGCCTTGCTCCATAAAAAAGGCCCTTAGGGAATCCTCATCCATCAACTTGCGTTTCCCTATGTGGATGGCATCAAACAATGGACGATGAATCTTGTTCACAATACCAAGATCCTCGGCAGTGAAATAAGCTTGCGCATGAATAGCCCAGTTCTTGCCTAAAACAGCCGGCATACGAATAAATTTTACATTTTTGGGCAAGGTCTTTACCCACTTACTTAGCTGCGGCTCAAATTTGTAGCAGTGTGGACACCCGTACCAGAACATTTCCAGCACCTCGATCTTGTCGCCGGTCTGCGTGGGCTGGGGGGGTGACACCAGACGATATTCAAAACCTTCTGTATAATCAGGAGCCTCCGTCCCGGCATACAGGGGCAATGCCCAAAAGCATGCGATCAAACCAAAGGCTATATACTTGAAATTATTCTTTACCACGATCATCTCCTGTGTTTGCAAGTACTCCATCAACTTGGTATTGATGGAGTACTAGTTACAACTCACCGTATGAATGCAGTCCCGACAAAAACATATTCACTCCAAGGAACGCAAACAGGGTGACAAAAAAACCGGCTACAGACCACCAGGCCATCGGTGCGCCACGCCAGCCTTTTGTCAGGCGCATATGCAGCCATGCGGCATAGTTAAGCCAGACAATCAGCGCCCAGGTTTCTTTCGGGTCCCAGGACCAGTAACCGCCCCAGGCTTCCGCTGCCCATACTGCGCCAAGCACAGTGGCCAGCGTGAAAAAAGCGAATCCAAGCGAGATAGCCTTGTACATAATTTCATCTATCACCACCGGCTCTGGCAGATAAGACAACACACTGTCCTTAAAGTTGTTGGCAGTGTTGCGATCATGATAATCGCGCAACAACCACGTCACTCCCATCATTGCTGCCAGGGCAAAACAACCATAGCCGATAAAATTGGCGGGTACATGAATTTTCATCCAGTAACTTTGTAATGCGGGCACCAGTGGCTGGATTTCATTGGCCTGCCGGTCAAAGGTGTACCAGAGCAGAAAACCCACTGCTGCACTTATTACTAATAAAACAAAACCGCCCAGTGCACGAATTTTGTAACGCGCCTCATAATACAAGTAAATAAGCGAGGTTATGACAGCAAACAGGATAAATACTTCGTACAAATTACTCACAGGAATATGGCCAACATCGTAACTGATAAGATAGGACTCGCGCCAACGTACCAGTAATCCGATAAGTCCCATGGCTGCCGCAGTCCAGGTCATGCTTGTCGCCACTTTGTTACTGAATTCAGAACGCATAAACAAACCGAAGAAATAAGTCAGTGTTGCCTGAACAAACAATGCGCTTATCCACATGGTGGCCGATTGGCCGGACAATAAATATTTCAAAAAGAAATTGCTTTCGCGACGCGTGAGGTCATCACCGTAAACGCTGATAGCTATCAAACTTGTCGCTGCCACAATCAACATAAACAATCGCATTGGTTTATGCGACCAACCGAGTATGACCATTGCAATGCCGGTGCCGAACAAGATAGCGATCTCATATATGTCCATCAAACCGGAAAAATCAGACCAGGCATAGATAACACCGCCAGCCACTACCAGAGCAAAGATCCAGTCAAAAGTTTTCAGGCGCGCGAACAATGGCCGCGTGTCAATCTGATGCTGAAGTTCATTTTGTATCACTGACATAAGTGTTCTCCGTTACGTCTTCCTTTTACATTCATTGTGTCAGTTTATGAAGTAAATCCGGCTATCTGTTTTAAATATTCATTATGAATAATTTATGGTGAAAGACTGGCCAGATGTTGGTCCAGGTGACCCCGGATTGCCTCAAACTCTCTATGGAATTCCGGTATATGGCGAAGACCACTGCCTGCCAGTAAAACCATAGTACCCGTGTCGCTGTCCTCGATCCACGCCCAATAGCGCCGATAGGGCAAATAAAACATCAGGAATACACCGATTATTAACATGGCAGAGCCGAAATAAACCACATTTTTACCGGGGGCGCGTGCGATCTGCAAACCAGACGCTTCCACATGCTCAAAATCAGCTAATTGTAAATAAAAGGGAGACCCATATTTTGTTCTTGCATCCAGGGCCAGTACCGCATCTTCAAAAAAGCGCGCATCCTGATCACTGATCGTATCTTCAGGATCATTGCCTTCGCGCGTGAGTATATCTACATATAAATCACCCAGTACACCACGTAACATTTTCATATAAATGCCTGCTGTCGTTGCTCTTTGCTCTGCTGGTACGTCTTTTTTAATAAAACGATTCAGTGCACTATAGCCACCTTTGGCAAATAATGACGCCACACGCTCAATGGTAATCGCCAACTGATCCTTGAGCATCGCATCCTCACCCTCAAGTGTTTTCACCAGCTGTTCTGCTCTTCGTGCAGAAACTGTGCGCAAACGTTGCGTATCATATAAAGAGGCCTGGAAACGCATGAAGCGGCCGATACCGCCTTTATCATCAGCGGGGATGTGAAGATAACGAAATTCTTCTGCCGGACTACCACGTACACCGCTAATAAAAAAAGATCGTCCTTCCTGCTTGATTGGCCACATGTAGTTAACATATTCGTGCGCTTCACCTGCGGCATTTCGAAGTTTAAAGGTGAAGTTTGGCCCCCGGTTAACGAATTTTTTTCCTGAAGGATCATCTTTTCCGGCAGGCATAATATTGAATTTTCTGAAGTCTGTCAGTTCCAGTGTCATAGGGCCGCGAGGCGTTTCAAGTTCCAGCTCACTATTGACATCCCCCTTGATCTTGACATATTTCTGTTTTGACCGCGTTTTATCTGTTCTCATCAGCGGCCATGCTTTTATTTTCAGGTGAGAGCCACCATCACTGAAGGATGCCTGGTAAATTGAATAGCCTCTATAAACAAGTGGATGGTTGACTGCGATCGTTTTATGTAAAGTCTTGTCCAGTTCAACATCATGAATGACGAGATCGCTTTCAAAAGATTTAGGTTGCCCTGTTGGATAATGCTCAATGCGAAAATCCTTGAGCTCAATTCTGAAAGGCAATTTTTGTACCAGATAACCATCGCGCAAGTTCAAAAACAGAAAGTCGGCTGACGTGTTTTCCTGTAATGTGATGTTGCCACGAAAAGCGTGATTGTCTGATGATATAACGCTTGCTTCAGGAACTTTAGATGCCGGTATACTTCTTGTTTCGATGCTAATTCTGCCCATACTTTCCGCCAGCTTGAGTGGAAAGTTGCTATCGATGAGTGCGCCAGTACAAATGACAACAATAGCGATATGAGTAAACAGATAACCCAAACGACTGGCTGTACCTTTTTTAGCCGCGACAACAATATGATCGTCATAAGTATGGCAGCGAATTTTAAAATCCGCTTTTTTCATCTGTGAAATAATAATATCGCGGGCACTGGCTGTTGATGATCCGAGTCGCCATTGCGCCTTGTTGTGAAACGCCAGCAAGGAATTTTTTTCGATCTTCAGCCGGAACCGGATCGCGTCCTTGATCATGGCTGGTCCGTTTCGGTAAATACAGACACTGACTGAAACCAGTAAAAATCCGAGGATACCCATGAACCAGATTGAGCTATAAACATCGAACAGGCCAAGCTGCTCAAACACGTCAAACCAGAAACGGCCAAATTTTATAATGTAGTTTTCGTATGGCTCATTCTGGCGCAGCACCGTGCCGATCACCGAGGCAATAGCCAACACGACCAGTAACGTGACCGCCAGATTCATCGAACCGAGGAAGCAGAGTAACTGAGTACTTGATTTACTCGAACGGGAGTCAGGGGCAGCAGATTGGGTGTTGGTACTCACGCTTATTGACAGTCCGGGGCAACAAAAACAAAAGGGTGGTTATTGAACCACCCTTCTACCGGCATGTGAACATCTTTATAACAGTGCCGGAACATTCAGACTGGAACAACCTGAAGAAGTGTCTTTTTTAATGCAGCCCTCCGATGTAGTCGCTCACCGCCTTGATCTCGTCATCTGACATCCTGCCAGCAATATCCCGCATCATTTTATTCGGGTCATTACTGCGAGCACCTGACTTGAAGTCGTTAAGCGCCTTGCTTGAATATGCAGCGTGTTGGCCGCCGATTGCCGGGAAACCCGCAGCGGCATTACCGGCGCCCGTTGGTCCATGACAGGCAATACAGGCAGCGACGCCTGTCGTTGCATTACCGCCCCGGTAGACTTTCTCGCCCAGTGTCACCAATTTCTTGTCGGCACGACCCAGCTTTCTGGTCTGGCTTTCAAAATATGCACCCAGATCAGCCATGTCCTGTTCACTCAAGGCAGCAACCATACCCGCCATCAGAGGATCCCTGCGTGTTTTGCCTGCCTTGAAATCCTTCAATTGCTTGGCAATATATTTCTGGTGCTGGCCGGCCAGTTTTGGCCAAAGTGGATTAGCGCTACTGTTACCATCAGCATTGTGACAAGCCGCGCAAGCGGCCGATTTTGTCTTGCCAGCAGCAGCATTCCCGGCTGCATGGGTAATTGAAACCAATCCCGCCAGTAAACTCATTGCGAACATTATTTGTTTCATAACGGTTTTCGCTCTTTACAAAGAATAATATAAATTTTTGGATACGTGGAAAAACCCGGGCCGGTTACTGGCTTTTACTGGTCATATAGGCAACAGCAGCAATAACATCCTCATCACTCAGATCGGTGCGACCGCCTTTTGCCGGCATCGTGCCTTTGTCACCCTGAAAGCCCTTCAAGGCATGCTCAGTCAGTGTGTCCATTCCCTTTTTGATGCGTGGAGCCCAGGCATCCTTGTCCCCGAACTTCGGAGCATTGGCTACGCCCGTAGCGTGGCATACAAAGCAGGCAGTGTCATAGGTTTTTTTGCCCTTGTCATTACCTGCCTGGGCAGACTGCACGCCCAAAAAGATACCCATAAAAATAATAGCGAAAGTAAAAAATAAATTTTTCATTATGTAATTCTCCAAATGTAAAAATTCAAGAAAAAACAGTTCGAGATACTGATTACGAGCCAGCCCACCAGATTCAGCGTGCTACACTGCCTTTGTCGGCAGGATCCCTCTTAACAATATCCCGGTCAAAAAATGGTCACAGTGTATACCAGAGACAGCGCACCCCGGTCAACATGATTTAACACCTGAATCAACTCCAGAAGGGTGATAATATTAACAAATACATGCACCTGGATATATTAGTGATTGATTAAGTACCACGGGCAAACCACCTATGTCCATATCATTTCAACAAGCCACCTACCTTATCAGTGCCAGCCGTCCCGGGCAGGCACCCGATGATGAGGGTGCTGAAATAGCCTTCGCTGGTCGATCTAACGCTGGCAAATCGAGCGCCTTGAATGCCATCACCGGCCAGCGTTCATTGGCACGGACCAGCAAAACACCGGGGCGTACTCAATGTCTGAATTTCTTTACTCTGGATGACCGGCACCGATTGGTCGATTTGCCTGGTTTTGGCTATGCCAAAGTGTCAGCCAGCGTACAAAAACGTTGGCAAAACACCATGGCGCACTACCTCGAGAATCGCCAATCGTTGTGTGGCCTTGCCCTGGTCATGGACATTCGCCACCCACTAACATCCTTCGACACCCAAATGCTGAATTGGTGCGCCAATGCCGGCCTGCCCGTCCACATCCTGCTGACAAAAGCCGATAAACTCTCCCGCCAGAACCAGACCCGCGCCTTGCAACAGGTTAGCAAGGCACTCGCAGGCTACGAGAATAGCCCTTCGGTTCAGTTATTTTCGGCCAAATCCAGAACAGGCGTGGAAGATGCGCGTGAGCATCTATCGGGCTGGCTCACGTCCGAGCAAACAGGGAATTCACAGTAACTTATTGAAAAAGAAAAAAAAGCCCCGGTTTACGAATGAGGGGGGTGTGAACCGGGGCATCAATAATATCTGATTTTTGATATGCAAAGCATATGTAAAAACCAGACATAACCCCACTCAGGGAGGAGAGTGGGATGCGCCATAAAGACGCAGACCATATAAGACACCATTTCGGCCCCCAATATCAAGTACTAAATTACTTGAAGTCCGGTGTGTTTTAGCCTGCCTGCAAGGGTGTTTTCTGTATCGGCAAAATCTCTAGTGTGCTTCGTCCCAGTTTGAGCCAACACCCACATCGACAACCAGGGGCACAGACAATGAAGCGGCGGCTGACATTCTTTTCTTTATTTCAATAACCGCATCATCAATATCTTTATCACCGACTTCGAATACGAGCTCATCATGCACCTGCATGATCATTTTTATTTGCTTGTTACTTTTACCAAGCCACTCGTCCGTGGTGATCATTGCCTTCTTGATAATGTCGGCGGCCGTTCCCTGCATGGGCGCGTTGATGGCCGTGCGTTCTGCATATTGCCGGCGTTGTGCGTTGGAGGCCTTGATGTCGGGGACATACAAGCGTCGGCCAAACAAGGTTTCGACATACCCTTTATCTTTTGCCACTGCGCGCGTTGCATCCATATAAACTTTAACACCCGGGTAACGATTGAAATATCGATCGATATAATCCTGCGCTTCATTACGACCAATGTTTAACTGCTTGCCAAGACCAAAGGCTGACATGCCATAGATAAGGCCAAAGTTGATCGCTTTCGCATGTCGACGTTGGGTATCAGTCACTTTGTTCTGATCAACACCGAATACTTCCGCCGCCGTGGCGCGGTGAATATCCTCAGCATTGGCAAACGCTTGCAACAAGCGTTTATCTTTCGACAAGTGCGCCATGATCCGAAGTTCTATCTGTGAATAATCCGCCGCTACAATACTGCAACCTCCGGGTGCAATAAAAGCCTGGCGGATACGTCGCCCTTCAGGCGAGCGAATCGGAATATTTTGCAAATTGGGATCAGACGATGACAAACGACCGGTAGCGGCGACCGCTTGATGATATGACGTATGTACGCGGCCAGTACGTGGATTGATCTGCCCAGGTAATTTATCAGTGTAGGTGGACTTGAGTTTGCTTAAGCTTCTGTGCTCCAGAATCAGTGCCGGTAATGGATAGTCTTCAGCCAGTTCCGTTAATACTGATTCGGCTGTTGATGGCTGTCCCTTGGGTGTTTTCTGTATTACCGGCAGTTTTTGCTTGTCGAAAAGAATACTCTGGATTTGTTTGGGAGAACCCAGGTTGAATTCTTCTCCCGCCTGCTCATGCGCCTGTTTTTCAAGTTCTCCAATGCGTTTTGTCAGTTCATCACTCTGGCGTTTGAGCATGTCAGCATCAACCAGTACACCGGTGCATTCAATGTGTGATAACACTGGTATTAATGGTATTTCAATTTCATCAAGCACCCGTTGCAAGGACGGTTGGCTTGAAATCTTATTCCATAATGTCTCATGCAATCTAAAACTGACTACCGCATCTTCCGCTGCGTAGGGTGAGGCTTGTTCAATCGGGACCTGATTAAATGACACTTGCTGCTTGCCCTTGCCGGCAACTTCTTCATATGAAATGGTTTTATATCCCAGATATTTAAGCGCCAACGCATCCATATTATGTCGAGTTGCCGTACTGTCCAGCACATAGGATTCGAGCATACTGTCATAACGAACACCGTCAAGATGAATGTCATAATTCGCCAGCACATTCATATCATATTTAAGATTTTGGCCAAGTTTGTTCCTGGCAGGATTTTCCAGCAAGGGTTTAAGCTTTTGCAGAACTTCTTCACGGTCGAGTTGAGAAGGTGCGTCCGGATAATCATGAGCCAGTGGGATGTAAGCGGCCTTATCAGAATCAACCGCAAAAGACACGCCGACAATTTCTGCCTGCATGTAATCAAGGCTGGTCGTTTCAGTATCAAAAGCAAACAGGTCGGCCTTTTCAAGTTTCTTTTGCCATGTCGCAAATGCTTTTTTTGTCAGTATGGTTTCATAATCCAGCGTTGCATCGACTGTTGGCGATTGTTCATTAGTCACAGAATCGGCTGACAACAACTCGGATAACCATGTCTTGAATTCCAGTTGTTGATACAGGGTTTGCAACATACCGACATCGGGAGATTGTACATGCAGTTCTGCCGGGCCAACGCCAAGTGCAACATCATGCTTGAGACTGACCAACTGGCGAGACAGTCCCAATTGGCCAAGATTATTGCGCAAATGTTCGCCGACTTTCCCCTTGATCTCATCGGCATGTTTGATAATTTCATCCAGAGAACCATATTGCTGTAACCATTTCGCCGCCGTCTTCGGGCCGACTTTTGGAATGCCCGGAACGTTATCTGAGGCATCACCAACAAGTGCCAGATAATCAACGATCTGATTCGCACTAACACCAAACTTGTCGATAACACCTTGCGGGTCGAGCACAGTATTGGTCATGGTATTGATCAAGGTCACATCGTTACTGACCAATTGTGCAATATCCTTGTCACCCGTCGAGATCAGGGTATTCATCCCTGAAGTCGATGCCTGTGTTGCCAGCGTGGCAATCACGTCATCGGCTTCCACACCCTCAATGCTCAGCAAGGGCAAACCCATGGCGCGGATTACATTATGTAATGGTTCAATCTGGGACCTGAGTTCATCCGGCATGGGTGGGCGAGTAGCTTTGTACTTGTCATATAAATCATCACGAAAGGTTTTCCCTTTGGCGTCAAAAATGACTGCGATATGATCGGTCGGGTGATCCATGCGCAGTCGACGCAGCATATTAACAACGCCGTAAATGGTACCTGTGGGCTCACCGGCAGAATTGGTCAATGCAGGCATGGCGTGGAAAGCACGGTAGAGATAGGAAGAACCGTCCACCAGCACGAGAAGATTATCAGAACGTTTTGACATCAGTTCCGTCTAACTACTGCTTGCGTGAAGAGAATTTAATCATCGTAAAATCGAACACATCTGCCATGTATGTATTATGCTTATAATATTATCTGATTGCAGGCGACCTGAGGCTTTGTAACCTGTTTTTACCCATTCATTTCCGAGCACTCAATACTATGGATGAAAAATCAACGACGAAACCCGGCTTTTTGCCTTTTAACGATACCATGCTCACGCGTGAGTCCTGGAAAATTTTCCAGATCATGGCGGAATTTGTCGAAGGTTTTGAGCGACTGGCGCGGATTAAGCCCTCTGTGAGTATTTTCGGCTCGGCACGAACCGAGCCAGACCATCCTTATTACAAACTCACTGAAGACATCGCGCTACGCTTATCAAATGCCGGCTTCAGTGTTGTCAGTGGTGGTGGCCCCGGCATAATGGAAGCAGCTAACAAGGGTGCATATGCCGGGAAATCGCCGAGTATCGGGCTTAATATCCAATTACCCTTTGAGCAATCAGGTAACGAGTTCCAGGATATTTCATTGAGCTTTCGTCACTTTTTTTCACGCAAGGTCATGTTCGTTAAATATGCGGCTGCTTATGTGGTTATGCCGGGTGGTTTTGGCACGCTTGATGAGCTGGCTGAAATTCTGACACTGGTCCAGACTGGCAAAACCCGGCGTATCCCTATCATTCTTGTGCACAAACCTTTCTGGGACGGGTTACTGGACTGGTTCAAGACCTCACTGGTCAATGAGAATACCATTGATGTGGATGACCTTGACTTGATACAGGTGCTGGACAAACCCCGGGAAGTCGTAGATGCTATATTCAACCATTATGAATCACGAGGATTTGAGCCCTCTGAAGCGGAACAGGAGATTCTCTTACAGCTGTGATACAAAACAGTGAGAGAGGCGGAGCAGGAAATCTTGCTTCAGCTGCGACAGAAATAGAAAAGGAAGCAGACAGAAAAATCCTACTACAACAGTGGCATTAAAGTAGTAAGAAAACCAGCTTTAGTAAGCACTTATATAATCAAAGGATCGAATATGCAACTTAACACTAAATGCTTTGATGTATTAAAAAAGACTACCGTCATTCTGGCTGGTTGCACCTTTATTCTACTATCGTCATACAAGCTGGCCGCACAAGACACGCCCACTGATCTGGAAGCCGTACCGGAGCCACCTCCATTGCCACCGAAAGTTGAAAGCGGCGAAACACTTGAACCTGATATCACTATTATTGAGGGCGAGAAAGAAACCGTCCATGAGTACCGGATTAACGGCAAGATATATGCGATTAAGGTGATTCCAAAATCAGGGCCTGCCTATTATCTGGTCGACAATGATGGCGATGGCAATCTGGAAACACGCCGCAAGGATCTTGATGCCGACATTCTGATTCCAAGCTGGGTCTTGTTTAGCTGGTAGCCTGATTTCATCTGGCTGAACAGACAGGCGCCCTTGCACGACACTCGATTAAAAATTTAATCAATATTTACCTCACATAGAACTGTTTACATGTCCGTCTATACCCGTATCGAGCGCAATGAACTCGAAGACTTCCTTCAGTCATATCCGCTGGGAAAGCTGATCGACTACCAGGGCATCAGTGACGGCATAGAAAACACCAATTATTTTGTCACCACCTCAGATGGTGAATATGTACTGACGCTTTTCGAAAGCCTTGGCGCGGACGAGTTACCTTATTTTCTGAACCTTGTTGCCTTTCTGGCGGAACACGGCGTGCCGTGTGCGCACCCCCTGGCCAACAACCAGCAACATTATCTTGCCACCTTGAAACAAAAACCCGCCGCCCTGGTGCAGCGTCTGCCAGGCAAGGCCGTCACTGAACCCACTGCCACGCAATGTACTGCGCTGGGTGATGCACTGGGGCGCTTGCACACGGCGGGCCAGTTGTTCGAAGAGCACCGAACCAATGAACGGGGGCCACACTGGTGGAAACAGACGGCAAACAGGCTTGCTTCCCGGCTCAATGATGATGACATCCGGCTACTTAACGAAGAATTACATTATCAGGCAAGTTTCAGATTGCATGATCTGCCGCGCGGTGTCATTCATGCTGATCTTTTTCGGGACAATGTGCTGTTTGTCGACGACGAACTGACCGGGATTATCGATTTCTACTACGCCTGTGATGATCTTCTGCTCTACGATGTCGCAGTCACCGTCAATGACTGGTGCAGCCAGCCAGATGGCTCACTGAATGAAGACAAGCTTAAGACGTTACTCAGTGCTTACGATAACCAACGCACGTTAACCAGCATCGAACAGGACATGTGGGCAGTGTTATTGCGAGCGGCAGCATTACGGTTCTGGCTTTCTCGTTTGCAGGACATGCATTTCCCGCGCGAAGGCGAAATAACAAATATCCACGATCCAGACGTATTCAAACGAATTTTACTTAGCAGAATTAGTGAAAATGATAATTTACACGCACGCTGGATTACGTAACACTATGTGGAATGGGGTACACTGGAAAATAAGGGTACACGTGAGTAATTCCCTGCTATCCTTGTCGATATCAGGTGTTTCGTTGGAATTTTATAGGGTTTTTCTGATTAGTTTTTTCTGTGGGAGGGAATAAATGATGTTATCAAAGTGGTTCAGATTTTCAGTATTCGGCCTCATCGCCCTGTCGCTGGCGGCCTGTGAGACAGGCCCCACAAAACAGCAGACCGGTACCGTCCTGGGTGGCGTGATTGGCGGTGTACTCGGCTCGCAAATTGGAGGTGGTTCTGGCAAGACAATTGCCACTATCGCCGGTGTGCTGGTTGGTGCCTACATCGGCGGCTATATCGGCAAATCAATGGATGAAAATGACCGCTACAAGGCTCAACAGGCCCTGGAAGACAACCGGGTTAATCAGCCTTCAAGCTGGCGTAATCCTGATAACGGTAACAACTACACAGTCACGCCGACAAGGACCTTTACCGGCTCCGGCGGTGAACCCTGCCGTGATTACACAACGGAGGCAGTCATTGACGGCAAGAAGGAAATTATCCATGGCACAGCCTGCAGACAGGCAGACAATACCTGGCAAGCCGCTAACTAGTAAAAGTTCACCTGTACAACAACTACGGTGCAGGCTTAACGCCTGCGCCGTTTTTATTCAGCCCCTTCCAGCATGACTACAAAACCATTCGCCGAGTCTTGTGAGCAAAACAAACAGGCTATACTGAACGTACTTGAAAAAGTATTGGCCGACAGTCGGCATCTTCTGGAATTTGGTAGCGGTACCGGCCAGCATGCCGTGTACTTTGGTCAACACCTCCCGCACCTGCAATGGCAAACAAGCGACTTGCAAAATAATCACGAAGGGATCAAAGCCTGGCTTGAAGAGGCCGCCTTGCCCAATGTGTTATCACCGCTTGCTCTTGATGTCAGCGATGCGCATTGGCCACCTATTTCAGTTGACAGCATTTTCAGCGCCAACGCCTTGCACATCATGTCATGGCGATGTGTCGAACACCTGTTTGTCGGCATCGGTAAAATACTTGAATCCAACGGGCTGGTCTGTATTTACGGTCCGTTTAATTACAACAATGCTTTCACTAGTGAGAGTAACGAAAAATTTGATGGCTGGCTTAAATCACGCGATCCTGAAAGCGGCATTCGCAATTTTGAAAATGTTGATGCGCTTGCCCGTGCTCAAGGGTTGGTGCTGGTTGAAGATTATGAAATGCCGGCAAATAACCGGACCCTGGTCTGGGAAAAAATAACCTAGCTCCGGAGCTTAAGCAACACTTGTTGCAGCCATTGACTAATATCCTTGATCTCATCATCGACCACCGCATGCGGCATGGGATAGGTGTGCCATTCAATGTTAAAGCCTTGCTCGACTAGTAGCGTTTTTGAGCGTTCCGCAGTTGCTATTGGAATTATCGGATCATTAGTGCCATGTGCCATCATTATTGATATTTTTTGATTGGCCGTATGTTTTTCCTTGTCCAGACTGTCAGCCAATGGCAGATAAGTCGATAATGCGAGTATGCCTGCAAGCGGCCGTTCATAACGAAGTCCTGTGTACAAAGCGATGGCGCCGCCCTGTGAAAATCCAGCCAGTACAATCCGGCTTGAGTCTATTCCGCTATCGAGTTCACGTTGAATAAGCGCCCGTACTTGACGCGCTGACTGTTTGATACCATCACTATCCTCTTTAGTTGACAGATCTGCATCAGCCACGTCGTACCAGGCACGCATGACATAACCGCCATTAATCGTGACTGCCCGCCGCGGTGCATGTGGAAACACAAAACGAATGCCCTCATCTGCAGGCAAATCGAGATGTTCAACAATGGGTTCAAAGTCATGACCGTCTGCACCAAGGCCGTGTAACCAGATCACGCTCGCCTTGATTGCGCCAGCCGGATTGATTTCAACCGTGGGCAGCAACTGATTATCCGTTGTGTTGTTACTCATCGTAATATGATCTGAAATAACTTGAATGGATGTTTCGGCATTAACATTGATCGGCAGGATTGAACCAGGAAATAGCAGGAGTAGTGCAATAAAAAACCGGATATTGCAACAGGAAAATTGTTCTCGCAATACCCGGTTTTCAGGTTTGACTTGCCGGATCAACGAATCTTTGATTTCTTGCTGTCCTTTTTGCCCAGGTTATCCACCCAGCTGATCTTGATTTCGTCTTTCTTGTGACCACCCTTGAACTTGAATGACAGGTAGGGGTTCTTCGACACTGCTGCGCCCCAAAGTCCTGTTAACACCACATTACCATTGTGCTCACAGGTGACTTCCTGAATAAAATGTATAGGCACTTTTTTGCCTGACTCGTCCCGACGGTTGCCTGTCTCCATCGGATGGCTGATCAGCGACTTTACAATCGTTGACCCTCCTTTTTTCTTGGCACGGATTTTAATACTGCTAGCCATTATTTATGTCCTCTTGCTTAGCTAATTCGTTTGTTAACCGCCACAACCACCGATCGTGACCTTCACATCCTTTTCAGCGCGGTACAGTTTACCGCCCGATTTCACCACCGCCACGACC
>Ga0114931_10006544_pt1 | contig 14318 bp, 12 predicted proteins | sample 2SBtaG_FD_89579 | JGI IMG/M metagenome (GOLD analysis project Ga0114931, IMG submission 89579) | Deep subsurface microbial communities from Kolumbo volcano to uncover new lineages of life (NeLLi) - 2SBTROV14_V59a metaG | ecosystem: Environmental > Aquatic > Marine > Volcanic | place: Kolumbo...
CGCCATCACCTTCGTCAACGCCGCCGTCAGCGTCGTCTTGCCGTGATCCACGTGACCAATCGTGCCTACATTGACATGCGGCTTGGTGCGCTCAAATTTCTCCTTAGACATCAGCCTCTCCAGACGTGCGAAGTGCCAGCGCCCGCTCGTCTGCAGCGAACGACTGGCTTGACAATGCGGCACAAACGCCGCGTTCCTATCTCCGGCCGGATGCTGCCATCCGGGCCGGTCAAATTCCTGGAGCCCACAACCGGACTTGAACCGGTGACCTCTTCCTTACCAAGGAAGTGCTCTACCGCTGAGCTATGTGGGCCGCTCTAACTGGAGCGGGTGATGGGGATCGAACCCACATCATCAGCTTGGAAGGCTGAGGTTCTACCATTGAACTACACCCGCAACCTGGCGAAAAAACTCCCGATCACCTGCATTCGGCAGACCCTGGCCACCTGACTTCATCGTCCGACATCACGCAGACGCGCACGGTTTCTCCACACTCAACGACCGTAAAAACGGGCACTGACGCTCGATTCGACGCCGATGCCGGACTCTTTTACGACACTTTTATTTATATCCCGGATTATTGCCCTGTTTCTTGCGCCACACAGAAGTCATGATTAAAATCAAACAGTTAACCTACCTCCCCACCTGATTCCAGAGAATCTGGTGGAGGGGGTAGGATTCGAACCTACGTAGGCATAGCCAGCAGATTTACAGTCTGCCCTCGTTGACCGCTTGAGTACCCCTCCGCGGACGCAAGCCGTCTATTGTCTAATCCGCTATTCACTGTGTCAACTGCGGGAGCAGAAAAATCCCGGCGGCTCACCGGCGGGCTGGCGGGTTGGTCAGCGCCACGCCATGCGCCTGGAAATAGGACTGCACATCCCGGTACCAGCCGGTGGCATAGCCCGGATCCAGCAGCAGCGAGAAATCGCCGGTCGCCCGCAGTACCTCGAGAACATCGCTCAGATACAGGTATCTGACCTCCGCCGCCGCCAGCTCGGAGCCCAGCGCCGCGTTTTGCGCGTCGATCAGGTCTGTGACCGATACCACCCCTTTTGAATACGAATCGGTGACGAGACCCAGGTTTTGAGTCGATGCAGTCGCGGCCGCGGTCGCCAGTTCGATGGCCGAATAAGAACTGGCGACCTGTTCCATCGACACGCGGATGCGCGTCTCGACGTCCAGGCGAACCGCCGATTGCCGCTGCCGGGCCTGGTGCAGCAGAAAACGCGAACGATTCAGGTCCGAGCGCAGCAGGCCGCCGCTGAAAACGGGCAACGACGCACGCACGCCGATTTCCCACGAGTTCTTGTCAATCGTTGGAAAGGGGAATTGGGAATCGTCGAAGGTCCGGGCCAGATTGCGCCGCCCTGTCGCCGACGCACTGATGTCCGGCACCCAGTAACGACGACGTGCCGCCGTTAACCGGCGTTCACCCGCGCTGATGACGTGGCCGGCGCTGGCAATCTCGGGCGCCATTTCCAGGCCGCGCTCGACCGAGAATTCCTGGAAAGTCCGCCAGGCTCGCGCGTTGTCGATCAGCGCCAGAAAACGCGGCTCGTCAAACAAGGCCAGTGACGCAGCGACACTGGCGTCGCTCGGCCTGAGCTTCGTGTCGGCAGAACGATTCAGCACCTGGTTCAACCGGTCCTCGGCCTGCCGCCGCACGGCCCGGGCGTCGATCAGGTTGCGTCGATCCCGTGCAATCTGCGTTTCCCAGCGCAAGACATCCGCACGGCCGGAAAATCCGATCGATTCGCGAATGCGCGCCAGTTCCAGATTCGTCCGCGTTACTTCCAGGTTGGACCGCTGCACGCCTTCCAGAGAGATGGTGCGCAACAGATTCAGATACAGTTGTCCGGACGTTTTGAGCGTATCGAGCACGGCGGCACGATACGCTTCATTGCTGGCATCCTGTAAGAACCTGGCGATCTGAAAGCCGGCCCATGCATTGTCCGAATAAATCAGCTGCAGGGCACTGGCGTCGACATCCGTGGTCACTTCGGGTGACAGCGATCCGAGCGAACGATCCTTGTCGATTTTCTGCCAGCCGGCGCCCAGTTCGAATTGCGGCAACAACTTGCTGCGGGACGCCTGGCGTTCTGCGTCGGCCAGTAACGGATCGAAAGACGCAACCTTGAGATTCAGGTTGGTTTCGACCGCCTCTATTATGGCGGCAAGCAGGGCCAGCGATTCACCCTCGCGGTTCCGGCCGGCGAATAGCTGGTTGGCGTCGGCCAGCACGGCATACCGCGGCGAATAATCGATCGCCGCGGCCGTTGACATATTGATCGCCAGACGACGGGTTGCCTGCAGGTAGACCGGAATTTCCGCGGCCCGTTCGCCGAGCAGGATGCGCTGTATATTCAGCGCCAGACGACGCGTGACGCGCAGAGTATCTTCAGCCCGTCCGCCGTTGGACATCAACAAACCGTCTTCGAGCTCGGCAATGCCAATCGCCGAAAAACTCTTGAGTTTGCGGCCGATCAACGCGGTGGCCAATTCGTGTATTGCAGCATCATCGAAACGCAGGAGCGGAGTCACGTATACCGAATCGACATCGTCGGGAATGGCCTCGAAGGCGGCTTGCAGGGAATCGTCGACCGCTATCGGCACGAAGCTCAGGTGCAGATCGGCGGTCAGTTGCTGCAACTTGGTCTGCAACAGCGATGAAAATGCCTGCAGTAATGCAGAATCCACCAGCAATGCGACCTTGTGGAGCGGAACCGCCTGACTAAAGGCGCGCATGCCGTCATCGATACTATGCAGATTGGTCACATAAACCAGGTTCTTCCGGCCGCTGACGCCGCTATCGAACGGAAAACCCTGCAATGACTGATCGACGACGATCGCCGCGATAACCGGTTTGACGAGTTCCGGATAATGGCCCGTGACGTGGCAGGTCAGAATCCCGAGACAAATAATGATATCGACGTCGGGATCGGCCAGCTGACGCTCGAAGATCCGTTGTGCGCCGGCCAGGGTCCAGTCGCCCGTCAGGCGCTTGTCGGCGGGAAAGCGAACATCGAATTCTCCGGACGTCAATGTCGCCACTTCGTCCTTGATGCCCTCAAGCGGAATCAGCGAACGGGATTGCGGACCGTCATTGATAATGCCGATGGTCGCCCCGGGGTTCGCCGACCACGCGCCGGACCAGATGCCGACCAGGCAAAAAAACAGGATGAGCAGCGGTTCGTTCAGTTTCATTGTGCGCGGCTGTTGCCGACCGTCTTATTCTGAGATGGTGCCGGAAGAGGGACTTGAACCCCCAACCTACGGTTTACAAAACCGTTGCTCTACCAGTTGAGCTATTCCGGCAACGGCGTCGATCCGGATGAAACGGTTTCCCGAGCCGGGGGATTATAGTGAAACATCGGCATCCGCGCCATGATCGTGATTGTCGGCAGGGCCTGCAGCGGCCGGCGCACACGTTCGCTCTTCGATGCGGATAATCTGCGCTTCCCCGATGCGCAGATCGGCCGGGTCGGGCGGCAGATCGGCCGGTGTCGAAACCGCGACCCAATATTCGATGCCGTCCCGGAAACGATCCGTCGCCTCGGCCGCATAACCCAGATCCCGGGCGAGCCGGATCACGTCATCGGCACCCCGTCGACCGCGAAAGACGCCGAGTGAAATATCGATGGTCGGCTCACGGCTAAATATATAAGCGTCGCGAATACCGCCGCTGACCAGCTTTTTTACTGCCTGGTGAGCCGCCTCGATGCTCGGCAGATCGAGCAGCTGCACCCAGTGCCCCACCCAGATCTGTCCCGATTCACTCGTGAGTTCCACCGGCAGGCCGCGTGACGATAATCGATCGCCCACCACTGCGGCGGCCTGTGCCGAAGCAAACGGACCGATGCGGAAACAGCGTGCTCCTTCGGCTGTCGAGCCTGTGCCGCTCGCAGGGGTGCGATCGAGCAACACGAGCCGGGCTTCGCTTTGCTCGCCCGGTGACGCCGGATCGGCAACGTCCGGCGCCATGATCCAGCGGCTCCAGGCAAACAGCAGCAGGTTGGCCAGCAACAAGCCCATGAACAGGTTTCGCAACATCAATACCCAGCCGTTCGATCGAATTCGTATGCCGCCAGTCCTTCGAGAACCAGGTGCGGCCGGTGTTGTGCGGGTCGGTCGAGGTGACGAATCAGCCGCCGTGCATCGCCGCCGGTCACCACGAGTGTCGCATTCTTTTCCGACTCATTCAGCAAATCGACACTGCGATCGATCAGACAGCAGGCCGCAGCCACTGCGCCGCTGCCGATGGCGGCAGCGGTACCGCGACCCGGCGCCGGCCTTCCGGGCGGCAGCCGGGACGTTTCATCGCCGGCCAGCCGGCCCAGATCCCCGGTCTGCCCGGCCAGTGACTGGCGCATGAGGTCGAGCCCGGGAATGATGAACCCGCCCAGATGCGCGCCGCCGGATGCAACGACATCGATCGTCACGGCCGTGCCCGCATCGACCACACATACGGAACCGTCAAAGCGATCGACCGCGGCGATGATCGCCAGCCAGCGATCGACACCGAGCTGACTGAAATCGTCATAACCATTGCGCACGGAACCGGTGTTCGGCTGCGTTGTCGCAAACCGGACGGGCAGATTCCACCGCTCGCGTACCACCCCGGCGAACTGTGCGCCGAAGCGATCGCCGGCGACGTTCGCGGCACTGACCCGAGTCGGCACCGTGGTGATACGATCGAACAGACCTGCGCAGGCAGCCGGATCTGCGCCGTGTTCGATAGCGCCGGTGTCGCGCAACACCCCGGCTGCAAGCGTTGCCCACTTGATGCGTGTATTGCCGATATCGACCAGCAGATCCATGTTCAGATCTTACCCGCACGCCCGGGGCGTAACGAGATTTCTCCCGCGACGAGGCGTTTTACCGTACCGCCGCTGTCGATCAACAGCGCACCGTCAGCATCGATACCGCGCGCAGTGCCGGTCAGGGAGCGCCGGCCCGACCGGACCGTGACCACCCGGTCGGCCAGCCAGTCATAGCGGCGCCATTCGTCGGCGAAGGCTTCGAAACCGTTGTGTTCGAACGCAGTCAGAACGCCATGCATTTCATTGAGCAGCCGGGCCGCCAGCCGGTTGCGTGACACATCCGAAGCCGGCGACAGACTGCGCAAACCGGCCGGCGGCAGGCTGCCATTGCCGGCAAGCTCGGCGGACATCCGGGCAGACACGTCGAAATTCAGCCCGAGGCCGACGATGATCGCAAGCGGTCCATCGGCTTCACCGTGCACATCGACCAGCAGGCCACCGAGCTTGCCGGCGCCGGCGACAATATCATTCGGCCATTTGAGCGCCACCCGGTGAGAAACGGTGTCGCGCAAAACACGGCACACGCCGACGCCCACGGCAAGGCTCAAGGCAGACAATCCAGCCGGTACAACCTGAAACCAGCGATTGATCGAGACACACAAACCGCTGCCGAACGGTGACAGCCAGCGACGACCGCGGCGGCCGCGACCGCCGGCCTGGTACTCGGCGAAGACGGCATCGAAACGGCCGGTTGCCGGCGCAGGCAGGGCGCGCAACCGCTCGCTCGTCGATTCAATGCAATCATGAATTTCCAGGCGGCCCAGGGCCGCACGTGCCTGCCGGTCGAGTCCGCCCCGAATCACGGTTTCGTCCAGCAGTTCCAGCGGTTGCCTGAGTCGATAGCGGATGCCGCGCTGTGCATCGATTTGCAGTCCGGTCGATTTCAGTTCGTGCAAATGCTTCCACACGGCCGTGCGGGAACACGACAAGCGGTGTGCCAGGTCAGCGCCCGAATGCACGGCGCCGTCGGCCAGTGCACTGACGAGGGCCGATCTAATCGCGGTCATTACGCCGCCGACGCCCGAACAGCATGACCTTGCGCATGCGGTTTTCTTCTCCGCGCGCCATCCGGACAATATTCGAGCGATGCATGTAAATAATGAACAGTGCCAGTAGCGACAGGGCGATCACAGTCGGCTCGCTGCCCGGCTCGTCCCGGAACCACAGTACGAGGGGCATGGCCGTCACCGACAGCATGGTCGCAAGACCGACAAATCCGCTCAGCACGAGCGTGCCGGCGAAAACGGCCAGCCCGGGCAGCAGCAACCCCGGCGCGACAGCGATCAGCATGCCGATGGTCGTGGCCGCGCCCTTGCCGCCGGCAAAATCGAACCAGACCGGATAACAATGTCCGACGACCGCGGCGCCGCCGCAGCCGAGCATCAGCCAGGTTCGGGAAATTTCCGGGTCCGGCGGTATGCCCGGCAGGCCGAGTGACGGAAACAACCAGGCGGGCAGAAAGCCCTTGGCGACATCGATCACCATCACACCCAGCGCGAACCAAACGCCCTGGGTACGCAGCGCGTTGGTGCCCCCGGCGTTACCGCTGCCCACCGAACGAATATCGACACCGGAAAATTTGCCGATGATCAGGCTGCCGTTCAGAGATCCGAGCAGATAGCTCAACAGAAGCTTGATGGCGAGTTCCAGCATCGGTCAGGCTCCGAGCCAGTCACGCCTGCGCCGCGCCACGTCGGCATCGACGTCGTCTTCCAGGCTCAGGTAACAGGTATCGCGCGGCGACACGCCCGCTTCGATGGTAAAACGTCGCAACTCATCGCGGCGAAACACGCAGACCTCGACCGGCTGGCCCACCCGGATCCGGTCGAGCAACTTGAGCCAATTCGCCGACGTCACGCGGTATCCGTCCAGCGACACGAGCTCATCACGAGCAGCCAGTCCCGCCTCGGCCGCACGGTCATGACTGGCGACATGGCGAATCAGCAGCCGTTCGCCGTCGGACCGGGTCCGAAACCCGAGCCACGGCAACACCCGGGCGCCCCGCGATCCGGCCTTGCCGCCGGTGTCCGTATCCGATTCGGCCGCCCGCATGTGCAGGCGTACGCCAAACTGCGCCAGCAAAATACCGACCGGCGGGTCCACGGTCGTGCGCAAAGCCTGGCGAAAGAACTCGCCCAGATCCAGGCCCGACAGTTGCTCGACCAGCTGCTCGAAGCCGCCGTCCGGTAATCCGCGCGATGCCGGGTCACCGTATTGCTGCCAGAGCGCGCGCATGACATCGTCCAGTGAAAAAGCGCCCTGGGTTTTCAGGCGCAATTCCAGATCGAGCGCCAGCGCGACCATCGCACCCTTGCGGTAATAACTGACGATTGCGTTCGGTGCATTCTCGTCTTGTTTGTAAAACTTGATCCATGCATCGAAACTCGATTCTTCGAGTGTCTGGCGGCGACGTCCACCGGAGCGGTAAACGCCGGTCAACGATCGACCCAGCAGCTCCAGATATTCCGGGGATCCGATCAGGCCGGCACGCAATAATCCCAGGTCGTCGTAATAGGAGGTGATGCCCTCGAAAATCCAGAGCTGGCGGGTGTATGCCTCGTGATCGAGCGCCGTCGGCACGAATTCGGCCGGCCGGATCCGTTTGATATTCCACAAATGAAAATACTCGTGGCTGACGAGCCCTAGAAACCGGCGATAAGACTTGCCGGCCCGCTCGTCGCCGATACGCGGCAGATCGGTCTGTCGGCAAACCAGGGCGGCAGAGTTGGCATGTTCCAGGCCGCCATATCCGGCATTCAGCGCCGTGACGAGAAAGACGTAGCGATCGAACGGTACGCCATCGTCGAACAGGTCGGCATGACTCGCACAAATGCTGGCGACATCGCGCTCGATGCGTTCGATGTCGAGATCGCGTCCGCCGAATACGGCGATCAGGTGTTCGGCGCCGGCCAGCTCGAAATGACCGCAAGTCAACGGGCCCATCAGGACCGGCCGGTCGATCAATTCGGCATACCCGTTGGCCAGGAAAGCGCCGAATTCATCGGCGGCGCCGGTCAGGCGCGTCAGGCCGGTCGCGACTTTCCAGTCGTCCGTGTGGTCCGGCGGCGCAATATGAACGACGCAACGTTCGCTGTCCCTGCCATGTATCTGGAAGAATATGCAGACACCGTTCAAAAAAGCGTGATCGAAATCCAGGCAGGCGCCGCGCACCGACAGGTCGTTGGTATATATTTCGGCGCTGATCAGCAGCGGCCCTTTGCCCGGACTCGTGCGCCAGGTGGATTTATCGATCTTTCTGACCGGTATGGTTTCATTGTCGACCGAAGCGGTTACCGTCAGGACATGCCGGGCATAGTCCCGAATCATGTAACTGCCGGGACTCCATGCGGGCAGCGAGAAAATCTGGCCGTCCGGATCCGGATCATTGACCCGACACGTCACGACAAAAATGTGTGCGCCGGGATACTTCGGGCGCACATCATAGATAATGGCCGCGTTGTCCATGTCGACATTCATCGAATCAGTCGTCCTCCGGCTCCGAAAGGCGCAGCGTCAGGCATTTCGCCGACCCCCCGGATTTCAAAAACTCCGACAGCGTAATCCGGTGCAACTCGAATTCCAGCCGGCTCAACCGGTCGGCGAGTTCTGCCGAACAATCATGCAGGAAAATATGCTCGTCCACATTGACGGCATTGCAGGCAAAGCGGGCCGCATCTTCGGCCGACACGGCGATTCGCCTGTCCGGCGGTATCCGGCTCTCGATCTGGCCGATCGAATTCGCATCGAAAGCATCCGGATAGTACAGCAGGTAACCGCCGGACAACGGGCACAGGCAGGTGTCGATATGATAAAAGCGCGCATCGGTCAGCCGAATCGAAACCACCTCGCGCGCGAACCAGCCGGCGAGAAACGCATGCGCTTCGATCTCGGTACGAAACCCGAACCCGGTCCACAGCCAGGGACCGCCACGATCGATCAGGCAATCGCCCGCACCCTCGAAACCGACATCGTCAGGCAACACGCACAGCTCGAAACCCCGCGCAGCAAGCCACTGTTTAATATAGCTTTCCTCGGGACGTCGCTCTTGCGGCATGAAATGGCTCGGCACGACGCGCGTGCCGTAAACGAAACCGGCATTGGCCGTGAAGACGAGATCGGGAAGGCCCGGTTGCGGGTCGAGCAATTCGATATCGGCGACGCGGGCCAGCGCCGCATGCAGCGCTTCCCACTGACGACGTGCCAAGTCGGTGTCCAGTGAGCCCTCGTTACCGGCCATCCACGGATTGATCGCCTGTTCGACCGAAAAATAGTCCGGCGGACACATCAAAATCCGTTCCTTCTTATATGCCATGACACACCTTAGCAGGCTGTTAGAAATGCCTGCCTGTCAACGATCACCCGTCGAGCCGGCAACCGGTAAAAAAATCTCCGCCAGCATGCAGCGTGCACCGCCGCCGCCAACCCGCTCGATGATATCGATGCTGACGGACAACAGCCGCCCGTGGTTCTGCAAAGTTGAACGTTGCGTGGCTGTCAGGGCATCGCGTGCCGTCTGCGATAATACGATCAATGGCTCGCCCCGCCCTGCCTGCACCTCGAGCAGGTTACCGGCAAAGGCCTGCATCTGTTGCATCGAAATATCGATAATCTGTCTTTCCGTGCTTTTCAACCGTTCCAATACCGCTTCGCGCTGTCGCACATCGTCAATCGCCGCTGCGCAGATCACGGCAAACCCGCGGCCGATCGCCAGCATGACATTGGTGTGGTAAACCGGTCGCCCGCCCTGGCCAAGGGTATCGAATATGCACGGCTCGTACCCGGCCTCGCGGGCGAACAGGCGCACCAGGTCCGGGTGAGTCCGGGTCGAACGGGCCGCGTAGGCGACGCGGTGTATCCGGTCCAGCACCATGCTTCCGGTACCTTCGAGAAACCTGTTTTCCCGCTCGTAGACGGACAGATCCCGAATCCTCCCGACCGTGAACCCGTACTCGACGGACAGGGCATCGACGATCTCCATGCGTCGCTCCGCGCGGAGACCGGACGCTTCGAGCGGATACAGGAAAATATCACCGTTCGCATGAGTCGTGATCCAGTTGTTGGGAAACACGGCATCAGGTTTGACCGGTTCGGGCGTATCCTCGACGATCAGCAAACGCACACCGGCCGCCTGCAAATCACCGGCCATGGCATCGAATTCGGCCAGGGCGGTTGCCCGGATCGCGGACGGCGGCCGGTCTGCCGGACCCTGGAAAGTATTGGACGCTGCCGTTTGCGCATTCGGTCCGAAACGGGCCGGGCGCACCATCAGCAGGTTGCGGGTTGTTTGCACTGCGAGGTTCAAATCCAGCCCGGCTCAGTCGTCCTGCTGTTTCGCCTGTTTCGCCTGCTCGCCGACGCTGGCCGCGGTTTGATTGAACAGCTTCTTGCGGCCCTCATCGTCGAGCTCGCGTGAATTCCACCATTGTGCACCGATACTCATGCCGCGTTCCACGGCCGGCCGTGCGGCAATCGCGTCGTACCAGCGTTGTACATGAGGAAACTCGTCGAGCGGTTGCTCCAGCCGCTCGTGCGGGCGCACCCAGGGCCAGCAGGCAATATCGGCGATCGAGTACGCGCCGCACATGTAATCCCGGCCGTCGAGTTGATGGTCGAGAACGCCGAGCAGCCGGTTGTACTCTTTGCCGTAGCGCTCGACGGCATATTCGATACGCTCTTGGGAATAGTTCAGGAAATGACTGAGCTGGCCGGCCATCGGCCCGAGACCGCCGATCTGCCAGAACAACCATTGCAATACTTCGCAACGTCCGTGCAGATCGGTTGGCAGAAACCGGCCGGTTTTTTCGGCGAGATACAGGAGTATGGCACCGGACTCGAACAGATTGACCGGTCGGTCGGCGCCGGCATCGGGGTAATCGACAATCGCCGGAATGCGATTATTCGGACTGATCGCGAGAAACCCGGGCTGAAACTGGTCTCCGCGCCCGATATCGACCGGGCAGACCTCGTACTCCAGACCGCACTCTTCAAGCATGATGGAAATCTTCCATCCATTCGGCGTCGGCCAATAATAAAAATAAATCATGTCTCACCACCCCTGCCACTTATTGCCCAATGTTAGCGTGTTTCCCGGCCGATCGAGACCGCAATGTGCCAGACCCGGTCATCCCCGGAAGACCTCCACCCGCCCCGGCGGATCGAGAGGCGGGAAACGTAACGGGCCGCTACACGCCGTGTCCACGGCATGCCCGTATGGCAATTGATACTATATCTATGGTTATGGCGTCGCAGTGCCGCTGCTTGGCCTGATTCCCGCTGTTTTCCGGAGCTTTAACCGGGCCGGCATCTTTCTCGATCCGTGGAATACCGCCTACTGGGTACGCGATAACTGCGCGGACGACGGGCATCCGGACACGACTTATCTGTACTCATTCGGGCCCAACCGCAGGCGGGATTCGACACCTTGGGAAATTCGCGGCGACGACCTGGCCATTGTCGTGCGCGGCGCCGTCGACGATTTCTGCGCCTTACCGGAACGCCAGTAACACACCGGACAGGGCGACGAGTTCGGGACGCTGCAAGTGCTGTGTTTCGCCGGCGAATCGAACCGTACCGTCCGATGCCGGTAACCAGCCGGAAACGCCCAGCTGGATCATGAAGCGCCACGACCTGCCGTGTGCGCTCGTGCCCAACCGGACTCCGGCATCGGCGGCCAGACCGGCCCGGCCGACAGACCCGGATTGCTGCCCGCTGAACGTGCCATCGCCCCTGAGCCGTTCGGAGCGCCAGCCCGGGCCGGCCGATACATAGGTCGTCAACCAGTCAACTGCATCGAACAACGGATGTTCCAGTTCCAGCGCGCCGACAACCTGGAACGTTTCAACGTAACGAGCGACCGTGGAGCCGAACTGCGGCTTGCCATAGCGCACATCGAGTACGAGCGCCTGCCGCCACCGTTCGCTGCAGCGGAGCAGATTACAATTCGTCCAGCGACCCTGCACGCTGGCATACACGTCCGGCATCGTGACGCCCGCCTGCACGCTGAACTCGTTCGTGCCGGCAGGCAGTTTTGCCAGGGCCTGGCCGTTCGATATGAAGCTTACGTGGCCATACGCCGAGTCACCGCCGAATTTCTGTTCGGTTTCGATCACCAACGGGCCGAAACGCAGGCCGATCACGATACCGGTGCCGGCCTCATTGCGGGCCGTCTCCCGCGTTACATTGTCGCGGTCGTACCCTTCGCGCCAGCTGCCCAGAAGTCCGAACCAGCCCTGAAAGCTGCGCTTGCCAGCCACTGCCGCCAGCCGGGCATCGCCGTCCCATCGACCGTCCGTCGTGAGCATCGTCGCGCCGTGCACCCAGTAGCCATACTGCCAGCCATCGCCGGGCAGCGGCGGGCTTGCCGCGTTTTTCAGCATGGCGTCATGATCGAAACCAGCCCATACCGTGCCATCCAGCCGGTTCGTATCGACATACGGAATGCGGTTGACGCTCTGGTTGATCAGCCGGTGAAATCCGTTCTGGATTCTCGCCCCGGCGGTTTTGCCGCTGTGACGAAAACCGATACCGGCATCCAGTGAGCGGCGACCACGCGAACTTTGCGCCGCATAAAAACGATACCCGAGCGAGCCGCTGAGCTGGTCGAGTCGGCCGGGCAAACCCTGGCGCGGTTTGTTGAGCGTCAGAATGCTGTGATCGACCAGAAACATCCAGCGCTCTGCAACGGATGCCACGAGCGACAGTTGCTGTGTACGAAAATCGTCGGTTTGACGGCCCCGGCCCAGGATATCGTTGCCGATAAAAACCTCGACCTGCCGGTGCAGACCCGGCGGCACGGCAGGCGGCACGCCGGGAATCTGCGCAGCGCCGGCGTCACACGCACCGAGCGCGCACACGACGAACCACATGAGCCGCAGCGCTCGCCCCGGCAACGGCCGTCGACAAATCACCATCGATCGATATGCACGATGTCGTCGACCGGTTTGCGCAGGGACGGCTTGAACGCCGTACCGATCGAATACGCGGTCGCGATCAGGGCAACCTGGGACACCTTGTCATAAGGAATGCCGAGAATTCCGGCCGCCTCTTCCTCGAACATCAGGTGACAGGTGGTCCAGGCGGTACCCAGACCGCGTGCCCGCGCAGCGAGCATGAAACTCCAGGTCGCCGGCAATATCGATCCGTAGACGCTGGCCAGGCCGACACTGGCAAAATCGCCGCTGATTCGATCGACGCGTCCGCCGGTACACGGTACGACATGCACGGGTACGCGGTGCAAATGCTCGACAAGGTAGTCCGCCGATTCGGCGACCCGGCCGAGCTGGCGTTTGCGCGCACCGTCCGGCTCCCGGGCAAACAGGTCGTAGACCGAGCCGGGCGCTTGCCGGTACTTTTTCCAGGCCCGGCGGTACAGGTCGGCGAGCGCGGCGCGCTGACCGCTATCCATGACCACGACAAAATGCCAGCCTTGCGTATTGCCGCCGGTCGGTGCCTGCATGGCAATGGTCATACACTCTCTGATGATGCCGATATCGACGGCGCGCTCGAGATCGAGCCGCTTGCGCACGGCGCGGGTCGTCGTCAACAATTCGTCGGGTGTCAGTTTCCCGGGGTCGGTGTCAGTCACGGGCTATCTGTCCGGTTGCCGATTTGAAGTGGTGCCCGGGGCCGGACTCGAACGCCATTTATAAACAATCAGTTATGTATGCGTGGCGTAGGTCTGGCGTAGGCGTAAAACGAGCGTAATTGATCAACGAATTGAGTTCCACCACAGGCGGATCAAGCAACGGGGCCTGTAAAGCGGGATCGAGTGCACAATTGTAACTCACCGCATAAGTCCCGCTCGATAGAGTCCCGTGTTAACCTGCGGCAGGCTCCAGTCCCTCACCCAGGATCGCCATGTACACCTCATAAAGATACAAGCGGTTTCGCTGGCGTCCCGTAATTTCCTGTACAATCCCCATTTCCTCCAGCTTACGCAGGCTCTTGTTGACTGCCGGATGCGTCAGCTCCAGTTCCTTGCAGGCTGCCGTAATTGAAATAATTGGTCGCCGCTGCAGCAGGTCGTGCACCCGCAGGGCCGTCGCAGAAATCTTGCCCTGCTCCTGAATTCGTCGTCGGTCCTCGTCGAACAGGGCCCAGAGTTTTTGAGCTGCATCGGTCGCTTCCGTTGCGGTTTCTGTTACCCCTGTCAGGAAGAATTTCAACCAGCTTTCCCAGTCGCCTTCGGTGCGCACGCGTTGCAGGTGATCGTAATAGTCTGCGCGGTGGACCTTGAAATACAAGCTAAGATAGAGTGAGGGCTTCTGCAGCACCTTGTCGTGGCACAGCAATAGGGTGATCAGCATGCGCCCCAGGCGGCCATTGCCATCGAGGAACGGATGGATGGTCTCAAACTGGACATGCGCAAGCGCCGCCTTGATCAGAGACGGCATGGGCTCGGGCTCGTCATGCAGGAAATGCTCGAACGGCCCAAGACAGTCCATCAGCCGTTCCGGTGGCGGCGGTACGAAGACGGCATTCCCTGGACGGGAACCA
>Ga0114931_10006545_pt1 | contig 14318 bp, 10 predicted proteins | sample 2SBtaG_FD_89579 | JGI IMG/M metagenome (GOLD analysis project Ga0114931, IMG submission 89579) | Deep subsurface microbial communities from Kolumbo volcano to uncover new lineages of life (NeLLi) - 2SBTROV14_V59a metaG | ecosystem: Environmental > Aquatic > Marine > Volcanic | place: Kolumbo...
CGATCAGCCGCATCCCTCGGCGAAGGCGGTGATGAAGGCGAAGAAGTCCAGCACGTTGACGGCTCCGTCGCCGTTGATGTCCGCGCCGGGGTCGCGGGCGGCGAAGAGGCTCACGAACTCGAAGAAGTCGAGCACGTTGACCACGCCGTCCTCGTTGAGATCCGCGGGGCACTGCGTCTGGAGTTCGGCCTCGACGCAGAAGGCGAAGTCGATCGGGGCACCGGCCACAGTGCTCACGGGCGTCCAATCGGGGAACCCGGCCGCGCCGCTGCGGAAGTAGCCCTCGTTGAGCTGGACCGCGCCGGCGCCGGCGGTCGCGAACAGGGCTTGGTCGACCCCGCTCCCGTCGCCGAGACCGATCGCGGCAACCCAGTAGGCGCCCGGATCGAGCATGAGCCCCGGAGTCTCAAAGACGTACCGGTGAACAGGCAGGCCCGAAGCGTTGTCCACGATCACCGAGAAGTCGGCCTGGAAGACGGCCAGCGGCGGGCCGTCCGCGGGTCGGCCGGCGCCGGAGTCCGGGTAGATCTCCACCACCGCGGCGTTGACGAACGGATCGCTCGTCTGGAGCAGTTCGGCGGTGATGCTGCGGATCTCGTAAGGGCGTCCGTTGCCCTGGGCAAGGACGAAATCGTCGGCCGTGCGCGACTCGGGATCGCCCGTGCCGATCGACGAGGGCAGGCCGAACCCGCCGTCGAAGTGCCCATTGTCCCACAGCTTCGTCTCCCCGATGACCGAGAAGAAGGAGCCCGAGAGCGTTCCGGCGACGGGATCGATGCCGGTGATCTCGATAGTGCTGGCCTGGGGCAGGCCGGGCCGGAGGTGACCGAACGGGTCCCACGGGAAGCCCTGTGCGACGACCCAGGCCATCAGGGCGTCCGAGGCGGCGCCGCCATCGAAACCATTCTCAAACGGGCCGTCGGCGGCGATCAATGCCGCCAGGTCGCCCGGCGTGACGGTGACGCCACCGAAAGCGCCGGCATCGGGGTTGATCGAGTCTACGCCGAAGGCCGCGATCGGCACGCCGGCGAAGTCGCCCGAGAGGAGAATCAGTGGCGTCTCCAGTTCCTGGAATCCGAACAGGGCGCGTCCATCGGAGCCGTCGTAGTCCTCGGGTGCGAGGTACGCCAGGCGTACGCTGGAGATCATGCCGACCGAGACGTCTCCGACCGGAATACTCGCGAAGACGGGGCTGGCGAAGAACTCCCCGTCGGGATGGGAGAACTCGCCGGCCAGTCCGGCCATGCTCGCGTCGGGCGTCCCCTCGAAGGCCTTGGCCGAGACGTTGCCGAGCGTCTCCTTGATGAGTTCCTTGATGGCCTGCTTGATCAGATCCTTGAGGTTTGATGGCCCGGTGATCGACGTGTTGGGCACGCTCCCGGCGAACTCCTTGATCTTCCCAAACGTGGCGCCGCGGAGGTTGTCCCAGGCGGCCTTGCAGACGCGTGTCTGCTGCTGCGTGGCCCGGGGGTCGGACACGTAACCCAAGTACCTGGCACGCGCGGCGGCGGCGACCTTGGCCGCCCGTGCGGCGTCGCGCATCTTGCAATAAAACCAGAATCCGTTGGCGGGCTCGGCGACCAGCGTGGTCAGCATCAGGCCGGCCAGGATCGGCATCACGACTCGGTGGACCCGGCCGCTCATGCTCGTGCGATGCGGCCGACGACGATTGGTCCGGTTCAACATGGCTTGTGCCTCCTCGTTGCGGTTCTCGGACTCGCGGACCGCCAGTCGGCCCGTCCGCCCTCAAAGGCGCAACCACGCACCCCGCGTCACGCGAACTGCAAAGACTTCCCGGGGGAATCTCGTGGATCCCATCAGGTATACTACAGGAAACCCCTATCATAGCCAAGGAAAACACTGGGTATGAACGAATCGCGGGATTCAACACTCGTGGACGCCGCCGCGGCGGGAGACCAGGACGCGCTGGAGAGGCTGCTCGAACGCCACGCCCCGGAGCTGCGCCGGCGGATCGCCGGGCTGATGCCCCGACGCTGGCGGTCCCTGCTCAGCGACGATGACATCCTCCAGCAGACCTACGCCGACGCATTCCTGTCGATCTCGCGCCTTCAGACCAGAGATGAAGATGTGTTTCTCTCTTGGTTGGCTCGCATGGCCCGGCGGAACCTGATCGACGCCGTCCGGATGCTCGACGCGGAGAAGCGGGGGGGCGGTCGGCGTCGCGTCGAGCCCGGCGGCGAGTCCGGGCTGGCGCTGTACGAGGTCCTCGGGGGTACGAGCCAGACGCCGAGCCGGCAGGCGGCCCGGATCGAGGCCGGGCAAGCCCTGGATCAGGCCCTGCGTCGGTTGCCGGCGGAGTATCAGCGGGTCGTGCGGATGTTCGATCTGGAGGGGCGGTCAATTGAAGAGGCTGCCGAGGCGATGGGACGGACGACGGGCGCAACCTACATGCTCCGCATCCGCGCCCACCGCATGCTCTGCGAGATCATGGGCACGGAATCGAAGTATTTGAGCAAACTCGGGTGAGAGCGATCGACACACGCCGCCTCAGCGCGTGTGCGTCGTATGAGGATCGACCCGATCGGCCAGCGTGGACGCCCCATGAGTGATTCGGATCACAACCGAGCCGAGTCGTCCAGCGACCGCGATCTGATCCGTGCCGCCCGGGCCGATGCCGCGGACGCCGCCTCGGCGTCGATCGAGCCGGAGGGTCTGCTGGACCTGCCGGCGGACGCGATCCCGGGGTACACGCTCGTGCGTGAGATCCATCGGGGCGGCCAGGGGGTGATCTACCTGGCGATCCAGCAGTCCACGAAGCGCAAGGTGGCGATCAAGGTGCTCCACGAGGGCCCGTTCGCGGGCCGGCGCGACCGGGCTCGGTTCGAGCGCGAGGTCGAGATCCTGGCGAGCCTCAATCACCCGAACGTGGTCGTCGTTCACGACAGCGGGCGGGCCGCCGGGCAGTTCTACTTCGTGATGGACTACATCCGCGGGCGGACGCTCGACGCCGCGGGCAGCAGCGATCGGCGGGTGGACGAGACGCTGGGATTGTTCCTGTCGATCTGCCGGGCGGTCAGCGCGGCACACCTGCACGGCGTGATCCACCGCGATCTCAAACCGGGCAACATCATTATCGATGCCCAGGGACAGCCACACGTCGTGGACTTTGGCCTGGCCAAGGTGGCCCTGGGCGACATGACGGACGCATCGGAGCCGCAGTTGATGACGCTGACGGGTCAGTTCGTCGGGTCGCTCCCGTGGGCCTCTCCGGAGCAGGCGGCCGGCGCCCCTGACCAGGTGGACGTGCGCTCCGACGTGTACTCACTGGGTGTGATTCTCTACCAGATGCTCACGGGCCGGTTTCCGTACGAGGTGGCGGGGAACATGCGCGACGTGCTGGACAATATCCTCCGGACCGAGCCGGCCCGCCCCAGCACGATCCGACGCAAGATCGACAACGAGGTCGAGACGATCGTGCTCAAGTGCCTGAGCAAGGAGCGTGATCGGCGCTACCAGAGTGCGGCGGAACTGGCCCAGGACGTGGCGCGATACCTGGCCGGCGAGGCCATCCAGGCCAAGCGGGACAGCGGCTGGTACGTTCTGCGCACGTGGGCCCGGCGGCATCGGGCTCAGGCGACGGCGCTGGTCTCGATCGCGATGCTGGTCCTCGCGTTCGGGATCGTGACAGGGCTCATGACGCGGCACCTGGCCCGTGTGAACGTGGACCTGGCCGGGCAGCGTCAGGCCGCCGAGGCCGCCGCCGTGGAGGCACGCACGCAGGCGGCCAGGGCCGATCGCGTGCAGGAGTTCCTGGCTGATCTGCTGGCCTCGCCCGATCCGGCGTGGGGGCTTGGGCGTGACGTGCTGGTTGCGCAGGTGCTGGATCGAGCGGCGGCGCGCGTCGGGAGCGAGCTCAAGGGGGAGCCGGAGGTCGAGGCCGCGGTCCGGTCAGCTCTGGGGCGCGCCTACTTCGCGCTGGGTATGCCGGATCGGGCCGAGCCTCAGTACCGTCGGTGTTTGCAACTCCGGGAGCAGCACCTCGGCCCATCGCATCCGGACACGCTCAACACGAAGCAGAACCTGGCTGTTCTGCTGCGCAACACCGGGCGGCTCGCCGAGGCCCAGGGGCTGTATCGGCAGGCGATCGATGGACTGCTCGAGCGCTTCGGTCCGGACAGCCCGCGTCCGTACCGACGCATGATGAACCTGGCCCGGCTCGTCGAGTTGACCGATCCGCCCGCTGCCGAAGAGGTGTACCAGCGGGCGCTGGACGGGCTGGAGCGTGCGCTCGGCGATGCGCATCCGGACGTGCTCCTGTGCCGGAATCACTATGGGCTGTACTTGCTCAAGCGCGGTCGGCTTGAGCAGGCCGGCCCACTGTTGGAATCAACCCTCGCCGCGTTCGAGGAACGGTTCGGCGTCCACCACGCGGTGACGGCGATCGCGCGGTACAAGGTTGCCCGCCTGCGTGCCGCCCAGAGTCGCCCCGTCGAGGCCGAGGCCCTGTTCACCCAGGCGATCGAGGATCTTCAGGCTGCCAAGGGACCGACGCACCCGGACACGCTTGGGGTCCGCCATCAACTGGCCAGGTTTCTGCTTGACGGCGGGCGGGCCGGACAGGCGGCCGGGCTGTGGCGAGATATCGTTGCGGTGGCCGACTCGACGACTCCGCCTCGGCGAGAGTTACCGGTGTATCGCTCGTGGCTTGGGCGGGCGTTGATGGAGACGGGAGAATCAGCTGAGGCCGAAGCCGAACTGCTCGCCGCCCGCGCCGCCCTCGTTGAGCAGCGAGGGGCCGGGGACAAGGCGACGATCGCGGCCACGAGGTTTCTCATCGACTTGTACGATCGCGTGCAACGGCCGCGCGAGGCCGATCGTTATCGGGCGATGATCCCCCCTCGCGACTCCGAAGGATCCCCCCCGGGAGGCGGATGATCGATTCGAGGAACTCCGGCACGGTCACGCAGTGCAGATTGCGCTTGACGAGGCCGTGGAAATCCCCAAGGTAGAACGTGGTCGGCGCCCGGACGCCGGAAGGAAGGAGAGGGCCATGGGAGCCCACGCGAGAGCCACGATCATGGTTCTATTCGCGAGCGTCGGTTCCGCAGCGGGGCAGCCCGTGTTCTCGGTTGGTCCGGGCGGCCCCAGCGGGCTCGGCTCCGACCTGATCTTCACGCCCACGTCCGGCGGCCCGGCCGGGGTCGGCGGGGGACCGGGGATGGGCCTGAGCGACAAGGACGACATCGACGGGATCAGCGACGACGACGACGACGGCGACTGGGTGCCCTGCTATTCGGTTGATTCGATGAGCACGGGGACGCCGGGGACGCTTCGCGGGCCGCTGCCCGGGTTCAACGTCTTTCACCAGTCCCTCCGCAACCAGGCCGCCGGAGATATCTTCATCGGCACCGAGGCGTACGACCGCGCCCTGGGCGAGTTGCCGCCCCCGATCAGCCTCGGCGTCTTTCAGAACGAACTGGTCGTGAACCAGTCGCCTCTGTATCCCAACGACCTGGGACTGCTGCCCGTGATAAGCCCGCCGGACGCGGCGCCCCCCGGCACGCCCCTGGATGAAACCAACGCCGAGACGGTGCTGGATCCCAGCGCCCCGCCCGCGTTGTTCTTCTCGCTCAGCGCCACGAGCCCCTCGATTGTTTCCCTCGGGGGGACCAGTGGCGCCGATGTGTTCTTTGACAATGACGTGACCACGCCCGGCGGCGAGGCCGTCTACGCGCAGGCCGTGGACCTGGGCCTGCTGCCAGGGGACGACATCAACGGGCTCGTGGTCTTCGACGACGACGACGATCAGGTCTACAGCGGGACGGATTCGGTCTTCTTCACACTCGCGCCCGGTTCGCCCACGCTCGGGCTGCTGGGCGCCTCGTCTGCCGACGTGCTCGTTTCGACCGGCGGCGTCATCGGGCCCTTCGCATTCCACCCGAACCTGGGTCTGCTCCCCGGGGACAACATCGACGCGCTCGCGTTCGACCCGCTCATCGAGGATTCAGTTCTGGAAACGATCCGCAACAAGAACTGCCCGGGGGACCTGAACAAGGACGACAGCGTGAGCGTCGGAGACTTCTTCTTCTTCGTCGCGGCGTTTGCGCTGGGCGACCCGACCGCCGATGTCAACCGCGACGGCGTTGTCGATGTCCTGGACTTCTTCGTGTTCCTGGCGGCGTTCGCCAAGGGGTGCCCGTGACGTGCGGCGGATCACGCTGGACCAGCGCCCCGAGTCGTGCGGCCTGTTTCAGTGGGTCGCCGCGTACGCCATCCGCTGCTCGACGATAGACTTGAATTCTGTGATAGGAAACCGATTCAGGAACTCCCGTCCGACGAACAGCAGTTCATCCCAGCGCTGGAGCCGCTGGAGTGACATGAGGTAGCTGGAAGTAATAACCTGGAACATGTACTCGCACCGCTTGAATCTCTCCGGAGAGACACCGGCCCTCCACGCGCGCTCGCGGTCCTTGAATCGCTGGCGCGCTTCGTCGCACACATGCGCCTGGGCCTCGAACTCGTGGCGAATGCCCAGCGCCGTCTCGAGGGAGTGGGCCGCGTCGAAGATCTCGGGGAGGTCGGCCAGCGAGGGATCGTTCCAGATCGCCCGATACTCGGCGACGCTCTCGTCGTCGCGTATCTCGCGCAGTTCTCGCCCGGCCGCAACCCGCTGAAGGAGCAGGGAGATCACGCGCCCATCGTCCATGCCCAGTTGCGGGCGCTCCACGAACAGGCGGTCGAACCAGGCCCGCCCGCCCTGAACATCGCCCATGGCAAAGGCGTCGCGGGCATTCTCGACGCAGGCCTTCTCCACAACCACATCGGAGAGCGTTGGGGTCCACGCCTGATCCAGCAGCGCCCCGCGTGTCGCGATGGCCGCAGTTCGGTCGCCCAGCCCGCGCTGCGCATCGCCCAGGTACAGCATCGCCCACGCGAAACGGTCTATCTCATAGTCGGTCTGAATCCCGTGCTCGAGCATCATCGCGCGGTATCGCCCCAGCGCATCGGCAGCCCGGGCGTAATCGCGAAGATCCAGAAGCAGAATCTCGCCGGCCTTGTAGGCGCCGTAGCGCCGGCTGGAGTCCGCCTGGCCTACCTGCTCCAATCGCTCAAAGACACGCACGGCGTCGAGCGGTCGATTCGCCGAGTCCAGGAAGGCAAGCCCCGCGTCCACGAAGAGGTTGTGGATCCAGGGCCAGGGACTGCCCTCGGCCAGATTCGCCTCGGCGGCGGCGAGGTAGCCCTGGGCCACCTCCAGCCCCGTCGCCTGCCCGCCACGCGTTACTTGCTCCTTGACCGATTCCTGGAACCGGATCTGTTCGCGGAGCGGTTCGGACATGTTCGCGGGGAACTCCTGCGTCTGCGCAACGGCGCCCCAGCAGGGCGCCAGGGCGAGCACGCTTACCACTATTCTGTGATGATGGTTCATCGAAAGGACCTCCAGCCGATGGTCAGCGTTCGCAATCACGACCGCAACAGGGCGTCTCGGGGAACTGCACGTGAATCGTCGGACAGCATGGTGTGATGCCCGACATAATATCGAGCCCTGCGACCTTTTGCCCGGTTCCCGATGCGGATCGGGTGCATTGGGTCATGACCGGGCCCGACGGGCAATCGCACCAGATGAACGGATCATCCGGATCCCCCGTCGTGCCGCAGATGTATCGGTCCAGCAGCTGCCACTCGTATTGCTCCCACTCGGTGACTGTTCCGCTCACGTCTTTCGTTGTCTTGAAAAACTCCCGTGTCTGATCATAGCAATCCTGCTGGTGGATCGTCAGGCTGAGGGACCATTCGTTTCTCTGCGTGTAACCGACTAACCCGCCCACAGTAACGGAGACTGACACGTCCACGCGACCCAGGAGCCCCAGGAGCGCATTGCCAAGGGATACCTTCCCCGAGAGCGTTGCCGAGCCGGAAACGGAGACGTTCCATTCGGAAAAGTTTTCGATCGTGAGGTTGACAACGTCGTTTTCCCAGTCGCACGGGATCGGATACATACACACCGCCGGCACCCTTATCATGCCTGGTTCGGCAGAAGTGCGTACTTCAGAGCCCTCTTGGAGGTCTTGCTGCCTACCTGCTGTTCGCATGAAACCGGAGAGGCAGTTCTGGGCGGGGTCTCCATCCAGCTGGTGGAAGTGAAAATCTGAGCCGCAGTCGAGGCTGCCGGCATCCGTTGGCGGGGGCCCCTGCCCCGGAAGACCTTGCGCGTGGCTCGGCGAGGCAGCGGCGAGCACGAGCAGCAGAGCAGCAGCCAGTCTGCCGAGGCCGTTCCTGGCAGGCGCTTCGGTGGTTCGTTGTCTTCGTGACGCCGCCCAAGGTACATCCGCGTGCCTGCGTCGTACCTTCCTGTCGCCTTTGTCACCCATACCCCAGACTTCCAAGGCGAGATTCATCAATCGAAGCGAGTTTACACTTGGGGGGGGCTTGTCAAGCGGGTTGTTCGTGAGCCGTGCAGTTTTTGTCGGCGTGCCGGCATGACCGATTCCAAACAGGATGTGCCCCTGCCATGGCGCTGGTCCCAGCGTTTGTTCGCCCGTTGCCGTCGTCGGTTCATGGCCGTCGGGTGTCGGGCGGCCCCTACCCGGTCGAGTGGAAGAACTCGAGGATGAACGCGAAGAGGTCGGCCAAGTCGACCTGCCCGTCCCCGTTGATGTCGGCCGCCGGATCGCCGGAGGAGAAGGCGCTGGTAAACACGAAGAAGTCGAAGACGTCTACGTCGCCGTCGCCGTCCAGGTCGGCAGGATTGATGATCAGGTCGCGGTCCGCGTCATCGACGACGCCGTCGTTGGACAGGTCGAAGACGGCAAAGTCATCGGCAAACGTCGAGATCACGAACGAGCCATCCACAACGCCGTCGCCGTCGAAGGGCCCGCCGTCCATGAGCGCCAGGATCGAATCGAACAGGTCACGATCGGCCAGGGACGCGAGCCCGTCGGCGTTGAAGTCCCCGGGGAGGTCGTCGAATCCGGTGTCGGTCCAGACGTACAGCGACTGCTCCTGAACGGCGTAGGCCGTGCCCACCAGGGCGGTGACGGTCCAACTGGTGGGATCCAGGAAGTCGAACGGATCCAACGTCGCCCAGGCCCCGGCGAGGATCTGAACGGGACCGAACAGGCCAAGTTGAGCGCCGACCACGATGTCATTGAGCGCCTCGACGACGCTCACGTGGTTGGAGACGTCAAAGTCCATGATCTGCTCGGGCTCACCGGTCAACAGGGCGGCCCCGGGCATGTCCAGGGGGAAGATGATTCGGATCGTTGTGGTATCCGTAGCGGGATCGTGGCTGTAGCGGACGTCGATCCGCGGGTCGTAAAAGCCGAAGTCGCTGCCGCCGAAGACGCCGCTGGCGTCGCGGTAGCCTTGGGCGCGTTCGAAGAATCGCCCCCGGACGATCCATGTTTCGCCGGCGTCGAACTGCTGGTCCAGGTCGCCGTCCTCCTGGATGATGTCCACCCTCCAGCACCCGCACAGGGCGACGGTGAAGTCCTCGCCGCTCCGCTCGAAGAAGGGCGGGCTGAAAAAGTCGCCGTCGAAGTCGTGCCCGAACGACGCGGCCCGCTGGGCGATCGTGCCGCGAGGAACGCGCCCGAACCGCCCGACGTTCGCCAGGTACCGCTGCGTCGCCGCGCCGCCGACCTGACCGCCCGTATCGACGTCCGCGTCCACGTCCAAGTCGATGAATCCAAACGCGGGATTCGGGCCGAACTGGAACGGGTCGTACGGTTGGCCCGCGAACCCGAGCGGCCCCGGCGGGTTCACCAGGCCGTCGAAAACGATGTCCATTCGCAGCAGGTGGGCGCCGGCGGCGTCGACGGCAGTCCCCGTGAACGGATCGTTGATCGGGTCCGGCGCCGACCAGGCGCTGAGGCGAACCTCGCGCAGATCCGGCGTGCCCGCGTCGGGGTTGAGCACGCCGTCGGCGCCGAAGTCGGTCAAGCGCTGCTCCGCGTCGCCCGCCCGATCCGTCCAGACTCGCTCGACCGTCTGAGCCGAAGCGATCGAGCACGCTGCACAGACCGGCAGCACGGCCCACGCCGCCCGGTCGAATCGCATTCTCTCGCCTGAATCCTTCATCGGTGCGCCAACTCCTGCACGAACTGTTCCAGGCCGAAGCGCTCGATCCGGTACCTCAGGCTGCTCCGCTGCATTCGGATGAGCTTGGCCGCCTTGGAGACATTGCCCCGCGTGCGCTCCAGGGCCTGCATAATCAGTTGCCGCTCGACCTCGTCGGCGGTGTGAACCCCGGCGTCGAAGTCGAACAGCAGCCGCTTGGCACGCTCATCTGCTTGTCCGTTGCTCGTGGTGACGGGGGCCGGGGCTCCATTGCCGAGCGGGGCGGCCGGCGGCGGGGCAACGCTGGGCGGAGAGAGCCGCCCGGCCGTCAGCATCAGGTCGGCTCGCTCCACCGTGTCTGAGTCGTGGAGCATCGCCACTCGTTGGACAACATTGAGCAGCTCGCGGACATTGCCGGGCCATGTGTGCTCGCGGATCGCCGCGATCGCGTCGTCCGAGAGCGACATGCCCGCCTTGCCGTGCCTTCTGCACAGGCGGCCCAATACGGTTCGGGCGATGAGCACGGCGTCGTCGCCGCGGTCCCGGAGAGGCGGAAGATGGATCGTCAACGCGTTGAGCCTGTAGAGCAGATCACGCCGAAACACGCCCGCGTCCACACCGGCGCTGAGATCCTGGTTGCTGGCGGCGATGATCCTGGCCCGAACCCGGTGCTCACTGGATCTGCCGGCGCGTCGGAAAAGCCCTTCCTCGACGACCTCCAGGATCCTCGCCTGGAGCGTCAGGGACATGTCGCCGATCTCATCGAGGAAGATCGTCGCGCCGTCGGTCATCTCCAGCAGGCCCTCGCGCCCGCCCGCCCCGCCGGCGATCGGCTCGCAGCCGAACAGCTCGGCCTCGATCGCCTCGGAAGACAACGATGAACAGTTCACATGGACAAACGGCGCCGAGCCCCCGTCGTTCCCGCGAGCCCGGTCGTGGATGGACCGCGCTACCACGCCCTTGCCCGTGCCCGTCTCGCCGACGATCAGGATGGTCGGCAGCGCCGGTTCGCCGGCGGCCTGCTCGTCGCGCGTGATCGGCAGCCCGGCCAGGCGATCGGCCAAGCCGATCGCGTCCAGCCAAGGTTGGCTCTCACCCAGCAATCCCTCGTCCGCACCGGAAACCGCGTCCAGCCGCTGGTAGAGCCGAAGGCGCTGACGCACCCGACGCTGCTCCAGGTGCCGGTCGACCAGGAGCGCCAGTTCCTCCAGGCTCAGTGGCTTCTGGAGGTAGTCGTCGGCTCCGACTTTCATCGCCGTGACCGCGTTCTCCACGGTCCCATACGCTGTAATGACGACGGCGACGCCCCCGTAGCCATCGGCGCGGAGCCGGCGAAGCAAGTCGATCCCATCGCCCCCGGCCAGGTTGACATCGGCCAGGAGCAGATCGAACTCGGTCGAGCGAGTCAACGCCCAGGCCTCGTCGACCGTCGCCGCCTCGCTCACCTCGTGCCCGGCTTTTTCCAGCGAGCGACGGATCGAAAACCTCAGATTCTCTTCGTCCTCGATGACGAGAATCACGCTCATGGTCGGCTCCCGGGTTCTCTATTGTGCGGCAAAGCCCCCTCGCTGTCCAGAGGCAAACGCATAACAAACTCGGTTCCGGTGCCATTATCCGAAGAATCCGGTCCATTGGGAGTCGATTCGAGCCAGATTCTTCCTCCATGCTGCTCGACAATCTGCTTGGCGACGGCCAGTCCGATCCCCGTCCCGTCGCGCTTGGTCGTGAAGTACGGCCGGAAGATCTGCTCGCGGATCTGTGGCGGGACACCGGGCCCGTGGTCGGCGATGCGGATCTCCCATTGCCCGTCGTCAGCGGCGAGCCTCGCCCCGATCGCAACCCGCGACGAGTATGGTGAGGCCTGGATGGCGTTTGAGATGACGGCGACCACGGCCTGCTCCACGTGCCGGGGATCAAAGCACGCATGATCCGGCGCCTGGGACGTGTCGAGGCTCAGCCCGACGGACTTGCTGGCGGCAACGGCTCGGTGGGACTCGACAATGCTTTCGAGCCATGGGCCCACACGGGTTGGGCGGGCGATCACCGAGATCGGTCTGGTCGCGCTGAGCAGTTCGTTGAGCCACTGTTCGAATCGATCGACCGTCCGGATGATCCGGTCCTGGTGGGCGTACAGGTCCGTGCCGGGTTCGAGCTCGCCGCGGGACAGTTCGGCCAAGCTCCGGATGCCGGCCAGCGGATTGCGCAGATTATGCGTGACCCGGCGGACCATCTCGCCGATGGCGGCCAGACGCTCCCGCTGGATCCTCTCCTCCTGCATCTGTTCGATGGTCTGGGCCATGGTGTTCACGTCGGTACTGAGCTGCGACAGTTCGTCCGATCCGGTGACCTCGATGCGAGACTGGAAATCGCCGTGCCCGATGCGCTCCGAAGCGGCGCGGAGGACGGCTACAGGCCTGATGACCCAGCGACGGACCAATCGCATCCCGAGAATCCCCGCGAGCACGACCGTCAGCAGCGTGACCCCCAGGACAATGCGCAGCCGCGAGCGAACGAGTCGACCGTACTGGACCGCTAGCGTCGTGTCCTCGATCACCCGTCCCTCGAGGCGATCCAGCAGGCTCGTCAGCGTCGTCAGATCCTCGCGGGCTTGCGACCGGGCCTCGGTCCGCCCCGCGGCGAACCAGGACGTTCCGCCCTCGTCGGCCCGCTCGATCAACTCGACGAGATACCGGGCGGTGCTGGCCCCGACTCGACTCTGGTACCCCGTGCTTGCTTCGAGCCTGGAAAGCGTGCGGCGGATCAGCTCAATCCCGTCTTGGTAGCGTTGCGCGTTCTCGGCCTGTGGTTGCGCCGCGTCGAGCACCACGATCTGGCGTTGCACCTGCTGCCGGGTCTGGCGAAGCCCGTTGAGCACCTCGTCGATGGCGGTCAGCGGGGTCGCCAGGCCCCGCTCGAGGATCGTCAGCGACCAGACCGTGGCCGTCAGTGCCGCCAAGACCGTCAGCCCGAGCAGCACGAGCATCAGCCCGAACTTTACTCGCAGCGTCATCGGATCGGTCCGCCTACCGAACTGGCGGCTGGTAGTCCCAGCGCCACCCATTCTCGCCCAGCGGATCCCTGGTCGAGAGCACCTGCCCGCCAATGAAGGCGACGTTCGTCGCCCCGAGGTGTCGGCGGGACGGATACCAGTACCTGCCGCTCGCGTAGGGGCCCCGGCTGCTCAGGGGGGGCGCCGAGAACACCGGCTCGCTGTCGCGGCGATTGGCCTGGGCGCCGTCCACGTCCCACGCCAACGGCACCATCCCCTCGTCCCGGACCTGCTCGGTCAGCCGCGCCAGACGAACACGCGTCAACCCCTGCGAATCCTCGAACTCAGCCCAGTGCAGCCGCATATTGAACCCGAACGATACATTCTTGCGGGGCCCGACCGCTCCGCGAGAGCAGGCCGTGTTGCGACGCAGCTCCATCGCGCCGCGAACCTCGGCGCACCGCATCGGGTCATTGCGCCGGGCGGTCGATTGCTGGTAGTAGTCGGTGACCTCTCCCCATGCCCAGAACTCGTCGACCTGGTACTCGCTCTCCTGGAACGTCTCGATCCGGAAGAAACGCTCGCCCATCGACGCGTCGTCCCCGCGGTCGACGTGGAACTGGTCGTCGGCAAAGATCAGGAAGTCGTGCGCCACCGAACGCAGCGACACCTGGCAGGCGACCTGCCGACCCCGTGCGATCGTGCCCCGGATCGTGGGCAGCAGGACTGCCATCAGCGTCGCGACGATCCATCGTCACCAGCAACTCGATGAGTGTGTACCCCCCGCCGGACTGTGCTTCTTGACGTCGCACGCGCAAAGGCTCTTCCCCGTGACCGGGCGTCATTCCCGTCTCTTCTGGCGCCGACACCCCAGACACCGCCATTGCCCAGCAGAGCCCAGCCTGACGCCGCCGCCGAACACGAACAATCCCAGATTAGCAGCCACCATGGACCCAATGCAAGCGCCGAAGGGCCCAAACCGCCAATCCCGGGCGGATATCCGCCGATTCTGGCCAGAGTTGTCGCCTGAACGGGTGAGTCTCGCGCTGGTTGCGCACTTCAAACCGAAGCCGAGATGTCCTCCTCCCCCTCGAAACCTCGGGGGGTGGGGGGAATCTTGGGGGGCTCAGGTTTGCAGGTGGATCCTATGGACAACCGGCCGCAAACGCCGCGACGAACGCGAAGAAGTCCACCACGTTGATCTGGCCGTCGTCGTTGAGGTCTGCCGAGCAGACATCCGAGGCGAACGCCGCGACGAAGGCGAAAAAGTCGCCCACGTCCGCATCGCCGTCGCCGTCCATGTCCGCCG
>Ga0114931_10006546_pt1 | contig 14315 bp, 23 predicted proteins | sample 2SBtaG_FD_89579 | JGI IMG/M metagenome (GOLD analysis project Ga0114931, IMG submission 89579) | Deep subsurface microbial communities from Kolumbo volcano to uncover new lineages of life (NeLLi) - 2SBTROV14_V59a metaG | ecosystem: Environmental > Aquatic > Marine > Volcanic | place: Kolumbo...
GGTACACGCCCACGACTTGTACCTCACCCGGATGATTCATGAAGTTCGTCGCGCGGGGCCATAAGTCGAGACCGATGCAAGGAAAAGGACCCGTCGTGGGCGTGTACCGATGGACAAGGATGTCCATCGTATGCGGCACCCCGATCATGGCCCCAGCGCGCGCGGCTCATTCGGTAGCTTCAGATTCTGATTCTTCATCGCCGGACGGTTTTCTTTCGTCGCCGGAAGGATTGGCTTCCGTGTCGGCATCCGGCGTTTCCGTCACGTCCGCTTCCTCGGTGCCGGCTTCATCGGCGGGCGTCTCATCGACGGCTGGTTCCAATTCCTCGGGGGTAGCGCTCTCGAAACGGGGGCGTTCACTCACGACGCGGACGCGATCGTTTTGGCCCACGAACTCAAGAATCGCCCGTTGGCCGGCATCGCCGAGCCGTGGTTTCGCAAGCCGCAGGACCCGCGTATACCCGCCATCACGATCGGCCATGCGCGGCGCGATTTCTTCGAACAGCACACGCACTGCCTGCTTGTTGCCGATCAGCTGCAACACGCGTCGCCGTGCGGCGACGGCGGGCGCGCGGGCGGCTGCCCACTGTTGCCACTGGGCGCTCTGCCGCCACTGCCGCCATTGTTCGGTTCCCCGCTTGGCGTTGGCGTCGTACTGCTCGGCCTCCTGCTCATGCTTGAGCGCGGTGCGCGCCAGCGTGATGCACTTCTCGACAAGTGGACGAACTTCCTTCGCCTTGGGCAGGGTCGTGATGATTCGACCCTTGACCTTGGGCGGATTCTCATCCAATTCCGCGTCGCGCTCGGTCAAAATCAGGCTGCTCGCCATGTTTCTGAGCATGGCTTTGCGATGGCTCGGGCTGCGTCCGAGTATTCGGCCTCGTTTTCGGTGTCGCATGGTCGTTCCATTTCCGCGCGGTCGATCTGCTCACAGATCAACACAACCGCGTCTGAATCTCTGGAAAATACTGCTTCTCCCGATATCCGCCCGGTGGGCCGACTCCCCAATAAACACGGTCGGCACCATCCCATGGGATTCAGGTTGAATTGATCAATGAGCCGGCTGCACGGGCGGTACCCGCATGCCCAAGCGCAGCCCGAGTATCGTCAGCTTCTCTTGTACTTCGGACAGTGTCGTTTCGCCAAAATTGCGTACTTCCAACAGTTGGTCCTCGGTATGTCGCACCAAGTCCCGAACGGTGTTGATGTTTTCCGACTCCAAACAATTGCTTGCCCGGACCGACAGCTCCAGTTCCGCGAGACTCATGTTCAATTTGGCCTCCAACGCGCCATCCGAAGTCACGACGCCGGAGCGGGCCATCGAGTGCACGGAATCACCAAGTTCCGAATACTGCACGAACGGATTCAGGTGCTTCCGGAAGATCTTGGCCGCCTCGACCAGGGCCATTTCGGGGCTGACCGATCCGTTGGTCCAGATCTCGAGCGTCAAGCGGTCGTAGTTCGTCTTTTGGCCAACCCGCGTTTCGTCGATTTGATAGCGTACCCGGGTCACGGGGCTGTAAACGGCATCGATCGGAATGATCCCGATCTCATGGTCCGCCGTGCTGTGCTCGGTGGCCGGGATATAACCACGCCCGTTCTCGACGACCATTTCCATGGAGAACGGCACATCATCGGTCAATGTCGCGATCACGTGATTCTGGTTAATCACTTCGACATCGGCGTCGGTCTGCACATGGGCACCGGTCACCGCGCCCGCCTCATTTTTCTCGACCGTGATAACGCGTGTCGCATCCGAGTGATTCTTGACAACGAGTGATTTCACGTTGAGCACGATATCGGTCATATCCTCCAGGACACCCGGAATGGTCGTGAACTCATGTTGCGCGCCGCGGACTTTAATCTGCGTCACCGCGCTACCTTCCAAGCTGGAAAGCAGGATACGCCGCAGACTGTTGCCGATCGTTACGCCGAACCCACGTTCGAAAGGTTCGCCCACGAACTTTCCGTACGTTGGTGACAACGATTCAGCATCGCATTCGACTACGCTGGGCAGTTCCAACCCTCGCCATCGGATATGCATTGAGAGCCTCCGTAGAAAGCGTCACTTCGGTGACCAAACGCCAAGGTCGCCGTTGACCGTGAATCAGTTCGCCGAGCACGTTGCATCACACACGTCGTTTTTTGCGCGGTCGGCAGCCATTGTGGGGAATGGGAGTACAGTCCTCGATCGACTTTACGTTCAATCCGGCGGATTGCAGTGCCGTGATGGCACTTTCACGGCCCGAGCCCGGACCTTTCACACGCACATCGATCTCTTTGACGCCAAATTTGACCGCTTTTTCAGCGGCTTGCTGCGCGGCACACTGACCCGCAAATGGTGTGCTCTTGCGACTACCCTTGAAGCCGGAAGTTCCCGCACTCGCCCAGCACAGAGTATCCCCCTTCGTATCGGTAATCGTCACGGTCGTATTGTTAAAAGTCGCCTTGACGTGCGCGACCGCAACAGTCACATTTCGACGGGTTTTTCGTTTCTTACTCTTGGCCACTCGTGACTCGCTCCTTGGTTTTGTCGTCGCAAAACATCACTGTGCGATAAGTTCGCACGACGCAGTTCGTTCAGTGCAGTTCGTTTATCCGCGGCACAACGGAATCGATCGGTAAAGGGTCCTAAAACGCTACGCTTCGCCATGTGGCCCATGCCGCCGGGCCGTCGGTCCCGGGCAGATCCTAACGCCGACTTGGCAAATGATTCGTCCAATGCCCCGTATCGCCTTGACCGGACAACCCACGCTACCGCAGGTCCTTCACGCCCTTCTTGCCGGCGACCGTTTTTCGCGGTCCCTTGCGTGTTCGTGCATTGGTCCGCGTCCGCTGACCACGGACCGGGAGTCCGTGGCGGTGCCGCAGTCCCCGATAACACTTGATATCTCGAAGCCGATTGATGCTTAACTGCACCTGTCGACGCAGCGGCCCTTCCACAACGTAGTCGCGTTCCAGCAACGCCGCCAATCGGCCCAACTCATCTTCAGCCAGCTCGCGGGCCCGCTTCCGCGGTTCCACGCCCGCCTTGTGGCACAGGTCGCGGGCCGTCTTCGACCCGACTCCGTACAGGTATGTCAACGACACAACCGTCGGCTTGTCATTCGGGATGTCAACACCCAACAGACGCGGCATGTATCTTTACTCCTCAACCTAATGCGGGAGGCCCGCAACCCATTTAAGAGAGGCCGTCGTTGCCGGACGCTCCCGTTGTTCGCTCGGAACCCGACGCGCACGATCCACGCAGGTGGCAGCAAATGCATCAAAACCGACAAATTGAACCGCTATCCGCATATAACTCCATCGAGGGGGCGCGATTGCCAAAGTGGGCTCTCAACCCTGTCGCTGTTTGTGGCGTGGATTACTGCAGATCACATAAACGCGCCCTCGTCGCCGCACGATCTTACACTTTTCGCACATCCGTTTGACGCTTGTTCGAACTTTCATGGCGGATCCCTGTCAATTTTGGATAAAGCGATTGAGTATAGACCGTTAACGCACGACCGTTCAAGTGGCGACCGCGCCGTTTTTACAAGTAATCGCTCGCTGCGGTGTCATTCCCCTGATAATCTGTTACACATTTCTTGATTCGCGCGAACACTTCGTCCGGCGTGCCTAACCCATCGATGCGACAGAGCAGATTCTGGCTTGCATAGTAGTCAAGTACGGGCGCCGTTTCGTCGCGATATACTTCCAGTCGGTGGGCGATCGTATCGGGCGTATCATCGGGCCGTTTGCGCGCCAGCAACCGCTTGACCAACTCATCCTTGCCGACCTGAATTTCCAGGACCGTATCGGTTGGGGTCCCGCGCTGTTGCATTAGGTGATCCAGCGCCTTGGCTTGATCGACATTGCGCGGAAAACCGTCAAACAAACAGCCGGCCTTAAGCGCCGGGTCGTTGAGCCGCTGGTCAATCATACCGAGCACGAGTTCATCGGGAACCAGCTTACCGGCCTGCATATATTCGAATGCCTTCCGGCCCAACTCGGTTCCATCGGCGATTGCCTGGCGCAGCAAGTCGCCGGTTGAAACGTGCGGGATATTCAGCAATTTGACCAATTGTGCGGCCTGGGTCCCTTTGCCCGCGCCGGGCGGTCCAACCAAGACGATGAACATCGTTGTTACGTCCATTGCCCCGTTCCATACCATTTTCTGCCGTACCGTCACCGAACGGGGTGAGTTACGCCGGCTAGGATTCCAGTAAGCCTCGGTAGTTTCGCATGACGAGGTGACTGTCGATTTTATGAACAAGATCGAACGCCACGCTGACGGCGATCAGGAGTCCGGTACCACCATAAAAGGCGGCGACCTGGAAACTAACGCCCAGCGAGCTTGAAATAATGGTCGGCACGATCGCGACAACTGCCAGAAAGCCGGACCCGACATAAGTAATCCGGACCATGACTTTTTCGAGATAATCGGCCGTCCGTTTGCCGGGCCGATATCCCGGGATGAACGTGCCGTAATCCTTCAGATTATCCGACATTTCCTTCGGATTGAACGTGATGGCCGTCCAGAAATAACAGAAGAAGTAGATCAGCACGACGTACAGCAGGTTATACACAAAGGACGTACCGCGTGAAAAAATCGGTGCCACGCGGCTAAAGAAGTCCACCCAGCCTTGGCCCATGAATGTCCAACCGACGGCCGCATTGAGCAACATTGCAGGTAACATCAGAAGGCTGCTGGCGAAGATGATCGGCATCACGCCGCCCTGATTCACTTTCAGCGGCAGGAACTGGCGGGCGCCACCGTAGACGCGCCGGCCGCGCACATGCTTGGCACTCTGGGTCGGTATGCGCCGCTGGCCCAATTCAATAAACACCACGCCGAAAACGACCACCACGAACAATGTCGCGAGAATAATCAGCGACTCAACTCCGATCGTGCCCGAGCCAATCCCCGCCAACTTGAACTGCGCTTGATTTGCCAACAGGTCCCACAACGCACCCGGCATGCGTGCCACGATGCCGGCCATGATCAGCAAGCTGATGCCGTTGCCGATACCGAACTCGTCGATCTGTTCGCCGATCCACATCAGAAAGACGGTGCCGCAGGTCATCGTCATAATGGCCGTTACCTGCCAGCCGAACCCGAGCTGACCGTTTGCGTTCAGAAACGCATCGGCGATCATGCCGCCGCCGTCGGCCGTGGTCCTCAGCAAGTAAACCTTGACATAGACCCAGCTTTGGATCAGGCACAGGATGACCGTCATGTAGCGCGTGTATTCATTAATTTTCTTCTGCCCCGTTTCGCCCTCCTTTTTCAGCTCTTCGATCGGCTTCCAGACGCTACCGAGCAGCTGGAAAATAATCGACGCGGAAATGTAGGGCATGATCCCCAGACCGAAGATGGTCGCCTTGGTCAGATTGCTGGCGCTGAACATCGCGACCTGGTTAATCACGTTGCCGAGATTGCCGGCGGGTTGACCGACCGTTTGCAACTTGGCCTGATCGACCATGGGCAAGGTGATCCAGTACCTGATCCGGTAGATACCGAGCAACATGAGCGTAAGGAATATCTTCTTACGCAGCTCCGGGATCGTAAAAATAATTCGTAGTTTTTCCCACATGGTGCCGATCCATCCCTGCTGGTCGCGCGCCGCGAAAAAAAAGCCCGAGCGACTGCGATTGGACGATTTATTCGCTTTCCGCGGCTGCCGCCTGGCGTTTCTGTTTTTGTTTGACTGCCACGGGCGTTTTTCCGGGCAGCACGACAACTTGTCCACCCGCCTGCTCGATTTTCGCGCGTGCGGACTTACTGAATCGATGTGCTTGGACGGTCAATTTCTTGGTCAGCTCGCCATTGCCGAGGATCTTCACAAGATCCCAGCGCGACGGGACGAGCGACTTTGCCTGCAGCATTTCCGGGGTAATTTCGTCACCGGGCTGAAACGTCTGTTCCAGATCACGGAGATTGACGACGGCGACAGATGGCGCGAACGGGTTATGAAAACCACGTTTGGGAACGCGGCGGACCAACGGCATGGCGCCACCTTGAAACACCGGGTGGACGGACCAACCGGCGCGCGACTTTTGTCCTTTATGGCCGCGTCCGGCGGTCTTACCCCAGCCGGAGCCAAGTCCGCGACCGATGCGCCGCCGTTTCTTGAACCGCTTAATACCGCGGTGGATGTCTTCCAGGTTCATTGCAGTGATACTCCTCGCAACCGCTCGATCTCCTGGGTGGTCCGCAATTGGGCCAGGGCATCCATGGTCGCTTTAACCAGTGTTACTGGATTATTGCTGCCAAAGCTTTTGGTTAGAATATTTGTGATACCGGCCGCTTCACAAACCGCGCGGACGGCCTGGCCGGCGATGATTCCGGTACCCGCGCCGGCGGGTACCAGGATAACGCGTGCGGCACCGAACCGGCCCTTGGCGGTATGGGGAATACTCCCTTCGATGAGCGGCACATCCAACATTTCGTGCGTCGCCTGCTTCTGTGCCTTCTCGACGCTGGGGGGGACTTCATTGGCTTTTCCATAGCCCCAGCCGACACGTCCCTTGCCGTCCCCCACGACGACCATGGCGGCAAAGCTAAATCGGCGGCCACCCTTGACCACCGCGGCACACCGCTTGATCTTCACGACTTTGTCGATATATTCGCCTCGATTTGATTCTGTCGCCACGGTTCGGCAAACTCCCGATATAGCTACTCAGTCGTTCGATGATCACGGACCGCGCCGCGCGATCCGTGTCCCTTGTTCAGAACTTCAAACCCGCTTCGCGCGCCGCGTCGGCCAGTGCGGCGACTCGGCCTTGGTACTTGCACGCACCACGGTCGAATTTCACGGCCTGAATGCCGGCTTCCATGGCCCGCCGCGCCACTTCCTGGCCGACTTGCCTGGCCGCGTCGCAATTGCCACCATAGTTCACGCTGTCACGCAGTTGCTTATCGCGCGTGCTTGCCGAGACAAGCGTCCGGCCGGACACGTCATCGATCAACTGGCACGCCATGTGTTTATGGCTACGGTAGATACACATCCGCGGCCGCTCGGCCGTGCCGGGCACGCGTTTGCGCACCCGATATCGGCGCCGCTGTTTCTGTCTCGCAATCGCCTTTTGTTTGTTCACGGTTCCGCTCTGTCTGATCCTCAGGCGGTCGATCGAGACACGGTCCATCCGCACCGATCGATCAACAGCCTTGGTTTCTTCCGGACCAGCGCGCCACGGACTAGGTGGCCGCCTTACCCGGTTTGATCTTCACAAATTCGCCTTGATAGCGAATTCCCTTACCCTTATATGGTTCCGGCTTGCGCACCGCGCGAACTTCGGCGGTGAACTCGCCAACCTGTTGCTTGTCACATCCGCGGACCACGACGTGCGTCTGGTCGGGGCAGGTGACGTCCAGCCCGGCGGGGATCTTCTTGTGCACTTCGTGGGCAAAGCCAACGCGCAGCTGCAACGTGTCGCCCTGTACCGAGGCAAGGTAGCCGACGCCGACGATTTCAAGTCGTTTTTCGAAGCCGTTGGTGACGCCAATCACCATGTTCTGCAGCAGCGCGCGGGTCAAGCCGTGAAACGCGCGGGCTTGCCGATCGGTGGTTGGGCAGGTCACCACAAGTTGTTTGGCTGCCTCATTAAAACGCACCTCGACCTCAGGCCGATGCGTATACTGCAATTTGCCTTTGGGTCCCTCGATACTGACGAGGCGTTCGGCGATTGACACGCGCACGCCATCGACTACGTTCACGGGTTGTTTTCCGATGCGGGACATAGCTCACAATCTCTTTGTCACGGTACGAAGCCAGACGCAGCCGGTGGCCACACCCGACTTACCAAATCTTACACAGCACTTCGCCACCCAGGTTGCGCTGTCGCGCTTCGCGGTCGCTCAGCACGCCCCGGCTGGTACTCAACACGGAGATTCCGAGCCCATTGAGAATAGGCCGAAACTCACGCGCCTTGCTGTACACACGGCAGCCCGGTTTGCTCACGCGCTGGATCCGTTGAATCACGCGTTCGCCATTGGGACCGTATTTCAGCTCGATCCGCAATTGGTTCGTCGGCTTGTCCTCCACCTCTCGCCAATCCCATATGTAGCCTTCGCGCTTCAGCACATCGGCTAAACCACGCTTGACTTTGGATACGGGCATCTCGACATGGGGCCGCTCGACACGTACCGCGTTGCGAATACGAGTTAACATATCGGCGATCGGGTCGGTCATCATAATGTATAGGGTCCCTTTACCAACTAGCCTTTCGGACACCAGGAACCAAGCCCTGGTCTGCCAGTTTTCGAAAGCAAATACGACAGAGTCCAAACTTCCGGTAGACCGCGCGCGGGCGTCCACAGATCTGGCAACGCCGCTCCAGACGCGAGGAAAACTTGGGCGTTCGTCCTGCCTTGGCAATCTTTGATTTGCTGGCCACGTGTACTACCTGTTTTGTCTCAAAGGTTAAAAATCGCGTTACCGTACGCGCTACGTTGCAAGCGGCCGTCACGCGGCCTCTTGACGCTGGAACGGCATTCCCAATCTGGTCAGCAACTAGAGCGCTTCGTCGTTGCTGTCGGTTGTTGTCACCAACGTGATGTTCATGCCCTGCGTGACCGTATACCGATCGGGGTTCAGTTCCGGAAACACAAGTTGTTCGGTCAATCCAAGGCTATAGTTGCCGTGTCCGTCGAACGCGGTCGGGCTAATCCCGCGAAAGTCACGCACGCGCGGCAGGGCCAGCGAGATCACGCGATCGAGGAATTCATACATGCGCATCCCGCGCAACGTCACTTTACAGCCAATCGACATCCCTTCGCGGAGTCGGAACCCGGCGATCGCCTTGCGGGACTGCGTGATAATCGGTTTTTGCCCCGTGATTTCGGTCAACGCCTGGACCGCCATTTCCAAGTGTTTCTTCTCTTGGATGGCCGACCCGACCCCCATGTTAACGACGATTTTTTCGAGTCGTGGCAGCGCCAACCGATTCTCGCGACCGAGTTTTTCGGCCAAGGCGGGCAGGATTTCTTGTTCGTATTTTTCTAGCAATCGCGGCATCATCATGTCACCCGAGTTCTGGCAGTGCGCGCCAAGCGGCGCGCCGTCGAATTCTTACTATGTTGTTTTCTTCGTTCGTGACGGCGCGATTTCGCCAAACGACGCGCCGCACTTCTTGCAGAAGCGGTGCTTGGCGCCGTCGTCCGTGTACCGATAGCCAACCCGCGTCGGCCGACTGCATTTCGTGCACATCAGCATGACATTCGAGACGGGAACCGGCATTTCTTTCGACAGACGCCCGCCCTGCGGGTTACGCTGGCTGCGCCGCACGTGTTTGTAGACTCGATTCACATGCTCGACGATGACCTTGCCGGCCTGGTGGTCGACCTTGAGCACCTTACCGTGCTCGCCCCGGTCGTCGCCGGTAAGTACCATGACCGTATCATTCGCTCGAATATGCATTACACCACCTCACTGGCCAGGCTCACGATTTTCATGAAGCGCCGTTCACGCAACTCGCGGGCCACGGCACCGAAGATCCGGGTACCGCGTGGGTTGCGATCGGCATCGATAATTACCACGGCGTTGCTGTCGAACCGAATGTAGCTGCCGTCCGAGCGGCGGATCGGCTGTTTACAACGGACAATCACGGCGCGCACAATCGCCTTCTTCTTGATATCACTGCCGGGAATGACACTTTTGACACTACAGACAATGATATCGCCGATCCCGGCGAAGCGGCAGCGCGATCCGCCAAGCACCTTGATGCACATGACTTCCTTGGCACCGGTGTTGTCCGCGACCGCCAATCGTGTTTCTTGCTGGATCATCTCGAATCACCCTTCGCCCTGATTCGCGGCTTCTTGTTTAGCCGCCGCACGCAACGCCGCAACATCAACAGCTTGACTCTTTTCGACGACCCGGATCAGGTCCCAACGTTTCGTTTTCGACCGCGGTCGCGACTCGATAATCTCGACCGTGTCGCCGATCCCCGCCTGCTCGTCCTCGTCATGCACATAGCAAACCGTCTTGCGGCGGATATACTTGCCGTACATGCGATGCTTGACCAACCGCGGAATCTCCACTCGGCGGGTCTTCGCCATCTTGTCACTCGTCACTACCCCAACCGCGACTTTCTTGGGCATGGTGCACTAACTCACTTGATTCACGACGGGCTGGGTGCCGGCGTCGGTGGCCAAGGCACGCTCCCGCTGCAAGGTCAGAATTCGGGCGACCAAACGACGATGCCGACGCAACTCACTCGGCGCGTCCAACCGTTCCGTCTGCGCCTGGATGCGCAACCGGAACAGGTTTTCGAGCGTTTCACCGAGCGTCAGTTGCAACTGTTCGTCGCTCATTTCACGTAGTTCATTGGCTTTCATATTTTGATTTCTCCTCGTCAAGGCGCGGTGCTTGCACGAGTTGACCGGCCCAACCGGGTGTTCTTGGTTGGGCCATCATACCGGGTTGCGTCGCACCAGCCGCACGCGCACGGGCATCTTGTGGGCCAGTCGCGCGAAACAGACCTTCGCCTGCTCCTCGGTGACACCGCCCAGTTCATACAGCACGGTCCCCGGCCGCACGGTGGCGACCCAGTGCTCCGGCTCACCCTTCCCCTTGCCCATGCGCGTTTCCAGGGGCGTGGAGGTAATCGAGCGATGCGGAAAGACGCGCACGTACAGCCGTCCCTCACCGCGCACATATTGCTGTGCGGCAATGCGCCCGGCCTCGATGGTCTGTGCCTTGATCCAGCCGCCTTCCATGGACTGCAGGCCGAAATCGCCGAAGACCACCTTATTGCCGCGAGTGGCATTACCTTTTATACGCCCTCTTTGGCTTTTTCGATGTTTTACTCGCTTCGGCATCAACGCCATCGGATGCGTCTCCTTCGATCAGTCCTCGATTAATCCACACTTGAACCCCAATGTGGCCCTGCGCCGTCTTCGCTTCGGTGAAGCCGTAGTCAATGTCGGCGCGCAGCGTACTCAGGGGAATCGATCCGGAAATTTGCTTTTCACGTCGCGCCATTTCGGCGCCTCCCAACCGGCCGGCCAATTGGATCTTGATCCCCTTGGCCCCGGCGTCCATCGTCTGCTCCATGGCCCGTTTCATCGTCCGCCGAAAACTGGCCCGCTTCGACAGCTGTTGCGAAATATCCTCGGCCACCAACAGGGCATGGAGCTCGGGCCGATTGATCTCTTGAATTTTCAAGTTAACGCGTCGACCGATTTGATTCTGCAGCTCATTTTGCAGGAATTCGATTTCCTGACCCTTCTTGCCGATAATCAGCCCGGGCCGGGCGACGTGCAATACCACCTTGACTTCGTCACGCGTACGCTCAATCTCAATCTTGTCGATCCCGGCATTGCGGTATTGCGAACGCTTCGGGTGCTGCTTGATGAAATGACGAATCTTCTGATCTTCGAGCAATAGACCCGCGAACTCGCGCTTGGATGCGTACCAGCGGCTTTTCCAGACCAGCACCACGCCGGTGCGAAAACCGATCGGATTGACTTTCTGACCCATGGGTTACAACTCGCTAATGTCTTGCAAGGCCACGTGAATATGCGAAAATCGCTTGCGGATCAAGTACGCCATGCCGCGTGCGCGGGGCCGAATACGCTTGAACATCGGGCCGCCGTCGACACGTGCCTCCGTAACGATCAGCTGATCCGCTCTGACCGTGCGACCGGGGTTCTGATCCGGATCCTGAGCATTTCCGAGCGCACTTCGAATGACTTTTTCCAGCAGCCGTGCGCCACGTTGCGGCTGGTATTGCAGGAGAGCCAACGCTTCGTCCGCATATTGGCCGCGCACCATGTCCGCCAACGGCCGGACTTTGCGCGCACTAATGCGAGCGAACCGGTGGGAAGCTCGAAAAGCCATGATCCAATTTCCTCGTCTGCCTATCGTTTACCCTTGCCGCCGTGGCCGCGGAAAGTTCGCGTCGGCGCGAACTCGCCCAGTCGGTGCCCCACCATGTCCTCGGTCACGAACACTTTCATATGCTGTTTGCCGTTATGCACCAGGAACGTAATCCCAACAAACTCCGGCACGATCGCACAGGCACGCGCCCATGTCTTGATCGGTTCCTTCGTGCCCGCCGCCAGCTGCTGCTGGACCTTGCGGTACACCTTGTAGTCAACGTAAGGTCCTTTTTTTAACGACCTACCCATAACAGACCCTTATCAATCGCGAGCTCATTTCAATCGCAACTGGCCATACCGCCGCGAGCGGCGACGCCGAACAATTGCCGCGTTGGATGGTTTACGCCGCTGTCGAGTCGATCCGCCCTTGGCCGGTTGTCCCGTCGGACTGACCGGATGCCGGCCGCCCTTGGTGCGTCCTTCACCACCGCCATGCGGGTGATCGATCGGGTTCATGGCCGTTCCACGAACGTGCGGCCGGCGCCCCATCCAACGTTTGCGACCGGCCTTGCCTAGCCGAATCGCCATATGGTCCGAGTTACCAACCTTGCCAATCGTCGCGCGACAGCGCGACGGAACCCGGCGAATCTCGCCACTCGGCAATGTAATCTGGGCCCAATCCGCTTCCCGTGCCACGAGCACGGCATGCGTTCCCGCACTGCGACACATGCAACCGCCGCGCCCCGGCAACAACTCCACGTTGTGAATCGCCGTCCCCAGCGGGACCCGACTCAACGGTAAGCAGTTACCAACCGTCGGCGCCGCGTCCGCGCCACTCTCGACCGTCATTCCCGCCGCCAGTCCATCCGGCGCCAGAATATACGATTTCGCACCATCTTGGTAATGCAGTAAAGCGATCCGCGCGCTACGATTCGGGTCGTACTGAACCGACGCGACGCGTGCCGGTACCCCGTCCTTGGCGCGGCGAAAATCAATCACCCGATACATCCGCTTGTGCCCACCCCCACGGTGGCGGACCGTAATCTTGCCCTGGTTATTGCGCCCGCCCGTCTTGCGCGCGGGACGCATTAACTTCTTCTCCGGTTTGCCGCCCCGCGTCAGTTCCGCAAAGTCACTGACCGTCGCGCCACGGCGACCAGGCGATGTCGGTTTGTATTGTCGTATCCCCATGATTCACACTCTTTGTATTCTCGGTATGGCAGCCCACGTCCCGGTTCGCGCTCACCGTGCCCCGGGCCAAATCCGATCGATCACCCTTTAGAAGAAATCGATCCGATGCTCGGGATCGAGCGTAATAATCGCCTTCTTCCAGTTCCGCGTTCGCCCCATTTTGAAACGATACCGCCGCGGCTTGCCCGTGCGGTTCTGCGTTCGCACCTTGGTCACCTTGACGTTGAACAACGCCTCAACCGCGGCGCGTATATCATCCTTCGTCGCCAACGGATTGACCTCGAACGAATACTGATTGTTTCGCGTCGCACGATGCATCCCCTTTTCAGTAACCAATGGACGACGAATAATCTGATGCGGCTTGAGCATCAGGCGCGGTCGGCCAGCTGCCGTTTTTGTCAATGTCGCCTTCGCCATGAGAATCAACCCTGTCTCAATGAATCAAGTATCCGCCGCGCGGCCCGCCACGTCCCGCAGCGATTCACGCCCCCGCGGACAGACCGCCCGTCGTGTCGCTCGTACCCGATGGGACACGTTGCTTCAGTGACTCCACCGCGGCACGCGTGAGCAACATCCGGCGCGGCTTGAGAACACTCAAGGCATTCAGTTCCGCCACATGGGAGACCGTCACGCGATCAATATTTCGAGTACTCTTGTAAACATTCAAATCATAATCGGCGGTGGTCACGAGCGTGCTGTAGCCGCCGAGCCCAAGCGCCTGCAGCACTTTCGCCATTTCGCCGGTCGCCGGCTTCTCGAAGGCCAGTTCATCCACCACGACGACCTGACTATCCAGGATTTTGGAAGCGATCGCCATCCGCGTGGCGGCCCGCACGGCCTTGCGCGGCAGCCGATACGAGTAGTCGCGTGGCCGCTTGGGAAACGCATTGCCACCGCCGCGGCGCACGTTCGTTCGCCGCGCTCCGGCCCGCGCGTTCCCCGTCCCCTTCTGGCGGTATAGCTTGTGGGTAGAACCATTCACTTCGCCCCGCGATTTCGTCTTCGCGGAGCCCTGGCGCTGATTCGCCTGATACATCACCACCACGTCATGCAGCAATTGCTTGTTAATGCGCGGCGCGAACTGCGCGGGATCAATCTCAATTGAACCCACCTCGGCGCCCGAGCGATCGAACACAGGCAATGTGGTCATAAGTCACCGGCCCATCAGAAAAACAGCTCGCCGCGACATGGCCGCGGCGAGCTGAATTCATCCTAACTTGTTTGTTTCCCGAATAATCAAGAATCCGCCATTGGGACCAGGCACGGCACCGTAGACCAACAGCAAATTATTGTCCGCGTCAACCCGCACAATTTTCAA
>Ga0114931_10006547_pt1 | contig 14315 bp, 13 predicted proteins | sample 2SBtaG_FD_89579 | JGI IMG/M metagenome (GOLD analysis project Ga0114931, IMG submission 89579) | Deep subsurface microbial communities from Kolumbo volcano to uncover new lineages of life (NeLLi) - 2SBTROV14_V59a metaG | ecosystem: Environmental > Aquatic > Marine > Volcanic | place: Kolumbo...
CTGCTGCTGGCCAGTTTCTTTGTCAATGCCGCCAGTTTTCTGGGCTTTGCCATCCTGGCCGAGCAGCATGCCCTGCAGACCAGCGTCAATGGTGACAAGTCCCACTACCATGCCACCGGACTGGTGGAAGGCACGGAAACCATTGCCTTTTTCACCATCTGCCTGTTGTGGCCGGCGACCTTTTCCTGGCTGGCGCCGGCTTTTGCCGCCCTGACGCTGTGGACCGTGTTTCGCCGCACCTGTATTGCCTGGCAGGTTTTCGGCCGTTAGGGCATAGACTTGGCCCCGCTGCGTGCGGCCGACCGCCCGGTGGCATGACTTTCTTGCCTCCGGCGGGGATATTTGGGCGAAAAAGAAGCCCTAGCCATTGACCCTTATGCTGGCGTTGGCAGGGTCATAGGGGCTGTCCTCGACGACCTCGGCATCCCACAGTTGGTCGAACATCCTGACCTTGAGCCGCGCGCCCGTCACCGCCAGATCGGGGCGCAGGTAGCCCATGGCGATGGATTTGCCAAAGGCCACCGAATATCCCCCCGAGGTCAGGCGGCCGACGCGGGTATCGCCGTCATAGAGCGCCTCGCGACCCCAGGGGTCGGCATCCTCGGGGCCATCGATCAGCAGGGTGACACATTTGCTGCGGATGCCGGTTTCCAGCATCGCCGCCTTGCCGTGAAAGTCCTTTTCAAGATCGACGAAGCGGTCGAGGCCGGCTTCGAGCGGGGTGGCATCGCGACCGAGTTCGGTGCCAAAGGCGCGGTAGGATTTTTCCTGCCGCAGCCAGTTCTGCGCCCGCGCCCCGACCAGCTTCATCCCGTGATTTTCGCCTGCCGCGATCAGCAGATCCCACAGCGCGTTCTGCATCTCGATCGGGTGGTGCAGTTCCCAGCCCAGCTCTCCGGTATAGGCGACGCGGACGGCGCGCACCGGGATCATCCCCAGTTCGATATTGCGCCACGAAAGCCAGGGAAAGCGTTTGTTGGAAAGCGCGGTTTCGGGGCTGGCATCGCGGATCACCTCATTCAGAACGGCGCGGGATTTCGGCCCGGCGATGGCGAAAACGCCCCATTGGTTGGTGATGTCATGGATGTCGATGCGCCCGAACTCAGGGGCCTTGTCCTCTGCGGCCCTCTTCAGATAATCGGCATCGTAATCCTGCCAGGCGCCGGCAGAGATCAGGTAATATTCGTCCTCTGCCAGCCGCACGATGGTGTATTCACTGCGGGTGGTGCCCGCGCCGGTCAGCGCGTAGGTCAGGTTGATACGGCCCACGCGGGGCAGCTTGTTGGTGGTGAACCAGTCCAGAAAGGCGGTGGCGCCGGGCCCCTTGACGCTGTGTTTGGCAAAGGCGGTGGCGTCGATCAGGCCGACGCCGTTGCGGATCGCCCTGGCCTCATCGACGGCGCAATTCCACCATCCGCCGTGCCGGAAACTGCGCGCGGATTTGTCGTCGAACCCCACGGGCGCGTAGTAATTCGGCCGCTCCCAGCCGTTGACCTGGCCAAACTGGGCCCCGGCGGCCTTCTGGCGATCATAGGCGGGCGAGGTGCGCAGGGGGCGGCAGGCCGGACGTTCCTCGTCCGGGTAGTGCAGCTCATAGACGTGCGCGTAAGCCTCTTCGTTCTTGCGGGCGGCGTATTCGGTTGTCATCCAGCTGCCGTAGCGCTTGGGGTCGAGGCTGACCATGTCGATCTCGGCCTCGCCCTCGACCATCATCTGCGCCAGATAATAGCCCGAGCCGCCGGCGGCGGTGATGCCGAAGCTGAAGCCCTCGGCCAGCCACATGTTGGTGAGGCCCGGCGCCGGGCCGATCAGCGGGTTGCCGTCGGGCGTGTAGCATATCGGGCCGTTGAAATCGTCCTTCAGGCCGACCATTTCGCTGCTGGGGATGCGGTGGATGAAGGACATGTATTCTTCCTCGATCCGCTCCAGGTCCAGCGGGAAAAGATCGGCGCGGAAGCTGTCGGGGCAGCCGTAGAGGAACCGCGCCGGGGCGCCTTTTTCATAAGGGCCCATGACCCAGCCGCCGCGTTCCTCGCGCACATACCATTTGGCGTCGGCGTCGCGCAGAACCGGGTGTTCGGGGTGGGTCTTGCGCCATTCCACCAGCGCCGGGTCGGGCTCGGTGACGATATACTGGTGCTCGACCGGGATCGCCGGGATCTTCAGCCCCAGCAGGCGGGCAGTGCGCTGGGCGTGGTTGCCTGTCGCCGTCACCACATGTTCGGCGCGAATTTCAAACCTGTCTTCCGAGGGCACCAGATTGCCACCCTTTTCCACCATCACATGGCCGCGCACGATCCATTCGCTGCCGGTCCATTGATAGCTGTCCACCTGGCGTTTGCGGACTATTTCAACGCCGCGCTGGCGCGCCCCCTTGGCCATCGCCATGGTCACATCGGCGGGGTTTATGTAGCCATCGGTCGGGTGAAACAGCGCCCCTTGCAGATCCTCGGTGCGCACCAGCGGCCAGCGTTCCTTGATCTGGCTGGGGCTGAGCCATTCATAGGGCACGTCGCAGGTTTCCGCCGTGGTGGCGTAAAGCATGTATTCGTCCATCCTTGCCCGGCTCTGGGCCATACGCAGGTTGCCGACCACGCTGAACCCGGCGTTGAGGCCGGTTTCAGCCTCAAGCGTCTTGTAAAACTTGATCGAGTAGTCATGGATGTGCGTGGTGGCATAGCTCATGTTGAAATAGGGCAGCAGACCGGCGGCGTGCCAGGTGGAGCCGCTGGTCAGCTCGTCGCGCTCCAGCAGCACCACGTCCTGCCAGCCGGCCCGGGCCAGATGATAGGCGATCGAGGCGCCCACCGCCCCCCCGCCGACGATCAAGGCTTTGACATGCGTCTTCATGATGCGACTCCCCGTTTCCAGGCCCGACCGGGCGTTGTCCACAGCATGTCAAACCGCGCCGCCAAAGGAAATGTCCAGCCGACCCATGGCAGCGCAAAAACGACAGCTGCGGGCCGCTTCGCGCCTCCCGGGAAACCCGGGCGGGCCTGTCAGGGCCATTGGCAGGGGCGTCGGTTGAGGCCATGCGCCGGCGTATGTATGAAATCCATACGCGACCCATACGTTTTCCATATCGTCAATCTTGCCGCTACAGCATCGCCGGAACGACCTGGTCGGGTGGCCTGTGGCCGTCGGCGAATGTCTTGATGTTGATGATCACCTTTTCGCCCATTTCGGCCCGACCCTCGACCGTGGCGCTGCCCATGTGCGGCAGCAGGACGACATTCTTGAGGGCCCGCAGACGGGGGTTGATTTCGGCGCCGCGCTCGAACACGTCAAGCCCCGCGCCGGCGATCTCGCCCGCCCGCAGCATCCGGGTCAGGGCGTTCTCGTCGATCACCTCGCCGCGTGATGTGTTGACGATCACCGCATCAGGTTTCATCAGTTTCAGACGGCGCGCGTTCATCAGGTGGAAGGTGTTGGGGGTGTGCGGGCAATTGACGGAAATGACGTCCATCCGCGCCACCATCTGATCGAGGCTTTCCCAGTAGGTCGCCTCCAGATCATCCTCGATTTCCGGGCGCAGGCGCTTGCGGTTGTGGTAATGCACCTGCATGCCAAAGGCGCGCGCCCGACGCGCCACGGCCTGTCCGATGCGCCCCATGCCAAGGATTCCCAAACGCCGCCCGGCGACGCGCCCGCCCAGCAATGCCGTGGGCGCCCAGCCCTGCCATTCGCCCGACTGCATCAGCGCCAGCCCCTCGGGGATGCGGCGGGTCACCGCGAGGATCAGCGCCAGCGTCATGTCGGCAGTGTCGTCGGTCACCACGCCGGGCGTATTGGACACCAGAATGCCGCGCTGGCGGGCGGTCTGCACGTCGATATGATCGACGCCCGCGCCGAAGTTGGCGATCAGCTTTAGCTTGTCGCCCGCCTGGCTCAGCATGCCCGCGTCGATCCGGTCGGTGATGGTGGGCACCAGAACGTCGGCCCGCTTCATCGCGTCGATCAGACCCTGGCGGTCCAGCGGGGCGTCGTCGGGGCGCAGGTCCACATCGAAAAGCTCGCTCATCCGGGTCTCTACCGCCTCGGGCAACCGTCGCGTCACGACAACACTCAAACGTTCAGATGGCATTCCTGCTCTCCGGTCTCTTTTCAAGTCGGGCCAATGGTGACAAACTGGCCCAAGCAGAGCCGGGGCACAAGAACCCAGATCAGTTTGCGGCAAAAAGACCGCGTGGATTCGAGGCACATCATTGATTTTGCAAGGTTTTCGTTTTCGTCCGGGCGCAGCGCTGGCAGTCTTTCTGAGCGTGATGATTTTCGCCGCCCCGCCGGCGGTGGCCGATCGCATCGCAGCCCCACAGGCCGGCCCCAGGGGCCCGGTGACCAATCTGCCACTGCCGCGCTTCGTGTCCCTGAAGGCAAGTGAAGGCAACGCCCGCCGCGGGCCCGGTCTGACGCACCGAATCGACTGGGTCTTCAAGCGCCGCAACATGCCGCTGGAAATCACCGCCGAATTTGGCCATTGGCGCCGCGTGCGCGACCGCGACGGCGCCGGTGGCTGGATCCATTTCCGCCTGCTTTCGGGGGTCCGCACGGTGATCGTGGACCAGGACATGATTGCGCTCTACAACAAGCCTGACGCCGAATCCCGGATTAACGCGCGGCTTGAATCCGGGGTCATCGCACGGCTCGGGAATTGCCTGCCGGACTGGTGCCGCATCACCGCCGGCGGTTATGGAGGCTGGACCCCGAAATCCACCATCTGGGGTGTGAAACCGGACGAGATCAGAGACTGACAAAGCCCGCAGGGAGACCACCGCTTGACCGCCAGCAACAGACATCGCCTCAGCGCTTCGGCGGGGTTGGCCTCGGTTGCGGTGGCGCTGGTGCTGACCGCGCTGAAGCTGTGGGCGCTGGGGGAAACCAGTTCGCTTTCGGTGGCGGCCTCGCTTGCCGACAGCGCGCTTGACCTGATCATCTCGCTGGGCGGGCTGGCGGCGATCTTCTATGCGGCGCGCCCTCCCGACGAGGACCACGCCTTTGGGCACAGCTCGGCCGAGGATCTGGCCGCGCTGGGGCAGGCGGTGTTCATTCTGACCTCGGCGGCGGTCATCGCCTGGGCGGCGGTCGCCCGGCTGTTGTCGGACAGCCCGGTTCAACTGACGGCGCAGTCGCGCGGCATGGCGGTGATGACGGCCTCGGTCGTTCTGACGCTGATGCTGGTCGCCTGGCAACGATACGTCATCCGCCGCACCGGCAACCGGGTGGTGCGCGCGGATTCGATGCATTATCTCGGGGATCTCGTTCCCAACGTGGGTGCCATCCTGTCGCTGTGGGTGTCGGCGCGTTTCGGATACACCGGCGTCGATTCGGTGGTCGCCCTGGGCGCCGCCGCGATGCTCGCGGTCGGTGCGGTGCGGATCGGCAAGGCCGCCTGGGACGCGCTGATGGACCGGCGCGCCGACCCGGCCCTGATCGCCCGCATCGAAGCGGTCACTGCAAACTGGCCCGGCGTGCGGGGCTTTCATGACCTGAAAACCCGGACGGCGGGATCAAGGGTCTTTGTCAGCATTCATATCGAACTGGACGGCGACCAGACCCTGGATCAGGCCCACGCCATCGGCGCCGCCCTGCGCCGCGCCATTCTGCACGCCCACCCCGATTGCGACGTGATCATCCACCTGGACCCGGCCGGGGTGGAACACCACCCGGACGATCCGACCCACTAGGGCGAAGACCTGGGTTTCCGACCGGAGGCAGGCGCCGCCTCAGGCCAGCAGGCCGCGGCCCCGCAACAGCGGCGCGACACCGGGCATCCGACCGCGAAACGCACGATAAAGAACCTCGGGGTCGTCGGACCCGCCGCGCGACAGGATCTCGGTCTCCAGCTTGCGCGCCATGGTGGGATCAAAGGCGCCGCCCGCCTCCTCGAACGCCTCGAAGGCATCGGCGTCCATCACCTCGCTCCACATGTAGCTGTAATAGGCGCTGGAATAGCCGTCGCCGGCAAAGACATGCGCGAATTGCGGCGTCGCATGGCGCATCGCGATGGCGTGGGGCATCCCCAGTTCGGCCAGCACCTCGGCCTGTCTTGCCATCGGATCTTGCGGCGCGGCGCCGTCGTGAAAGGCCAGATCGACCAGCGCCGAGGCGAGGTATTCAACGGTGGCGAACCCGGTGTCGAAGGTTTGCGCCGCGAGCAGACGCGCCAGCATGTCGGGCGGCATTGGCGCACCGGTTTGGGCGTGGGTGGCGAAGCGGGCCAGCACCTCGGGCTGCTCCAGCCAGTGTTCGAACAACTGGCTGGGCAGTTCGACGAAATCCCGCGCCACCGATGTGCCCGACACCGAATCATGGGTCACGTCGGAAAGCATCTGGTGCAGCGCATGGCCGAATTCGTGAAACAGGGTGCGCGCGTCATCAAAGGACAAAAGCGCCGGCTGGCCGGGCTCGGGTTTCGAGAAATTGCAGACGTTCATCACGATCGGCCTGATGTCGCCGGCCAGTTTCTGCTGGCGGCGCAAGGCCGAACACCAGGCACCCGAGCGCTTGGTGCCGCGCGCGAAATAATCACCGACAAAAACCGCAACATGCCGCCCGTCGCGCCGCACCTCCCAGGCGCGGGCATCCGGGTGATATAAGGTCGCGTCAAGCGGCGAAAACTGCAACCCGAACAGACGCTTGGCACAATCAAAAGCGGCCTCGATCATGCGGTCCAGTTGCAGGAATGGCTTCAGCGCCGCCTCGTCAAGATCATGCTCGGCCAGGCGCCGCTTTTGCGCGTAATAACGCCAGTCCCAGGGCTCGAGCGGGCCGTTGACACCGTCCGCCTGCATCATCTGCGTGAGGATTTCCGCATCCCGTTCGGCGGCCCCGCGCGCCGGCGCCCAAACCTGCATCAGAAGATCGCGCACCGCCGCCGGCGACTTTGCCATTTCGGTTTCCAGCTTGTAGGCGGCAAAGCTTTCATAGCCCAGAAGGCGCGCGCGTTCTTCGCGCAGCGCCAGGGTTTCGGCGGCAATGGCGCGGTTGTCGGTCGCGCCGCCGTTGGCACCCCGCGCGGCAAAGGCGCGACAGGCCTTTTCGCGTAAATCCCGCCGTGGCGAAAACTGCAGGAAGGGCACCACCAGCGAGCGCGACAGCGTGATGGCGGGACCGCCCGCGCCCTTTTCCCGCCCCGCCGCGCGCGACGCCGAGATCAGAAACTCCGGCAGACCCTCCAGGTCTCCCTCCTCCAGCTCCATCACCCAGCCGCGTTCATCGGCCAGCAGGTTCTGGGTGAATTGCGTGCCCAGCACAGCGAGCCTTTCCTTCACCTCTTTCAGCCGGTCGCGAGCCGCCCCCTCAAGCTGCGCCCCGGCGCGGCGGAAATTGCGCTCGTACAAGGTGAGAACGCGCATCTGTTCGGCGCTAAGGCCCAACTCATCGCGCCTGTCCCACAATGTTTTGATGCGATGCCAAAGCGCCGGATTCATGGTGATTTCCGAGGAATAGGCCGCCAGTTTGGGTGCCAGATCGCGCTGCAGTTCCTCGCGCGCGGGGGTGCTGTCGGCGCCCGCAAGATGAAAAAACAGCGCCAGCACCCGGCCCAGCGTCTCATCCGCGCGCTCCAGCGCCTCGATGGTGTTGGCAAAACTGGGCGGGTGCGGGTTCTGCGCAATGGCAGCGAGGTTTGCGCGGGCCTCGGTCAGGGCAGCATCACTGGCGGCGGCGAAATCCCTGTCTTGCACAAGGTCGAAACGCGGCAGATCGAAGGGCCCGTCCCAGCGGGCCAGCAAAGGGTTCGTCATCGGGACTCCTCGGGGTCAATGTTCGGTGATTTTCATGCGCAGCTGCCGTTCCAACCGGCGCATCAGCAGCGAGAGCGTCACGGTCATCATAAGATAGAGCAGTGTCACCATGTTGTAGGTTTCGAAATAGCGGAAATTGCCGGCGGCGGTGACCTTGCCCAGCTGGGTGATGTCCGCGACCCCCAGCACCGACACCAGAGAACTGTCCTTGACCATGGCGATGAAATCATTGCCCAGCGGCGGAAGGATGGTGCGGATCGCCTGTGGAAAGACAATGTGGCGAAAGCGCTGCCATGTGGTCAGGCCCAGCGCCTCGGCGGCCTCGATCTGCCCGCTGTCAACCGATTGCAACCCGGCACGAAAGACCTCGGCCAGAAAGGCGGAATAGCCGATCGTCAGGGCGATGATGGCACGCCACAGCAGGGTGAAATCGCGGGTGCGCACGGGGTCGACCCCGACCAAACCTGTCACCGCGTTCCAACCCGCCACCAGCGCCGGGGCGCCGACAAAGGCAACATAGAGAAGGATCACCAGAATCGGAATGCCGCGCACCAGTTCGACATAAAAGCGCACCACCTGGCGCAGCGCCAGAAAGCGAGACATCGACCCGAGCGCCAGCAAGAGCCCCGCCGCGGCCGCCAGCGCAAATCCGATCGCCGTCACGAATATCGTGATGCCGGCCTCCTTGATCAGGGTCGCCATGATCTGCGAATACAAATGGTCAGCCGCCACCCGATACAGCATGTAGGCAGCAATGGCGGCCATGATGGCCAGCCACCAAGGAAAATCCCGGTCCTGTCTGGGAGTCGGGATCATCCTCGGATGCCGAGTCGCTTATTCGCCAAGCTTGTAGTCCAGAAACCATTTCTTGTTGAGCGCATCGAGCGTGCCATCCGCCTTCATCGAGGCAATGGCCGCATTGATCGGCGCCACCAGATCGGACCCCTTGGGAAAGATGAAGCCGAAATCCTCGGTTCCCAGTGGTTTGCCCACCAGTTTCAAGGCGCCACCCGAGGCGGCGACGTACCCCTTGCCTGCGGTGCCATCGGTCAGCACCATATCGACATCGCCCGCCTTCAGGGCCTGCACGCCCGCGCCAAAGGTCTCAAACAGCTTGATACGGGGATTGGCCTCGTTGCCATCCAGAATATCGTAAACCCCGACATAGAAAGGCGTGGTGCCGGGCTGCGCGGCCATCAGCAGGTCGGGGTCGGCGGCAAAACTTTTCGCGTCACTGAAGCGGCTTTCATCGCCGCGCACCATCATCACCATTTGCGACCGCATGTAGGGGTCCGAGAAATCGACCTTTTCCTTGCGGTCGTCGCGGATCGTGATGCCGGTCATGCCGATGTCATACTGGCCCTGGTTGACTGCCGGAATCATCGCGTCCCAGCTCGAATTTTCGTAAGAGACCTTGATGTCGATGCGCTTGGCAATCTCGGCCATGGCATCGTATTCCCAGCCAATCGCCTTGCCGGTGCCCGGCTCGATGAACTGCAGGGGCGGATAGGCGTTCTCGGTGACAACAACCACCTCCCGACCCTTCAGATCGGGCAGATCGGCGGCGCCGGCAAGGGTTGCAAACCCGGCCAGCGCAAGAGCTGAAAGTGAAGCGAGCAATTTCATGGCAGTCCCCGTTGGTTTCATGATTGGCGGCGATTATGGCCCATTGCGAAGACTTGGCAAGCCTATTCCCCGGCCGCACGCCCGCAGCCACCGCAAACCGGGCAGTCGCCATCGGGTTTGAGCGCAATCTTGCGCATCTCGGTAAAAAGCGCGTCGTATATCAGCATCTGACCGCGCAGCCCGGCCCCGGCGCCGGTGATCGCCTTGATCGCCTCGAGCGCCATGATCGCCCCGATCACCCCAGGCAGCGGGCCGACCACGCCCGCCTCGGCGCATGTGGGTGCCAGCCCCGGGGCCGGAGCCTGCGGAAAGACACACTGGAAACAGGGGCCACCACGGGCCGGATCGTAAAGGCTGATCTGCCCTTCCCACTGGGTTATCGCGGCGGCGATCAGGGGGGTTCGCGCCGCCACCGCCACCCGATTGACCATATAGCGGGTGGCTAAATTGTCGGTGCCATCCAGAACCAGTTCATGGTCAGCAAACAGCGCGCGCGCAACATCGGCGTCAAGCCGCATCCGGTGCGTCGCAACCGAAACATGCGGGTTCTGCGCCAGCATCGCGCGCGCTGCGGACTCGACTTTCGGCGTCCCGATGTCGGCGGCGCGGTGAATCACCTGGCGCTGCAGGTTGGAGTTGTCGACAATGTCGTCATCCACCACACCGATATGGCCGACACCCGCCGCCGCAAGATACAAAAGCGCCGGCGCACCCAGCCCGCCGGCGCCGACCACCAGCACCCGGGCCGCCTTCAGACGTTTCTGCCCCGGGCCGCCGATTTCACGCAACATGATATGGCGCGCATAGCGGTCAAGCTCCTGAGAGGTGAATCTGGCGTTGCCGGTCATCCTCTATCCCTGCCCGGTGGATCCGAAGCCGCCGCCACCGCGCGGGGTGTCGGACAGTGTCGCGACCTCGTCGAATGCAGACTGCACGACCGGCGCGATCACCATCTGGGCAATCCGCGCCCCATGTTCCACACGGAAATCCGCCTGCCCGAGGTTCAGCAGGATCACTCCCAACGGGCCGCGATAGTCACTGTCGATGGTGCCCGGATTGTTGGCCAGCGTCACCCCGTGCTTCAGCGCAAGACCCGAGCGCGGCCGCATCTGTACCTCGAATCCATGCGGGATTTCCAGCGCCAGTCCGGTCGCAATCAGGGCCCGCGCCCCGGGGCTCAGCACGACGCCCTGCGGGCGCTGATCCAATGGCAGGTTGGCCCGCACATCAGCACCCGCCGCCCCGATGCTCGCATAGGCCGGCAGCGGCACCCCGGCATCATGACCATCCAGACGCATCACCCGTATTTTCAGACCCATTTCCCGCCTCTTCTTTTTCGCACAAATATCCTCGCCGAAGGCATTTATCTCTTATCCCAGGGCCTCGGAAATCCGCCTCACCAGCCGCTCGGCCACCTGATCCTTGGCCATCCTTGGCCAGTTTTCGACGCCCGCCCCGGAAATCAGCGTCACCGCATTTTCGCCGCCCCCCATGATGCCGGTTTCAGGCGACACGTCATTGGCAACGATCCAGTCGCACCCCTTGCGCAGACGCTTGGCGCTGGCGTTGGCAACCACGTCATCGGTTTCCGCAGCAAACCCCACGACCAGCGCGGGCCGCCCCTTTTTCATCTGGCTGACCGTCGCCAGAATATCCGGGTTCTCGGCGAACTTCAGCACCGGGGGGCGCCCGGCCCGATCCTTCTTGATCTTGTTCTCAGCAGCATTGGCGACGCGCCAGTCCGCCACCGCGGCAGCAAAGATCGCAACGTCCGCCGGCAGGGCGGCCTGAACCGCCTCCAGCATCTCCTGCGCGGTTTCCACCGGCACAACCAAAGCCCCGGCGGGGGCCGCGACATCCGCCGGCCCGGTGATGAAGGTCACGCGCGCGCCCTGCGCCAGCAAGGCGCGCGCAATCGCCGCCCCCTGCGCCCCGGATGATCGGTTGGCGACATAGCGCACCGGGTCGATCGGTTCATGCGTCGGGCCGCTGGTCACCAGGGCATGCCGGCCTTTCAAGGGGCCGCTACTCAGCACGGCCCCGATCGCCGCGACAATCTCCAGCGGCTCGCTCATCCGGCCGGGGCCGAATTCACCGCAGGCCATGTCGCCATCATTGGGACCGGCAAAGAGGATGCCATCCTGCCGAAGTTGGGCAATATTGCGCTGCGTTGCGGGGTGTTGCCACATCCGCACGTTCATGGCCGGAGCAACCAGTACGGGTTTGTCAGTGGCCAGTAACAAGGTCGAGGCCAGATCATCGGCGAGCCCTGCGGCCATCTTCGCCAGAAGATCGGCGGTGGCGGGCGCGACCACCACCAGATCGGCGGCGCGCGACAGCTCGATATGCCCCATCTCGGCCTCATCCGTCAGATCGAAAAGATCCTGAAAAACCCGTTCAGCGGCCAGCGCCGATACCGAAAGCGGCGTCACGAACTGCGTGCCGCCCGCGGTCAGAACCGGCGTCACCCGTGCGCCACGCTCTCGCAGCCGCCGGATCAGATCGAGCGACTTGAAAGCGGCGATGCCGCCGCCGATCACCAGCAAAACCCGTTTTCCCGACAGCATGGAGAACCCTTTCCTGCGGTTTGTCCCGTTCTAGGCGCCGCAAGCCGGGAACTCAACCCGAACCGGAGGCACCAGCTGCGGGTTTGGCAAAAGCCTTGCAGGGGTCTTCGCGCAGGGTCGGGGCGGTGACGACCCAGAAGTCAAAGGGCGGCGGCGCTTCTGGCGCATGCTCCAGAAACCCGACCGTCAGCAAGCGGCGCTCGGGTGCCGCGACCCGCAACAGCGCCGGTGCGCCCCAGTCGCGGCGGGCGTGCCCCTTGCCGGTAATCACCACCACTGGCCCGCCGGTTTCGCTCAGGGCCGTCAGCGCCGCCTGCGCCAGATCGGCGTCGCGCAGGCGCTGGGCCTCGACCATGCCGCCCATCAGATCGCGCGGCATCGCCTCGCAATGGTCCTGAAACTGTTCGTCCTCGCGCGCTGCCAACTCGGCGCTGGGCAGGGGCCGGTCGAGCCCAAGGCGCCCGGCCCCTGGCCCGAACACCGCCGCCGCCCCCTCCTCAAAGGCGCGCCGCACCGCCGCGCGGGGCCGAGCGGCGCCATAAACCCTGGCGCCGCCCAGAGCCTGAAAGACAGGATAGTAGATCGCGAAATCGGGCCAACCCGAGGCATTCCAACCCAGCGCCTGTTGCAGCGCGTCCCGGTCGCGCAGCAGCGCCGGAGTGATACGTGCCGCCTGCGTCGGCGACAGCATTTCGAAAACCACCGCCGGCGGGTGAATGGCGGCAACCGCGCGCGCCTGACCCTTGTGGTGCAGCGGGTTGTCATGGATTTCACCCAGAAACACCACATCCGCGGGCGGCAGGTCCGACAAGGCCGCAAGCGAAATTTCGCCCGCCGGCGCCATCGGCGCCAACAGGATGCAAAATAGGGCCAGCCTGATCATGCGACGCTCCGGTTTTTTGTGTTTCCCACCCTTACCTGCGCCTCTGCACCCTGATACGCAAGGGGCATGAGCATCAATGTCGCAAACCTGACCCTGGTCCTTGGCGGCGCGGCCTCGGGCAAATCAGCCTTTGCCGAACGGCTGGTCGTGGCGACGGAGCGGCCGCGGCTGTATCTGGACCGCCCAGGCGCTGGACGACGAAATGCGCGCGAAAATCGACCGCCACCGGGCGGCACGCGGCGCGGGGTGGCGCACCATAGAGGCCCCGCTGGACCTGCCCGCAGCCCTGTCGCAGGCTGGCGCGGCCGACATTGTGCTGCTCGATTGCGCCACGCTCTGGCTCAGCAATCACCTGCTGGCGGACCATGATCCGGAGCGCGAATGCAGCGGCCTGATGCACGCGCTCGCGGCCTGCCCGGCCCCGGTGGTGGTGGTGTCCAACGAGATCGGCATGAGCCCGGTGCCGCAAAACGCGATGGCGCGCATCTTTGGCCAGGCACAGGGGGCGCTGAACCGGCAACTGGCCGCGCAGGCGGGGCTGGTGGTGGCGGTGATGGCGGGGCTGCCGCTGACCCTCAAAGGCACCCTGCCCGCAGGTGTGGCGTGAGCACCTTCTGGTGGGTGCGTCACGGGCCGACCCATGCCCGCGCAATGGTCGGCTGGAGCGACCTTGCCGCGGATCTGGGGGATCGGGCGCAGTTGCAGCGCCTGTCGGAAGCGCTGCCCGCTGGCGCGGTGATGATATCGTCGGACCTGATCCGGGCCCGCGCCACCGCCGATGCCATTGCCAAAGGTCGCCAGCGCCTGGCCGACGCGCCCGCCCTGCGCGAAATCCATTTCGGAGACTGGGAGATGCGCAGCTTTGCCGAGGTCGAGGCCGAAGACCCCGCGCGCCTGCGCGCCTACTACGATACACCCGGAAAGGTGCGCCCACCCGGCGGCGAAAGCTGGGACGACGTCTGCGTCCGCGTCAACGCTTGTGTCGACGCGCTGGCGCAAGACCATGGGGATCAAGACATCATTGCGGTTGCGCATTTCGGCGTCATCCTGACCCAGGTTCAGCGTGCCTTGGGGATCAGCGCCCGCGCGGCGTTTGCCCATCGGATCGATACCCTCTCGGTGACCCAAATCAGCCATGACGGCCACTGGCGCGCCGGGCCCATCAATCACATTGTGTGATGGGTCGCCGCAGGCATCGTCGTTTTACCAGCGCCCGCAGGCGCGCTAGTCTGGCGGCATGACAAAAGACAGCACACCCAATCCGCCCTATCATCTGGCGCTGGCAGATCGCGCTTATTCAAGCTGGTCGCTGCGCGGCTGGCTGTTGTTCGAAAAATTCGATCTGCCCCGCGTCGAGCATTTCGCGCGCCTCTACAGCGACGATTTCAGGGACCTTCTGGCGCATTTCGCGCCCGCCCGTACGGTGCCCGCGCTGCGCCTGCCCGGCGGCCTTGTGGTGCCCGAGTCCATCGCCATCGCCGAGGAACTGGCCAG
>Ga0114931_10006548_pt1 | contig 14314 bp, 14 predicted proteins | sample 2SBtaG_FD_89579 | JGI IMG/M metagenome (GOLD analysis project Ga0114931, IMG submission 89579) | Deep subsurface microbial communities from Kolumbo volcano to uncover new lineages of life (NeLLi) - 2SBTROV14_V59a metaG | ecosystem: Environmental > Aquatic > Marine > Volcanic | place: Kolumbo...
CACCGAGCGCGCGTCACCGCGGAGCTGGGCCCCCTCTTCCTCCCCCTCTTCCGCCGCAGCAAAAGCCGAGTGCCCAGGCCCCGCGCATCGCCTGGCCCCCCCCCCGATCCTCCTGAGCAGAGGTCGCGCCACCCTCCCCCGATCGTCCTGAGCGGAGCTCGCGCCACGCCCTCCCCCGATCGTCCTGAGCGGAGGTCGCGCCACGCGCCACGCGCGACCGCAGTCGAAGGACGCCACTGTGCCGACCAGCCAAACACGATGAAGCGGACCGACTGGAAGGCCTACGACCTCGCGGGGGCGCCATCCGCGAGCACCGCCTCTTCCGCACCACGCAGTGGACCTGCACGAACGAGTATTGCCGCGGTCACTCGGGATCCCGTCCGGATCGTAGCGGCGCTCGATATCGCGGCCAGCCCCAATTTTCGTGCGGTACCCGAGCAGGCGGCCCCGGCCCTACACGGCCTGCTCAACGACAACGTTTCCCTCCCGGTTGCTCGCGCCGAGCTGACGCGCCCAACCGGGTCGGGTGTCGTCGCCGTGGAGGCAGCCGGCCCGAACGAACCCGTGCCCGACCTGTTGTTGCACGACTCAACGGGGTCGGTGACCGGTCGGGAGCCGAACAGGATTTACGCGCCAGCCTCAACTCGGCCAGCAGACTCGGCGGCGACGCACGGCCGTAGACGCCGCTCACGCGCCTTCGGATCCAGGACGCGCGGCGCGAGACGCTGGGCGTTCTCGTCTAGCCGCGCGCTTCGCCGCGGGCGACACCGACGAAATCTCCGCGCCCTGAGGCGGGCGCTGATCCACCGGGTCGTTGTGCAGGGAGTCTACTGGTTGGAGGAGTGATCGCTGCCAACGAGTTCGAGCACCACTTCGAGGTGGGCCGTCTGCGGCATCATGTCGATCGGCCAGGCGCGGACCGGCGCGTAGCCGGCGGCGACCAGGGCGGCGGCGTCGCGGGCCAGGGTGGCCGGGTCGCACGAGACGTAGACCACGCGCGGCGCGCCCAGGCGGGGCAACAGGCGGCAGGTCTCGGCGGCGCCGGTGCGCGGCGGGTCTAGGACGACCAGGTCGAAGCGCTCGCCGTGGCGGGCGAGGATGCTCACTTCTTCTTCGGCGGCGCCCTGGCGGAACGACACGTTGCCACCCTCGGGCGGGGCGATCGGCTGGGCGCGCTCGACGGCGACCACCGCGTCGGCGCCGCGGGCGAGCACGCGGGTCAGGTTGCCGCTGCCGGCGTAGAGCTCGAGCACGCGGCCGCCCTCGCGCGCACGGGTGGCCTGGTCGACGATCTCCAGCAGCGCGGCGTTGCCGGCGGTGGAGGCCTGGGCGAAGTCGCCGGCGGCGGCCTCGAGGCCGGCCTCGAGCGCCACCGAGGTGGCACCGAACTGCCGGCGGCCGAGGCGCACGCCGGCGATCTCGGGCGCGTCGGCCAGCGCCCGCGCGGCAGTCGGTGCGCACGGGCCGCGCACGGTGACGTGGACGCCGCCCTCCCCCGCCACCACGTCGATCTCGCCGCGGCCGGTCAGCGCCGGCGCCAGCACCCGGCGGATCGCGGCAAGCGCGTCGCCCAGCGCCGAGTCGAGCTGGGGGCAGCGATCGACATCGGTGACGTGGCGGCTGCCGGGGGCGAAGAAGCCGATCAGCGCGGCGGACGCGCGGCGCGGGCGCACCCAGTGCAGGCGGGCGCGGCGTCGCCAGCCGAGCGCGGGCACCGGCGCGCGCAGCGGCTCGATCGCCAGCCCGGCGTCGACCAGCCGGCGCAGGGCCGCGCCGACGATCGCCTCCTTGGCCGCGTGCTGGGTCTCCGCCGACATGTGCTGCCACTGGCAACCGCCGCAGGCGCCGCTGGTGAACAGCGAGCACGGCGGCTCGACCCGCCCCGGGCCCGGTTCGAGCACCGCGTCCAGCTGCGCGCGGGCGAAGCTCTTGTGCTCTTCGGTTACCGTGGCGCGCACGCGATCGCCGGGCGCGGCGCGGGGGACGAACACCACCCGGCCGCCGGGGTCGTGGGCGACGCCGTCGCCACCGGCTGCCACCGATTCGATCGACAGGACGAGAGAACCGTCGGGCGTGTCGCTCACGCCTCGCGAACCTCGACCGGATCGCCGCGGCCCGCCCCCAGCTCGGCGGCGGCGTTGCCCTCGCGCACCGCGATCTCGAGCGTGCCGCCCGAGCCGATGTAGGCGACCAGCTCGCCGCGTTCGACGCTCTCGAAGGTGGTCGACAGGGCCTCGATCGAGCGACCGGCAACGACCAGCACCGGCGTCGGCGGCAGGTCATCGGCACCCAGATCGGTGATCAGGTTGCCGAACGCGTCGATGTGGATGACGGTGCCCTGGCCGCCGTCGGCCGATCGCGGCAGCGTCAGGCAGCCGAGCAACTCGACAGCGGGTCCGACCTCCGACGGCGCCGCGCCGGCGGCCAGGTGGGCGGCGGCGACGGCGAAGAGATCGCGACCGTGGAAGGTCGCCGATGGATCGGGGCGAAGAAAGCCGGGCGACCGGATCGCGTAGGCCGCCACCGGCGTCGGCGCCACCAGCGAAAAGACGCCGTTGTCCGGCCCGACGAAGATGTGGTCGCCGGCGTCGACCACCACGCCGGCTCGCTCGCCGCCCACGCCCGGATCGATCACCGCCACGTGAATGGTGCCCTCGGGGAACTGTGGCGCCGCCTGGGCCAGCGCGAACGCGGCCGCGGCGATGTCGTGGCGGGGGATGTCGTGGCTGATGTCGACGACCAGCGCGTCGGGCGCCAGCCTGGCGATTACCCCCTTCATGGCGCCGACGTAGCCGTCAGCGGTGCCGAAATCGGTCGTCAATGTCACCCGCCGCACGGCCCCATCCTACTGAATTCGACACACATTGACACCCAGCAGGGCCTCCACGATGATGCCTGCAGCCCTGGAGATCCCCGTGAAGCTGCGCAAGGAACGATTCGCCACCGACGCCGACATCGAAATCACCGGCGCCTACGGCCCCGACGACATCGCCGACCTCGATCCCGAGACCGCCCTGGGGCGACCGGGGCAGTTTCCCTACACGCGCGGCGTGCAGGAGACGATGTATCGCGGGCGGCTGTGGACCATGCGCCAGTACGCCGGCTTCGGCACCGCCGCCGAGTCGAACGAGCGCTACCACTACCTGCTCGAGCAGGGCGGCAAGGGGCTGTCGGTCGCCTTCGATCTGCCCACGCAGATGGGCCGCGATTCGGATCATACGATGGCCCAGGGCGAGGTCGGCCGGGTCGGCGTGGCCATCGACTCGATCGAGGACATGCGGGTGCTGTTCAACGGCCTGCCGCTGGGCGAGATCTCGACGTCGATGACCATCAACGCCACCGCGTCGACGCTGCTGGCACTGTACATCGCCGTCGCCGACGAGCAGGGCATCCCGCGCAGCGCCCTGCGCGGAACGATTCAGAACGACATCCTCAAGGAGTACATCGCCCGCGGCACGTACATTTATCCCCCCGCCGGATCGATGCGGATCATCACCGACATCTTCACCTTCTGCGCCGAAGAGGTGCCGAAGTGGAACACCATCTCGATCAGCGGCTACCACATTCGTGAGGCCGGCTCGGACGCGGTGCAGGAGGTGGCGTTCACTCTGGCCGACGGCATCACCTACGTCGAGGCGGCGCTGGCGGCGGGGCTCGAGATCGACGACTTCGCCCCGCGGCTGGCGTTCTTCTTCAACGTGCACAACAACTTCATCGAAGAGGTGGCCAAGTTCCGCGCCGCCCGGCGGATGTGGGCGCGGATCATGTGCGAGCGCTTCGGCGCGCAGAACCCCAAGTCGATGAAGCTGCGCTTCCACACTCAGACCGCCGGGGTGACGCTGCAGGCGCAGCAACCGCTGGTCAACGTCAGCCGAGTGACCCTGCAGGCGCTGGCCGCGGTGCTGGGCGGCACCCAGTCGCTGCACACCAACTCGTACGACGAGGCGCTGGGGCTGCCGACCGAGGATGCCGCGCGCATGGCCCTGCGCACCCAGCAGGTCATCGCTCACGAGTCGGGGGTGACCGACTTCATCGATCCGCTGGCCGGGTCGTACGCCGTCGAGACGCTCACCGACGAGATCGAGCGGTGCGCTCTCGACTACATCGCCAAGATCGACGAGCTGGGCGGTGTGGTCCCCGCCATCGAGCAGGGCTACATCCAGAGGCAGATCGAACGCCGCGCCTACGAGCACCAGCGGGCGGTGGAGAAGCACGAGCGGATCGTGGTCGGCGTCAACGAGTTCGAGCTGGCCGAGGAGGCGCCGATCGAGATCGCCCGGGTCGATCCCGCTCTGGAGCGGGAGCAGATCGAGCGGGTCCGCGCGGTGCGCGCTAATCGCACACAGGCCGACACGGACACCGCGCTACAAAACCTGCGAGATCGAGCAAAAGGGGGCGAAAACCTGCTTCCCGCCATTCTTCGCGCGGTGGTCGCCCGGGCAACGGTGGGCGAGATCGCCGACGTGCTCCGGGACGAGCTGGGGGAGTACCAGCCGACGAGAACCCTCTGAGAATGTTACGCTTTGCCCAAGAGCTGCGGTACGATGAACGCGCTGCAGTTCGGGGGGGCAGATGCCAATCACCAAGTCAGATCTGATCGAGCAACTATCCGAGAAGCTTCAGCTCCAGCGTGGGAAGGCGGAATCATTCGTGAACACCATGTTCGACAGCATGGTGGCAGCGCTGCAAAAGGGTGACCGCATCGAGATACGCGGTTTCGGTAGTTTCGAGGTCAGACACTACAAGGGCTACGAGGGTCGGAACCCGCGCACGGGCGAGCCGGTGCAGGTGAAGCCAAAACGACTGCCCTTCTTCAAGTGCGGCAAAGAGCTGCGGGAACGGGTCAACGGCGGCGTCGACCCGGGCAACGGCAGCGACGACTGAGGCGCCGAGCGTCCCGCTCAGGATGGGGACGGCAGCGCGGGCAGTGACGGGGCTCCACCGGCCCCGGCCAGGCGGAGCTGTCGGCGGCGGCGGCGCGCCCGCAACACGTGGCGGATCAGGGCCTTGTACAGCCGGAGCTTCTGATCGGCCAGGATCTGCGACCCGTCCACGCGGCTGGCGTACATCTCCAGCACCTGCGGGTCGTACAGCACCAGCGACAACCAGCGCTCCCAGTTCCTGCTGCGATAGAGCATCCAGGCCAGCCAGCGGTCCAGCGCCAGCTCGCGGCCCACGGTCGCCTTGCGCAGGCGGCGGCGGTAGGTGGCGAACGAGAAGTCGCCGGTACGGAACGCCTCGTCGATGCAGTTCCCGGCGACCAGGGCCTGTTCCAGGGCCACCGCGATCCCCTCGCCGGTGAGGCCGTCGATTCCGGCGGCGTCGCCGATGGTCACGACCCGGGCCTCGGCGACCGCTTTGCCCGGGTGGTAGCCCCAAACCGGCCAGCCGCGCGTGCCCTTGTCGGGCAGGGTCAAGCCCAGCTCGGCCAGGCCGTCGCGGAGGATGTCGATCAGCGCCGGCCCGCCCAGGCGCGACGACGGGTAGTGCATGACCCCGACGTTGACCCGGTTGCCCGGCACCGGGAAGACCCACAGGTAGCCGCGCAGCCCGCGGCGCATCGGCGTGAAGTCGTAGAGCATCGCGTCGTCGGGGGCGGTTCCCGACAGCGCCAGCTCGGCGCGGAACAACCGGTGAGGCAGCGCCTTCTCGCCCAGCAGCTGCTTGCGCACCACCGACGCCGCGCCGTCGGCGCCGACCAGGACCGAGGCGGTGAGCGCGCGCCCGCGCGAGGTGCGCACGACCACGTGGTCCGGCTCCACGGTGTAGCCGGTGACCCCCTCCCCTTCGACGATCTCCACGCCGCGGCGCCGCGCCTGGTCGGCCAGGTTGGCGTCGAGCTCCTCGCGGCGGACGACGTTGACCGGATTGTCCAGGGTGACGACGCGCTCGAAGCTGCCGTAGCGGACGCGCGCCGTCTTGGCCGGCCAGGCCGGCACCTCGAGCGCCAGGTCGAGCTCGCGCATGGCGGCGTCCATATGCCCGGTGAGCCCGCCGCCGCACGGCTTGTCGCGGGGGAAGCGATAGCGCTCGAGCACCAGCACGCGGTCGGCCGGCCGCTCGCGCACGAGGCGCGCGGCCATGGCCGAGCCGCCGGGGCCGGCCCCGGCGACGATCACGTCGTACTGCGGTCGCACGGCGTGTTTCTAGCACGCCGCGCGGGCGCGTGGGGCGCTCAGAGATTGGCGTAGGCGTCGACGGTGACCAGCGCGTCGAGAGCGCCGCGGGGCACCGGATCGCCGGCGGAAACCGTCACCTGGCCGCCGACGATGACGTTGAACTCGGTCTTCCAGTCGCCCATGAAGTCCTCGAGGTTGGTCTGGCCGTCGGCGGTGATGACCACGTCGCGATCGGTCACGGTCTCGCCCGCGGCAATCGGTTGGATGGTGCCGACCAGCTTGGCCTGGGGATCGCCGGGGGCGGTCACCCCGACCGGCGCGACGTAGAACGACAGCTCGGGCGTGGGCACGTTGAGCGAGTTGGGATTGACCGAGTAGTGGACCCGCTCGACGTGAACCTCGATGAGCGGCTGCTTGGCCACGGTGTTGAGCTCGGGGCGCTCGTTGGCCAGGTTGATGCTCTGGAACAGCGACACCAGGATCAGCGCCTTGCAGTTGGTGCCGTCGCAGCTGCCGAAGCAGGAGGCGTCGTTGCCGCACGCCTGGCTAATGCCGGCCGAGCAGACGCCCTGGTTCTGGCTGCAGTCGATGGCCGGGAAGGTGGCGTCGCTGGTCAGCTGCCACTGCGCGGAATCGACGGTGAACTTCTTGTCGGAGACGCGCATGTCGAAGCGCGTGATGTCCGAGGAGATGAGCCCGCAGCCGCCGAGCGCAACCAGCGCCGAGAGCGAGAGGATCCAACGCGTCATAGTCTAGGCCTCCTGGCGCTGTCCGATGAGGACAGCTTTACCAGGGTATCACCCGCTACCGGCGATCGCGACCCACACCCGCGGGGCCAGTGACCGCGGTCACCGGCAGCGTGCGCGCCGGCTTGCAGATCCGGCGCCGACGGCCGACACTTCGCCGCATGAGCGAGCGGATGTGGGAGCCGTCGCCCGAGCGCATCAGCGCCGCACAGATGAGCCGTTTCATGGCCACGGTCGGCCAGTCCGACTACGCGTCGTTGTACCGCTGGTCGATCGAACAGCCGGCCGCGTTCTGGCGCGCGGTGTGGGACTTTTGCACAGTGATCGCGGAGACACCCGGCGACGACGTAGTGCGCGATCTGGATCGCATGCCAGGTGCGAAGTGGTTCCCCGGCGCGCGGCTGTCGTTCGCCGAGAACCTGCTCCGCTATCGCGACGACCGCGTCGCGTTGCTGGCGCGCGACGAGCGCGGGCGCTCGCGACAGGTGACGTACGCCGAGCTTTACGCCGAGGTCGCGCGAGTCGCGCGGGCGCTGCGCGCGCACGGCGTGGTCGCCGGTGACCGGGTCGCCGGCTTCGTACCCAACATCGTCGAGTCGGTGGTGGCGATGCTGGCGGCGACCAGCGTCGGCGCCATCTGGTCGTCTTGCTCGCCCGACTTCGGCCTGGCCGGCGTGCTCGACCGGTTCGGGCAGATCGAGCCGCGGGTGTTGTTCTGCGCCGACGGCTACTCGTACAACGGCAAGGAGATCGATTCGCTCGAGCGAATCCGCGGGATCCTGGGCAAGCTGCCCAGCGTCGACAAGACGGTGGTCGTGCCGTACACCGGGCGGCCGCTGGATCTGGCCGGCGTGCGCGGCGGCGTGTCGTGGCGCGACTTCGCCGGCGACGGAGACGCCGGCGAGATCGAGTTCGCCCGCCTGCCGTTCGACCACCCGCTCTACATCATGTACTCGTCCGGCACCACCGGCGTGCCCAAGTGCATCGTCCACGGCGCCGGCGGCACCTTGCTGCAGCACCTCAAGGAGCACGTGCTGCACACCGACGTCGGCCGCGACGACAAGCTGTTCTACTTCACCACCTGCGGGTGGATGATGTGGAACTGGCTGGTCAGCGGGCTGGCCAGCGGCGCCACGGTGATGCTGTTCGACGGCTCGCCCGCGCACCCGGGGCCGGACGTGCTGTGGAAGTGGGCCGAGGAGACCGGCATGACCGTCTTCGGCACCAGCGCCAAATACCTGTCGGCGATCGAGAAGGCGGGCGTCCGCCCGGCCGACTACGATCTATCGGCGCTGCGCGCGGTGCTGTCGACCGGCTCGGTGCTGGCGCCGGAGCAGTTCGACTGGGTCTACGACGCAATCAAGCAGGACCTGCAGCTGGCGTCGATCTCCGGCGGCACCGACATCATCTCCTGCTTTGCCCTGGGCAACCCGATCGGCCCGGTCTACCGCGGCGAGCTGCAGACCCGCGGCCTGGGGATGAAGGTCGAGGTCTACGACGAGAACGGCCAGTCCGTGGTCGGGCAAAAGGGCGAGCTCTGCTGCACCATGCCGTTCCCGTCGATGCCGATCTACTTCTGGAAGGACGAGGGCGACCGGCGCTACCGCGACTCCTACTTCGCCCGCTTCCCCGGCGTCTGGTGCCACGGCGACTTCGCCGAGCTGACCGACCACGGCGGTCTGATCATCTACGGCCGCTCGGACGCGACGCTGAACCCCGGCGGCGTGCGCATCGGCACCGCCGAGATCTACCGCGTCGTCGAGACCCTCGACGACATCGTCGAAGCAGTCGCCGTCGGCCAGGAGTGGGAAGGCGACGTCCGCGTCTGCCTGTTCGTGGTCCTCCGCCCCGGTGCCGAGCTGAGACCGGAGCTGGAAAAGACCATCCGAACCCGCCTGCGCGCCGAGGCCTCGCCCCGCCACGTCCCCGCCGTCATCCGCGCCGTGCCCGCCATCCCCCGCACCATCAGCGGCAAGATCGTCGAGCTGGCCATCCAGCACGTCATCCACGGCCGCCCGGTGAAGAACGTCGACGCGCTGGCCAACCCCGAGGCGCTCGAGCACTTCAAGAACGTCCTCTAGATTCTAGAGCGCCGACCGGTTTACGAACGCTCGCCAAATCGTGTATCTGCGTCGCATGGCGGCGTCGCTCATCAGTCGCTGGGGCCCACCCAACTCCTTCTTCGCTCCTTGCCCTGCTCGCATCTACGCGATTTCGCTTCGCGTCGCAAACCGATCGTCGCTCTAGTTTCTAGTGGCTCCGACCCCGGTCAGACGCGGTCGAGGATCTGTTCGGCCGCGCTGTACGGATCCAGGTCGCGCTGGGCAACCCGGTCAGCCAGCTCGTCGAGCCCACCGAGCGCGGCAAAAGCGACCTCGGCACGGTCGGCCAGGAGGCCGCGGACGAGCTCGGTAACGTACGAGAGCGCGCGGATGCGAGCGCGCCGAACGCCGAGCTCGCCGGCCGAGGTGAGCTCGCGGTGGCGCTCGATGGCATCGGCCAGGTCGGCGATACCCGAGCTCTCCTTCATCCCGCGGGTGGCGATGGTCTTGATGATCTCGACCTCCCGGCTGGCGCTGCCCGTGTCGCCGGGCCGCAGCTCGAGCATGTGGATCAGATCGCGAACCGTGCGCTCAGCGCCCTCGCGGTCGGCCTTGTTGACGCACAAGACGTCGGCGATCTCCAGCAGGCCAGCCTTGATCGCCTGAATGTCGTCGCCCAGTCCGGGCACGGTGACGACCACCGACGTATAGGCCGAGCGCATGACGTCGATCTCGTCCTGGCCGACGCCGACGGTCTCGACCAGGATGCGGTCGTAGCCCATCGCGTCGAGCACGCTGACGACGTCGAACGTCGACCGCGACAGCCCGCCCAGGTGACCGCGAGTGGCCAGGGAGCGGATGAAGACCCCCTCGTCCAGGGCGTGGCGCTGCATGCGAATGCGGTCACCGAGGATGGCGCCACCGGAGAACGGCGACGTCGGATCGACGGCGACCACCCCGACCCGCTCGCCCCGTGCCCGATAGGTGCCGATCAGCGAGTCGACCACGGTCGACTTGCCGGCGCCCGGGTTGCCGGTGATACCGACGATGTAGCCGCGCCCGGTATGCGGGTACAGCGCCTTGAGGTCGTCGATCGCCCCGGGCATGCGATCGTCGATGTCGCGCATCAGCCGCGACGCCGCCCTGATGTCGCCGGCGGCGACCCGATCTGCGCGCTTGGTCATGCTTCCTACTTCTGCGGTGCCGGCTTGAACCGCTGCTCGGGCCCGCTGGGTGTGTAGAGCTGCACCGCCTCGACGTCAGCGGCGGCGGTGAACGAGTGCTGCAGGCCGCGCGGCACCTGCACGGCGATCGGCGCCTGGAGGGGGAACTGGCGCTTGCCCACAGTCATGGTGCCGGAGCCCTTGTAGATGTACAGCACCTCGGTCTCCACGGCGTGACTGTGCGGCGGCACCTGGGCGCCAGCGACCATGCCGATGATGCCGGCATAGATCGAACCGCCGCTGGCTGCCGCCGATGCCGGCATCTTGACCCAGCCCTTGCCACCGGCGATCGAGACCGCCTAGAGCTTGGCCGTGTCGAGCACGGTCATGACCGGGCTCTTGCGCTTCGGCTTCTGCCTGGCCGGCACGTCGAGGATGCGCGCGGCCGCCGGGGCGACCACGTGGATGAGCTGCAGCGTCTGGTCGCCCGTCTGGGCGAGGTCGTAGACCGCGTTCACCGGCACCACCACCAGGCTGCCGGCGACCAGCGGGTGGCCGCGCTTCACACCGTGAAGATCGTAGGCAGTCCCCTGCCCCGCAGCGACGAAGAACACCTGGGCGGCATCGGGAGTCTGGTGCAAGCCCAGATCGAAGCCGCCCTCGAGCTCGAGCAGGGTCATCGACGCGGCGCCGTTGCCGGTGTTCTGCGGCGTCAGCACGCGCCGGTAGACCATCGCCGCCGGCGGGGTGCCCGTGCGCTCCGCCGCGACATCGGTCGGATCGACCGTGTACTGCCCACGCGGCTGGTCGAACTGCACCGGCACCTGGATGGTCGTCGGGTCGTCGAACACCGGCGGCCATGGGTGCGCCCGGTAGCCGCCGACCAGGCAGCGCGTCAGCGCGGCGTCACCCGTGCCGTCCTCGGTGACCTCGACCTTCTTCGGCGCGCCCCGGGCGCCCAGCGTGATCGACAGGACCACGCGCCCGGACAGGTGGAAGTCGTCGGCGGCGCCGACCGCCCAGCAGCGCTCGCGCAGCGACGCGGTCTCCTCCATCACCTTGACGAAGGCGGCGGTGCGCAGATCCTCGATGTTGGGCCCGGCATCGGCCTGTTCGCTGGCCACCGGTTGCGGCGGCGCCGGCGCGGGCACCGGCGGGGGTGGGCTGGCACAGGCCGCCGCGAGGGCCAGGCTCGGGGCGAGCCAGCGGATCACGAGGCGGCAGCCTCCACCTTGGGACGCAGGTCGCCTTCCACCCAGTCGACGATCTCCTGGGTCGACGCTCCCGGCGTGAACACCTTGCTGACGCCCATCTCGCGCAGTGGCTCCGTGTCGCCATCGGGGATGATGCCGCCGCCGAACACGACCACGTCACCGGCGTCGCGCTGGCGCAGTGCGTCGATGACCGCCTTGAACAGGGTCAGGTGGGCACCGGACATGATCGACAGGCCGACGGCGTCGACCGCCTCCTGCACCGCCGCCGCCGCGATCATGTCGGGGGTCTGGTGCAAGCCGGTGTAGACCACCTCGTAGCCGGCGTCGGCCAGCGCCCGCGCAACCACCTTGGCGCCGCGGTCGTGGCCGTCCAGCCCCGGCTTGGCAACGAGGATCCTCAGCTTGCGCTTGTTTTCCTGGGACATGCTGTCTACCTCTCACTGTAGCTATCTCTGTAGCTATCTCTGTAGCTATCTCTATAGCTATTTGGCGCCCAGCTCTTTCACCAGCTGGCGCGCGATGACGATCCGTTGAATCTCGCTGGTCCCCTCGTAGATGCGGGTCACGCGCGCGTCGCGATAGGCGCGCTCGACCGGAAAGTCGCGGGTGTAGCCGTAGCCGCCGTGGACCTGGATGGCGATGTCGCAGATCTGGCAGGCCTTCTCGCTGGCGAACAGCTTGGCCATCGACGCTTCCTTGGTGAACGGCAGCCCCTTCTGCTTGCGCCAGGCGGCGCGCAGGGTGAGCAGCGTGGCCGCCTCCAGCCAGGTGGCGCAGTCGGCCAGCATGTTGCCGATCGCCTGGTGGCGGATGATCGGCTGGCCGAAGGTCTCGCGCTCCATGGCGTAGCGGGTGGCCGCTTCCAGCGCCCCGCGCGCGGCGCCGATCGCCTGCGACGAGATACCGATGCGCCCGCCGTCCAGCGCGACCATCGCCAGCTTGAAGCCGTCGCCGACCTGCCCCAGCACCGCGTCCTCGCCGACCTCGACCCCGTCGAGAGACAGCTGCACGGTGGCGCTGCCGCGCAGGCCCATCTTGTCCTCGGCCTTGCTCACGGTCAGCCCGGGCACGCCGCCCGGCAAAAGGAACGCCGAGATGCCGCGGTGGCCGGCGCTCGGGTCGGTGACCGCCCAGACCACCATCACGCCGGCGCGGTCGCCGCTGGTGATCCACTGCTTGGTCCCGGTCAGCGTCCACCCGCTGGCGGTGCGCTCGGCGCGCGTGCTCATCGCCGCCGGATCCGAACCGGCCTGCGGCTCCGACAGCGCGAAGCTGCCGGCGATGTGCTCGCCCGAGCAGATGCGGGTGACGTGCTGCTTCTTCTGCTCGTCTGAGCCGAAGCGCGAGATCAGCTCGGCGACCATGTTGGTCACCGACACCTCGACCGCCACCGACGGGTCGACCCGCGCCAGCTCCTGCATGACCAGGGAGAACGCCACGGTGCCGGCCTCGGCCCCACCCCACTCTTCGGGCACGTTGACGCCGAGCAGGCCCAGCTTGGCCAGCTCGCGATGCTCCTCCAGCGGCCGGGTCTCGTCGACGTCGCGGCGCGCGGCCAGCGGCGCCAGCCGCCGCTCGGCGAAGTCGCGCGCGGTCTTGCGGATGAGCTCCTGCTCTTCGGTGATCGCCAGCTCCATGGCTACTGTTCCACCGAACCGGGCAGGGAATCCGGGGCGTAGCGGAAGCTGACCTTGGCAATCTTGCCCTTCGGATCGGACAGCTTCCACGCCTTCATCGCCTGCGCTGCGCAGGTGGCCCAGTCGTCGCTGATGGCGGCGCCGCTGGGCGCCGAGAAGCCGGCCGACAGCACCTTTCCCCGGGTGCCGACGTACAGCGTCACCCACGCGTCCGCCGGCGCCGGCTGGCACGTCGACAACTCGGTCAGCTTGGTCGCCACCTCCTGGTCGGCCTTGTCCTCTTCCCACCAGGTCACGGCGCGCTTGCCGCTGAACTCGAGCGGGATGTCGAACACCGCCTCGCCGCCGTGGGGCCTGGCGAAGGTCATCGCCCGCGCCACCCCGAGGAGGCACGCCTCGATCTCCCACGCGCCCAGGTCGCTCTCGCCGACGTTCACCGCCTTGACCGTGCCGTCCGGGTTGACCACGAAGTGGAGGCGGATCTTGCCGCCGATGTAGTTGCGCCGCTTGATGCGCGAGGTGTAGCAGGTGCTCAGCTCGCGCCGGTGCGGATCCAGGCCGTGGCGGATGTCGTACTCGTCCAGGTGCCCGCGCAGGCCCGCGACCGCGAGCCCGCTGCCGTCGCCCTCGTCGTCGTCGAGCTTGGGCCCGGTCGGTCGGTGATCGGTCGGCCGATCGCCCAGCTCCATGCGGTTGTCGTCCGCGGCCCTGGGTTCTTGCGTCGCGGGTTTGTCGGCGCCGCCGCACGCGACCAGCGGCAACGACAGGAGCAACGCCAGGACGGACGAGATGGACTTCATGGGACTCCTACAGGTTGGAGAAACCGAAAGTGTACGAATAGTCGAGCGGCTTCTCGAGGGTCGTGATCTTCCAGCGCCTGGCCTTCTCCAGCACGCAGCTCTCCAGGGTCTTGGACTTGGGCTCTTCCTCGGAGATCTTGATGTTGCCGACGGTGCCGTCGGTCTGCACCTGGAAGCTCAGGGTGATGTGGCCGCTCTGGCCGGTCTCGACCTCGCCGGCCTCGAGCGCGTCACCCCAGCAGTAGGCGATGAAGTTGCGCTGGCGGTCCATGTAGCGCTGCACGGCGTCGAGCTTCTCCTGCGGGACGATGTACTCCTGGGACTGCTCGTGCTGAGCAGCCCCGTCATCGTCTCCGGCGACCGGTTCCTCGACTTTTTTCTCCCCGCCGCCGCACGCCATAGCCCACACCGCCAAAGTCAGAATGATCGCCGTCGCCGATGCCTTCATCCCGCTTGCTCCTTGATCAGGTAGTTGGAGATGACGAGTCGCTGGATTTCGCTCGTCCCCTCGTAGATCTCGGTAATCTTCGCGTCGCGCATGTGCCGCTCGACCGGGTACTCGGTCACGTAGCCGTTGCCGCCGAAGATCTGCA
>Ga0114931_10006549_pt1 | contig 14312 bp, 9 predicted proteins | sample 2SBtaG_FD_89579 | JGI IMG/M metagenome (GOLD analysis project Ga0114931, IMG submission 89579) | Deep subsurface microbial communities from Kolumbo volcano to uncover new lineages of life (NeLLi) - 2SBTROV14_V59a metaG | ecosystem: Environmental > Aquatic > Marine > Volcanic | place: Kolumbo...
CAAAAACCAACAGCGAGCCGGGCCGTCCTCAGCCCGGCAAGTTCTGTAGGGCGGCTTCAGCGCGGATGCCCCTCCCCTTCAAGGCCTTGGTCCCTTCTACACATCTGGATGGGTGGCTCAGGTCTTGTGGACATGGACGGAACCTAATCCAGCATATGCCGGGACCAAACAGGGATGCCAAGTTATCAGTTATCAGTTATCAGTTGTCAGTTGTAACGCGCTTCCCTTCGGGTCGCGGCTATACAGAAACGTTTTCAGGGGAAATCGTGTCCATTTTGCACATGAATTTACTGCTAAGAAACTAACAAGCCCCCCGAAGGGGTCAAGGGAAAGCAGCCACGTGCGCAGTAAAACGGGCCCGTGGAATCAGCCTCGTAGTTGGATCATTCCCGCCCCCAAGGGGCGTAGGAACGCTGCCCAGACTATCCGCGTAATCATCACAATCGAGACAATCGAGCAAATAGGGAGAGTATCACCCGCGGGCGGGTCGATGACACAATCGGCGATTGTGTCAAGGACCCCGCCCCCCCGGGTCCGTGACACTTTAGGCGGCGTCCGCAGCCAAAACCTGATACAAGGCGGACGCTGCTGGCGGCAAACCGCCGGCTTCCGCCGGCGGCTAGGTGGTGAACCCTGCCGCTTGACGTTAGTTTTAGGCATCCGCCCAATCTGTCATGGACCCATTGTGTCATGGCCCCCCCCCATGCCCAACCTCGGCGTTATTGTTATACTGTGGTTATATCCTTTGTGATCGACTGCGGCTGTTTGAGGGACATATGGACCGGTATCAACGACGCTTGCAAGGGCTCTCTCGTCGCGTTGCGATGGTGCTCTGGCTCCTGACCTCGGCCGGCGCGTGCAACCTGATGCCTGCGATAAGCCCGCCGGCTTTGGGGCCTGCGGCTCAGAACGTCGGCGGAATCCAAGGGGCGAACGCCGGCTCCACCAGCCCGACAACAATGGGGGCCCAGCCACCGAGCGTCGCGGTCAAAACATCGCTCCTGGAGCAGTTGTCGCTCGAACGCATCAACCGCGCACGTCTCCATCCGACGGCTGAGGCGGCGGCAGGGGGCATCGACCTCAATGAGGGCGTCCAGCTTTCCTCTCGTCTGGACCCCACGCCCAAGCAGCCCCTGGCCATGAATGCCATCCTTCGTCGCGTGGCCGTCGAACATAGCCGGGACATGCTGGCCCGCAATTACTTTGATCACCTCACCCCGGAGGGGCTCTCACCGTTCGACCGCATGCGCGATGCGGGCTTCGTCTTCATTGCCGCCGGAGAGAATCTGGCCTGGCGGGGAACGACCGGCAGCCTCGATCCGGTCAACACCGTCGAAAGCCAACATGACGATTTGTTTGTCGATGTGGGCATCACCAACCGCGGCCATCGCCTGGTCATGATGGACGGCCGCTTTCGCGAAGTGGGCATCGGCATCCTTCGCGGCAGCTTCACGCGATCAGATGGGACGGCCTTTAGCGATTCGATCATACAGACGCAGGACTATGCGACTGCACCGTCGTTGACCACCTTCGTCCTCGGCGTGGTTTATGACGACCTCGACGGCAACGGCCGATACGATTTCGGCGAGGGTGTCGCCAATTCGACGGTGTCGCTGGCGGGCACGGCCGAGACCACCAACGAGGCCGGCGGCTACGCATTCCAGGTCGATCAGCCGGGAACCTTGATGCTGCGTTTTGCTTCCGGCCGCACCATCTCACTGACCATCCAGCCCGGCGATCCGAACGTCAAGGTGGACCTGGTGGACGCAAACCGCATCGTCATCAACCTCGGCCTGGGGCTTCTGAACTAAGGACGAACGTACGAATAAACTGAACGATAGTCTTAGGGTGGTACGGGCGTCCCGCCCGTAGCCGTACGGACAAGATGCCCGTAACCACCCCTATGAAATGTGCAGCTTGTTAATGCGCAGCCCCTAAAGCGCCACCGGCCGACCGGTTACTTCTGGGGCTTCGTGCTACGTTCGCGTCGCTTGATTTCCTTTCGGACCCACTGGCGGTTTTTTTCTTTCGCCTCTTTCGTTGAGAAGGGCATGAGCTTGTCAACGACACTCGGGTTATAGCCCATGCGTCGCAGGAAGTATTCCTCGTTGGGGACCTCTTTGTCTCTCGATACGTTCTTGCTGACCCAGGCGTTCCAGTTCTTCTCCAGCCTGGCCTGGGCCTCCTCGGGAAACTTCTCGCTCCAGGCCCGCATCCGGTCTCCGTGGTAGGTCATCTGCCGATCGACGCCGACCCGCCTGGACAGATCGAAGACCGCCCGAAAGTCCCGATGCCCCTTCCTTCCGCCGGTCATCATGTAGGCACACAGGCTCCAAGCCTGGGCGTAGTTGAGAAACCCCTGCTGCGAGGTCAGGTCCTCGCTCCACGTTTTGGGATCGATGGTCCAGACATAATGAAAATCCTTCCATTGGTCCGTGCCGTGCAGGCGGCGGATGACGGGGGCATAGCGCCCTCGGTTCGGAACCGCCGCCATGTTCTCGTCCACGCTCTTGTCGAAGTCCCAGTATTCAAACACGCTGGCGTGGCCCTCGTTGAACCAACGCGGGCAATCGATCGGAATGCCCAGCCCCCCGTATCGCGGATCGCCCTTCATTCCCAGGCGAAGCTGTAGCTCCATGTGCGAGGCCTCGTGCTTGAGCGTCCCCTTGGGCCACTTGGCGAAGTCCTTGATGCCGTCGGTGAACTGTTGCAACCGATAGTGCTTGGCCTTCCAGAACGGGCCCCGGTCGCCCGTGAGATGGGCAAAAGACATGAAGAAACCGCCGCTGCCGGGCACGCCGCCGTTCTCCATGTACGTTTGCCGGTCGGCGAAAACGATGACCTCGATCGGCTCCTTGAGGTTCGCCTTCACCCCCAGGAACTGCTTATAAGCGGCGCCATACTCGCGATGCAGCATCTCCATGTACATCGCCGTGTCGGCCGTGAACTTCTTGTCGATGTCGGTGCGGACGATGAAGGGATACCCCATGTAGGTCCACATCCGAATCGGTTCTTTGTTCTTGGTGATGATCCCCCCGGCAAGATCGCCTCTCTTGTCCTGCTTGATGTGCTTCAATAGACGCTGGTAGCGCTTGTCATATTTCTTGTTGCTCTCTTTAGGACGTTTGCCCCAGCGGATGACCTTGGTCTTTTTCTTCTTCCTCTTCTTCTTCCGCCGCCTCTTGTGTTTTCTTTTCTTCTTTTTCTTCGTCTCTTTATCGCCCGACCCCGGCTTATCGTATTGAAAGCAGGCCACCCGGCTGGAAGAACCACCCACGTCGGCCCGAACACCGACGGCGGGAGGCCAGAGCCACGCCCCGATCAGGAAAAAAACGACGATCCGCACGGTTCTCGATAGACCTGTTCCGGACATATCTTGACCCTCGCCCCTTGGTGAAGGCACAAACGCCAAACGCGACGACGGCAGACGGCTCAGCAACGCAACCGACTGCTCAGAAGGTAAAACAATACGGACATTCTAATCGCCGGGGCCGGCCCATGCAAGCGTCTTAGAGTGTGTATAAAAAGCGGTTCTACGAACCGAGCCGCGCCCGTCAGAAAGCGGTTCTTACCCCCGAAGCCAGGCCGCTTTCTGACGGGCGCGGCTCGGATAAGGCTTTTTATACACCCTCTTATATCAGACCAATGGCGGCAACGTCCGCCGAAAGTGTCGCGGCCCACCACAGCGCGGCTTTTGCGGCCACCGCGGAGGGATCGCTTCAACCGCCGGGGCCGCCGTCCACGGCGCACTGATCGAAAGGGACCGGCCGGCGGTTTTCGTCGATGGCCACGTAGACCACCTCCGCCTCGGTCACGGGAACGCGCTGCCCCAACGGCTCAAATCGTTCGGCCTCGACCATGATTTTGATGTGTGCGGAACTGCGACCCACCGACAACGTCTGGGCGCGGAAACTTAGGACGTCGCCCACGAAAACCGGTTGTTTGAATTCGACCGAGTTCATGGCCACCGTGACGATCCGCCGACAGCCCAGCTTTCTCGCCTGGATCGCCCCGGCCTGATCCAAGTAGCTGAGGATCACCCCGCCGAAGATGGTGTTCTCGGCGTTGGTGTCTCGCGGCATCATCATCACGCGGATCACAGGTTCTGTCTGCGAATCGGGGGATGGTTTGGTCATGGTTGTCGACGCCTCCCGGATGGCCGCGGCGACGGGCTCCTCGCCACGGCTGAACAGATGGATTCGATCGGTCTCTTCATGTTAGCGGCATCCCGGAAGTTGGCCATCCGCTGAGGCTCGCGGCCCTTCTGGGTCCGTGACACTTTAGGCGGCGTCTTCAGCCAGAACCTGATACAAGGCGGACGCTGCTGGCGGCAAACCGCCGGCTTCCGCCGGCGGCTAGGTGGTGAACCCTGCCGCTTGACGTTGTTTTAGGCATCCGCCCAATCTGTCATGGGCCCGGCCCTTGTCCACGACCCTCCAGCGGCTTGGCAGGCCGTGTCCGAGCGGCTATCATGGCCCTGTTGGCGTGCAATCTGGCACAGTTGGCAAGCAGGTCACGGCCGGCGCGGCTGATGGGACCGCCCGCAGCGTGACCGACGCGGGGTATAACCAGTCATGAAACTGCCCAACCTAAGGCTCTACCAGACGCAGGCGACCGTATCGCTATGGTTCGGCATCCTCAGTCTCCTCTGCATCGCCGGACTGACCTATTGCGTCTTCCGAGGATTCAATGCGGAGTATCAGACCATTCCCTACAACGCCCAGGAGGGCTACGGCCGGTTCAGGCCCTATCTGGTGTACGCAGGCACCGCGGCCAGTTTCCTCACCGGCTTGCTCGCGGGCATCCTGGGCTTCAGGAGCCTGGGCCAGAAGCGCAACAACAAACAAGGCTGTTCATGGATGGGCATGCTTATCGGCGCGCTGGCCATGTCGACCGCACCGGTCCTCTTCTTCGTGTGGCGGTGGTTCAGTGAAAAGGCGATCTTGGCGAGTTGAACGGCCTCGTTTTCAGAGGCTCTAACAAGACGAGCGGCGGGCTTAAAGCCCGTGCGGCGCTGCGTGGTCAATAACAGTCCTTCATCAGGGTTCTGTTAGAGTGCTAAAGTCTTCCGTTCACAGCGGAACGTCCATGGCCCTGCTGCTGAATCTTATCCTCGCCGGATCGGGCCTGATTCTGAGGCGCCGTGAATGGCTGGGTCTGTCGATGGCCATGATCTTCGCCATCTGCGGGAACGTCGCTATCGCCGGCTGGCTGATCGCCCCCCAGGCCGTGCCCCCCTGGTTGACCCGGCTGGCCGTCCTCCTCGGCGCGTTGTCCTGGCTTCTGTCACAATTCCTCTTCTATCGGCAGGGCCGCATCCTCATACGCACGGAACACGCCCTGTCGAACCTCCTCGCCGAAGCGAGCAAGGCATTGAATGCCGGAGACCTTGCCGCGGCACGCCAAGCCTTGGACAACGGCGTCATGCTCGACGATGAGAACGTGGAGCTGCACGCGATGCGAGCCCGGCTCTCGGCCCTTCAGGGCGACCAACGCGCGATGGAAGCCGAATGGAGGCGGGTCTTGAAGCTGGACCGTCACGGACGCTATCAGGCCGATGCCCAGGCCGCCCTGCGGTCGCGACCCCAAAACGGATCGGCCGTCGATACCGCATGATGCCCGCGGTGGTGAGACGATTCCGAAAGCATCGGTCAGAACAATGGTTGCGTTTGCATGGCGCGACGGCGGTTTTTTCTCATTCGGGCCCCGATTGAGGCCACCGGTCCGCAAGCGCGATGTGGGCCGGTTCCAGTCTGCACCCCCACCCGCGATCAACCGATACTATGAAGGTCTGAGAGGCGATCGTGAAAGTCCGGTATCTTCCTCCGTTGAAGCGATGGGGAGGCGAGGCTAGAATCAGACGCGGCATGCGGAAACACCGCAGAGCGAGACGCAGAGTGTCTCTGCCGCGCACGGTGGCCAGTCGTATCCGATAAATGAGGACAACGGCCTTGGCTGGGCTCGATGGGTGCTCTGTCCACGGCGCGATCAGGAAGGGATGGGGGTCGTCGGACCTCAAAAACGTACGGCGTTGTCGTCTCCTGCTTTGAAGCACCAACGAAAGGTCATACAGGATGTTTGAGCGATTTACCGACCGAGCACGCAAGGTGATGGCCCTGGCAAACCAGGAGGCCCAGCGCTTCAACCACGAATACATCGGGACCGAGCATATTCTCCTCGGCCTGGTCAAAGAGGGCAGCGGCGTCGGCGCCAACGTCCTGAAAAACCTTGAGGTGGACCTGCGCAAAGTCCGGCTCGAAGTGGAAAAGCTGGTCAAGAGCGGCCCGGACATGGTCACCATGGGCAAGCTCCCCCAGACCCCGCGCGCGAAAAAGGTCATCGAGTATGCCATCGAAGAGGCGCGCAACCTGAACCACAACTACGTGGGCACCGAGCATCTGCTGCTGGGTCTGCTGCGCGAGCAGGACGGCGTCGCCGCCCAGGTGCTCATGAATCTGGGCATCAAGCTGGAAGAGGTCCGCGAGGAGGTGCTGAACCTGCTGGGCGCCGGCGTCGATTCCGAGGAGGGCGCGGTGGGCGCCGGCCCGGAACCCGGCCGCAAGGGCAGCCGATCCAAAACCCCCGCCCTGGACTCATTCGGCCGCGACCTCACCGAAATGGCCCGGCAGGACAAGCTGGACCCGGTCATCGGTCGCATCGCCGAGATCGAGCGTCTGCTGGTCGTGCTGTGCCGGAGGTATAAGAACAACCCCGTCCTGCTCGGCGAGGCCGGCGTGGGCAAGACCGCCATCGTCGAGGGCTTGGCCCAGCGCATCATCAACGGCGAGGTGCCCGAACTCCTGGCCGACAAGCGCATCGTCGTGCTCGATTTGGCCATGATGGTCGCCGGCACGAAGTATCGCGGACAATTCGAGGAGCGGATCAAGGCCGTGATGAACGAGGTTCGCCGAGCCCGAAACATCATCCTCTTCATCGACGAATTGCACACCCTGGTCGGTGCCGGGGGCGCCGAGGGCGCCATCGACGCGTCGAACGTGTTGAAGCCGGCGCTGTCTCGCGGAGAGATTCAGTGCATCGGCGCCACCACGCTGGACGAATATCGAAAATACGTTGAGAAGGACGGCGCCCTGGAGCGCCGCTTCCAGCAGATCATCGTCGAGGCTCCTACCCGTGAGGAGACCATCGAGATTCTCAAGGGTCTTCGGGATCGCTACGAGGCCCACCACCGCGTGCAAATCTCCGACGATGCCCTGGTGGCCGCCGTGGAGTTGTCCATGCGTTACGTTCCCGGTCGGGTGCTGCCGGACAAGGCCATCGACGTGATCGACGAGGCCGGTGCCCGCGTGCGCCTCAAGGCGATGACCAAGCCGTCGGAGTTGTCCGATCTCGAAGGCGAGATCAAGAAACTCACCATCGAAAAGGATGAGTCGGTCAGCAACGCAGACTACGAGCGGGCCGCCGACCTGCGCGACAAGGCCTTGAACATCAAAGGCAAGAAAGAGCAACTGGAACGAGAATGGCAGGGACGGCGCAGCGAGATCGACGGCGTCGTGGATGAGGAAGTCATCGCCGAGGTCGTCAGCCTGATGACGGGCGTGCCGCTGACCCGCCTGGAGAAGGAAGAGGCCGAGCGCCTTCTGGAATTGGAAAACGAACTGCACAAGCGCGTCATAAGCCAGGAGGAGGCGATCAGTGCCGTGGCCCGCAGCGTGCGACGCTCCCGCAGCGGCATGAAGGACCCCAACCGCCCGATGGGCAGCTTCATCTTCATCGGACCCTCCGGCGTCGGCAAAACGCTTCTGGCTAAGACCCTGGCGAACTTCATGTTCGGCTCCGACGACGCCCTCATCACCCTGGACATGTCCGAGTACATGGAGAAGCACAACGTCAGCCGTCTGGTCGGCGCGCCTCCCGGCTACGTGGGCTATGAAGAGGGCGGCCAGTTGACCGAGCGCATCCGCCGCCGGCCGTATGCCGTGGTCCTCCTCGACGAGATCGAAAAGTCCCACCCCGACGTCTTCAACATGCTCCTCCAGATCATGGAGGAGGGCCGGCTCACCGATTCCTTCGGTCGTCACGTGGACTTCCGCAACGTCGTGCTGATCATGACCAGCAACATCGGCGCCGACAAGATCACCCATCAGGCCGCCTTCGGCTTCGAGAAGCGCGACGAGGAAACCAGCTACGAAAAGATGCGCGACACCCTCAAGCAGGAACTGGAGAAATACTTCCGGCCCGAGTTCCTCAACCGCGTCGATGAAGTCGTCGTGTTCCGCAAGCTGGCTCACGAAGACCTCGTGCAAATCGTCGACCTGGAGCTGCGTAAGGTCGCCGATCGCATTGCCAACCACGGCCTGACCCTTGAAACCGACGACGAGGCCAAGGACTTCCTCCTGGAAAAGGGCACCGACGAGAAGTTCGGTGCGAGGCCCCTGCGGCGGGCGATCGAGCAATACATCGAAGACCCGATCAGCGAACACCTGCTCCGTGGCAAGTACAAGGGCAAGGACAGCCTCCTCGTCTCGGTCCACGAACAGGACGGCGAGAAGAAGCTCCGCTTTGAGGCCGTCGCCACGCCAAAGCCCGAGGAGGAAGCACTGGCCGGCGCCGGCACCACCGAAGCCACCTAACCCCCGCGGCTCACGTCAGATTGCACCGTGAGTGATACCCATTCAGCGCCGCGACCTTCGTGGAGTGGCCGGTGCCAATCATCCACGAGCAGCGCGACTCGATCGGCGCCTCTTGCGAATAAACCAGCACCCTGCCAGCATCATGGAAATAACCATTCCCATGCCCGGGCCACATAGACCCTCGCCACAGTCCTTGGAGGAGGAGAGCGGCGCGCCCGCGGGTCCGGGACAATCGAGCAGGTCGATGCCGGCGGTGCCTTGGTCCGGTTCACTCAGCCCGCTGACGCCGCAGCCGTTTTCGGCGGCGACCCAGTAGTAGAAGGTGACGTTCGGATCGGCAGTGTCGTCGATAAAGAAGGTTGCCTTGGTGGAGCCCAGCATCATGGCGGAGGCGCTGTCGTTGACCGTGTTTTGCCAGACTTGATAGGTCGCCGCGCTGGCGAGCTTGTCCCACCTTAGAACGACCGATCCGCAGACCGTGCCGTCTGAGGCGCTCAGTCCCGTGGGGGACCGCGGAGCCGTCGTGCTGGTCGAGCCCAACGCGGCTTCGCTGAATTCGCCGGAACCACACGCATTGACCGCCCGTGCCCAATAGTGGAACATCTGGCCCGCCGCCGCGGTCTTGTCGGTGAACGCCGTGCCCAAGACGTCGGAGGCGATTCTCACCGCAGGCGGCGGGTCCTCCTCCACCGATCGCCGCCAGACCTCATAGTTCTGGGCCTTGTCGACCGGATCCCAAGCAAGCACCACGCCGCCGCAGATTGTCTGCTCTGTGGCGACGAGTCCGGTTGGTGCGGCGGGTTCCCCCCGGAGCGTCGAGCCGGGATCCGAATCGCTAAACTCGCCGGGCCCCGTTCCGCCCACGGCCTTGATCCAATAGAAGAGGGTTGCCTCGGCCGGCGCCGTGTCATCATCGAACGTCGTCCCCACCACATTGTCGGCGATTTGCGTCGCGGCAGATGGGTCGTCCACTACGCCGCGCCAGACCTGATAGTCGTCGGCCTCGGTAAGATCGTCCCAGCTAAGACGGACCAGATTGCAGAACGCTGCGTCGCTTGCGGTCAGGCCCGTCGGTGCCGGCGGCACGCACTTGATGCGATTGACCCGGACCGCGTCGATACCGGCTTCAATGACCGACGGCACAAGCAGATCTTTGGCGGAGTAACGCACGCGAAGGGTGGGCGACGGAGGTGCAATGATGGAATCCGTCCGCCACCCTGGTGAGAACTGCGTGTACTCACGAATCTGTTGCCAGATCGTCCCCGCAGGGTCGGTGGCGATTTCGACCGTGAGCGAATCCCCCCTCTCGCCCGGCGGGATGAGGCTGGGGGCGTCGTTGAGCCAATAGGCATAAGAGATCGTTCCGCCATCTGATAGATCGAACGCCGGCGAGGTCAGGATCGTCGTACCGTTCTCCACGTCCGAATCACCCGCCGTGTTATCGGTGACGAAGGCCTGGCCCGAACCGTCCTGATCGGAAGGCGGATCGCCGCGATTGCTATTGACGGGTACGCCGCGTTCCCATTGACCGTCCGTCGCGTCGCCGCTCACTGTCCAGCCCTGATCGGCCTGGAAGTTATCGGCGAAGAGCAGATCGGGACCGGTGATCACGAAAGCCTCCAGCGGATCGGACGCCCCGCCCGCCGGCTCGGTGAGATTCCCACCGAGGGCCCCGTCGGCCGAAACGTAGAACTGCGGTTTGTCGCGACAGTCGGCCGGCGGAAGCGTGGCGGTGTACATCTCACCGCCAACCGGCATCAGCGCCGCGGACTGAAAGGCACCGTTGCCGTATCGAAAGAAAAGAGTTTCGCTGCCGGGCACGATCGTATCATCGTTGGATGCGATCTGAACGTCGAAGGGGGTGGCTTCGCCCGAGAGCAGCGTCGCCGGTGGACCGGACGGCAGCGTGATCTGCAGGGCTTGAAAGTTGACACCAAGGTCCAGGGTGTAGAGTTGCGGGTTTCTCAGCGAGCCGTTTGTGAAGACCCGGAGGAAGTATTCCCCGGGTGTTGGCAAAATGACGTTGGTGAGTGTTTCCGCGGCGCCGGCCGACTGCGAAGCGGCAGTCGCCAAGACCGTGATCCCATTGGTGTCGATGATCTGGACGTTCAGATTGCCGACGTTCTCACTGTTGGTGAAGCTCCCACTGCAACAATTGGCCTGCTCGTCTGGACACTTGAAGGCTGACTGAATGCTGTCGTCATAGATCAGCCCGATCGGCCTTAGCACCACGCTGGCCTTGACCGGGCCAGTCGTGGTGAATCGGAAATAGTCCTGCTCGCCACTCGCGTCGATGCTCAGGACCGATCCATTGTCCACGCTGGGCGGTGGAACCTCTCCGATCGTGAGCGACGCGCCCGACGCCAGCGTTCCCACGTCGGTCGCGGCTGCGGGCGTGTTGTCCGGCTCAAACGGATCGCCGTATCGCCACTGAGCGCCGCGGATGTCATCGTGCTGCGGACCGTCAAAGGCGATGGTGGCAATCGGCTCCATCAGCTTCGTCCGGGTCAGCGGACAGACGTGTTCCTGGCCCATGCCGTGACCATGTTCGTGTCCGAGGACGTTGCGCAATCGCAGGGAGTTGCCGGAGGTATTGTTGAAAAAAGCGTCTGCCGTATCGATCACCATATCCCCGCTGTCCGGGAAGAAATTGAATGCGAGGATGCTGCCGCCGATCGGGTTTCCATCGATCAATCTGCCAGCCATGCGCAGGTCCCCGCGCACGCCGAGAAGACCCGGTGAATTGGGAAACGGCGCCCCGTCATCGTTGGCCTCTCGCACATAAGTGATCCCACAGAGCTGCGACCAGCGGGCAAAGACCTGGGCATAGAGGTCCTGCCAGACAGCGGTGTCGCCGTAGAGATTGTCGAGAGCGGCGAACAGGTTGCTGAGGCCGCCGAGATCACCCGCAAACGCACCGGGGATGGAGGTTCCGTCCGGTACAAAGCTATAGGTCAACGTGATCGGCTCGCCGCGCTGCAGTCCACCGCCGTTGGTGGCGGTCGTGCCCCACTGCACCGATCCCTGAAAACGCTGTGCCGGGTTGGGAAACATCGCGTTCTGGAATGCGTTGATCACGTCGTTTGGCGTGCCGGGCGAAAAGCAAAGGGCAACAGGTGGATGCTCGGGGATCCTGACCCGGGCTCGTTCAAGCAGCAGCCTCCGATATGCCGGAGAGAGGCCGTCGAACATCAAGCGGGCGATCGCGTCATAGGACCCTCTGCTCCGCGGCGTCGGCATCGCGGACGAGCCGGCCGCCATCCCCGAGCACGAGTCTATTGTTCCATAGCACCGACCAAGCGATACCGGCCCCCCCCACCACAACAGGCCGGCGAAACCAAGGACCGCCATGCCGGCCGGCAGGGCTACAAAAGTCCGAATCCGACAAGTCCTTATTGCGGGCATATTGGTCGTCGTCATTTCTGAAAACTCGCGTCACAAACGTAGCGGTCGTTCCCGCTCGCGCAGGTTTCATTCCGGGTCGTGCGCCCCTCCCGAGCGCTGAGGTATCCCCCGCGTGCGGCGCATCAAAGGATTGCAGACGGTGCCGTCCATATAGACAACGACCTGTCCGACGTGGATGATTCCTCTAATCATAACGGACGCCGCCGGATTGATCCATCGGGGGCGACTGGCGGCCGCCGAACCGTCCTTGCCGGCCTTCCTCCGTCGGCTCGCCGCCAAGCCCGAGCCCCCGGAGGCGATGAAGCCGGATGGTCTGATTTCAGCCCTTGCCTCGCAGTCAGGTGCCAAACCGGCCACCTGGGACTCAAGTAGAGGAGGAGGGCTGAAGGGACCGGTAATATGCAGATTGGTTTCGATGTGCCAATAACGGAACATCCCAAAGACATACTTTCATATCCGGCACGCTTGCAATGGCCGGTCCTCGGGTGTAGAATCGAGCATCACTAATGTGGGGGTGGCCCATCGGGCTTGGGTCACAAATAACGTCTGCGGCAGAAAGAGGAGGAAACTCACAATGGAACAGGGAATACTCCGGCCTCTCTTTGAGGCATTCTACACACTTTTCCCGACCGGATTCTTCTTGCAGATGCTGAACGGCGTCGCGGGGCTGATCAACATGTTCTTCGGCCTTTTCGGGGTTCAGACCAACGTCGTTGGTTTCTAGGTAAGCGATCCAGCCGATTATCGAATCGGCATTCGCTTGGGGGGAAAGATCCGGCTCCGGCCGTTGCACATCGGCCGCCGGAAAGATGCGTTTGGAACAGAATGAGGGCGAGACTTATGTTACGTTCGAATCGATTCACGTTCAGAGGCAAATTGCTTTCGTTTCTGCTGTTGGCAAGTATGCCGCTGATGACGGGCTGCGATCCCTTGACGGTCTCGGCGACGACCTTCGGTGCGACGTTCTGGCTGGACATCGCGCTGACGCCGATCCGGTCACTGCTCGGCGGCGCGGCGCTGAACTTCGTCAACACCTTCTAGTCTTGCGCCCTGCCACGCCTCATTGGGGGGGGGCATCGGTTTCCGGCCGTTGCGAACGTAAAATCGCGCGCCGAGGCGTCTCCAACGCCTTATTCAATGGGCAGTCCGTATGACGCTCAGCCTTCTGCGCCGGTCCCACAGGCGATGAGCGATCCTCCCTCCAATCGGTATCTAAGCCCGCACCGCGGGCAGTCCGCCACCTCATCGAATCGCGGCAACACTTGGCCGCATTCGCAGACCCACCCGGTGCGCCGGGCCGGCAGGCCGACCATCATGGCATAGTCGGGCACGTGCTGGGTCACCACGGCCCCAGCGCCGCTCATGGCGTGTCGGCCGATCACGTGGCCGCAAACGATGGTCGCATTGGCCCCGATGGATGCGCCTTCTTTGACCAGCGTCTTTTTGTTGTACCGGCTTCCCCGCTGCGGATACTTACACCTGGGATCGAGAATGTTGGTGAACACCATCGACGGGCCGCAGAAGACATAGTCCTCCAGGGTGACACCGTTATAGACGGAGACGTGATTCTGAATCTTGACGAAGTTGCCGATGGTCACGTCTTCGCCGACGTTGACGTTCTGCCCGAGGGTGCACTGCTTGCCGATTTTCGAGCCGCGTTGAACGTGGGAGTAGTGCCAGATTCTGGTGCCGGCCCCGATCTCGACGCCCTCGTCCACCTCGCTGGTGGGATGGATGAAGACGTCGTTTTGCCCGGCGACGTTTCCCGATACGCCGCCGGTGGTCTCCCTGCCGGTGAGCAGGCTGGCGGTGGCCTTTTCGAGGATTTCGAGCACCTCCACGCCGTTTTGCCCGTTGGCGATGTCAATCGGCCCGCCGTCCAGGTGCTCGACAAAATATTTCAGCTCCGCGGTCAAGGGCATGGTCCGGGCATAGGGAATTTCTTCGGTTTGGTCGTCCCGCCGGATGGGCTCACCACGAATCCAATCGATCCCTTTCTCGAAGCACAACAGTTTCTTCTCTTCCGAGGAGTCCTCGAACAAGAACATGCCCTTGGAACCGATCACGATCAGGCGATGCTCCCTGAACGGGTGAAGCCAACTCAGAAAGATGTGCCCCACGACGTTCGCGGGATACTTCAGAATGGTCATCGTCGTGTCGTGAATGTGCGGCTGAAGAAACGCGCCGCCGCGAGAGATGATCTCCGTCGGATGGCTCGAAACGAGGTACTGAAAGATAGAGATGTCGTGGGGGGCGAAGCTCCAGAGAATGTTCTCCTCGGTGCGAACCGTTCCGAGATTGAGGCGATTGCTGTAG
>Ga0114931_10006550_pt1 | contig 14311 bp, 10 predicted proteins | sample 2SBtaG_FD_89579 | JGI IMG/M metagenome (GOLD analysis project Ga0114931, IMG submission 89579) | Deep subsurface microbial communities from Kolumbo volcano to uncover new lineages of life (NeLLi) - 2SBTROV14_V59a metaG | ecosystem: Environmental > Aquatic > Marine > Volcanic | place: Kolumbo...
AACCTTTCCGCCCCGACCCCGCGCCGCTCCGTCCGCCGGCCTGCCCCAGGTCGGGTCCAAAGATGAGAATGCGCGGCGCTCCGAGACCGGCCGCGGCAGCCTTGAGTCCGGGCGGATCGAGCGCCCAGATATCCACGCCGAGGCGGCGGGGCGCGCCGGCCCTCAGGAGGTCGGCGGTGATCCGGCGCGCTTGTGCCTCGGGCGCGGCTTCGGCGAGGAGTCGCTCGGTGCGAAACCTCCGCCTGCGCCACCGGAAGAGCGGGTCGTCCAGCTCGCCGACTCCGAGCCTGTGCACGACGTCGAGGATCCGGGCCTCGACGCGGGCTGCGGCTTCGGGGAACACGACCGCGTCGATCACGAGTACGGCCCCCTGCGGCGTGTCTTCGATGTGCACGTCCACGCCGTACACGTCGGGATCGGGCGGTGAGGTAGAGAGATCGTCCCGGACGAGGTGCATCAGGAACTCCAGATCGGTACGCGACGTCGATGGCCGCACCGGGTAGGCGACCGCCATCCAGGTGGCCGTGACCTGACGCACGAGCCTGTAGCGGTCTCCCGTGATCCAGGCCGGAAGGTCGGGGGTTGGCCCGGGTGCGCGAGAAGGCGCCTCGGCCTGATCGGCCAGCGGTGGAGCCGGAAGCACGGCGGCCACCACGTCGCGCCGTGCCGGCCCCACCACCCCGATCGCGGCCTAGGACATGCGGTAATGATCCGCTCGGTACGCGGTCAGATCCGCGGCGGAGACGGCGGCGACCGAGCCCGAGTCTCCCCGGATGGGCCGGGACCAGGCGTATCCGGCGGGCACCAGGATGCGGGCGACCTCGGCCTCGAAGGCGCGTACCGGAGCGCCGCGCTCGAAGGAGAGCTCCCCCAGAAGTCGGGCTCGGCGGCGCTCGACGACGGCGTCCGGCGGCACGGCTCGGAAGATGATCTCCAGCAGCGCGCCGACTGCGTCCGCCCACGCCTCCGGCACGGCCAGCAGGGTAAAGACGGTGGTGCCGCGTGTGACCTCGACGGACAGCGCCACGCGCGTCGTGTCCAGCACGGTGTCGGCCAGATCCGCGAGCGCGTGCGCGAGGAGCCAGCTCGTTCCCTCGCGTCCGACGGGGTCGGCGGCCGAGCCCGTCGGGAGGCGGACGGAGACGGCCACGACGGTGCCGCGGGCATGCTCCCGAACCGCCGCCGTCTGTGCCTGAGCGGCCGGCGGTGCGCCGGCGCCGAGAGTGGCCAGCGCGCCCAGGGCGGCCGCGGCGGCCCGTGCGGTGCGGGATGTGCGGGAGGTGCGGTTACCCGACCGGCGCAGCCTACGCGCGCTTCGGCACCCGGTGCATCGCCGCGGCCTCATGGCTCGATCTCCACGCGTATCGGGGGCTGCTCGGTCATCGCCTCGAGGACCGCACGCACCTGGATGACGCCGACGGACTCCAGCGAGGACAGATAGCCGGCGGCGGCCTGCGGCTCTCCGGTGGCGTCACGCGCCCGGCCGACGGCGGCGACCAGGCCGGCCGGAGTGCGGGCGCCGAAGAGAAGGTCTCTGCGTACCCGGGCGACCGCGCGTCGCACCCGTTCCGCGTCGAGCTCCCGGCGGGCCTGGGGCACGAGGTTCCCGAGCGTGCGGCGCATCGCGCCCCGAGCGCGGCGATAGCCCGCCCCCGTGATCGCGAGGATGTGTGCGTCCGCCGCCTCCCATAGCTCGACACGCGCCTCGTACCCGCGGACGACCGTGCGCAGGCGGTCGGCGAGGAGCTTGGCGACCACGGCGGTGGCGGGGTCGGTCGGGGGTCCCATGCGGTATCCGAGCCCCAGCCAGCTCCTCAGCGTCTCGGGCCTGGAGGAGGTGCGGGGGGCCGGGAGCGGCGCGTCGAGGGGAGGCGCCGCGTCCTCTTCGGGGGCGCCTACCCCGCGGGTCGCGGCGAGCACGACCTCCGCGGGAAGCGACGTCGCGACCACCAGCGTCATCCCTGACGCCTGGTGCGAGCGGCGCCACACCTCGAGCGTCCGCGCGGCGTCCAGCGCCGCGAGCGACACCTCCGTACCGCCGGGCGGGGGCGCTTCAGGCTCGATCCTGCGCCGGAGCATTGCCTCGATAGCGGCGCCCGGCGTCTCACGACTCCGCGCCAGCTCCTCTTCCAGCCGACGCCGCGCCCGGGTGAATGAAGGGTCTTCCACCCGCGGCTCCGCCACCGCCTGCCTGAGGAGGTAGGCCAGGTACTCGAAGTCGGCCTCGGCCCCCTCGACCGTGTAGGCGATGCCCCACGGCGTGCGGCTGCTCCAGACGCGCGCGCCGACCGGAGCCGCGAGCCCACGCATACGCTCACGCGCCAGGAGCTCCAGCAGACGTTCCGCGCCGGCTTCGGTCGGGCCCTCGACGAACGGCACGGACAGGCGGAGCGCGGTGACCCCCGGGCTTGGGCTCGTCAGGAAGACGATGGCCGGTCCGCCCGGCGGGGTAAGGACCGTGTCGGGGAGGAACGCCCGGAGAGAAGACGCCGCTCCGAGGGGGCCTTCCCGGAGGCCGACGGACGCCGTCGCTTCGCTGGCCTTCGGGGCGCTGCCGGAAGGAAGCATGAGAAAGGCGGAGAGCAGCGCACGCGCGATCATCGGCAAGAAAAAGGGCGCCCGCAGGCGCCCGACCATCAACCGGAGCGGCGCGTGGAAATCACGGTACCGAAGCCGGCAGCACGAAGTTGAGCGGGTTGACGGGCTTGCCGTGCACCCGGACCTCGTAGTGCAGGTTGCTCGACGTCGCCACGCCGGTCCGGCCGACCTTGGCGATCACGTCTCCGCGCTTGACGAGCTGGCCGCGCCGCACGAGGAGCTTCGAGGCGTGTCCGTACAGCGTCGTGTACCCGAACCCGTGGTCGATCTCCACAGTGAGGCCGTACCCCACCACCCACCTGGCGCGGATCACCCGGCCCTTCGCGGCCGCGAGGATCGGTGTGCCGTCGGGAGCCGCGATGTCGATCCCTTCGTGGGGAAGCGGGCGGTTGTGGATCGGGTGCATCCGCGACCTGGAGAACCGGCTGGACAGCCATCCCGTGGTCGGCAGGATCGAGGGTGTGGATTCCAGCAAGTCGCGGTGCGCCCGCAACGAATCCGTAGCCTCGTCGAGGCTCTCCGACAGGAGCCGCGCCCGCCGCTCCAGCGCGTTCAGATCATAGGAGATGGCGAACGCGGTCTTGCCCGCCACCGAGTCCACCTGCCAGAGGGGGTAGCTCTCCGGCGTGCCGAGCCCCGGCCCGCCGACGCCCACCTCGAGGACCTCGGAGTCGATGCCTTCGAGCCCCGCCAGATTCCTGAAGCGAGCGTCCATGCGCGCCATCGTACCGAGCGTGGACTCGAGGCCGGCGACACGCTTCTGGAACTGCGCCAGCTCGGCCATGAGCCCCTGGTTGCGCGCCTGAAGCACATGGGCACGCACCCGAGCCGAACCGTCCAGGCCGAGCACGGTGGCAAGACCGATCAGGATGACGGCGAGCGTGGCTGCCACGCCACCGGCGACGCGGATGGCGCGTGTCGAGAGGGTGTACTGCCGGACCGGGCTTTCCCCATCCTTGAGGACGAGGAACGTCCACTTGTCTCCGGTCATGTAGCCCCGCGGTCGCCGGTGAACGGACGTCTTCCCGGGGTGCAGGCGCACCACGGAGAAGCGTGGTCAGGATGAAGGGGTGTGTCAGCGCCGAAAGTTAGGTCGCCCGGCGCGAGAGTGTCAAGCGAGAACGATGCGCTGTCCTTACCCCACGGCCATTCTCAGCCCGGCGATTACCAGCACGATCGTGAGGATCCGCCGGAGCGCCCGCGAACTCAGCCACCGGGCTCCCATCTCGGCGCCGATCCATCCTCCGACGGCCACCACCCCCATCCACAGAGGCAGCAGCGGTGAGAAGACACGGGTGTGGGTGGAGATCCCGGCGAGCGCCGCCAGTGAGTTGGCGAGGATGAACGACGCCGTGGTGGCTGCGGCCGACCGGGGCGTCGCCCAGCGCCGCAGGATGAGCAGCGGGGCCAGGAAGATGCCCCCCCCGACGCCCACGAGGCCCGAGAGAACGCCGATGCCTGCGCCCGAGGCCAGCGCCGCCACGAGTGGAGGCCGCGCGGCTTCCCCGGCTTCCGCCCGTACCGGCCGCCACAGGAGCGTTGCGGCCCACAGGAGGATGAGCGCCAGGAGGGGCCGGAAGACGCCCGGCGGAAGGCTCAGCGCTCCGCCGAGGAACGCCGCGGGAACCGAAGCGACGACGAACGGCACCCACAGTCGCGCGGCAAGGAATCCGGCGCGCGAGAACCTCCAGACCCCGATGGACGCCACCACCACGTTCAGCGACAGGGCGGTAAGGCGGATGTTCTCCGGAGCCAACCCTACGAGCGCCATGGCCGCCAGGTAGCCCGATCCCCCGCCCATGCCCACGGAGGAGTAGAGGACGGCCATGAGCAGGAAGAGGGCCGTCAGGATTCCGGTCGCGAGTGGTTCCGCCACGTGCTCCTCGGTGCTCGCGCCGGGGCGCGTCCGCTCCCCGGCTACTTGGTCGGTTCGGTCCAGGAGGGGGAGACCCGCGGGAACAGCGGCTGTCCCTTGCGCACTTCCCGGCCCGCCATGGAAATCGCGAGTGCTTCCTCGAGCGTAGGCACGTGCGCCAGGCCGAGACGACCCGCGAGATCCGCCATCTTTCCCGGGGCCACGGGCTGGAAGAGCGCGCACAGCGCCACGAGGACCCGGGCGAGCGTGGATAGCGTCTCGTCGAGCGCCTCGGCCCGGGCGGGGTCTTTCGCCTGCGCCCATGGCTGGCGCTCTTCGACGTAGCCGTTCGCGGTGCGCGCCAGGTCCATCGCGGCGCCCATCGCGTCGTGCACACGGTAGCGCGACATCGCGGTGCGCGCGTCGCCGAACGCCCGGGTCACGGCCTCGTCCAGTCCCGTACCCGGCGCCTCGGGCACGCGGCCGCCCCGGTACTTGCCGATCATCGAGATCGCGCGGCTGGCCAGGTTTCCCAGGACGTTCGCCAGCTCGCCGTAGCGCGTGAGGAATCGCTCGGGCGTGTACGAGGCATCCGAGCCGGTTGGCATCTCGCGCATGAGGTACCAGCGCACCGCGTCGGTGCCGAACTCCTCGCGCAGCGCCAGCGGATCGACGACGTTGCCGAGCGACTTCGACATCTTCGCTTCTCCGACGACCCACCACCCGTGTGCCAGGATCTGGCGCGGGACCGGCAGCCCGACCCCCATCAGCAGGGTGGGCCAGTACACCGCGTGCGTCGTGATGATATCCTTACCCATGAGGTGCAGGTCGGCCGGCCACCACGAGCCCGAGACGTCGTCGAATCCCTGGCGCTCGGGCTCGCGCTCCGGGTGGATCGCGCCCGACGCGGTCAGGTAGTTGATCAGCGCATCGACCCACACGTAACTGACGTGATCCTCGTCGAAGGGCAGCGTCACGCCCCAGCGCAGCCGCGACTTCGGGCGCGAGATCGAGAGGTCCGAGAGCGGCTTCTGGAGAAAGCCCAGGATCTCGTTGCGCCGGATCTCGGGGACGATCCAGTCGGGATTCTCGTGGATATGGCGTACGAGCGGCTGCTGGTACGCACTCATGCGAAAGAAGTAGTTCTTCTCCTCCACGTGCCGGACCGCCCTTCCGCAGTCCGGGCACGTCTGCCCGGGGCCGAGGTCCTTCTCGGTCCAGTAGCGCTCCTCGTGGACGCAGTACCACCCGCTGTAGGTGTCCTCGTAGATCTGGCCGCGGTCCCACAGGCGCTGGAGAAAAGCCTGCACCACCGCGATGTGCTCCGGCTCCGTCGTCCGGATGAAACGGTCGAAGGAGATCTCCAGCGTGGCCCAGGCCGCCTCGAAGCGCGCCGCCATCTCGTTGCACAGCTCGATCGGCTGGATGCCCCGCCGGGCAGCCTCTTCCTGGATCTTCTGGCCGTGCTCGTCCGTGCCGGTCAGAAAGAACACCTCGGCTCCGTCCTGCCGATCGAAGCGCGCGAGCACGTCGGCGAGGATCGTGGTGTACGCGTGACCGAGATGCGGTTCGCCCGATGCGTAGTAGATGGGCGTTGTGATGTAGCGGCGGCGGCGTTCGCTCACGGGTCGGCGGCCCTCAGGTGCTGTCGGCGTCGTCGCCGCGAGACGCGAACGCCTGGGCGACCTCGGTCTTCAACTGCTCCAGGCTGACCGTGCGGCGGTGGCCTTCCCGGTCTCTCAGAGTGACGTTTTCGGACCAGATGTCCAGTCCCACGACCTTCTCGGCCCCCCGTGACGTGCGCAGCGTCTTGCCTTCCCTGGGAAACCGCCGCCGGGCCTCCACGTACGCCTGGTGCTCGTACATGAGGCAGCACATGAGGCGCCCGCAGCATCCCGAGATCTGCGCCGGGTTCAGAGACAGGCGCTGATCCTTGGCAAGCTGAAGGCTGACCGGCTTCAGCTCGGGCAGCCAGGTGGAGCAGCACAGCTCGCGCCCGCAGCGCCCCACGCCGCCGAGAAGCGCGGCTTCGTCGCGCACGCCGATCTGCTTGAGCTCGATACGGGTCCGGAAGGTGCGCGCCAGATCCCGCACGAGCTGCCGGAAATCGACGCGGCGATCAGCGGTGAAGTAGATGTAGAGCTTGTTCCTGTCGAACTGCCACTCCGCTTCCGTGACCTTCATCTTGAGGCCGTGGCGGCGAACTATCGCACGGGTTTCACCCCGGATGCGATCCTCGTCGGAGCGCAACGTGCCCACCCGCTCCACCTCATCGTCACGCGCCAGACGCACGACCCGGGTCTCGGGGAGCGGGGTCGCGCATCCCCCGGAGGCCGAGCACTTGCGTTCCGCGACGACCCCGAGCGCGGACACCTCGCCGAGATCCTGGCCGCGGTCGGCCTGCACCAGCACGTGCTGGCCCGGACGCAGGTCGAGGCCCTCGTACGTGTAGTAGGCCTTACGCGTGCCCTTGAAGCGGACCTCGGCGAACCCCGGCACGACGCCTGTTCCTACTCGCCGTCGGCCGCGCGCCACGCGCCGAGCGCTTCGTACTTGGCCCGGCGGGCGCGCAGCAGCGCCTCGGTGTCGAGCGCGGCCAGCTCGGCGACATGACGCGCGAGCACCCGGCTCACGTTGTGAGCGGCGGCGTCCCAGTCGGCGTGCGCGCCGCCCGGGGGTTCCTCGATGACCTCGTCGCACACGCCGAGCTCGGTCAGGTCCCTGCTCGTCAGACGGAGCGCGTCCGCCGCCTTCTCGCGGTGTTCGGCCGAGCGCCACAGGATCGCCGCGCACCCTTCCGGCGTGATCACCGAGTAGACGGCGTGCTCGAGCATCAGGATCCGGTCGGTCACGCCGAGCGCGAGCGCGCCGCCCGAGCCTCCCTCGCCGATGACCACGCTGACGAGCGGGGTGCGCAGGCGGGCCATCTCGCGCAGATTCATCGCGATGGCCTCGGCCTGGCCCCGCTCCTCGGCGCCGATGCCCGGGTACGCCCCCGGGGTGTCAATCAACGTGATGACGGGCCGGTGGAACTTCTCGGCCTGGCGCATGAGGCGCAGCGCCTTGCGGTAGCCTTCCGGATGCGGCATCCCGAAGTTGCGCCGCAGGTTCTCCTTCATGTCGCGGCCCTTCTGGTGGCCGATGACCATGACGGAGCGGCCCTCGAGGCGGGCCCACCCGGCGACGATCGCCTCGTCGTCGCGGAACGCGCGGTCTCCGTGGAGCTCGATCCAGTCCGTAAACAGCCGCTCGATGTAATCCAGCGTGTACGGCCGGCGGGGATGCCGGGCCACCTGGACCTGCTCGATGGGGCGCAGGTTGTCGTACGTCTGTTCCTTGAGCACCTGAAGCTTCTCCCGGAGGACGTGGAGTTCGTCCGATACGTCGATCCCTTTCTCATCGGCGGTGCGCACCAGCGCGTCGATCTGCCGCTGGATCTCAACGATGTTGCGCTCGAACTCCAGATGTGAGGCCGTGGCCACCTCGCGTCGCCTCCCTGAGGGGATTCCGGCTGCCCGAAGCGAGGCGCGCCGCCGCGCGTGCTTCCGCTCGGCGGCTGCGTCGCGACTTCAGGGGATTCGTAATTCTAGCGAAGGCCGGCGGGACGGGGCCAGTCGGTCGGCCCCGGGGGCCAGGTCCTTGAGAACCCAGCCGTCCGGGTCGAGGATCACGCTGTCGGGCCGAGCGGGCAGGTGGAAGTCCAGCGCGGTCGCGGCGCCGGAGACCTCCACGTGCCGCCGCTCGCGCCTCTCGTCCGCGGCGCCGGAGCCCGGGGTGCGGTGGACGAACTCCACCTCCATCGGCACACGGAAGCGCGGCCACGCATCCTTCTGGACCTGGCGGACGGTCAGCGTCAGTGTGCCCGCCTCCCGCTGGGCGCCCGTCCACTTCCGGTCGAGCGCGAAGATCGGATAGCCCGGCGCGTAGACCCACTGCCGGAAGAACCAGCCGAGCGGGCGCCCCGAGGCCTTCTCCATGGCCTGCCGAAGGTCGGGGGTCAGCGCGTTGCCGTACGCGTGGCGCGCGTAATAAGCGCGGATCCCCCGGAAGAAGGCATCGTCGCCCAGGATCCCCCGCAGCATATGCAGCACCCAACCGCCCTTGGGGTAGTTGTTGTCGTTGAGGAGCGCGAAGAGGTTGTGCTCTGCGGGGTCTACGATCGGGCGATCGGTCACCTTGCCCCGGATGTAGCGCAGCCGGCTCTGCTCCATGCGGCGGCGCAGGTCCGCCACGCCCTCGGCGTGCTCGAAGTAGAGCGCACCGAAGTACGTCGCGAAGCCCTCGGAGAGCCACAGATGATGCCAGTCGGCCTCGGTCACGGAGTCGCCGAACCACTGGTGGGCGATCTCGTGGGCCACCGTGCCCTCGATGTCCCGGCCGGCCGCGATCGCCTGTTCGGAGTAGAAGATGGCCGAGGCGTTCTCCATGCCGCCGAAGCGCGTCGAGGACTGCACGTTCGCCAGCTTCTCGTACGGGAACGGTCCGACGGTCTCGGTGAAGAAGTCGACGACGTCCGCGGCCCGGCGGAAGTTGCGGGCGGCCGACGCCGTGTCTTCGGGAAACGCCCACCACGTCACGTTGACGCACCCGTCGGGGCGGTGCGTGGCGGGCGCGTGCCCGCACGCCGCGAGTCCGACGGAATGACGCACCATATGCGCCGCGCCCACGACCATCGTGTACGTCGGGATGTCCACGTCGGTCTCGTAGACCCAGGTCCGCCGCGCGCCCGCGGGACCGAGCGCGGCCGGCGGCGTGGGCGCGGGCCCCGACACGAGGGCGCCGTTCGCCACGACCGACCAGGCGGCCGGCGCGTGCACGGTGAAGCGCACGGTGGCCTTATCCGAGGGATGGTCGACCGAGGGAAACCAGAACCGTGCGCGGTTGGGCCAGTTGTCGGCGAACGCCGCGGGCGCGCCGTGGACGTTCCTGCGCAGGATCAGCCCGTCGTCGGGGACGCCGCGGTAGAACACCTCGACGGTGACGGTATCGCCCACTTCGGTGGCCGCCGGCAGCGGCACGCGCAGGACGCCCGCGCGGTACTCGGCGGAAACGCGCTGCGCGGCATCGTGCGCGGGAGCGCTGGCCTCGTACAGGCGGGTCCGGGCCTCCCGTACCGAGTCGACGGCCAGCCCGGAGAGGTCGAGCGGCACCGCGCCGCCGGCCGACCGCGCAACGAGCCGGACCGCGGTGCGCCCGGCGAACCACGAGGCGGTGTCCGAGAGGCCGACCTCAATGTCGTAGTGGAGCACGTCGAGGGCAGGCGCATACGGTCCGGGCGCCGGCGCCACGCCCGCCTGGATCGGTGCGGGCTCGGTGGCCGGCGGGCGGTGCGACTGCCCCGCGAGCGCCCGAGGAGCCACGAGCGCCACAGGCAACGCGCACGCCATGGCCGCCGCAAGGCGGCGCTCCGCGCCCACGCTCCGGCGCGCGCCTCCTCCACGCAGCCGCCCGCTCATGACGGGCTCCGGAGCACTTCGAACGGCTCCACGTCGCTGAAGCGCCGGAAGCGCCCCCAGTACCTCGCGTACGCCTGGGCAATCCGGGGGCTGAGGTCGACGCGCGCCGCTCCCGCGCTCTCGTACGCGGCCAGTGCTTCCATCTTGGTCATCATCTGCTCTCGGATGTCGACGAACCGGTCGGGCCGGAACTCGAAGCCCGTGGAGGCGGTCTGGTAGGTGTAGAGCGTGGGCACCGAAGCGGTGGCGGTGTTGCCGATCCGGAATGCGTCCATGCGCGCCGGATGCGCGTCGTCCATGCACGGGACGTACGCCTCGGTGGGCCGGAGGTCGCGGACGACCCGCTCGACGAGCGCCATGCGCTGCGCGGTGTCATCGAGTGCCTCGTCGTCGATGAGCACCCGGGCGCGGAGGATGCCGGCGGCGCGGCGGGCGGCATCGAGTCCGGCCCCCGCCGGGTCCAGCTCGTCGCGGCACAGGGGGATGATCACGACGTCCTTCCCGGACTGGCGCGCCTGGATCAGCGCGCCTCCGCACCCCATCTCGACATCGCCGGGGAGCCCGCCAAGCGCGAGAACGGTGGGAACAACCGGTCCGTGATCGCCCGAGGATGTCAGCTTCTGGACCTTGTTGAGGAACTCGTCGCGGTTCAGCGGCTTGTGCATCACCTCGGTGGCGCCCGCGCGGTACGCCTCGTCGCTCCAGTGCGCCGCCGTGTAGCCGGTCGTGGCCAGCACGGGGATGTCGGGCATTCTCTCTCGCGCGAGCCGGATGAGGTCGAAGCCGTCCATTCCCGGCAGGTTCAGGTCGGTGATGAGGATGTCCCACTCCTCGGACTTCAGGAGCTTGGCGGCGTGGTCGCCGTCCTGGGTATGCACGACCTCGTAGCGGCCGGTGGACGTGAGAAAGGATCGGACGAGCAGCGCCTGGTCGAACGCGTCCTCGACGTAGAGAACCCGGACGAGGCCTGCGGCGTGGGAGCTCAACTCATCTCCTCGGCGTTGTGGAGGGATGCGGGGAGGGTGGACCAATAATACTCACTGAACCGTCCGCCGTCGAAGAGCCGGGCCGTCCAGGCTCGGGAAGGAAGCGCCACACGATGAGGCCCATCGTGAGCACCGACACCGCTCCGAGGAGGGCGTTCGAGCCGTACCCGATGCCCGCGAACAGAGGGCCCGCCACCGCGCCGCCGATGCCGAAGCCCACCTGTCCCAGCGCGACGGTCAGGCTCATCAACGACCCACGGCGCTCGTCGCGGACCAGGCCGGTCAGCAACGCGGAGAACGGGCTCACGCGCATCGCCACCAGCACCATGACCACGAAGAACATCACGTACGCGCCCGCGAGGCCCCGGACCACGAAGGGCGTGGTGGCCATCGCGGCGGCCAGCCCCACGCAAGCGAGCAGGATGATCCCCCGGCGCCCGATGCGGTCCGACAGCCGTCCGGCCTGGGGGCCGGTCAGGACGTTGGCGATGCCGCCCACCAGGAAGAGCGTGGCGATGGCGCCGCTCGTGAAGCCCAGCGAGCGCTCGAGCCACGTCGGGAGGTAGACGATGAAGACCGCCACGCCGAGGAACATCGTGAAGTAGGCCAGCGCGGCCCACGCGACCTCGGGCTGCAGCAGCATCGCTGCGTAGTCTGCCGCCGCCTTGCGCACGGTCAGCCGTCCTCGGGTCCGCCGCACGGCCGGCTGCGGGACGCGCAGGAAGAGGAGCACGACGGTGGCCGCCATCGTCACGGCGAAGAGGAAGAACGGCGCCCGGAAGCCCCACCGCCCGGCCATCACGATTCCCAGGGGGATGCCGATGATCTGCCCCACCGCGGAGCCGCTCATGACCCAGCCGGTGGCCCAGCCCCGCCGGTGGTACGGAAAGTAGTCGCCGATGTACGAGACCGTCGCGCCGCTGAGGATCCCGCCGGCCACGCCGGCGAGCACGCGGACCGCCAGGAACGTCACGTAGTCGACGACGAAGGCGTGCAGGCCGAGCGCGACCGTCATGAACGCGCACCCTGTGATGAGGATGCGCCGCCGGCCCACCTTGTCGGAGATCGGCCCGGAGATGATCGCGAACACGCCGAGCATGAGCGAGTACGCGGTGACCAGCGTGCCGAGCGCCGCGTCGGCGATGTCCAGCTCGGCGCCGATCTGCGGGAGGATCGGCGAGATGATCATCGTCTGGCTGGCCGACGAGAAGACGAGCAGCCAGAGCGTGAAGACCACCAGATGGGGAGAGGTGTCGTGTCCGGTCGGCCTCACACCTCTTCCTTGTGCAGCACGTAGGCGTTGCGTTGATCCGTGGGCAGGATCACCAGATCGAGGACATCCACGTGCTCCGGTGTGTTGGCCACGTACAGGACGGCGTCCGCGACGTCGTCGGCAGAGAGCGGCGTAGCCCTTGTAGACCGACTCGGCCCGCTCGGTGTCGCCGTGGAAGCGGACCTCGCTGAACTCGGTGTGGACCAGGCCGGGATCGATGCTGGAGACGCGCACCTTGGTGCCCACCAGGTCGAGGTTCATCGCCTCGGTCAGGGCGTAGACCGCGAACTTCGAGGCGTTGTAGACGTTGCCGCCCGGGTAGACCCAGCGCCCCGCGATGCTGCCGATGTTGATGACGTGCCCCGAGTTGCGGGCGACCATGTGGGGCAGGATCGCGCGCGAGACGTAGAGGAGTCCCTTGACGTTCGTGTCGATCATGTCCTCCCAGTCGTCGATGTCTCCCTCGTGGAGCTTGCCGAGGCCGCGCGCCTTGCCCGCGTTGTTGACGAGCACGTCGGGCAGCATGCCGTCTTCCTCCAGTCCGGCGACGAACGCGACGACGGCCTCGCGATCGGTGACGTCCAGCGGCGCGGTGAGGGCGTCGACGCCGTGGGCGCCCCGGATCTCCTCGGCCAACGCCTCGATGCGGCTCAGGCGCCGGGCCACGAGCACCAGGTTCGCGCTTCGCTCCCCGAACGCGCGCGCGCACGCCGCGCCGATGCCCGAAGAAGCTCCCGTTACCAGAACGCGTTTGCCGGCGAGTCTGTTCATGGTCCGCTTGGTCTTGAGGTGAACGCACGCGGGGACGCTTCCCCGCCCGGCAGTGAGATTCGCGGAGGGGCCGGGCGCACGCAACCGCACCACAGGGGGCGTGTCCGGGACGCGGCGCGCGCGCCGCTGGACGCGGCCACCCCGCGCGCGCTAAGGTGACGGCGCTGGCCGACGCCCACCCCCGCTCCGGAGTCTGCGTGAACCGGAAACAAGTCGCCGCCTGGGCCCTCTTCGACTTCGCCAACTCCGTCTACCCCGCGGTGATCCAGACCGTCGTCTTCTCGGTCTACTTCGCCACGGTCATCGTCGGCAACGAGCACGGCGGGGGAGACTGGTGGTGGAGCCGCGCCATGTCGCTCTCCGTGCTGTTCGTGGCGCTCAGCTCGCCGCTGCTCGGCGCGGTGGCGGACCGCGCGGGCGTGCGCAAGAAGTTCATGCTCGCGTATACGGCGGTGTGCATCGCGGGGGTCGCGCTCTTCACGACGATCCAGCCGGGGATGGTGCTGTGGGGGTTCGTCCTGGCCGTCGTCGCGAACATCGGCTTCGAGGGCGCGCTCGTCTTCTACAACGCGTATCTCCCGGACATCGCGCCCCCGGAGAGGCAGGGCTTCGTCTCGGGACTCGGCTTCGGCGTCGGCTACCTGGGCTCGATCCTCGGACTCGTCATGGCGCTTGCCTTCGTGCCGGATCATATGGGCCTCGTGTGGATCTCCGTGGCGCTCTTCTTCGCCGTCTTCTCGATTCCGTCCTTCGTCTTCCTGCCCGGAGACGAAGGGGGGATGGCGCTCGGTGCGGCCGCGAGGTGGGGGATCACCAGCTTTCGCCAGATCGTGGGAGAGGTGCTGGCCCACAGGGATCTCCGGCGCTTCCTGCTCGCCTTCTTCTTCTACATCGACGGGATCCTCACGGTCATCGTCATGGCCAGCCTCTTCGCGCAGAAGACGTTCGGATTCACACAGCGCGAGCTGATCCTGCTCTTCATGGTGGTCCAGGTCTCCGCGCTCCTCGGGGCGCTGGTGCTGGCGCGCCCCACCGACCGCTTCGGGCCCAAGAAGGTGCTGACCGCGGTGCTCGTGCTGTGGGTCGCGGTGGCCACGAGCGCGTACTTCATCACGAGCAAGCCGGCGTTCTTCGTGGTGGCGGTGGTGGCCGGCTTCGGGCTCGGCTCCGCCCAGGCGGCCAGCCGCAGCTTCATGGCGGCCCTGATTCCGGAGGGCCGGGAGGCGGAGATGTTCGGCTTCTACGCCTTCTGCGGAAAGTCGTCCTCGATCCTGGGGCCCCTGGTCTTCGGCTCGATCTCGAAGGCCACGGGGGGAGACCAGAGGTTGGCCGTGCTGGCGATCACGTCGTTCTATATCGTGGGGCTCGCGCT
>Ga0114931_10006551_pt1 | contig 14311 bp, 11 predicted proteins | sample 2SBtaG_FD_89579 | JGI IMG/M metagenome (GOLD analysis project Ga0114931, IMG submission 89579) | Deep subsurface microbial communities from Kolumbo volcano to uncover new lineages of life (NeLLi) - 2SBTROV14_V59a metaG | ecosystem: Environmental > Aquatic > Marine > Volcanic | place: Kolumbo...
GTCGCCTTTGGTTTGCGAGGCGTAATAGGCCACATAAAAGTTCACACTCTTGCCATTGGGCCCGACATAATCCGCTATAACATAGTCAGTGAGCTTGAGGATACTTAAATAGATACTTTCCAGCTTATCCGACCGTCCCTTCCAGTCGCCCAACTCGAGCGGGAAACTCGCGAATTCCTTTCTTTCCGGGATGATATGCTCGCGATGACCCAGCGTTGATGCCAACAAGGCTGTTGCCGCGATCACCGCTAATGAAGCCACCAGTGAAGCTGGCAGCCGCCTACGTCGTACTTCGGCACCCGCAGGAGAAGCCTCGGGAAAATCAATGGCAAACGCCTCGTGCAGCGCTTTCTTATCGGCACCTATGCGGGACAGCAGCAGCATCTCTATCAGCAGCACACCCAGGCAGGCCATGAATACGACCCAGCCTTCAAAATCGTGCAGAAAGCCTTCCGCCATCGACTGGCCCCAGTATTCGACCATCACGCCAATGGCGCCGATGCGGAAGCTGTTCATCAGCACCGTAATCGGAATAGTGGAAAAGAAAACAACCGCTCTCTTCCAGAATGCCGCTTGATAGATATAGGCCACCATGAAACCCAGCGTCATCAAAGGGAATAGATAGCGCAGACCGCTACAGGCCTCCACGACCTGGAGCTTGTATGTTCCCAGGTCGATAACATTGCCTTCAAGGTAGACGGATATACCAAAAAGGCGGACAACCCAGACTCCAATTTCGGATGAGATCAATTGCAGCTGTGCAGAAAGCCCCTGAAACAGAAAATTGGGCAGCGGAATCATGAACACCAGTAGCAGCAATGGCATCCATATGATTCTCAGTCCAGCCCATCCTAGCCAGGCCCAAAATAGACCCAATAAGGATACCAGAAAGGAATACTGAATAACGGTATAGAGCGTGCTCAGCTCACCCAGAAAGAAAAGAGTAATACCTGCAAATAAGACCAACACCCCCGCCCATGATCCTACGAAGGGCAGCTTTTCCAATTCATTCTTTCGCTGCCAGACGAAGAACAGTGCTATAAAAGGAATGAGGTATCCATAGCTATATTCTTCCTTTCTACCCCATATTTCTACCATATAAGAGAGTCCGGCATGATAAATGAAGCCGAGAAGTGACGCCGCAAAAACAAATGCCAGCCAGACCGACATCGTGTTGCGCCAAACCTGTACGCTATTCATTCATTTTCTCCAACGACTCATTCAGGAAGGGTTTGATACTCACGCAATCAATTTCTTGAATTTTTCCTGTAATACCAACATGAGAAACAACGGACTGGACACAAAGTTTCTCTTGAACAACCTTTTGGGCTCGCGTAACAGGCGTGGCAACCATTCCAACCCTATTCTGCATACCCATTCTGGCGCGCGTTTCTTTGTTCCCGCATAGAAATCAAAGACCGCACCAATAGCAGCAATCAACGGCACTTCCAGTCTGTCTCTATTGTTATAGATCCATTTTTCCTGTTTTGGCGCCGTCATCCCAACCCAGAGCACATCCGGTTTAGCCCTATTGACTCTATCGATAATCTCCTTATTGTCGTTGTTGTCGAATGCTTCTTTATAGGGTGGCGAGTACGCGCCACAAACCACGATATTCGGGAAGTCATTTTTCAGCCTGCTGGTTATCTTTTCCAGGACCTCATTGGTAGAACCGACGAAGAAATATCTGAGCCCGCCACGCTTCTCAGCTTGACGCGACAACTCAGAAAAAAAATCAGAACCCGCTACTCGCTCCCGTAAATCCAGCCCCAGCATTTTTGCAGCCACTACAATGCCGGCACCATCAGGCAGCAAAATGTCCGCTCCGGCCAATGCTTTTTGAAAAACCGGATCATTTCGTGCCTCAACCAGCGAGTGTGGATTCAGGCAGGCCATATAACTTCCGGATGCCCGGGACTCCAGGATATTCCAGCACTCACTGATATCTGCAAGCAGCCCCGACGCGCTGACCTTATACCCTAGAATACTTATGGTTTTCACCGTACACTTACTATTTCAGGTGCCCTGTCCGACTCATGGGGTCCACCCCTATCAGGACGGTAAATTTTTTTAGCGAGCCCGCCAGCATAATCATTACGATCTCCTAAAAGGCAGACATTCTATAATAATTGTGTGAATAATATAATGATTACATAGGATTAGCCAATGTACCCCAGCGCTGCTCTCCTTGCAACGCATTGAATGCATTACTAATACATTATATTTCCACGGTATGCCTCGCCCAGTAGCTAAGGTACAAATGTAGAGGTGGTCCCGGAAACCTCTTGATTAGTTTTTACCGTTTTCTGTATTCGAGTAAAGCCTCGGGAAAAGAGGACCTCGATAATGGGCGATACGCTTTATCTATGATCCAATCATTCGCTCTTGGATGAAAAGTAATAAAATTGCTTTTCTCCCATACCAATAAACGAGCAAGAATTCTCGGAATTTCTCCGAGTTTACTGGCGAAACGCCAAAGTTTACCGGGGGAGCGTAAATTCTGACAGACGCTCATAACCTCTGCATGATATCTATCAGCTGCTATTGATGACTTTTGTTCCCCCGGCCTCATCCTGAAGCTGGCCATTGGCGTCGTTACACTATACAGCTCAGCGTATTGTGCAAATCGTGTCCACAATTCGAAGTCCGCTGCCAACTGTAAATTCAAGTTTAGCCCACCCACCTTATCCCATAGGCTTTTGCGCCAGAACATGCTTTCCTGTTGCAGATACCCCGCAAACTGCGGGCGAAACCAGCCATTTCGAACATATTTAGCCGGATAGGCAGTGCCCGCATTGGATGACACTTTTATGCACTGGCCCTTTTGATTCATATAAGATGGTTGACCTATGACCCATTCAACCTCGGGAAATTTTTTAAATATATTTTCCACTACTGAAAAAGTCCAGGGATGATAAGCATCATCCGCATTCAACCATGCCATGATCTCACCCTCAACATACCCCGCCCCTTTTTGAATACCGTGATACATACCTTCATCCGCTTCACGGATGATAATATCGATAGAGTCTTTATATCTTTGGAGGACGTCCGCTGTTCCATCTGTTGATAAAGCATCAACAACTATATATTGAAGGGCCGGGTAATCCTGCCCAATGACCGATTGAATGGTATTCTCTATATATTGCGAGCAATTGAAACTTGTCGTAATGACCGAAATGCATTTATTACTCATGATTGCATGGCAGCTTCTAAATTAAACAACTTTCGATAAGGCGCTTTATCCATAAAGCACGACGAAAAGTGCAAGTACTGCTCACTTGGGGTACTTGAATCTCAGATTTATACATTCACATTAAATGTTTTCAATTGCCCTGCCATCCGCAGCCGGTTACATTCAGTTACCGCCATCAATTTTAACCAAGGTAAAATTGCCATTATTCTCCGCCACAACTATCTTGTAGCCATTTTCCGATAATGCCTCTATCGACTGTCTGATTCGCTTCATATAGTCGGCGTCCGGAGGATTATTGTATTCATCGTATTCTACGCAAATCACTCTGATATCCAATCCATCTTCCTTAATGGATTCCAACACCTTGTATTCCGCACCTTCAATATCCAGTTTCAGAACATCTATTCTATCGTGTCCATTATTAGCCATTATATGGCTAAGCCGTTTACATTCAGCCTCGAAGTAGCTATCTGTTGACTGAAGATTACAGATCGAATGGGAAACATGTTCAGAATTTTGCGGCTCGTAGAACTTAAGTATTTCATCTTTATCCCATAGACCAATACCAAAGAAATGATACTTGTCTATGTGCCCGGCAGCTCTGGCGCAGTATTCAATTGCCCTGGGGGTTGGATCGTAAGCAAACACCTCACAGTCAAATCTCTCTATTAGTTCAAGATCGAACGAAATATCCTCTCCACATCCGACACAATAGCATACTGACTTCTTGTCTATGTGACCGACTGGAATAGCCCAGCCTCCATACTTACTCCCCAGGCGCGCCACTTTTCCGACTTTCGCCAGTCGTTTATGGGTCACATAATCGACTTTCAACAGTCCGGACACAAGCACATTAGCCCTCCTGCTCAATCGTTCGATAAAACCAAATACCATCGCTATGTACTCGCTTCAAAAGAATTATGAATGCTCATTTAATTACGCCTTCAAACAAACAGCGGTCAACCGCTGAATTGGCCTCGCTAATTCAGCATATCATGCTTTTTCTATATATCTAATCCTAGGGTTATTTAGAAGTGGGCCCCATCCCTGACACAGTGAATCAGCTTTTATAAGGATTATCCTGAGGGTGGTTCAGGCTGCCAAGGGGAGTCCCGATGGCAGATCATAATATACCTGATCGGGTGTCATTCTACCCAGACTGGCGTGCCATCTGTTTTGGTTGTAGAAGTTCATCCAATCGCCAATGCCTTGCTTTGCCTGATCGACGCTGTCGTAGGCTTCCAGATAGATCTCCTCATATTTCAGGCTGCGCCAGAGGCGCTCGATAAATACATTGTCCATCCAGCGGCCCTTGCCGTCCATGCTGATCTTAACATCATGGTCCTTGAGCACATCGGTGAAACCCCCACTGGTAAACTGACAGCCCTGATCACTGTTGAAGATCTCGGGTGGCCCGTAGGTCGCCAGTGCCTGCACATCCCAGAGATCATCCCGTAAACGGCGGGAACCCTTGAACGGGTAGCGCAGATGCAATTCATCCAGCTTGCGCAGAGATCCAGCTCTTCGCCGCTCAGGCCCTCAGACGTCCTATACGCCGAGGACCGACTGATCGCCAACACCTCACACTGCCGACTAACCGGGAGATCGTGACAACGGTCCAGCTTCGTTTTGCGCTCGGCCTTACTCAACGCCTGTCAGTTTTCACCCCTATAGAGCCATTCCGATTTTACCCTAAAGGAGCCAGTGAAATTTCACGGTAATGGAGCCACTTTGTTTTCACGCTAATGGAGCCACCCTGGCGGGGGTTTTGGTAGCGCAGTGACCTGATTTCGGGCCCGGACATTCTGTTAAACCGGGTACTCTCCCGTACTTTTTGCGGGAGGTATCCATGACCGCATACTCCTGCCCAGGATGAACACTTTTCAGGATTTTCCGGTATCACTGCAACCACCCCGGAACGGGTATTAGCGCTGGACAAGAACCACTACCAACATATTGGTAACCCTGACAATATTAGCTTCTGCCAAAAGCAGGAGCTGTGCAACAGTTACCCGTAAACGACATTGCACTTACAAATTGAATACTCGTTATAGCTTGGAAACAATACCCTAATTCAGCCTGCCAACCGAATGTAAATCTAGTTCGAAGATGGCGTTACACATTCGCCAGACCGAACCACCTGTTGGTATAGTGACAAATAATTATTTGCTTGCTTCAGCGAACAATACTTTTCCACAGCTTCCTGGCGGCATGCCACAGACACACTTTTCAATCGCTCTACATTCTCCAGTAACCATATTATGCCATCAGCCAGGTCGCCTTCCTTATATGCCTCTGCCAAATAGCCTGTATGCTTATGCTTGATCATATCCGGAAATCCAGATGCGTTAAACGCTACAGCAGGCACACCACACGACATCGATTCAATAACAGTATTCGGAAAGTTGTCTACTATCGACGGCGCAAGAAATATATCTGCCGCTGAATACAATAGAACCAGCATAATATCGTCATGAATACGCCCCATATATCGAATAGGTATACCAAGGTCGTCTTCACCTTCACTTGCGCCAAACACACAAAGCTCCACTTCGCCTACATCTGCGTAACGCTTCTTTAAAACTTCTAACGCTCCCTTTACATAATGAAAACCTTTCCTTGAATCACTGGTTGATCGTACCGCGCCGAATAGTATTATTTTTTTATGCTCTGGTAGCCCGAGAATCTCCCTGGCCAACTCCTTCCTGATCGGCCTGTATACAGAAGTATCCAGCCCATTTTGAATAACCTCTATTCTTCTTTCTTTGAATAATTTGCTGGCCTTAGCACATCCCGCCAGCCAATGGCTCGGGGTTACTATCGATAAATCCAGATTAGCCCAATACTTCAGTTTTCTTGAAAACACCCAATTTGAAAGATCATTTTCATTCCTTGAATTTAATTGCGGGCATTTTCGACAACCCTCTTTGTACTTTTCGCAGTCTACCGTGTAGTTGCATCCGCCTGTAAACGCCCACATATCGTGCAAAGTCCATACGATCGGCAAGCCCAGTTTTCTGAGATTTTGTATCGGCACGAACCCTTCGCACAACCAATGAAGATGAATCAAGTCATACTCACCGTCCCTGACTGCTTTCAATATCGTTTTGTTCGGCAACCACTGCAAATCGAAAGACGCAGGAGTCTTTTTGTGGAGAAGATAGGCGGGCAGCTTGTCAATACTTGGCCTGACATAGCCCATCCCTTTAGCCACCTTATTATCAGGGCCCATTACATCGGCATCATCACCCGCTTTTACCTGTACTATCGCTTCGGACTCGACACCCAATTTCCGCAACGCTCGATGCAAGCGCAACATAGCGATACCTGCTCCTGCCTGGTCATAGGTTCCAACATGAAGTACCCTCACTGTCTACTTAAGCCCTTTTGCAGCATCTGGTGATATTTTTCAGCAATAACCGACAGATCATAGTTTTCCAACACATATTTCCTTGCATTTTTCGATAGCCTCTCACGCAGCCCTTCATCGACAATCAACCTGGTTACAGCCTCCCGAATATCAGCAATACTTCTTTCGCCGACGAACAGCGCAACCTCACTACCTCGAATCACATAAGAAATTCCGCCCGACGATGTCACAATGGTCGGCAGCTCACACGCCATCGCTTCAAGGTTCGCGGCGCCGAAATACTCTTCCCACTGACCGACAGAGATAGCATGATTAATGAACAAATCAGCTTCATTCAAATGTTTTGGCAACTCCGAATGCGGCATCGCCGCGATAATTTTTATTGATCGCTCCAGCCCTTTCTCCTTAATTTCACGTATCAGATAATCGTGAAGCACTCCAGCCCCAATAAAATCCATGCTGATATTTTCATTTTTCCTTAATAAGGGCGCCAGGGCTTCAATAATGTAGATATGTCCTTTTTCCGGGATCAGTCTTGATATAACTATGATCTTTAGCTTGCCTTGCCCGGAATTCCCTCGACACACATCTCGGCGGCTGAACAAAACGGTATCAACAGGATGCCCCATCGTAATAAATTTGTCTGATGCAATCGCACCTAAAAGCCCCAGATCGGCGAACCTCTCAATACACCTGGGCGTAGTCATTATTATCCCGGAACAGGCCGACACCGCACTTCGGAGCCTGTTTCTCCACACCAATTTCCAATACAGGGAACTACCTCTATCCGTATGCGTCAGCGAGGTATCAAACCAAACGGGCCGGTCATTTCTGTTGGCAAATTTTATAGCCTGTAGACTTTGCGGGTAGATCGTCGGATCTATTGTCAATATTCCATCGGCACCCATAAAGATTCGATTGAGGTTTCGTTTCACCGCATAAGGCAATAATGGATATGGCGTCAGTGGGAGGCAGCGATATTCGGCCTGAGATATAGACACGATATCGAATTCGCTATCAACGTATTCGTCACTATGGCTTTTTACAATTGTAAATCGGTAACCATGCTTTTTTTGCAGATACTTATAAATGGAAGACTGACATTCAAATGCTGTCCTGTTCCCAATGAGGCCCGGCCTGTAGACGATTATATTGCTCATATCAAGCGGTGCCGCCTGTTCTCAATTTTCGGCATGCATTCTTCCTTTTCAGGTACCGATTGCTTTCTTCTAAACTCGGCAATAGAGAGTAAATTAAACAGGAATACGGCTGAATTTTGCGTGATATCGCTGCTTGTCATCGCAAATAGAAATGCCATTAGTATGTAAATATTGTAACGATTGTCTAAAGTAAATAGCCTTTTCTTGATTGGCAAGAACAGCAGCAAGAATAATAATATGCCAACAATGCCTAACTCGCTAAGAATCTCCAGAACGATATTGTGGGGGTACGAGTATTCGTCTTCAAATCCAACGTTATAAACGCGACTAAAAACTGTGGACCAGTTACCCAAACCCAAACCCAATACGGGCGCAGTCTCTATAAGCCCAAACGTGGGCGCATATACACCAAATCTATCGACTTTCACGTCCGATATACTTCCTGCCTTCCCGTGAGACAAGAAGCTTGCGGCACCCTCAGTAAGATTTTGAAACACAAAGAATAGCGTGCTGAAGGAGACAAATAGAATAATCGACATAAAGATAGCCATGCCATTTTTTCTATTTCGCAATATGAAATAGGCCATCCCCGCCAGGGCAAAAGACAAAAATGGCCCCCTGGAGCCGATCATAAACATTGACATTATAAAAACAAGAAAAACCGGAATATACCTGTACTTGCGAGAATCTATTATGACAGTAAGCAGATATAATGCAGCTATAGCCACCAATCTTGACAGCCAGATGTTTCTATAAAAGTCCTTCTCTGAGAGATCGAAAAAATAGGTAGCAAGAATGAGCAATAAGGCCGTGCCTACTATTGCGCCAAAGAAATAACGTGGGAATTTATGCGGCCAGGCCAGATATAGTATTAAAATTGCGAAGCAAGGTATAACCACTCTCGCTATATGCATCTCGAGCTTCCACGCGCCTATGCCGTGAAAGTTGCTACTGTAAAGAAGATACACTAACCACGGCACCCACAGTATTACCATACTAAAAAAACGAGATAAAACTCTTTTCTCTCTACTCTTTACAAAAACCACAATTGTCAGCAGAACCAACAGAATATCGATAAGCAACGTCCTGTAACCGATTCCTATGCCAGCAAAATCGAATATATAATTGGATATAAACTGCAATGCCGGAGCAATAGTAATGGCAAACGCCAGAATGAGCGTGGTTAAACAGGTTATTCGCACTACCGCCCGCCTCTCTAATGAAAAGAAGCGAATGGCACGTAACCATCGCGGTCTGAATTGGATAACGTCATTTGTATTTCCTCCTCTCCTACACCGAACTTCACCAGCGTACCCTCTTGTACTTGCGCCTCCCCATGAACGTTGTTCCCGTCAAACCCGAAGACCAGGGATAACCTTTTATCTGCATCGATTAGCTTCTTCTTGTTGAACATAAGGCTGGCTCCTCCAAATATTCCTATTCTCATGGAATTACCCCCCTTATAGGCAAGCACCGCGATGTCCGCATCCGACACATATCCATTTATGTTTACTAGTTTCTCATTCCTGTTTTTTTTCAGTATAACATCAGTATATTCGTGCCTTTTGATGTAAATGATAGTTCCTGTCGGGTTTGATTGACTATTTATAACAGGTCGATCTTCACCGTTTTTATACGGGTAAAGAATGCTCGCAAATGATGCGCGCTTCACTTTATTTTTTTTGCGAACAGACAAACCATATACTTGATCACCCTTGTCATTCAGAAGGCTTTCTCCCTTTAAAATATAATCACGCGAATTGGCGATATACATTTCCATACGTGAATGAACTCCGTTAAAAACAATCAAGCCATTGTTAATAGTATATTCATTTTCACTTACAAAGTTTTCTTCTATATTTTGTGGTTCCTTCAATCCCAGATCATCTATCAAGATATAGTAATTCGGTTTTACATATACCAATGAACGTAACGCTTGCTTTGTATATTTAGATACCGCACCGCTTCTTAACCGCCGCCATTTATCTTTATCCATCGCAGACACATACGATGCATCACTGAGCGCATAATTCATATATTCTGTTACCAGATACGGCTTGATCTCTATTCTGTTATTCCCATCGATATTGTTGGCTTTGTTTACGGTGACTGCATTATTAAACTCTGAAGAAGAAAACCGTTGAAATTTCTCTCTGGAGTAGTTCACACCTCTATCGGTCAAATAACGCTCCCCATATGCCTCGAGATATAAAACGTTCTGATCGTAGTGCAAGTGATCACCCGGTTTGTTCACACGTTTAGCCAAAGCGATGAGCTTGTCTCCAACATTAAAACCGTCTCGCCATAAAAAGATCCCGGCGTCCCTGAATATCACCTCATTTCCTAGCCCAGCAGTACCCGCTTCACCCTGCCTCAAGGCCTGGCTTCTATAATAATGGCTGGTCAAGGTTGTTGCAGACTCTATGTACTGAATATCATCATGGACATATTTCTGATAAAGCCTCCTGAGCTCAGGGTTATCTACATAGGCTGACCAAACACAGAGCGCTGTATACCTTCTGTCCGGAGGGGCTTTGTCTATATAGTTATATACAAATGGTGTGATTGTAGAATCACCAAACGCAAACAAAAACGCAGACTTCCCACCCTTATTAATACGTGAATTCGATTTAAAATGAAGCGGAAAGGCAAATGGATTTTGTGCAGTATAAGGAATGAAATCACTAACCGACTTTCCTGATTCGACAGCCATTGGCTTAATGATATAAGCTAGCTCCTGTAGTGTCCTGAAATAATATCCTGTGGCTGCAGCTGTCCCCCCATCCCTACCAAAATAGTTTCGCATAAATGCCTGTATAACATGTATAGCAGACATAAACTCATGCTTGTACTTTTCGTCATTTGTGACTTTGTATAACAACAGATTACCAAGAAATATAGCGCCAAAATAACTAGGCGCCTGATTCGAATACTGCAAATATCCCGGATTCCCTCTATAGGGATCATATTGTGTTTGCCACGAATGCCTGTCTACAATATGTGCTCGAAGGGGCTTCAGACCCAGCTCCCTTATAGCTTCACAAATTCGTTCTCGATCACTATCACTCAGCAAGGGATTGACAAGGTCATAGCTGATTACCATCTGAGTGACTATGAAGCTTTGTTCGAAAGGCGCTCTTGCTTCACCAGACCAATTAGTCAACCCGGAAAGATAGAGCAACATTTGCTTTACGCTGTTACCGCATTCAATGTTTCCAGTCAACGCATACGCAAAGCCGGCGGACGTGAGAGAAAGCATACTCTTCGGTCTGGAATATTGACGACTGGCCTTAAAGCCTTTACTAACCTCATTAATAACTGGCCCACATATTATTTTCGGATTCGAGTAATCAAACTTTCGGACTTTACCCTTTTGATCCTTATACCACCTCCGTATCAAATCAACATTATCATTGTTCAACGTCAGACCAAGCGGGAATAACTCTCCACCTGATATCGTATTCGGTGTTCGATTCTGGACTCCTAACCTTGCATGGATACCCGGCTCCGAACAGCAGGGAAGTGGTTTACATGAGGCCAGCACAACCGTCAAGAACAAGCTGGCAACTCTTCCACTAACACCAGAAGAATCACCGATTAACTTTAATTTTATGAAAAACCGCATATCTAGATACTGAGGCCATACTCATCCGGATGCGCCGGGTAACCGAAAATTTCGATATCTTCCTGAAAATGCTCCCGGACCAGCTCAAAACTTTGTTTTGTGTAGTAGCTTTCCCAGGTTTTATGTGCCGATATATTGTTGGAAGGCAGGCTTGTATTTGCAAGATCAAGTAATCTGCATATCTTGTCAAATTCGCTACCTATCTGCTCGTACTTACCAACATAATCGACCAGGCACTTCCCTCCATCGTAGAAAAATCCTTTTTGCTGTTTCAGATTTCCATTTACACGCCATCTTACATATTCGTCGAAAGATTCAAGCGACTTAATGACACCATGCTGCGGGTGGGCCGTGTTTTGCATCATGTAGTGATAAAGTGACACCTGCCAATCCCATGGATTCCTTACAAAACCAAATTTGTAATAGCCATCAAATATCGAGTCCGGCAGATAACGCTTTAAATCCACTGCGGTTACATGTGAACCAAATATTCGTAGCCCTGAGTAATTACACAGTCTTGCGACCTGGCACGCCCTGGATATATAGTAAAAAGGCTTATATTCATATTTTATCAGCGCCTTCCTTATACTTGTTCCTGCCACTTTATAGTTGTGAACGAATATGAATCGCTTTTTTTTCGAAATTAACATTGCATTTACTCAGGGTGGTTTATCGCCAATCGCTGATTGTTTTCTGCGTCATCCGCATAACTGCTAGGAATCCACATTCAATGCCACCCGCAGGACACTAATTGCATGTTTAACTGAATGCCTTTGATAAGCCAAATACCCATTTTCAACATAACTCTCTACGTCGCTGGATTCGCTAACCAATCTCTTTACACCTTCCGATACAGATTTTTCGCTCATAACATCAACAAGGATACCGCTTGCGTATTTTTTTGTTAGCCATCCAACAAGTCCGCTATCGCATGCAATAATCGGAAGCTTCATCCTTCCGGCCAGAACAATAATCCCACTCATACGCAAATACTTCTTATATCCGGCCCAAACGTATGATGCCGCAGAAAACACCAAAGCTTCTTCTTCTTTGCTTAGGCGATGATTTATCTGATATACGCGACCACTCTCAATCAAGGCTCTTCCCAAAGGCATACCTAAAAGACTTTTCACATATTGATCTTGCGCTCCCGCAATCAACACATCAACTTCTTTGGGAAATTCTTCTATCGACATTGCAGCCAGAAGCGTATCAACGCCCTTCCTTTTTGTAATACTCCCGTAGACAAGAATTACTGGCCGACCCACCGTTAAGCCAAGCATTGTTTTTGCTTTTTTCTTATTCATGACTTTCGGTATTTCTATGGGATCAGGCATATACAAGACACGATCTACGAGTTCTGGGAAATGCTTACTCAGGTAAGGAGTAAGAGTTTCGTCAATGATAACTAGTTTCGTTAAATTCTTTTCTGCAAGTATTCGACGATATATCCATCCCTGAAACAAGAGTCCTCGACTACCCTCTTTAACAATACCGATCTCCGGATAGTGGAACTGCGGCTGCATAGCAATAGCCGACCATTTCGTCGCGCCAAATGGAGCGCCCCGGAAAGCGACAGATATTGCCAATTCATCCAGGTACGGTAGAAATACGATATCAGGCTTTGTTGTTTTCCTGATTCTCCTGTAGATTGATCGATACAGCGTCCATACGGCAACGGACTTGATAAATGCGGAAAAAAGCCCCTTTACTTTTATGCCATTAACAACAGACCAGCGTACCGGCATCACAGTTAAAAAACCTTTTAACTTGCCCTGTAATGCCAACACTACGGGATGTGAAGCGCTTTCTTCCGAGGTCGCCAGAAATACATTTACGCCACTTTCGGCCAATGCGGATATAATCCATTCCAGATACACTCCATGATGTCCAGACAGGTGCGGCTCTATAACTACAACTGTAGTATTCGCCACCTTCTTGTTCACGCCATCAATCATTCTCTATATTCGAAAATATATACAGTCTGCCTGCAACATCCGACCTGTCCTGGGGTCTCCGAAACCAGGCTCGATCGAGCATAAGGTAAAGCCTCTTTGCGATAGATAGTCGACCATATCAGACAGCAGCATTTCTCCGGCATACAATTCGACCAGTGGAGACTCAACCTGGATACCTGTTATTCTTTTAAGTGATTCTTCGGCCCCATCCAGTATATTCCTTTCATAACCCTGCGCATCAATTTTTAAGTACACCCGATCTGCATCACTGACAAATTTGGAAAACACATTATCCAGCGTTTTAACGTTTACTGTCTCGGCTCCAATGTATCCGGAATCGGGAGCAACTTCCTTATGGAGCTGATTCATTTCGAGCAACGAGCTACTTTGTGAATTTCCAGCGATATTAATTTCTGCACTGCACTCACTTTCACCTAATGCATAATTAACCGCAGTCCATGCGTCATCGCGGGCAATGGTACCGCATAATTTACTATAGGCGCTCGACAGAGGTTCGAATGACACAATATTGTAATCACTGTTGTAGCGCCTGATTTTTTTTCCGTATTGCCCGGCATTAGCACCGACATCCAGAACCTTGTTGATCCCGTATTTCTCCATCAACATCATTTGCCGTGCCACTGGATACATTCTATAGTCGTACTTTACTATATCGTATCCTAGCGCTCTCAATACAATTCGAGGTAGCTTGCTAATTTTCACGACTGATTTTCACTCCTAAAAAACATACCTTAAGTAATGGCGGCTCAATCGCACCCAAAATGCATGCGCACGTCTCACCGATTCAAATCCAGGTCAGTGTAGTTCTCACCTCTGCACTCCTAGGCATTAGCAGTCCGGTAGAAAATAGTACTATTAACACTACTGTCCGGTTAAATATTGAATAAGTTCATTTGGTTAGGATTCATGTCATCCTCCAGGATATGCCTGGTATTGAAAAAGTCCTTGTTTAAAGGGATTTTCTCGAAAAGGGTAACTGAA
>Ga0114931_10006552_pt1 | contig 14308 bp, 10 predicted proteins | sample 2SBtaG_FD_89579 | JGI IMG/M metagenome (GOLD analysis project Ga0114931, IMG submission 89579) | Deep subsurface microbial communities from Kolumbo volcano to uncover new lineages of life (NeLLi) - 2SBTROV14_V59a metaG | ecosystem: Environmental > Aquatic > Marine > Volcanic | place: Kolumbo...
GCCACCGCTACATCCTCGTGGCCCTGGCCGAAGACCGCCACGGCGGCCAGTGGCTGGTCGACCTGATCAGCCCGCTGGATGATCTCATCATCCCACCCCGCCGGATCGCCCTCGCCCGCTAGCGGGACCCTGCCTGTCCGTTTCCGGGTAAGCGGCGGACAGGCCCTGCCCATGTAACCGATAGGGCAATCCTGGCTCCCCGCAAGGATGTCCTGTATTCGACTTTACCGCAGTTTGCGCACCCGGCACGGGATGATTTTCTCCTATCTGCCTCGCTTTTCAGGTTTTCTGATTTTTAATTGTTTCATCTTTTGCCACAGGGTCTTGCGGCTAATTCCAAGCTGTCTGGCGGTATCGACCATGCGCCATTCATTGGCACCGAGGGCGGAAAGGATCAATCTGCGTTCCTGTGCATCCAGTGCCTCCCCCAATGATTTTTCTGTCTCTGCCGGTTCGGTACGGGAGAACAGCTGCGCTCTCCCTATGATGTCTCCATGTGAGAGGATACAGGCTCGCATCAGGGTATGCTTCAGCTCACGGACGTTGCCAGGCCAGGAATATTCGATCAGGGCCATACGGGCTTCGGGTGACAGTTCCATGCGCCGTTGCGGATGTTCCCTGTGATAGTCTTCAAGGAAGCCTGCCGCCAGCCAGAGAATGTCTTCCGGACGTTCCCGCAGTGGTGGCAGATCGAGTTCTATGACATTGATACGATAATAGAGATCCTCCCGGAACGTCCCATCTAGCACCCTCTGTCGCAGGTCGCTATTACTGGCGCAGATCAGCCGAATATCTATTTGCTGATGTGATTCTCCACCTACCGGGGACACCACCGAATCCTGTAATACCCGCAGCAGCTTGGGCTGCATATCCAGCGGCATCTCACCTATCTCGTCCAGGAACAGGGTCCCCCCATTGGCCTGCTCGAAGAAACCTCTATGACTTGTCACCGCCCCGGTGTAGGCCCCCTTGACGTGACCGAACAGTTCCGATTCCAGCAACTGGGGTGAAATTGCGGCGCAGTTGACCCCTATGAAAGGGCCATTTTGAGGATCCAGGGCATGCAGTCTCGTGGCGAGAACCTCCTTGCCCACGCCGGTCTCCCCCTTGATCAGCACCGGGGCCTCACGATGGCGTACCAACTTTTCCAGGCGCTGCTCGATCTTTTTAACGGCAGCGGAGATCCCCAGGGCACCATGGGCCATGGCTTGGTCCGGGTCCCGGCTTTCGGGTGTCAGCTGGACTAGCTTCTCAATCAGCTCATCGATATCGAGTGGCTTGGTGAGATAGTCCAGGGCACCCTGCTTGAGGAGCGAAACCGCACTCTCTATCGAACCATAGCCGGTCATGAAGATCACGGGCGGCATGCTGATGGCTGGCTGGCGCCGCAACCGCCTGAACAGCTCATCGCCATTGATATCGGGCAGCCGGATATCGGAGAGGATCACATCGAAGCTGTCCGAGATGATCGCCGTATGCCCCTCCTCGCCCGTTCGGTACCATTGCACATCGCAACCCTCCAATCGAAAGCGTTCGCATAGCGATTCCCCCATGATGGGATCGTCCTCGATGAGGCAGATACGAAGCCCGTGAGCGATAGTTTCGATCATGTCTCTTCCAGTGGCAGGGTAACGACAAAGCGGGTCTCGCCCTCATCGCTGGATACCTCGATCGTGCCGTCGAGCTGCTGTACGATCTGATAGCTGATCCAGAGTCCGAGACCGGTACCTTCGCTGTGGGTGAAATAGTAGGGTTCAAACAGGTGCTCCAGGATGTGTTGCGGAATCGGTGCGCCATTGTTGGTGACCTCAAGCAACAAGACGCCTTCCTCGCAGTGGCAATGAACAATCAGGCGTCCCCCCCTGGGGGTGGCATGGATGGCATTGAGCAGGAGGTTCATGGCTACCTGGCGGACCAGGGTGGAAGGGAGCTGCAGCTTGCCGGAAACCGTGTTGTGCCATTCGATCCGGACAAAAGCATCCCGGGCCTCTCCGGCCACCAGACGATGGATGTCCTCGAAATCCTCTTTTACCAGGGGGTGGCTGTCCGGTTTCACTTCCACCAACAGGGCCGAGACAGTCTCCTGGATCTGGCGCAGCCCACGCTCCAACAAGTCGAGCGTACGCCGTGTGTCATCATCAACGGTGCCCAGTTTTTTCATGGTATTGAGCGATACCATCATGCCCCCCAGGGGGTTGTTGATTTCATGTGCCACGCCGGCCGTGACACGTCCGGCCGCAGCAAGGCGGTCACTGACGATCATCTGCCGTTCCAGCCTCACCTTCTCCTTCAGGCGCTCGACCAGTTCCGCAAAACGGCGGGTAAGCCTGCCAACTTCGTCATCGAAAGGGAGGGTAGCCACACTCAGTTCCTCCAGTGGATTTTCCATGGCCTGTGAGATAGTGCGATTGAGTTCGAGCAATGGCCGTATCATCAGTCTGCCGCCGAGCCAGCCCAGGGCGCTGACCACCAGCAACACCATGGCCACGGCTGGCAGGCCGGAGTGAATGCTGTCCCAGAAACGCTGCCACAGCAAATCCTTCCGATACATGATCAACAAGTTGCCCAGATTCCCTTGATCCGTCGCCACGGCAAGCTGCAGCAGCAGCCTGCCGGGAGACGGTTCACTGAAATCGATCCGGCCCTTGGCCGGCGCAGGCAATGGGAGATCTCCCCGTACAGTGGCCGCGAGGGGTAGCGCCAAGGGATACTCGCGTGGCTGGCTGGAAGCGAAGACGGTACCGTTCTTGTCCAGCAGCACGAACTCGGCGGAATTTTCATTCTCATCATCGCCATGCAGCAGGGTATAGGCCAGCCACACGTCGTCGTGTTTGATGGCGGGTGCCAGGGCCGGTACCATGAGGGTTCCCAGTTCCAGGCCCTGACGCGCCAGTTCATGCCGGACATTGGTGAACGTGTAGCGTGCCACCACGAGAGACAGGGTGCAGGCCATGAACAGCGAGGCGCCGATCAGGATGAGTGGGAGCTTGAAACGGAAACTCAGGTCCTGCCACCACCGGATCATGGACTGCCAACCTCTTCCGCCATTTGCCGGATCCCCCCGTAAAGGGCGTCGTTTCCCCGCGTGAAACCATCCAGATCGAGCTTGTCGAGCAGGCTGCGGCCCACAGGGTCATGCTGCATCGAGAACAGCGCCGAGCGCAGGTGTTCGATCTCCTGATCTGGCAGATTGCGACGCACCACGAAGGGAGGGAAACCGAATTCAGGGGAACGGGAAACGACCCGTGTACGACCGGTCAGCTCAGGATTCTGCTTGCGGAGAGACTCCCAGACATAGCCGTCCACCGCCCCGGCATCTGCCAGGCCCTCGGCCACTGCCTCGACAACGTTGCGGTGCGCCCAGGCGAAGAAGGATTTACGGAACAAGGTGGCCGGATCCAGGCCAAGCCGCCGCAGATGATAAACGGGGTAGAGATAACCGGAGTTGGAGTCGGGATCGGAGAAGGCGAATACCTTGCCTTCGAGATCCCGCCAGCTGTTCACTGAAGCATTGTCGCGGGCAGTAATGAGGTAGGAGCGATAAAATGGTTTGCCATGGTACAGCGGCACTGCCAGGAGTGACAGACGCTTGTCGTTGACGACATAAGGAAAACCACAGATCCATGCCGCCCCCACCTCATTTCTAAGCAGCAGCCAGGTAACCTCCCGGTAGGTCTTGCGCTGGATGAACCGGACCGGTTGCCGCAGATGCTTCTCCAAATAGGCACGCCAGTGCTCCAGAAAATCGACACGGTCATCCAGGAATACGGGGGTCAGGGCAATACGCAGGGGTTCCCTTACCTCCCTGCCTTCCGGGCAGGCAAGCGTCGAGTACAGCATCAGGGCCAGCAACAGCATGGGAGCCCAGCACCGCCAGGACGGCTGCGATCGTGATCGGTATGGGCAACAAGACAACATAGACGACATGACAATCAAACTACCCGCCGGTAGCGATACACGCAAGCATGGACACCGGCGCAGCCGGTCTGCGTACCGATACCACTGGCAAATACGTTACAAATTTGTAACACCCGGACTGGATAGCAGTTCCCAAGAGGTAACGGCCGCTCGACCATATATAAACTATGCCCATGATTATATTGCATATCCTTATGTGGCTTGACATTTGCTTCTCCAGCCTTGCAGTCGCAAGCCTGTCATCACGGCATCCATGACGACAGGTAACCATGACGCGGCCCGCAAGGAACGGGACCGGTTACCTGCGAGGGGGATTGTAAATGCACAAACAACAGCCATTCGTTCCGCGCTCATTACTGACATCCGTCATCCTCGTCACCAGTCTTGGAGCAGCCCCCTGCCTGGCCGGTGGCCAGGATATAGACAGGCGCATCGATGCGCTGCAACGCCAGATCGACGAACTGCGCCAGATACAGGCTGAACAGGCGCAACAGCTCAAACAGGCCAGGGCCGAAGCCAGCCAGGCCAAGGCCGAGCTCAAGCGGACCAGGGCGGAAGGTGGCTCGGCCTGGCCGAAGGGCATGCCCACAGCCAGCTTCGGCGGGCAATACCGGATCAATGCCTATGTCGCCGATGAGGATACCCCGCCACCCGGTGGCGATGCCCATACCGCCTCGCGCCTGCGGATCCGTCAGAACATCGATCTGAAGTTCAGCAAGCATCTCGATACCCATTTACAACTGGAACTTCGCCACACCACGGGCAACCTGACCGTGACCAATGCCGGCGGCGGTGGCCCGGACAATCGCGGCTCGGGTACCGGCAGCATCGGTGTCCGCCATGCGTTAATACACTACCAGAGCGATGGCGGCACCCAACTGCTTGCCGGGCTGGTCCCCTTGAGCGACAAGTTCAATGACACCCTGTTCTCATCGGATTGGGACTACAACCCCCTGGCGGTGGCCTCGATCTTCAAGCTGGGACCGGGGGAGGCGCGCGTCGGTGCGGCCATCGTCAGCGATGGTGCCAGCGAGCTGATCAACCGTGACGACGTGACCCAGTACCAGGCCGACTATACCTGGGGCATGGCTGGTGCCAGGCTCAATCTGGGCCTGTATGTTATTGATGGCCCCAATGTTGCTGCCTTCGGTAACACGGCCAAGCATGCCGGCTACCTGGTCAATGGTGGCCTGGGTCTGGAGCTGCCACTATCCTCCGGCTGGGACTTCAAGGGCTTCGTCCTGGGCAGCTATACCGACCGCTCGCTCAATCCGAGCAACTACCCGGCCAATTCCGGATCGCGGGTCGCCGATGACGGTTCGGGTATCGCGGTCCAGGGTATCTTCAGCGGCAAGCTGGGCCGCGGCAGGCTGGCTCTGATGGCAACATATGCCAGTGGTGACAGCGATGGTACCGGTTTCATGCCGGTGATGGCGGTGGGCGGCACCCAGGGCTACTGGGGCTACACTGGCCTTCTCACCGTTCAGGGGCCAACCGATACCGGCATCGATGGCGATTCCGTGAACATCTCCAACAACGGTTATGGCTTGGCCACGATCCAGGCAAAATACAGCTTCCCCATCATGGACAGGCTGGACGGTTACCTGGGTCTGGGCTGGTATGGTGCAACCAATGCACCGGGAATGCGTGACGATACCCTTGGCATCGACGGTATCGCCATGCTGAGTTACCACTTCACCAGGATCCTGGGACTCGATTTTGGCATTGCGGCAGCCAGCCTGAACGACAGCAACAGCCCCTATTTCGTTGGCACCAAGGGCAGTTTTGCCACCCCTGCAGGTACCGACCGTACCAAAGTGGCGGGTTTCGCCCGCCTGCAGGCGGAATTCTAAAGTGGCTGCCGGGAATGGGGCACGGTGAGCAAGGCCGGCAGGCGCAGTTTTATCCGCCTTGGCGGTGCCACCGTGACCCTTCCTGGTGGTCGGCGGGCTCCGTCCGGTAAGGCCACCCTGCTCATGCCGAGGCGGGTGGTATCCCCCGGAACTACGGGGCACGAGATCGGCGTGACGCGACAGAAAATGCTGTTAGGCGGTCCTCAAACCGGAACAGACGATATTGGGAATCGGCGCTCTGATGAAGACCTCGGTGTTGACACTGATCTCACCAAACACAACCGATGAGGGATATGACAATGTCACCTTGTTTAATCCCAAGTCAGCCAACTGCACCGAACAGAATGGGTGGCGAAGTCATACTCATATTTATCCGTGACCGGCGCCTTGCCAGGCTGATCCGCCGAATCGTGGAGACCACGGGCTACCGTTGCAACTCTGTCAGCAAATGGGATGACTGTGCCATCGGCGAGAAGGTCTCGCTTGCCATTGTCAGGGTAGCACCCAGCCTGGACTTCAGCGAGGACCTGGGTCACCTGCAAATTTATCCAACCCTGCCCATGCTGCTCTTGGGGGAATCAGGACACGAACTCCAGTATGCCACAGACCAGGCCCAAGCCGCGGGCATACGGCGGGTGCGCAGCCTAGTGATCCCAAAGCAACTGGCCCAAGTCAGTGAAGCCATCAGGGCGTTGCTGAATGGCGAACAGCCATCCAGCGACAATGGTGAAGAACCACCACCGTCATCACAGGTGCAATGATTATGAGAAGGACAGGATGGCGATCGATTTAGTCTTCTCCCACCTCCCTGAACAGGGGCAAGGATCGGTTGCTAATCCACAAGGGAAATCACTCACTTATTGATATATGACAAGTCAGACGCATACGTATCGCACACTATATGTCACTGATTGGTGTTCTAGATATTGTATCTAGACCCCACAGCGAAAGAGGAAAAAGTGTCATGGTCACAACGAAGAGACAAAGCAAAAGGGGAGGTGTCGACCAGTCCCGGCGCCGTCTGCTAACCGGCGCAGTCGGTGCAACCATCGCCGGCGCTACCGTCGGGGCTCGGGCGGATACGATCAATCCCGGCTGGGATGCCGGCGACCCCGCCTACCGTGGTCAGAAGGGACATCGCTGGTCAATGCTGATCGACCTGCGCAAATGCATCGGCTGCCAGGCCTGCACCGCGGCCTGCAAGATTGAGAACAATGTCCCGGATGGTCAGTTCCGTACCCTGGTGCCGGACGTGGAAGTGGGGACCTACCCCAATGTACGCCGGGCCTTCCTGCCGCGGCTGTGCAATCACTGTGAGCGCCCCTCCTGTATTGAGGTCTGTCCTACCGGCGCCACTTTCCAGCGCGAAGATGGCGTGGTGGAGATCGATCACGAGGTCTGCTGGGGCTGTGGTGCCTGTGTCAACGCCTGCCCCTATGATGCCCGCTTCATTGACCCAGTGACCCAGACCGCGGACAAGTGCACCTTCTGCTCACAGCGTATCGATCAGGGCCTGTTACCGGCCTGCGTCGAGACCTGTGTCGGCGGCGCCCGCCAGTTTGGCGACCTGCTGGATCCCGAGAGTCCGGTCAGCCAGGCGCTTGCGCATGAGCCGGTGCAGGTGCTCAAACCGGAGACCGGCAACGAGCCGCGGGTCTTCTATATCGGCCTGACCCACGAATTGCAGAACAACCTTCCGGGCGAACCGACCTTGTGGTCACAGGGCCGCGATAGTATCGGCCGGGAACAGGCCTGGCGGATCGTAGCGGAGGAACAGGAAAATGACTGATATCCAGACTGCGGCACAGCCGCTCAACGAACTCCTCAACGTCGCCCACGACCGCCCCTTCTCGCTGTTGTTTGCCAACTACAGCTACCTGGTAGGGGTCGCCGGCGCCATCTTCGTGATCTGGGCCCTGCGCTTCCTGATTACCCGCCGTCTCAGCCTGTCGGAGCAGTTCCTCGCCCTGCCGCTGGCGGTCTCGCTGTTCATTCCCGGCATGGTCAACGTACTGCTGGAACTGCACCAGCCAGGTCGTATCCTGCATGGCTACCTCTACGGCTGGGACTACCTGCATACCGCGTTCATCAAATGGGCCATTTTCCTGCTGCCAAGCCTGCTGGCCCTGATCTGGTGGATGATGATGCAGTCGGTACGCGATGGCCTGCGGCAATACTGGTCCTCCGTTCCCGCCCCACTACGCCCGGTACTGGAACTGGTGACCCTGGGCTCACGCCACTATGACCTGCTGCACCAAACGGTCGGCATCATCCTGCTCTGCCTGGGGATAGTGCTGGGCCTGTTCGCCACCGCTTACAGTGGGCTGTTCCTGATGTCCGAGCATGGCATTCCCTTCTGGAATACACCGCTGGTTCCACTGATGTTCAGCCTCACCGCCTTTGGGGCCGCGGCCGGCTGCTACGTCGCCCTGACTCCGCTGCTGCGCCTGGGTACGGATCTGCAGCCGGGCGAGGGCTGTGAACACCGCTGGGTGATGCTGGCCGTCGCGCTTCTTGGCGGGCTGTTGTGGATAGCCTGGCCATGGTGGCTGGGCCACTTCGGGACGGTCGCCGACCAGCGTGCGCTGGCCCTGCTGCACGGCCCCTATTCGGGGTCCATCATGAATCAGTGGATCCTGCCGGGGATCCTGCTGCCGCTGGTGCTGCTGTTGCTGGCCGGTTCCCTGCGCTGGGCCAGGGTCCTGGCCGGACTGGGCCTGCTCTATGCTGCCTATACCTTCCGAGTCATCGTGGTGATCGGTGGACAAGCCCTGCAGCGCAGCGGAACCGGGTATCTTGCCTATAGCCCGGAACATGCGGTGATCGTCGATTCCATCCTCAATCTCTGCTTCCTGCTCGGCTGGGTGGGCCTGTTGTTGTGGTTGTTGCCCATGGCCAGTGCGACTGACAAAAATCCTGAACCGGGAGAACCATCATGAAACGACGCATCTTCCTGCAAGCGCTTGCGGCATCCGGACTGGGCGTCGGGGTCATCGGCTATGCCGACACCTTCGCCAGGGCGCTCCCCTGGGTAAAATCAGGCGCCACGGTGGCTCATCCCATCTATGGTATGTCCGATGAACCAGAATGGCTGCTCGACAAGGCCACCGGCAAGTACCGCCGTAATCCCCGTTACATACTGCGCCACACCGGCGACCTGCAATGCCACAGCGAATGTGGCCTGCGGGTCAAGATCGATGCCGGGACGGGGCGCATCGCGCGGATTATCGGTAATCCCTACCATGCCAACACCCGGGATGATTTCCTCGCTTACGATATGCCGTTGAACGAGACCGCCCGCCTGCCCGGAACGGTATGCGCCCGTGGCAACACCGGTCTGCAGACGGTCTATGATCCCTACCGGATCACCGTACCACTGAAACGCAGCGGCCCCCGCGGCAGCAACAAGTGGCAACCCATCCCTTGGGAACAGCTGATCAGAGAGGTGGTCGAGGGAGGCAAATTGTTTGCTGACATCGACGACCCCATGGGCAAGGATGTCGAGGTCAAGGGCTTGCGGACCGTACACGCCGCACAGGATCAGCTAATCGACCCCAAGGCCCCGGAACTGGGCATGAAATCCAACCGTCTAGTGATCCAGGGCGGGCGCATCAAGTCCAGCCGCCGGGCCTTCCAGACACGCTTCGCCCATGCCTTCGGCACCATCAACGAATACGAGCACACCAACGTCTGTGAGATCACCCATCATATCGCCACCGAGATGGTCTATCCTCACAAGCATGTGGTGAAACCGGACATCCGTAAGTCCAAGTACGTGATGTTCTGGGGCACATCTCCGGGTGATGCCAACTTCCCCATGCAGACCATCGGCAAGTACGTTGCCGAGGCGCGCACCAAGGGGGCCAAGCATGTTGTCATCGACCCGGTGCTGCACCGCGGTGGCGTGGTCGGCGATTATGCCGAATGGGTCCCGCTCAAGCCGGGTACCGACGGTGCCCTGGCAATGGGAATGATCCGCTGGATCATCGATAACGGGCGCCACAACAGCGGCTATCTCAGCCGCCCCGGCCATCAGGCAGCACAGGCCGCCGGCGAGCTGTCGCACACCGATGCCAGCCATCTGGTCATAGTCGAGCCAGACCATGAAGAGGAAGGGACCTACCTTAGCGCCCATCTGGCTGGCCTCGGGGACGATGAAGAGGCCCATGTGGTGATCGCCGCCGGGACCAGGAAGCCCGCCCTGGCGGAGCAGGCGAGCGAGGGCAGCCTGGACTTCGCGGGCCAGGTCAATGGCCTGCGCGTGAAGACGGCCTTCCGCCTGCTAAAGGAATCCGCCCACAAACACAGCCTGGAGGAGTACGCGTCGATCTGCGGCGTGCACGCTGAGCGGATCGCGGCCCTGGCCAGTGAGTTCACCAGCCATGGCCGCAAGGCGGCCTGCGAGTTCTACCGCGGCATCGTCAAGCACCCCAACGGCTTCTATAACGGGCAGGCGGTACACATGCTCAATGTGCTCATCGGCAACCTGAACTGGGCCGGGGGCATCACCGGTGGAGGCGGTTCCTTTAACTGGAAGAAGGGCCGTTATGACCTGTCGACCGACATCCCCAAACCCAAGGGGATCCATATCAACCGGGAAGGTGCCCGCTACGAGGATTCCAGCGAATATCAGGCCAAGGTGGCCAGGGGTGAGAACCCCTACCCGGCCAAACGTCCCTGGTTCCCGTCGACCTTCAACATCTACAGCGAATTACTGCCTTCCATCGTCGAGGGTTATCCCTACCATGCCGATATCCTGATCTGGCACATGGCCACCCCCTTCTACTCGGTGCCGGGACAACATAATGATGAATTGCTCGACAAGGTCAAGGATCCACGCGTGATACCCCTGATCATCGCCAGCGATATCGTCATCGGCGATACCAGCATGTACGCCGACTACCTGATCCCGGATACCACCTTCATGGAACGCTGGGTGCAGATCGGCATGCATGAGGCGACCATGACCAAGGGCACCACGGTGCGCTGGCCGGTCATCGAACCCCTGACCAAGACCACCGCGGATGGCCGCCATTTCAGTTACGAGACCTTCCTGATCGATATCGCCGAGGCCTTGAAACTGCCGGGCTTTGGAGACAATGCCATCCCCGACAAGGACGGCCGGCTCTGGCCCCTGCACAGTCGCGAAGACTTCTACCTCAAGGCCACCGCCAATGTCGCCTTTGATGGCGATCCGGTAACGCCGGCCGATCCCGAAGACATCGACACCTGCGATCTGGAGAGCGTCCGCAAGCGCTTTGACAAGTCCCTGAAACCGGAGGAGTGGGGCTCTACCCTGATGGTCCTCTCCCGGGGCGGGCGCTTCGAACCCTATGAGAACGTATGGCACGGCGACAGGGTGGGCCACCCCTATAACCACCGTATCAATCTCTATGCCGCCGAGGTGGCCGAGACCCGTAACGCCATCACCGGGGAACGCTTTCCCGGCGTGGCCCGCTGGCGCACGCCGGCGACCATCAAGGGAACCCCGCTGGATCAACTCGACCCAGCGGCCCAGTGGCCATTCACCATACTGACGTACAAGGGGTCGCTACAGACCCATTCACGACTGTCGTCCAATACCATCCTGCGCGAGATCCAGCCGGAGAACTGGCTGGAAATGAACCAGGATGACGGCACCCGGCTGGGGCTGGAGGACGGCGACTGGGCCTGGATCGAGACCGCCCATGGCAAGCGCAAGGGCCGGGTCAAGCTACGCCAGGGCGTGCGGCCCGGCGTCATCACCTTTTCCGTGGGTTATGGACACTGGGGTTATGTCGCTAGTCATATCGATATCGGCGGGCGCAGACTGGAGGCGGACAAGATCCGTTCCGCGGGTATCCACCTCAATCCCATCATGCGTCGCGATCCGGATGTCTGGCAGATGTCCTTGATAGACCCGGTCGGCGGCAGCGCGGTGTTCTATGAAACCCGTGCCCGGATCACCCCGGCGGACAAGGCGGAGGCTACCGCATGAGCAAGCTCCCCGTCGGTTACGAACGCGAGACCCTGGCGGCCTGCGGCCTGCTGTTGCTGCAGGCCCCTGACACTGACACTCTGCAGGCCCTGGACCTGAACGCGGCGAATCTCGAAGAATACCGCCAAGCCTTCTATGACCGGCTCTGCATCCCCCAGTCCGGTATCTATCTGCCGGCCTACCAGCAGGTCTTTCGCAATGCCAGCCAAGACCAGGATGGCGTCTGGCACTTCCCACCACCAGACTACCGTGGTGGCAGGGGGGTGGAAATGATGTATGAGCAGTTTGGCTTCGAACACCATGGCCTGCCGGTGGACCCCTTCTTCCAGGGACCACAGGTGCCGGGGGACCATCTCGGCCTGATGCTGATCTTCCTGGGTTGGGTATGGGATGCGCCACGTGAGGATCTCGTGGCCGGGAAAAAGCTGTCGCTGTTCGTGGGTAAATTTCTTGGTGACTGGGTGGACCGCTACCTGGTACTGCTACCGGCCGGCCAGTCATCCCCCTATCTGGACGCCATCGCCAGGAGCCTGGGCGAGGCTATTGATGCTGTTCGAGAGTCACCGGTTCTTACCCAGGATTTCGGAGGTGTCGTCCACAGCGACCAATCACAAGCTATTGCGGATACAGTATAAAGTGGGGTTCATATCATGAAATCAAAATACGTAATTCTTGGCCTACTCCTTTTTAGCGGAGCGGCCGCCCATGCTACCGGTCAGGCAATGATGAACCTTCTCAAGGTACTGCATGACAATGGCACTATCGATAATACGGCCTATGAAATGCTTATCAGCGCTGCCAAGGCCGACGCCCAGAACAGCGAGTCCCAGACCCGCAAGGTAGCCAGACAAACCGCACAAAAGAGCGTATCCACGAGCGTCAGAAAGGAGGTGGCCAAGGCCACCGGGGAGATGCCCAAGCCTGCTCTGCCAAAAGCCCTGCAGGGACTGAAAGTCGGGATCCTGGGCTATGCCGACTATTCCGCCGGACAAATGGGCACCGTGGGCGGACGCTCCACCAACTTCAACCGCTTCACCCTCACGCGGGGTTATTTCACGGTGAAGAAGGAGATACTACCCTGGATGAGGGTGCGCATGACGACCGACATCCACCAGGATGCCACGGAGGACTGGAAGGTCCGGCTGAAATACCTCTACACCGAGCTTCGTCCCTCCGATTTCGGCTTCCTGACCAGCATGAAGAGCGAAATTGGTCTCGGGCACACGGCCTGGCTCGATTTCGAGGAGCATGTCAACCCCTTCCGCGCGCAGGGCACGATGGCCATCGAGCGTGCAGGTATCTTCAATTCGGCGGATATAGGCATCAGCCTGCGGGGGAACCTCGGCGGTACCCTTGAGGACGCCCGGGCCCTGACCGGCAACCATCACTACGACGGCCGCTATGGGAGCTGGCATCTTGGGGTCTATAACGGCGGAGGTTACCATGCTACTGAGAAGAACAGGAACAAAGTCCTGCAGGGCCGTATCACAGTACGTCCGTTGCCGGATGTGGTCCCCGGCCTGCAGCTTAGCTATCTCGGTATCTTTGGCAAGGGCAACACCGCGCTAACCCCGGATTACGATGTCAATCTGGGTATGCTGAGTTATGAGAATCCACGCTGGATATTCACGGCGCAATACTTCGACAACACGGGCAACGCCAGCGGTTCACGGGTCAATCCCGTAACCAATACGGCTCTCGATGGTAATGGTTACTCATTCTTCGGGCGAGTTCTGCTGCCCGTGCTGGACAATAAGCTGGGCCTTTTCGCCCGCTACGACAACATCGATCCCGACGTAGACGGCGTGCTGTCAAACGATGCCGGCTATCAACTGAGTTTTGCCGGACTGTCTTACCAGATCTACAAGAACAACATGCTGATCCTGGGGTACGAACAGGCAAACCACGATACCGACAATGGCGGCATTGGAAAGGCCCCCATCATTGGTAACCTTTTGGGTGATGATCGACGCTTCCAGGCAGTCTACCAGATGGCCTTTTAGACAGCATATTGCAACAGAACATAACGGGACGAAGTGAATACTCCACCGGCTATAAGCCGGTGGCTTCGGGTTACGGCTATAAGCCGGATTGATCGGCCATACGGCCGATTATCCCCTCTCCCAAAACTGGGAGAGGGTTAGGGTGAGGGTTCTAGAATTAACCTCCGTACATATCACCCCTCACCCCAGCCCTCTCCCCTCAAGGGGAGAGGGAGTAAAAGAAGCGTAAAAGGGGACGAAGGGATTATTCATTGTCCAGTTGATGCCCTCTGCGGAAGACAAGCTATGCCATTCTACCTACCCAAGCTAGATTCTATACCTTCCATCAGCTTTAGGGCTCTATTTGCTCGCAGGATCAAACCGGTGGATATCTTGACCGCAGGTTGATACTTGAAAAGCTCGTGCCCAGCATGAGATTGCTGATTGGTCAAATAATAACTCAAGTTTCGGAGTTCAGATCCAACGAATAATATATCGTAACATGTTGAATATATGAGTAAATAGGCCTCACGGATGGTATAATGTTTGTGTCTAAAGACAAACAACAACCCCCCGGA
>Ga0114931_10006553_pt1 | contig 14304 bp, 13 predicted proteins | sample 2SBtaG_FD_89579 | JGI IMG/M metagenome (GOLD analysis project Ga0114931, IMG submission 89579) | Deep subsurface microbial communities from Kolumbo volcano to uncover new lineages of life (NeLLi) - 2SBTROV14_V59a metaG | ecosystem: Environmental > Aquatic > Marine > Volcanic | place: Kolumbo...
CATCCCCACGGGCTCAACAGCAGCAGGATGTGATAAACAGGATTTTGGCGGCATGATCAGACAGCCGAATACACCTTAACTTCGCTGCCAAACTGTCCAACAATCTGGGACCAGCTCACAGATACCGTCAAGCCCGGCGCGTCGGTCAAGCCATGCGTCAATCGCGCGCCGCCCGAAGTGCTCGCGCACTGGTGAATCTCAAACACGGTTGAGGGGCATTTTGTGGGGCAACGCGATTTCACGAACCAGAAAACAATTTAAAAACAGGTTGTTACGTGAAAAAAATGGCGGAGGGAAAGGGACTGGGCTCGAACCGTCTCCGCTTGGTGGGCTCTTGAGCAGAGAACATTTGCAATCTTAATCGCTTAGCGGAGGAATCCGGGAACCAACTTGGTCCACACGGGGATGGAGCTTGGGGCGGCCCGCCGACAAGAACTTCAAAGGCAAACCGTCGAGGTGCACATCATTTCCCGCCGAAAAATCACTCAAACGTCTCGTCAGCGCCGTCCTCGTCGAAATGGACGACGAATGGACATCCGCCGACACGGCCTACATTAAATGAGAATGCCAGAAAGACTGAGCTGCAAAAATCGAAATTTTCATGCTTCGGGTTGCTTAATTTATAAAATGCACCCTTTTTGGAAGAGTTCCGAGACCGGACAGATCATCTATTATATGAACCGGTTATATCCCATGTTCGCGAGATGGTTATCGACACCGATTTGACTCGTGGCTCAAATCAAATATCATTATTTACAAGCCCGGACGAAAAAGGGTGACTTGGGAGAATGCTCTGGACCGTCGGAGGGGCTTCGTCGGTCCCTTGGATGTGAATTGTATTGACGGTAGTTTCGATACGGGAGTTGGCTGCGGAAGTCCCCTAAGGGAGGGGTAAGTTTTCATGCCCAGTGCCAAAACGTCGGAGCCGTGGCGGGTCGGGGTGCTGTTCTCGCGCAGCGGTTTCATGGCCGTGATAGAGGATACACAGCTGCGAGGCACGCTCACCGCGATCGACGAGATCAACCAAGCGGGAGGAATCAACGGCCGGCCCATCGAGCCGGTCATCTACGATCCGGCCTCGGAGACCGCCGCTTTCGGCCGCTATGCGAAGAAGCTGATGGTCGAGGACGGCATAACGACGATCTTCGGCTGCTATACGTCGAGCAGCCGCAAGGCGGTTCTGCCGGTGGTCGAGCGTCTCAACGGCCTGCTTTGGTATCCGACTCTTTACGAGGGTTTCGAGTTTTCACCCAACATCATCTACACCGGCGCGGCGCCCAACCAGAATAGCTTCGAGCTCTGCCGCTTTTTGATGAATCGATATGGCCGGCGGTTCTATTTCGTCGGCTCGAATTACGTCTATCCACGCGAATCCAACCGCATCATGTGTGAGCTCGTCCGCCATAACGGGGGCGAGGTGGTGGGCGAGTGCTACGTTGATCTGCATACCAAGCGCGAGAACTTCACGCCTATTATGCAGGATATCCGGAAAGCGATGCCGGACGTAATCTTCTCGACGGTAGTCGGCGCCGCGACGGTCTATCTTTATCAGGCCTACGCCGACCAGGGGTTCGACCCGAAGGTCATGCCGATTGCCAGCCTCACGACGACCGAGGCCGAGATCAGTGCCATGGGCTATGACGTGGGCGAGGGGCATATCACCGCCGCACCATATTTCCAGGGGATCGGCGGTGAGCGAAACTCGCGCTTTATCAAGCGCTACAAACAGCGCTACGGCGAGGATCAGGACACCAACATGTGCCTTGAAGCGGCGTATTTTCAAGTTCATATCTTTGCCAAAGCGGTCGAGCAGACCAACACCGTGGAGACCGAGTTTCTGCGCCCGATAGTTCTCGGCTCCGAATTCGACGCGCCCCAGGGCCGGGTTGCGGTCAATCCGGCCTGTGGCCATACCGATCTCTGGACCCGGATCGGGCGGGCGAATTTTCGCGGCCAGTTTGATCTGGTCTACGAATCGCGCTCGCCCGTCGGCGCGGACCCGTATCTTATCGGATACGGTAGAAGCGTTGCGTTTGGCTGAGGCGATCGACCATGGCGAACAACTCGAAAGCAGACCCGGATACCCTCCCCCGCCGCCCGGCGGCCGGCGCACCGCCGTTCCGCCGCGAATTTGCCGATCTCGACATCGCAGTCATGACGCAGCGCACCGGCGGCGGCGAGTTGCTGGTGCGCGAGCTCCAGCGCACTCGGGCGCGGGTGCGGCACATCTGGCCGCCCCCCGAAACGATTTCCCCGACCTTCGACGTGGTCTACTGCGATCTGATCGATGACCTGCCGCAGCGCCTGCCCTGGCTTCCGGGTGAGCCCGCGGCCGCTCTGATTGTCATCGTGACGGCGGGCCAGCCGCTTGATCTCGGCCTTTTGCGCAATTGTGCATCGCACGCCGTTATCCAACAGCCGGCGACCAGGCAGGCGGTGCTCGCGAGCCTTCTCGTTGGTCACAGCCATTTCCTCTACGAACGTCGGCTCCGCGGGCGGATCGATAAGCTGGACGGAAACCTGCGCACCATGCGCAGTGTCGAGCGTGCGAAGGCGATCCTCATGCAAACCCGCAAGATCAGCGAGGAGGAAGCCTACCACTATCTGCGGCGCCAGGCGATGGAGCGGCGGGTGACCATCGGCGTGCTCGCCAATGTCGTAGTTGACTCCCAGGATTTGCTCGGCTAATACTTGTTTTCGGCCTTCGGAAGATGGCTCGCCTCGGGCGAGCCCGGGCGGCAAGGACGCCGCTGAAAATTTGATCGGGCAATGGAGCCTCTCGCTGACGCAGTGACTGCGGGCGGGGGGTTTTTTGTTGTCTCGATCGTCGAGCAAATAGGCTGACAAACCCGATATGGGTGGCGATGGCGCCACCGGCTGAGATGACTGTGCAATGGGGTCCCCATTGCGCCCGTTGTGCTGGGCGCTGGGGGATTTGGCGAAATCAGGGAGACGTATCATGAAGTTTGGAAGGCGACAATTCCTCAAGGGGACCGCGGCGGCCGGCGCGTTCGCCACGACCGTGTTCCCCCACATCTGGATCAAGGACGCATCTCTCGCCCATGCGGCGGGAGGCGAAATCAAGGTCGGGGTTCTGTTTTCGCTGACCGGGACCACCGCGATCATCGAGGAATCGCTCAACAAGGCGACGATCCTCGCCATCGAGGAGATCAACGCGCAGGGCGGCATCAACGGCATGAAGATCAAGCCGATCGTCGAAGACCCCGCGTCCGACCCGGCGACCTTCGCCGTGAAAGCGCGCAAGCTCGTGCTCGGCGACCGCTGTGTCAGCGTCTTCGGCTCCTACACCTCGGCGAGCCGCAAGGCCGTGTTGCCGGTCTTCGAGAAGCGCCACAACCTTTACTGGTATCCGACTCTCTACGAAGGGCGCGAATGCTCGAAGAACGTCATCTACACCGGCGCGGTTCCCAATCAGCAACAGGATGATTTCGTTCCCTGGCTGATCGAGAAGTTCGGCAAGCGCTGGTATCTCGTCGGATCGAACTACATCTACCCCAAGGAAGAGAACAACTACTGCAAGAAGCTTCTCGCCAAGTACGGCGCAGAGGTCATACACGAAGAATATGTGCCGCTTGGCCACTCCGAGTTCTCTTCGGTGATCAACAAGTTTCGTGGCGAGAAGCCCGACGTGATCTTTTCCACGGTGGTCGGCGATTCAGTCGTGGCGTTGCATCGCCAGTACCGCGCCGCCGGCCTTGATCCGGAAAAGATGCCGATGGCGAGCCTGACCACCTCAGAGAACGAGGTTGCGGCCATGGGCGGCGACGCCGCGGCCGGGCATTTCACCTCGGCCCCGTACTTCATGGTCTGGGATTCGCCCGAGAACCATAAGTTCGTCGAAGCCTACAAGCGGCGCTGGGGCAAGGACAAGGTGACCCATTTCGTCTCCGAGCCGTCCTACTTCCAGGTCTACCTGTTCAAGCAGGCAGTTGCCAAACTGGCGCCGAGCGACATCAATCCGCAAACCATCCGCGAAGCGGTCAAGGATGAGGAGATGATCGCGCCACAGGGCAAGGTCCATGTCGAGCGCAAGAACCTGCACACCTGGTTGTGGCCGAAGATCGGCCAAGCCCAGCCGGACGGTCAGTTCAAGATCCTCAAACAGTCCGCAACTTGGCTCGAACCGGTACCTTACAAGGCCTACCCCCACCAGGTCTGCACCGAAGCGGGCCTCAAGGAGATCTGAGCCGCCGATCGCAGGTAACACGGGAAGACCGGCGGGAGGTCCCTTGGCCTTCCGCCGCGACCCGAGGAACGGGCCGCGCCGAACAGGGCAAAATCAATGGACGTTATTCTTGCGCAGATCGTCACCGGACTCAGCATTGCATCCATTCTGCTGCTGGTCGCCCTTGGGCTGGCGATCATTTACGGCGCGACCGGGGTCATCAATATGGCCCATGGCGAGCTGGTGATGCTTGGCGCCTACAGCGCATGGGCGTTGCAGACCTATGTCGGGATTGGCCTTCTCCCGGGCCTGGTAATCATCTTTTTCGTCGTCGGGTTGTTCGGCTGGATCATCGAGCGGGTCGTGATCCGGCATCTCTACCGGCGGCCGTTGGACACCATACTCGCGACCTGGGGCATCGGCATCATGGCTCAGCAAGGGATCCGGCTGATCGTCGGCGGCGAATTGCGCTACGTGCAGATGCCTCCGTCCATGAGCACGGGGATCTCCCTTCTGGGTTTTGAAACCTCGGCTTTCCGACTTTTCATACTCGCCTTTTCGGCCATGCTCTTCGCGTTCACTTGGTTTTTGATATACCGGACCAGCTTTGGAATGAAACTGCGCGCGATCACTCAGGATCGTGAGATCGCGAGTTGCTTCGGCATCAAGAGCCAACGCATCTACAGCCTGACTTTCGCCTATGGCGCGGGACTGGCGGGACTGGCGGGTGCCCTCGTCTCGCCGCTCAAGAGCGTCTCGCCCGAGATGGGCACAACCTATGTGGTGGATGCTTTCATGGTCGTGGTCGTGGGCGGTGTCCAAAGCCTCGTCGGTACGATCGCGAGCGCCGGTATCCTCGGTGAGTTCACCGGGTTCCTCGCCTTCTACAGCAATGACACGATTGCCAAGGCATTGGTGCTTTTGGGAATCGTGATTCTGATCCGGTTCCGCCCGCAGGGCCTGTTCATGTCCAAGATTCGCGCCTCGTCGACGGGGCAGTGATGATCAGCGATGGGAGCATATGAACATGTCTCGGCGCACGGCCTTGCAGATCGGGGTCTACGGCCTCGTCTGCGTAATCATCCTGCTGGTGCCCAGCGTCGTAGACAACGCGTTCATCCTCAACAAATACGCCCGTTACCTTGTGCTTGGCATTCTCGCCATGGCGCTCAGCTTGTCGTGGGGTTACACGGGCATTCTCAACCTGGGCCAAGCGGTCAGCTTCGGGCTCGGCTCCTACAGCATGGCAATGGCGCTCAAGCTGCGCACAGTCCCCATCCATACCGGCAAGGGCGGCCTGCCGGATTTCATGGTTTGGAACAACGTGACCACGCTGCCCTGGGTCTGGGAGCCGTTCTACTCACTGACCTTTGCCTTTATTGCGGGTATCGCGGTGCCCGCGATTTTCGCCGCCCTTCTCGGCTGGTTTATGTTCAAGGGGCGGATTACCGGCGTTTACGTGGCGATCGTTACGCTTGCTGTTCTCGTGGTCGTCAATCTTCTGATCATCGATCTTCAGCGTTACACTGGCGGGTTCAACGGCATCACGGACTTGGCCCAGCTCCAGGTCTTCGGCCTGGTCTTCGACGCCTACGGCAGCGAGACCTACTACCTAATCGCGGTGTTTCTGACGGTCAGCCTGTTCTTCGCGCTCGCGGTCACCAAGAGCAAGGCCGGGCTGATCCTCCAGGCGATCCGCGACCACGAGGACCGGGTCCGCTACTTCGGCTACGACGTGGCCCATTTCAAGATCTTCGCCTTTTCGGTCTCGGCCGGCATCGCCGGGCTCGCCGGCATGCTCTACACGATCGTGATGGAGTTTGCCTCGCCGACCTTCGTCGGCGTGCCGCTCAGCCTGTCGTTGGTCATCTGGTGCGCCGTCGGCGGCCGGCAGAGCCTTCTCGGCGCGATGCTGGGCGCGATCATCGTGACCGGGATGCAGGGCGCGCTGTCCGAATCGAAGATCTTCCTCGAGACCTGGATGCTCATCATGGGCCTGGTCTTCGTAATCGTCGTCCTGTTCCTGCCCAAGGGACTTGCGGGTGCCGCCGAGATGCTCGCCAAACGCCTGCTCGGCAACGACAAGGCCGCGGCGGCCAAGGAAACCGAGCTCCCAGTTCGCGAACGAGCCAGCGGCGAGGCCGGAGGCGCACGATGACCTCCACCGGCAGCATCGGCTGCGACCATCTCGTTCTGACCGACGTCTCGGTGAGTTTCAACGGATTCCGCGCCGTGGACGGCCTCAGTCTCAAGGTTGCCGAAGGCGAGTTGCGCTGCATCATCGGTCCGAATGGCGCCGGCAAGACGACCGCGCTCGACATGATTTGTGGCAAGATCACGCCAACCTGGGGCGAGATCGTCTTCGAGGGTAAGAGGCTTAACAATCTCGAGGAGCACGAGATCGCCCGTGCCGGCATTGGCCGCAAGTTCCAGGTGCCGAGTGTTTTCCGCGAACTCACGGTGCGCCAAAACCTCGACGTCGCCTACAGCAAGCGCAGGGGAGTCTTCGCCAACGCTTTCTGCTTTGGTCGCGGCGCCGAGTGGGACGGGCTCGAAAAGCTGGCGGAACTCGTCGGCCTGGAAAACCATCTCGACACGCCCGCCGGGCATCTCTCCCACGGCCATACCCAGTGGCTCGAGATCTCGCTGCTGCTCGCCCAGGATCCGAAGCTCATCCTGATGGACGAGCCCACGGCCGGCATGACCGGGTACGAGACCCGGAAGACGGCCGAGTTGTTCAACCGCCTGAAGGTCAAACACACGCTGATCGTCGTCGAGCACGACATGGGGTTCGTGAAGGAGATCGGTGAGGTGATTTCGGTCATGCACCAGGGAAAGCTGCTTGCCGAGGGCTCGGTCGGCGACATAGAGCGCGACCCCGGGGTCAGGTCCGTCTATCTCGGATCGGGAGGGATCAGCCGTGCTTGAGCTACGGAATCTGCACGCCTTCTATGGCAATAGCCACACGATTCAGGATGTGAGCTTGCGGATCGAGGAGGGCGACTTCGTTTCCATTCTCGGCCGCAACGGCGTCGGCAAGACGACCCTGCTGCGCGCCATCCTCGGGCTCATGGATAAGACCTCGGGAAGCATCAAGCTCGCCGGCGAGGAGATCAAAGACAAGGATACAAGCGCGCGCGCGCGCCGGCATTGGCTACGTACCGCAGGGGCGGGGCATTCTCCCCAAATTCACGGTTCAGGAGAACCTGTTCCTGGGGACCTTCGCGAACCCCACGAGCAATGGAAGGATCGACGACTGGGCGTTTGATCTTTTCCCCGTCCTCAAGGAGTCCTTGAACCGGCCGGGCGGCAATCTGTCGGGAGGCCAGCAGCAGCAATTGGCGCTGGCCCGCGCGTTGCTCACGGACCCCAAGGTGATTCTACTCGACGAGCCGACCGAGGGCATCCAGCCCAATATCGTCGAACAGATCGAGCAGGTGCTCATCGACCTCAACCGGAAGCACGGCATGACGGTCGTGCTCGTCGAGCAGAATGTCGAGGTCGCCCGCCGCGTCTCGAAGCGGTTTGCGATCATGGACCGAGGCAGCATCGTGGCGCAGGGGGCCGTCGCCGAACTGACGGACGATCTCGTTTCCCGGCATATCGCGGTGTAGCGCACAGAAATTCGACGAACCATCAGCCAACCAGGAGGAAGCAATGTTCCACGGCGATATTTCCAGCAGCAACGACACGGTCGGCGTGGCCGTCGTCAACTACAAGATGCCGCGTCTCCATTCCAGGGCGGAAGTTCTCGAGAACGCGCAGAACATCGCCAACATGGTCGACGGCATGAAGATCGGTTTGCCGGGCATGGATCTCGTCATCTTCCCCGAGTACAGCACGCACGGGATCATGTACGACGAGAAGGAGATGTACGAAACCGCCTCGGCCATTCCCGGCGAGGAGACCGATATCTTCGCCGCCGCCTGCAAGCGCAACAAAGTCTGGGGCGTGTTCTCACTGACTGGCGAGCGCCACGAGGACCATCCCGACAAAGCGCCCTACAACACGCTCATCCTCATGAACGACGAGGGCGAGATCGTGCAGAAGTACCGCAAGATCATGCCATGGGTGCCAATCGAAGGTTGGTATCCCGGCAACTGCACCTATGTAAGCGACGGCCCCAAGGGCCTCAAAGTCAGCCTCATCATCTGCGACGACGGCAACTTCCCCGAGATCTGGCGCGACTGCGCCATGCGCGGCGCCGAGCTGGTCGTCCGCTGTCAGGGCTATATGTATCCGGCGAAAGAGCAGCAGGTGATCATCTCCAAGGCGATGGCCTGGACCAACAATATCTACGTCGCGGTCGCCAACGCCTCGGGCTTCGACGGCGTCTATTCCTACTTCGGCCATTCGGCGATTATCGGCTTCGATGGCCGCACCCTCGGCGAATGCGGCGAGGAGGAGAACGGGATCCAATACGCCCAGCTCTCGACCTCCCTGATCCGCGACGCGCGCCGCAACATGCAGTCGCAGAACCATCTTTTCAAGCTGTTGCACCGCGGCTACACGGGCAAGATCAACTCGAGAGAGGGGGTCACCGGCGAGGCGGCCTGCCCGTTCGACTTCTACAAGAAATGGATCGCCGACCCCGAGGGCACCCGCGAGATGGTCGAGGCGCTGACCCGGGAAACCGTCGGCACCGACGAATGCCCGATCGAGGGGATCCCCAACCAGAAAACCGCGGCGCATCGCTGAACCGACCATCCACCCGGGCGACCCGCCGCCGCCCGGTTCCCGGCCCGGGGCGGAGCGTCGTCGTTCGCGGCGGCGCTTCGTCCGAGGCCCCCGGTAAAAACAATCGAGCGTCGCCCATGGACCTGGATGCCTATCGGATCAACGCCGAGCCCTATTACCGCGTTGTCGGCAACGAGGACGTCCTGTTCGAGGCGGCCTACGCCGACCGCATGCCGATGATGCTGAAGGGGCCGACCGGTTGCGGTAAGACCCGCTTCGTCGAGTACCTCGCCTGGAAGTTGGGCAAGCCCCTGATCACCGTCACCTGCCACGAGGACATGACGGCCTCCGATCTGGTGGGGCGGTTTTTGCTCGACGTCAAGGGAACGGTCTGGCACGACGGTCCACTCACCCTCGCGGTTCGCTTTGGGGCGATCTGCTATCTCGACGAGATCGTCGAGGCGCGCCAGGACACCACCGTGGTGATCCATGCGCTCACCGACGAGCGACGTATATTGCCGCTCGAGAAGAAGAATGAGGTTGTCAAGGCACACCGGGACTTTCACCTCGTGATCTCGTACAACCCGGGCTATCAGAGCGTCCTCAAGGACCTCAAGGAATCGACCAAGCAACGCTTCGGGGCGATCGAGTTCGGCTATCCCTCCGATGACCTCGAAAGCGAGATCGTCGCCCATGAATCGGGCGTCGACCGGCGCGTGGCGGCGACCCTCGTCGCCATCTCGAAACGCTCGCGCAACCTCAAGGGTCACGGCCTCGACGAAGGGGCGTCGACGCGCATGCTCGTCCACGCGGCCCAGCTTCTCGCGCGCGGAGTCGCGTTCTCCGACGCCTGCCAAGCCGCGATCGTCTTGCCGATCACGGATGATACGGACATGCGCGACGCGCTGACCTCGGCGATCGACGCCTGTGTCTAGCGTGCACGCTTATGCGAAATCGTGCCGGCCCGTCCCCCCGCCAAGCCGATCCACCGGACCCGGAACCACCTGTGGCCGGGCGGGAGAACAGGCCGGCCGGCTTGAACGAATAGCGACCTAGGCCCCTTGGATTATGGATATGGCGGAGTCTCGGCCCTTCCCGCGAGCAATCTCGCTTGGCGAGGCGAGCGCACCGGAGGAGTTCCCGGACCGCGCCGCGCGCCGAGCCTTTCCCGGAGAGATGTTCCCGCGCTGGCTTGCGGCGCGCCGGCGGCTCGAAGACGCCGGCTATGGCGAGGCCACGGCCCTGGCCTATGGTCGCCATTCGCCCGCCATCGCCGAGGCCGTCGGCCCGGCGGCCGCGATCGATCTCGCCGACGCGGTATCGAGCGTCGCCACGCGGTCGGTGCGCCGTGCCGCCGAACGTCTACCTGGCGCCGCGCTCGGGGTGGCCTTGCGGCTCGGGAACGCCGAGCGCCTGTGCGCCTGGCTCGGCTTTATCGAGCGGTTCGCGGCGTTGGCGCCCGAATCGGTCGCTGCGATTCTTGAAAGGACGGGGCGGCTACTGGGCGAGATCGATCTCGCGCGGTACGAGGTCTGGGCGCTGACCGGCGTGCGCCTCGCGGGGGGCAATCCCGAGCGCCGGCTGCGCTTCTTCACCTTCGCCGATCCGGAAGCGGAGCGCTGGTTGCGGCGCGAAGCCGGCGAGATCGTCTTCGCCGACATGGAGCGCCGACTCAAGGCCTATCTCGTCGCGCTCTGGCGGTTGCGCGCACCGATCCGCGAACCGTCGCCGAGCGCCGCCGCACAGGCGTGGCGGCGCGCGAGCTTCGACCATGGCCTCATTCGCCTCCCGCCCAGCTTCGCAGGCTTTTCCGGACGCCAGGCGGAAGGGATCTTTCGCGCGAGCCTTGCCCATATTGGGGCACATTTCATGTATTCCGGCGAACGCTTCCTCATGCGCAGCCTGAAGCCGATTCAGGTCGCGACGATTTCGTTGATCGAGGATGCCCGCGTCGAGCATCTGGCGATGCGGGATTTTCCGGGCCTGCGGCGGGTTTGGCAGCCCTTCCACGTCGCTCGTGCCTCGGGTGCGCTCATCGCGCCAAGCCTTTTCGCCCGCCTTTCGCGGGCGTTGATCGACCCCGATTTCGAGGACTCCAACGGCTGGGTCCGCAAGGGGCGAGACCTGTTTTTCGCGCGTATCGACGACTGGGACGACCCGGGGATCAGCCGCGAGATCGGCGGGCTTCTCGGGAACGATCTCGGGCAGCTCCGGATTCAGTTCAACGTCCGCACCTATACGGTCGAGCCAGTTTATCGCGACGACAACAACGGTCTTTGGGATTTCGGCGATCCGGACTCGTCGGACCCGGACGAGGCGGAGATGCTGTTCGAATCGGTGCGGATCGAACGCCGCGCCGACAACGACGCCACGCCCCCCGACCGCGAGCGTGCGAGCGACGAGCCGGGCGAGCGGGAGCGTGCGCATCGTGCCCTGCCGACACGCGCGATCGGCGCGGACGAGGGAATCCCGGTCGCGCGCCACCCCGAATACGACTATGCGACCGGGCGCGAACGCGCGGACTGGACGACGATCATCGAATACCAGGCGAAGCCCGGACCGGCGCGCCGGATCGACCGGATCCTGGAGGAGCACCACGATATCGTGAACCGGATCACGACGCTCATCCGCGCCGCCCGCGTCGGTCGGCCGGAGCGCCTGAAGCGTCAGCCCGAGGGCGACGCGCTCGACATCGACGCCTGCATCGACGCCGCCGTGAGCTGGCGGGCCGGCGCGGTGCCCGATCCCTGGGTCTATACGGTCTCGAAGCACCGCCATCGCGATCTTTCGGTGCTGGTTCTTCTTGATATTTCGGAATCGACCAGGGATCGGCTGTCCGGCGGCCAGGCGACGGTGCTCGACATCGAGCGCCAAGCAACGGCGCTTCTTGCCCATGCCATGGCCGGTCTCGGCGACGATTTCGCGATCGCGGCCTTCTGCTCGAACCGTCGCGAGGACGTGCATTATCTCAGGATCAAGGACTTCGACGCGCCTTACGACGCTCTGGCGCGCTCGGCGCTGGCGGGGCTCGAAGGCGGGCTGTCGACCCGGATGGGGGCAGCGATCCGTCACGCGGGCGACGATCTTCGCCGCCGCCCCGCCCATCGCCGGTTGCTTCTGATCATCACCGACGGCGAGCCTTCCGATATCGATGTCACCGACCCGAAATATCTGGTCGAGGACGCGCGCAAGGCCGTGACCGTGCTCGCGGGCGCCGGGGTTGACACTTTCTGCGTCGGGCTCGATTCGGGCGGCGGACGCTATCTCGCGCGGATCTTCGGGCGACGCAACATGATCCAGATCGATCGGCTGGAGCGGCTCCCCGAACGCCTGCCGCTGCTCTATTTCCGCCTCACGGCGTGACGCGTTCGGCCGTGCCACTCGAGGATTTCAGGAAATACGTCTGCGAGTTCATCGGCACCTTCTCGCTCGTCTTCTTCGCCGCCGGCGCGGTCATGGTCGGCGCCGCCACGGGGGGTCTCGGGGCGATCGGCGCCGGGGTGATCTCGGGGCTGATCATCACCATCGCGATCTACGCCTTCGGCGAGGTTTCGGGCGCGCATGTGAATCCCGCGCTGTCGATCGCCGCGGTCTATCTTGGCAAGCTCGAAAAGAGGCTCCTGCTCGGCTACGTGCTGGCCCAGATCGCCGGATCGGGAGCGGCGGGGCTCGTGCTTCTCTGGACGGTCGGTCGTTACGGAAACATGGGAGCCAATCTTCCCAACGCGGCACTCGGCGTGACGCCGGCGGTCGCGCTCGTGATCGAGTTCTTCCTGTCCTTTCTCCTAATGTGGGTGATTTGTGGGACAGCCTATCACGAAGCTGCCAACACGACCTTCGCCGGCGTCGCCATCGGCGCGACGGTTGGGATCGAGGTCATGCTCATGGGCCCCTATGCCGGCGCGGCCATGAACCCGGCGCGCGCCTTCGGCCCGTATCTTGCGCTCGGAGATTTCACGCATTTCTGGATCTATGTCATCGGCCCGGTCGCGGGAATGCTGACCGGGGCGGCGACATACCGGTTCACGCACGCCCCGGCGGCGGACGATGATCACGATGCCGGCGGCGGGGTGGGCGACGATCGATAGCCGTGCGCCGAGCCCGGTTTTGCCGCGCCTGACGCCCATACTGTTCGTGGCGTTGTGGAGCTCGGCCTTTGTCGCGACCCGCGCGGGCCTCGCCGGGGTCTCGCCGCTCGCCTTCCTGACCGCCCGTTTCGCACTCGCCGCCGTGGTTCTGGCTGCGCTCGCCGCTGTCCTACACACCGACTGGGCCGCGCTTTCGGGCGTCTGGTCATATCTCGCCGTCAGCTGCGTTCTCATAAACGCGCTCTACCTTTCAGGTGCCTATATCGCGCTCGATCACATCAACGCGGCGACCATGGCGCTGATCGGGGCGCTGCACCCGCTGATTACCGCCGTTCTGGCCTGGTTCATGCTCGGCGAGCGATTGCGCCCCCTCCAGCAGCTTGGCTTCGTGCTCGGCATCGGCGGAGTGGTTCTGGTGGTCGGCCCGCGGGTGAGCGGGCCGGGAGATCTGCTGGGACCGTTGGCCGGGCTTCATGGCGTCTGCTCGCTCGCCTTCGGCACCGTCCATTACCGGAAGTATTGCCGGGGAGTGCCCTTGCGAATCACCAACACGGTCCAATTGGCTACGGCCGCCGCGACCTGCGCGGCGCTAACGCTCGCGACCGAGGACGTGGTTTGGACTTGGAACGGCACGACACTCGCGAGCCTTCTATATTTGGCGCTCGCGGTCTCGCTGGGCGCACCGGTGCTACTCATGCTCATGTTGCGCCACGGCGAGGCCGGCAAGGTGGCGAGCAATTTTTACCTGACGCCGGGAATCACGGCGGCGATGGGCTGGGCCTTTCTCGGCGAGGCGTTACCCCCGATGGCCCTGGTCGGACTCGCGATGGCCAGCCTCGGGGTGTGGCTGGCCTATCGTGGCGGGCGGGACCGCGGGCGATAACCGCCGGGCAGCTCGATGGTTGGTAACCCCCCGACCATCCACAACCGACCAGTCGCTTGACCTCGCCGCATGATTGTATGACCCCCACAATGGGAGCCGCACCGGAAACTAATTTTCACCAACTATCGGGCACGACCATGCTGGCCGCAGAATTGGTGCATCTATGCGTCTTGGATCACCTAATTGTCTATGCGCCGGAGGCATCCAGCTTCCGGAGGGCGGGTCTCCTGTGAGCATCGCGCCCGACATCCTGAAGCATTAAGCGAGCGGACATTTCGGCGCTGGCGGGACCGGTTTGAGGTTGCGGGGGCGACGGGGCTGTATGACCGCCGTCTGGGCAAGGTCTTGGGGCGGCGGGTTTCGGTGGACAGGGTGATGGCGGCGTTGGCGCTGTTCGACACGCGCTACTGGGACTTCACGGCCAAGCATTTCCACGAGAAGCTGGTGGCGGAGCACGGGTTCACGCAGAG
>Ga0114931_10006554_pt1 | contig 14304 bp, 12 predicted proteins | sample 2SBtaG_FD_89579 | JGI IMG/M metagenome (GOLD analysis project Ga0114931, IMG submission 89579) | Deep subsurface microbial communities from Kolumbo volcano to uncover new lineages of life (NeLLi) - 2SBTROV14_V59a metaG | ecosystem: Environmental > Aquatic > Marine > Volcanic | place: Kolumbo...
GATCGATCAATGACTGATCATCGGCAACGGCTACAGCCGCATTATCTCAGACAACTGATTTTGACTTCCCCCTTTACGGCCCTTTGAGGGGGCCGCAAGGGGGATTGATCTGCTCCATTCGCCGCCTTCACCATACAAATGCTTGCGCATTTGCTGGGCACCTTTTTTTGAGCACGGGTGGGTTCTTTTTGGTGAGCGTTGAGGTCGACGAGTGGAGCCCTCCCTCTTTGCCGTTGAAACAGAACGAAATCCCTCCCTGGATCGAGCTATTTTGAGCTTCTATAAAATTTGAGCTTCTATAAAAACTGAAACCGCGCAATTGGCAGAAAAAGCGCTATAGGAGTACCATAGAAATTTAATCAGGATTGGAAAAAGAAGGGTTTTGCAGCCCTTCTTTAAAATCCTCATGGCCAATCCAATTGTACCGACAGCAGCATGTAAGATGTTCTGCCTCTGGGCGGTGTGATCGGGTTGCCCGGTGAATCGCAAAGGATCCGCTTCCATCGATCTCAGCAAGGGTGCCCGCGCAGAGCCGTGGGTCAGCACCATACGCCCGGAGCGAGCGTAGCTGAGCGAATATCAATCGCCATACGAGAGGGACAATCATGAATTCAGTTCGAAGGTTTTCCATCAAAAACAAGCTGATGCTCATCATGATGACGACGAGCAGCGCGGCGATTATTCTTATGGGCGCAGCTTTATTGCTGCAGGAGGCGATCAGTGGGCAGCGATCGATCCAGCAGCAGCTGACAATCCTGGCGGATGTCATCGGCTCCGGAAGCATCGACGCCATCACCGCTAACGACTCTGCCGCTGCTCAAGAGCGCCTCGATGCGCTGGCGGTCGAACGCGATATTGTCTATGCGGCCATCGAACGGGACGATGGAAGCATCGTCGCCGAAATTGGGGAACCGCCCGGCAGTGCGTTGGAACCGAAGGGTGTTCGGATGTTGGGTGGTGACGAAGGCCTTTTATCATACGTGTTGATTCCGGATGAGATCGGGATCGCGCGTTCTATCCGCTTGGCGCAGGAGCGGATCGGGACGATTCGAATCGTATCGAGCCTTGAACGATTCAAGACCGGTCTCGTTCAGTTTCTGACCCTGGTGATTGTGATCGCGATGCTGAGCGGTTTGGCGGCGTGCCTGCTCTGTTCCCGGTTGAATAAACTTGTCTCGGATCCAATTCTTCGACTGCGACAGGCAATGCAAACCGTTTCTGAAAAGCGGGATTATTCGGTTAGAGTCGATACCAACGCAAAAGATGAATCGGGTGTACTGGCTGCCGGTTTCAATCACATGCTGGATCGGATACAAAGTTACGATACCGAGTTGGCGATCCGCAGTTCACGCCTTGAAAAAGAAGTGGCTGCCCGCACCTTGGAGCTGACAGCGTCCAATCGAAAAAGGATCGTGTGGCTGGAGACGATGGCGAGATTTTTGCGGCATGAGTTGAAGAACTCGACGGTGGGGGTGAAAACCTCGCTCGATCTGATCGAGCGGCGCGCATCAAGGAATCAACCGATTGATGTTTATCTGGGCCGGGCGAGAAAAAGCATGGCCAACATGAATACGCTTTTGACCAGCGCCGGGGACGCCAGTACCCTTGAGGCGACTCTGTATCAGGAGCCTCGTCATCGCCTCGATCTCTCGGCCCTGATTCGATACGAGATCGATCAGTACCGCTCGATCTATCCCGAAACGACCGTGATCGCCGATTGTCAGGATGAAATTTTTGTTTTGGGAAACGACAGCCGACTGGTGCAAATGCTGGATAAGCTGGTTTCGAATGCGGTGGAGCATGCGGACGATCGAACGCCGGTGACGGTTTCATTGAAAAAGCCGGGCAACGAGGCGCAACTGATGGTTTCGAATGAGGGCGTCGCTCTGCCGAAGGACAAAGAGCGACTGTTCGACTTATTTGTATCGCTTCGTTCGCCGGAACGAAAAACCGGCGATAATTGCGGCCTCGGCCTTTATATCGTTAGGCTGGTGGCGGAGTCCCATGCGGGGTATTTGGAATCACGTGACATCGGGGGAGGTCGAGTTGGTGCGGTGTTTACGGTCACTCTGCCGGCGGTCTGATTGGGTGTGCTTGGGTCCAATACCCGTGAACGAATGTGACCCGTTTGGTGCGCACGGCGCACCCTACATTTGATGTCGCCGTGCCGGCGGGGCTGTAGGGTAAAAGGTACTTGCCTGTTTGGATCTCCCTCATCCCGGCCTTCTCCCGGAGAGGGAAGGAGCGCCTCGGCTTGATTCGCCGGCTCACGGTGGGCTGTTTGGGAAGAGATGGAAGTCTGGCTTATGCACGGCGTAGACGGCAGCATAATGGGTCAGGTGTCGGATTACGGCGCGCAAGGGATTCGGTGTCCGGTCTCGAGCTGTCAGCGGCGCGCCTCATCCGACCTACGTGAATTGGTTGTGTGTGCTCGGCGTGCGGTGACTAAACATCCACCCAGCGGTAGCCGATACCGCGTTCGCTTTTGATGCAGTTGAACTCGGGGTCGAGCGATTTGAACCGGGTTCGAATCGTCTTGATGTGTGCAGCGATCGTATTCGGTTCGACGTAGATATTCGCCGCTTTCATAAGCGCGCTGCAACTTTTTGCCTGGCCGGGATCAGCGGTCAGCTCCTGCACGATCCAGAATTGCGTCAGCGTCAAATCGACCGGTCGATCGTTCCAGAATACAACCAGTCTGTTCCGGTCGATGCTCAGATCACCGGTCAGCCGCTGATTCACCGAGGCGTTATTCGGTTCTTCTTGCTTATTGCTTATGTTTTCATAACGGCGAAGCAGGGCATCGATGCGAACGATCAGAAATTCGATGCTGATGTCTTTGGTGAGATAATCATCCGCCCCCAGGCGGAAGCCGGATATTTTATCGATTTCGCTGCTGTGAGAGGTGAGAAACAGGATTGGCAGATGGGGCGACAGGCGGCGCAGGTCGGTGCAGAGGTGAAATCCTCCTTCGGGCTCCTCATTGAGACCGATGTCCAAAATCGCCAGGTCCGGCGCCCGCCGCTCGAAATAGGTCATCGCGCTGGGCCTGTCTGCAAAAGCGATCACGTCGAAGCCTTCATCGGTCAACAGTTCGGCATAGTTTTCCCGAATGACATCATCGTCTTCGACCAGGGCAATTGTTTTCCGCATTGAAAACCTCGCTCAACGAAAGATGGGAACGGGCCGGGAAACACCCTGAACAGGCGACCGACGTGAAAGCGGAGCTCGCCGGGCGGCTGCGGACAGGAATCTGATCACTTGGGCAATACTGCACGCACGATCCGGCTGCAAGAGCGGTCGGAGCGATAGCCGCGCCGCTGGCGTCGGCAGCGGTTTTCTGCCGCAGATGCTAGGAGGCTGTCCGCGAATAGCGATCGTAACGAGGGCGAGATGGATTGAGTCAGATTTTTCGATCATTTGAGGCGAATAGTGGGCCTATTTAGCGAAAATGATAGGGAAACCTTGCCGATCAGGCTTGTCCGCAGTAGATCAGTCTATTCTCGGACAGGCTCCTAGAGTACCGACCCGCATGACTGTTCACATGATAGCGCACTCCAGGAGCGGGCAGTGGCGATTCTCATAATTCTTCATAGCGGCCTGACCCTGGGAATTCGGTGCCAAAAAAATGGTACGATGACTGCTCGTTGCCGCTCGCCGGAAAAAGCGGCTGTACCTTCAGGTAAGAAAACGGAAACGTGCCGAATAACGAGAGGAAAGGCTCAATTGAAGCAATATTCAAACTGGATTCTGGCGGCTTTTGCCGTTCTGTTTTCGCTCTATGTGTCGGAATACGTGCTGGGGCGGTACATCGTCAAGTCGCTGGCCGATCATTACCTGCCGGCCAACTCGGTTCAAACGCATGTTTCCCCCGATTTCACAACGACCTATTCGTATAACAACTATGCGATACGCGACGACGATTATGCGCTGGGAAAGCGATACGATGTCATGCTGCTGGGAGACAGCTTCTTGTTCGGTCAGGGCGTCGACATCGATCGAACACTCGCATCACGCCTCGAGCACGACGCCGGTCTAGCGGTTCTCAACGCCTCTGAAATCGTCACAGAGCCGCCGAGCTATTTTCGTAAACTGAGAATATTGGATGCAATCGGCTTCACGGCCAAACATTATGTTGTCGGGATCTTCTTTGGCAATGATTTTTCGAGAATCGAGAACAGGAACATCGATCACATATTGAATTATCACTATGACGCCGATGCACTGGAGTACGATCTGCTCTCTTTTCTCGGGCTGGAGCGATTGAGGTACCTTGTTTACGCGGCTTATCGAAATTATCGGAATGATTCCCATGTTCACAAGTTCGAGCGAAAAAAGGCGTTCAGAAAGGACTGGATCGAATGGTATACGGGGAACAACAAAGAGCGGACAGCATTGATTTACAACGTGAGGTTCGTCAAGAGAACGGAAGCCGAATATCTTTCGTTGACGCAGATCAACGAGGTATCGGTTAGAAAAACCGCCATCATTATCAATGCCATGGACGATGCAATTCCGAACGATGCCCAACTGCATGTGCTGCTGATTCCCGACAGGCACTATGTAAAAGGCGACTTGTCAAAAAAGTACGAATCGTTCAGGCGGCTGTTCATCAGCCGGCTAAAGAGCGATATCGATGTTGTCGATCTGCACGAGGTCATGACGGAAGCGATGTATTTTCCAAATGACGGGCATTGGAATGCATTGGGTCACCGTGCTGTTGCCGGTTATCTCCTTGGCCGGTTGGGGGCGGGCAAACCGGACGTCGCAGTTAGCAGGTGATTATTCTGATCCCCTTACCCTAGCCCTTTCCCCGAGGGAGCGGAAACTGGGACGACCGGCCTTTTGCTGCTGCTTTATACAGGATGGTTTAGTGCACACGGCGCACTCTACGCTTGGCTCCGGTGGAGCATTCGGGTGTCGGGTGTGCCGTGCGCACCATTTCGAATGGACTTCAGTCAAAAACGCGATCGGCAAATTCGGTGATCAAGCGGCTGACGGCTTCCGCGTGGGTATGGTGCAGCGCATGCCCGGTGTTCTCGAACACTTCGAGTTGGACGTCGGCCGCTTGTTTGGCAAGCTTGTCGGTGTGGTGGTCCGCCGGCACGATGGCATCGGAATCGCCGGTGATCAACAGTAATGGTGTTTGCATGGCCGGATAGCGTTGGCTCTGGTCGATCAGAAAATCGCTCAGCCGCCCGCAATCCTCGGCATTCGCCAGAAAAGTGTTCGGCCGTAAAGCCAGTGTTGCGCCCGTTCGAGTGATGTGTTCGGGTCCCATCGTGTCGGGGGCGAATACTTTGGCGGCGACATCCTGCAAAAGCAAACGACCGACGGGGTAAACGATGGTGTGTGCGAAGAGCGTCCCGATGACAGGCATCTGCGCTAAATCGAAAGTCCAGTAAACCTCGCCGCCCCAGGGGTGCGTGACGCCTGCAAGCAGGACGGCGCCCGCGGTCTGCTGCGGATAGTCGAGGGCGTAGGCCAGCGCCACCGAGCCGCTCCAGGAGTGACCCACGATCACCGATCGTTCGATCCCTAATTCCGTGAGTGCCTTGTGGAATAATGCCGCCTGGCGGGCCGGGTCCGGCCAGCTGTCCGTCGGCCGCTCGCTGTAGCCGAAGCCGGGTCGGTCGAAGGCGATGACCCGATGGTCGCGGCTCAGCCGGGCGAGCAGATTGTCGTTGAATTCCAGCAGCGTCGAACTTGCTCCGTGGATCAGCACCAAGGGTGTGCCTCGTCCCTGGTCCACATAATGGAGCCGAAGGCCGTCCACTTCGATGAAACGGCCGGCAGGCGGGTAGCGCGCTTCGATCTGCCGGACACCCCAGGCGCTGTAGACAGCGAGTAGCACGCCGAGGCCGACGACCAGAATAAGAAGGATTCCAACCAGTTTCATAGGCGCTCTTCGAAGATTGTCCAAAAATAGTGATCGCTTCCCATTGGCTGCCTCCCGCTGATTTGGATATGCTGGACGTTTATACTGCTGCTCCTTCTTTGAATCGACTAAAATCACAAAGATACGTTCACATAAAGTAGGATTGATCCCGATGCCACACTCACTCAGCTTGGAACAACTCTTCGTCAGTCCTCTGTTTGAGGATTTGACCGTACAGTCATTAGAGAAGATCCGCGCGCTCGGCGTGATCCAACACTATGCCCAAGATCGTTTGATTATCGAAGAGGGCTGCTGCCCCGAATCTGTCTTTATCCTGATCAGCGGCGAAGTCAAAGTATATCTGCCGGATCACAGTGTGCACAAGGAACGTTTCAGCGATGTTTTTCTGACCGTATTGAAATCCGGCGATTGTTTCGGAGAGTATGCGTTGATCGACGGTCATCCGGCTTCGGCCTCGGTGATGACGATGGACGCCTGTGAACTGTTCGTGGTCCCCGACGCCTCTTTTTCTGAATTGTTGGAAAAAGAGTGCGAAATCGGTCGTACGGTGTACAAGAATCTGTTGCGCATTCTGACCCGACGGCTGCGAAACTCCAATCTCGAAATGGATTTTTTGTTGCCGGGCTGATAAGGAAACCGAAGCGGCGCGGGAAAAGTTAGAGAGGTTCACGAACATGACAATCGCATCCACGCTTAAATCGTATCTGGACGGGCAGGGCGCCGATTACGATCTGGTCCCGCACCCGAAAACCTATTCCACCCATGATGCTGCTCAGGCGGCGCACATTCCCGATGACCATGTCGCCAAGGCGGTACTGGTGAAGGATGCGCAGGGCTGCGCCGGCGCTGCTCTCCGGGGTCCGCCACGGCCATTTCAGCCATGAACAATGAACTCACTGATACTTCATTCTCCGGGAAAGGATTAACGTGAGGGCGCCTGAGTAAACTGCTCTGACCGAAAGATTTCGACCAGGACGTCGCCGGACGACCCGGTCGGTGACTCGATGCCAAGATAGGCGGCAAGTGTTGCTGCGACCGCTTCAGGAGCGACCCGCCGGTGTACTGTAAGCGCCGGAACCCCCGGCCCCGCAATCATGATCGGAACGTGCGTGTCGTAAGGGTAGGGTGAGCCGTGCATGGCCGAGAGCTGCTCATATTTCGTATGCAGAAACCAGGACGGTGACTGGACGATGAACACATTGCCCGAGCGGGTCGGATGAAACGAGCGCTTGACCCGTTCGTGGATCGGCCAATTCCCGACCCGGCCCGACAGCAGATCGGTACGGGTGACAGCCAAGGCGATGCCTGGTATCGTGAGCATCGCCTCCGCTGCAGCCCGTTCGACATCCTCGATATCCAGACCGGCCGCACTTATTCGGCTCGAATCGAGATACAGACTTGGATTCCAGAATCCGATCACGAAATCGTCTTGCACCGTGAATTGCTTTTTGAGCTGTTGATTGACCTGTTCGGCAAAAAGATCGGGTTTGAGTCGGCCGGCGGGAATGCCCAGGGACCGCTTATATTCGGGCACTGCATCGGTGCCGTGGTCGGATGCAAGCACCACCAGCGTGTTCTTCAACCCGATCCGTTGATCGATGAATCGCAAAAGGTCGGCCAGCGTTTTGTCGAGTTGCAGCAGATTGTCTTCGGCCTCGAGGCTGTTCGGGCCGAAGGCATGGCCGATGTAATCGGTTGCCGACAAACTCACCGCCAGAAAATCGGTGGCGCCGCTCCGGCCCAGCTTTTCCTGATCGATCAACTCCTTGACGAACGCCGCTGTCAGCGCGTCGCCCATCGGCGTGAACCGCAGCGTCTGATAGAAATCCGGCGATGCAATCGAGCCGAATGGATGCGGAAAAATGGTGCCCAGGGACTTGAAGGACTTTTCATAAGGGCGTTCGTCCTGGCCGGCATGGACATAGCGATCGGGCGATTCGAGCAGCCTCCACTGCTGCCCGAGATACCGGTCGGCGTGTCGTGCGCGATTCCATTCAATCACCCAGTCCGGGTATTTCTGATAGTAATAGGTGCTGGTGACGAACCGGCCGGCGCCGCCCTCATACCAAAACGCCTTGCCCAGATAGCCGCCGGGGATGATGGCCCCTCGGTCTTTGATCGATACCGAAAACAGGCGGGATCGGCCGCTGGATGCCAGCACCAGTTCATCGCCGATGGTGGTCGAAGTGAGATTGCGGGGGGACGTACCGCTGTGCACCTCCGCCGCCTGGCCGATCAGGCTGTGCGTGCTGTCCTCGACGCAGTAAACACGCCGGCCGTTGCGCGTATCGTACCATTCATTGCCGACGAACCCGTGCGCTGCTGCGGTGCCGCCGGTAAACAGTGCGGCATGGCCGGTCGCGGTGAAAGTGGCGGCATGGCGATAATGGGCATTGGCAAACACAGTGCCGTGATCCATCAGATAACGGATGCCATCGGGCCTGAAGCGTTCCTTGAACCGCCACGGCATGTCGCCCCGCAGCTGGTCGATCGTCAGAAACAGAACGAGCTTGGGTGACTCGGTGGCGACTGCCGACGATGACAGGCAGAAAAGGAGCACCAGGATAAATGACCGAGCGCTGCGGCATTTCATTCGTGGTGATCCGGCTGTTTCGGAGCAGCCTCTCAATCAAGAATGTCCGGCGTGTCGGTATCTTTCGCGCCGCTCTTCAATTTTTCGCGGGCGACTTTTGCCATTGCGGTATAGCGCCGGTGCAGAATTCGCAATTCTTCTTCTTCCAGTTCTTCCAGATCGAGCAATGCATTGTGAGCGCCGTCCATCGCTCTGATCAGTTCGTTCAACTTCACCTGAACCGCTTCGGTGTCCCGGTTTTGCGTGTGCTGAATGAGAAACACCATCAGGAAGGTGACAATCGTCGTCGCGGTGTTGATGATCAATTGCCAGGTATCGCTGAAGCCGAATACCGGCCCGCTGAGGACCCATATAAAAATTATAAAAATGGCCGCATTGAAGGCGAGTGGCTTGCCTGTCAGGTGCGACGCTATCCGGGCGAAACGATCGAATTGCGCGTTCCAATAATTGGGGTTTTTGAACAGGAATTCATAGCCTTGGTAGAGTTTTTTTTGATATTCAGCAAGATCGGGGGTCGTGGACATGTTTGTGCCTCTTTGATTGTTTTTCTGTCTGATGACTTTTGGAAAGGAGTGGTTTTTGTCGATCATGTGTCTTGGCGAGAAGACCTGATGAGTTCAACCACGGTATTTTAACCATGTTGCTTCAATAAGCCTATCGCCGGACGCATTCGTAGCGGGGCGGGCATCTTCGGCGATGCCGGGCGGGATGCCCGTCGTTGCTTGTTGAGCCGCCATTTCCTGTCGGCAGGGATGGCCTTTTTGGCAGCCATTAAAATATAATAATCGTTCAACTTTCAAAATTTCGGGTCGACAGCCCGAACCACATCGATCGAACAGCCGGAGGATACCCATGCTTGGCGAACCACACGACATCGAAAACGAATTTCCGCAATATCAGCAGCAGATCGAAGAGCTGAAGAGGATCAACCCCGCTTTTTGCGCCCTGATGAAAGAGCACGATCAGTTGGACAACGAGATCCGCCGGCTGGAAGAGCACGCGCAGCCGGTCGGCGATACTTACATCGAAGAGCTCAAGAAAAAGCGCGCCTTCCTCAAGGACCGGGTGTACGAAATGCTGAAGCAGTAAAACAGCGAAGAGCAGGCGGCGTTCTATCGGCTCCCAATGGCAGCGGCCGCCTGATCCCCAACATGTGAGCGGATGTGAACGGTTTGGTGCGCACCATCTCAAGCTAATCCGCCGACTTTTTTCCGGCGAACTGTGTTGCTACCGCGTCTGCACATTCGGCCGGCAGGCGCACGACGACCGCGACCTTGTCGGCGAAGGTCTGTTCGACGATTTCCCCTTTCAGCTGCTTGAGCTGATAGCCGAGCGGCTGCAACTGGCTGTATTCGATCTGCAATGCGATTTTCCTGTATTCGACATAGGGGACGATGGAACTGCCATCGATCACCTTTTTTGCAGTTCCGCCGTACGCTCTGGTGAGGCCGCCGGCGCCCAGTTTGATGCCGCCGAAATAACGAACGACGGCGAGCAGAACGTTGATGAGATCCTTGCCTTCCAAATGCTGGAAAATGGGTTTGCCGGCAGTGCCGCTCGGCTCGCCCGCATCGAAGAATCGGGAGGCGATGCCTTTGGATGACTGGATGCGGTAGGAAAAAGCGATGTGGCTGGCGGTCGGGTAGTCGGTCCGAAGCCGGGACAAAATCTCGAGCAGCTCCTTTTCGCTGCTGCACGGTGCAATGATCCCGATAAAGCGGGATTTCTTGATAATCTCTTCGATGCGGTGGGTCGATTCGACGCAGTACATTCTGTTCTTTTTCTCACTGACGAGCATCGAGCCGATCGGCGCGCGCGGTGTCCCCTGGAATCGGCTGAATCCGCCGCCCCATCAGGCGACCGTGACCTCGTCTGAGAGATAAACGTCCTGAATCGCGTTCAACAATCGGATCCCTTCCGTCATCGGCTTCTGGAATGCCTTTCTTCCGGAGATGAGCCCCATGCCGCCGGCGCGCTTGTTGATCACCGCGGTGCGCACTGCCTGGGCGAGATCGTGGGCGCCGGAGCCGCCGCCTGAATTGATCATCCCGGCACGGCCCATGTAGCAGTTGGCCACTTGATAGCGAACGAGATCGACCGGGTGTTTGCTGGTCAGGGTGGCATAGACGCTCGGATCGGTTTTTCCGAAATTCACTGCGGTGTAACCGCCGTTGGTTTCGGCCAGCTTCTGTTTCACGATGTCGGCATCGATGGTTGCCGCAAGATGATTGGCCTGTCCGCTAAGGTCGGCCGAAGTATGATAATCGATGCCTTTAACGACAAAAGCCGGATTGCGGAGATAGGCCCACAGGACCGTTGCCATCCCAAGTTCGTGCGCATGTTCGAAGGCCTCGCTGACCTCCTGGATCTGGCGTCGTGAAGGTTCCGAACCGAAATAGATGGTTGCGCCCACAGCGACAGCGCCCATGTCGAAGGCTTGATCGACGCTCGCGAACAGCGTCTGATCATACATATTTGGATATGTCAGCAGCTCGTTGTGATTGAGCTTGAGGATGAATGGAATCTTATGGGCGTATTTGCGGGCAACCGATCCGAGCACGCCGAGAGTCGAAGCAACGGCACTGCAGCCCCCTTCGATGGCAAGTTTGATGATGTTCTCGGAATCGAAATAGGCGGGGTTGGGCGCGAACGAGGCGCCGGCCGAATGTTCGACCCCTTGGTCGACGGGCAGTATCGACAGATAGCCGGTAGCGGCCAGGCGGCCATGGTCGAACAGTGCTTGCATGCTGCGCAAGACGCGTGGTGTGCGATTCTTCTGACTGACGATGCGATCGACGTAATCGGGCCCGGGAAGGTGCAGCATATCTTTCGGGATCGTCGTGCATTCGTGTGTCAATAGGGTTCTCGCTTCGTCAGCGAGCAGGTTTTCGATCTGCGACATGGTTGATCTCCTCTGCACATGGTGTCGATGATTATATCGCGGCGGAGTAACTTCTCGTAAAGTCCTGCTTCGATTGATGCGCCGCCCGTGGTAATTGAGAATCTACGCGGCGGAGGCGTCGACGGAGCGGCTGATCACATTTGTGACTGCAGGTAATTGATCAGGCCGACTGTCTCGATCAATGCCAGCTGGGTCTCCAGCCAGTCGATGTGCTCTTCTTCGCTTTCGAGAATCTGTTCGAACAGTTCGCGCGAGACATAATCCTGTACTTTTTCACAATGTTCGATCGCTTCCCGCAACAGTGGCAGTGCCTGCTGTTCCAGTTTGAGGTCGCAGGCGAGCATCTCCTGGGTGTTTTCACCGATCATCAGTTTGCCGACATCCTGCACATTGGGCAGCCCTTCCAAAAACAGGATGCGTTCGATCAGCCGATCGGCGTGTTTCATTTCATCGATCGACTCACGGTATTCATGCTCGTTCAGCTTGCTGAATCCCCAGTTTTTATACATTCTCGCGTGCAGGAAATATTGGTTGATCGCCGTCAGCTCATTGGTCAGGACACGGTTGAGATAGTCGATGACTTGTTCGTTTCCTTTCATGCGGACACCTCGTGGCTTGTCGGTATCGGAAACCTGGATTATAGAAATCCCGACTCTGTAAGTCAAAAACTTCAATACGTAACCCATTGATTTAACATAAGAGAGCAAAATGTTAATCGGATTCGTTCGCATTTGTATCAATTGGACATGGGTATGCCGTGATCGTTGCCAACCGAGGAACGCACGTTGTCGAATGCATTTGTCGGCACCATTCTTAAATAACTGTTGTAATATAACAAGAAGAAAGACCAACCTTCTCGAAGGCGTGTTGAAATAGAGCACACATCGATATCGATTAAGATTGGGCAAAACGAACCGTGCCCGACGTGAAACTTTGGAGTCCTTTTATCATGCAAATCACTGCTGAACAGATCCATCCGGCCGAGCCGATTCGTTTGTCGATCATGGGCATGCGTTGCGCCGGCTGCGTCAAAAGCGTGGAAGATGCGCTGAACTCCGTTGCCGGCGTTCGCTCGGTCAACGTCAATTTCGCCGACCATTCGGCCATGGTCGAAGGCGATGTGCGCCCCGATCTGTTGAAAGAGGCAGTCGTCGCGGCAGGCTATGATGCGGCGGTGATGGAAGGGTTGGAAGACCTGGAAGAACAAGAGGCGGTGGAGGAGCAGCGTTACCGGAGCCTGCTGCGAAAGGCCGGCGTTGCCGCGGCGTTCGGTTTGCCGCTGATGCTGGGTAGTCATTTGGACCTCTGGCCCGAACTGGGGACGCAGGCCGGTTCCCGCTTCTGGTCGTGGGTGGCAATCATGACCTTGGGAGTGATGTTCTATTCCGGCGGCCATTTCTTCAGAGGTGCACTCCAATCGCTGCGGCAGCGACAGGCGAATATGGATACGTTGATTGCGCTCGGCACCGGATCTGCCTGGGTGTATTCGACGATTGTGATTGATTTTTCCGGCACCTTGCCGTCGCTGGCCAAGCACGCCTATTTCGAAGCGGCTGTCATTATTCTGGCCTTCATCAACCTGGGTGCTGCGTTGGAAATGCGTGCACGGGGCAAGACTTCCAGTGCGATTCGCCAGTTGATCGGGCTGCAGCCGCGCACAGCCCGGGTTGTGCGCGATGGCCAGGAGATCGATATGCCGATCGAGCAGATCGGGCTGGATGAAACCCTGCGGGTGCGTCCCGGAGAGAAAATCGCCGTGGACGGTACCGTCATCGATGGGCATTCCAGCGTGGACGAATCGATGCTGACCGGCGAACCCCTGCCGGTCGAGAAGCGCGAAGGCGACGAAGTGGTCGCCGGCACCTTGAATCAACACGGAACTTTCCTGTTCAAGGCGATTCGCATCGGGCGTGATACCGCGCTGGCGCAGATCATCCAAAGCGTGCGCCAGGCGCAGAGCAGCAAGCCGGCGATCGCCCGTCTGGTCGATCGTATTGCGGCAGTGTTCGTTCCGGTGGTGGTCGTCATCAGCGTGCTGACTTTTTTCGCTTGGCTCGCGTTCGGGCCGGCGCCGGCGTTGGGTTATGGGTTCGTGACCGCCATGACAGTGCTGGTGATCGCCTGCCCGTGCGCATTGGGCCTGGCCACGCCGATTTCGATCATGGTTTCCGTCGGACGGGCAGCCCAGACCGGTATTTTGATCCGCAATGGCGACGCCCTGCAGAGCGCCGGAAAGCTCACCTGTGTGGTGCTCGACAAGACCGGCACGGTCACCGAAGGGCGCCCCACAGTCTCGGCTCTGGATGTGCGGGAAGGGTGGTCCGAGGAGCGCCTGCTGCAGCTGACTGCCAGCATCGAAGCCGGTTCCGAACATCCGCTGGCAGGCGCCATTCTGGAGGCTGCCGAAGCGAAAAAGCTGGAGCTGCTCACGGTCGAGCACTTTCAGGCGATCGCTGGCCACGGCGTATCGGCCGAATGGGAGGGGCAGAAAATTCTGTTCGGCAATCTGGCGTTGATGCAAGGCAATGAGGTCGATCTCGATGACTTTCCAACTCGACTGGACGAGTATGCGGCCAAAGGGCAGACGCCGATGCTGCTCGCGGTCGATGGAGAGGTGGTCGGTCTGGTGTCGGTGTCAGACCCGATCAAATCGGATTCGAAGCAGGCGATCGCCGAACTGCAGGCGCTCGACGTCCGGGTGCTGATGGTGACGGGCGACAATGAAACGACCGCACGGGCGATTGCCAAAGAGGCCGGCATCTCGGAAGTGCGTGCGCAGGTCCTGCCGCAGGACAAGGCGGTGGTGGTGAAAGAACTGCAGGATCAGGGCGAGATCGTCGCCATGGTCGGCGACGGCATCAACGATGCGCCGGCGCTGGCGCAGGCGAATGTCGGCTTTGCCATCGGCAC
>Ga0114931_10006555_pt1 | contig 14303 bp, 9 predicted proteins | sample 2SBtaG_FD_89579 | JGI IMG/M metagenome (GOLD analysis project Ga0114931, IMG submission 89579) | Deep subsurface microbial communities from Kolumbo volcano to uncover new lineages of life (NeLLi) - 2SBTROV14_V59a metaG | ecosystem: Environmental > Aquatic > Marine > Volcanic | place: Kolumbo...
GGATTCCCTTGGTGTGCGTTTATTTACGTCTTGAAATTCATTCTATTATTGCCTCTTTCCCTCTCCCCTCCATAATCGTCGGTATTTTTTACATCGCCAGCTATATTAACAGCCACACTCATCTGGTCAGGGTGAGGTAGGCTCTATTTTAGGGAAACTCTTACATGGACACCGCCCGTATGCCGAGTGACCCGTGTTACTCGTTAATCGTTTGTTTTATTGGCTCATCCGCTTAGACAGGGCGTGCCGGACAATACGTTTCATTTCTGGCCATTTTGTTGGCCAACGCGACAGCCGCCTCATTGACATGGCTGCGCCGTAGCAGCTGTTCCACCCGGGGATTGCCTCCTGGCCTGCGCGCGATCACCTGTTGACGGCGGATGCCACTATCATCCCGCGCGGCGCAAAGGTATTTGCGGCGCTGGTGGAAAGTCCGGCATTGCATGAAGAGAACCATGTCCACCGCGCAGCGGGCTTCGACGTCGAGCCGTTCAATGAGTTTTCCTCGGTCAACTACCAGCAGAAACGGCTGCAGCATTTCCCGCATACTTATCTTACAGAGCCGTTCGAGATGTTTTCATTTGACTTCACCGGTATGACGCTAAAATAAACCGAACTTGCCGTGCAGCGTGAAATTGTTCGGTGGTAGCTGCCACTGAACAGCAGTACGTGCAGGGGCGGAGGGTTGGTCTATACTGGAAAGAAAATCAATGTGGCAACGTGTGAGGGGGGCGATCCAGCCGGCCTCACAGCCGTTCAGTTTCAGGGATATCACCCTGCAGTCGATTGGCGATGGGGCCGGTGGTCCGGGTTCGCTCCTGCTGGGCAATATGTTGTACGACTGGAACGGTAACACGGGTGTCCCGGTGTCGCTGGTGTGGGATGCTTCAGGCCTGTTTAACGCTATCAACGCCGGCCTGACAGGCGGGGCGACGGTATCGGGCATCGGGGTGGCCCCGGCCAGCGACGGCACCTATGTGCCATTTAACGACGGCACCTACCTGGGTCTCGGATCTTCGCCAATCGCCACCACTACCTGGAATACCACCAATGCGCCAGAATGCGTGTATTTCGATTGCCTGGATATTAATCCTTCGGGCCTGTTGCCTCTGGTCGCCGACACTTGGGTGAACCAGAACAAGAGCGACACGAGCGGCGCGACCGTACTGGGTCTTGGTGGCAGCCTCGTACAGGAAAGTGGCTTTGCGGCAAAAAGTTTCAATCTTGATTTCAACCAGCTGACCTATACGGACAATGAAAATCCTGATCGTCCCGACACTATTGCGCCTTTCCAGGTTGGGTCGGTGGTGCCTGTTCCGGCAGCGGCCTGGCTGTTCGGAACTGGTCTCGTAGCCTTGCTGGGTGTGGGCGGCCTCTCCCGCCCGTGTCGGGCGAGAGAGGCTCCATCTCGCTATCCCTGGAACGTTCTTCGTTTCGCCACACCGATCAAACCAAGCAGTCCGGAACCGAATAACCAGACCGCTGCCGGTACCGGGACGGTATTGACCGGGAACGGGCCGATCGTACCTGCGCGTGTGCCTGTCTGGGTCAGTGCGGTAAAGTCGAAGTTGAAGTTAAAATTTACGAAAGGGCCGTCCCACATGGGCACGCCGCCAATGCCATAGGTGTTCGTATAGTAGCTTTTGTTGATATTCAGGCGGGTATCGGTCACCAGTGGCAGTCCACCGGAGGGATTTACGCCGAGGCAACCGCCACCGGTTGTGGTTGTGTTGTTGCCGGCCAGGCCGCAGCCGGAAAAGTTGTTCAGGTTCCAGGTGGTTGTGGCTATCGGCACAGGCCCAAGATTCAGATAGCCATAAGGAGCACTGCTGTAAGTACCATCACTGGCCGGAACAGCGCCCGCTGTGCCATTGAGGAATCCGGCGGCATCCCATACGATGGATACAGGTATGCCGTAGTTGCCATTCCAGCTGAACAGCATGTTACCCAGTATCAGGCTGCCCGAACCACCGAAGCCATTGCCGATGGTCTGCAGGGTTATATCGGTCGCGGCTCCTGGCTCGGAGGGGGGTTGGCTAACAAGTCAAACGGAACCATCGTTGCGGTATCGAAAGACATAGTGCCGCTGACAGCTGTCTGGAACTGGTTGGCTTTGGAGCTGATGCTGATATTGGCCAACGCATTGCCTGTGGGATCCAGCATGGTAAAGACGCCGTCCCAGGCGAAGTCCAGGATCACGGCAGATGCAGTTTGCGGGACAGCTGCTGTCCCGAGTGCAAGAGCAATGGCGGATATGAGTGGTGATGCATGCTTTGTCATATTTCTTCTCCTTTTGCTATGACTTGGTAGGGGCTCCAAAACCCTTGCCCCTAAGCGAGCGTATGTCTTGCTCGGCGGCCTGACAAACAGGGGTGCTTTGTTGGGTAGTCGGGTGAGTGTTAGACTACCCCGAACTCAACCAGTTAAAACAATATTTAAAGATCCCGCATTAACAGGGGGCACGGATAATGACTGATGCCGCATCACTTTTTCTCCACGCACAGCAGTTATATGGTGCAGGTCGGTTCGGGCAGGCAAAAGCGGTTTGCGAGCAGATTTGTGCACAAGGACAAGCTGATGCCAGGGTCTGGTGTTTCCTGTCGGTGGTTAACGGGCAGCTGGGTGATTACGCCAGTGCGGTGAACTGTGCGAGGCAGAGCTTGTCCTTGGCGCCGGACTATACGGATGCTTGCATGAATCTTGGTGCGGCACTCATCAATCTTGAAAAAACCGATGAAGCTATTGCGCCGCTGGAAAAAGTACTGTCCATCAATCCTGCGCATGAACAGGGACGAATTCTTCTGGGACGCGCCTACCTCTACAGCGGGCGGTTCGATGATGCGCTGGCCTGTTATGAACAGGTGCTTCAGCAATCTCCCGGTGATATCAATATACTGACCTGCCTGGCCGACGCGTACGAGTATGCACACCATCTTGAAGAGGCGAGAAAGGTCATCGGTTCAGCACTTGAAATTTCGCCGGAGCATGTGGAGGCCAATATTATCGCGGCCCGACTTGATACCCGTACAGGAAAATATGTCGAAGCCAAAGAGCGGTTGAAGAAAATACAGGCGTCGGGGTTACGTGAGCACTTGCAGGAGTCGGTACTGTATCAGTTAGGTCTGACGTGTGATCGAATGAGCGAGTACCCGGAAGCCTTTGCTGCATTTTCAGAGTGCAATCGGATCGCGTCTCGCCGATATGGCAACCGCTTTGACCCTGGCCGCTTTTTTACCCGAATATCCAGGTACAAGGATGCGACAAGCCAATCAACGGTTGAGAAATGGGACGATTATGCGCCGGACCCCGGTGAAAGGCGCGCGCCGATTTTTCTGGTGGCATTTCCGCGTTCCGGTACAACCCTGACCGAGCAGATACTTTCCTCCCACCCGAACATTGTTGCCAGTAATGAAGCGCTGTATATCAACAGGCTGATCGAGCAGCTTCCATCCCTGTGTCCCGGCAAGGCGGGTGATTTCCCCTATGGCCTGGGCGAACTCGATCACAACGACATCCGCCTGTTGAGAAAGACGTACTGGGGATATGCGGAAAGTGATTGTAGAGAAGTAGGCGTCAAACGATTCCTGGACAAGCTGCCGCTCAATATCGTTGAGGTTGGTTTCATCCACAGGATATTCCCCGATGCGCTGTTTATCTTTGCCTGTCGGGATCCAAGAGACGTATGTTTAAGTGCTTTCTTTCAGCGGTTTCGTGGTAACAATGCCATGGCGGCGTTCCTGGATTTTGAAACGACAGCCCGTTTGTACAAGGAAACCCTGGCGTTATGGTTCCACTACCAGCGTGTTTTTAAGCTGGCTGTTCATGAGTCCCGATACGAAAGTCTGGTGGTTGACCCGGAAAGCTATGCGCGCAAGTTGATTGATTTTGTCGGGGAGGTATGGGACCCGACGGTACTGGAATATTACCGGAAAGATAAAAAGCGTAATGTGCTGACGCCAAGCTACCAGGATATTTCCCAACCCACCTACACGCGCTCCATGGAAAGGTGGAGGAACTATCTCGATGAGATTGGCCCGATAAAGGAAGCGCTGGCGCCCTTTGTGGAGCACTTCGGGTTTCCGCAGGACTGATTTTAAAAGGCTCTCACCGTATCCAGGGGTTTCGTTAGCGCATCAATAAAGTCTGTCTTCCCTGCCAGATTTCCCGGAATCCATCCTTTTGTGCTTCCGGGACAATCAGAGTGTGTTTCCAGGGATGGATGTGGTCCGTGTCGTCGATCAGGATCATGGCGCGCGGCCCCAGCTTGTCACGTGCATTGAGGTAGGCTTGCAGATACGCATTGGTTCGTCCCGATCCTGCCTGCGCACCGGCGGGGTCCGGTGTCCAGAAATCCAGGTACAGAAGATCGATTGTTCCCGGATAGTCACGAAGAAACGCGATACCGTCGCCCATGATCGTGTCGACATTGGGATGCTGGCTGGTGGCCGCCCTGACATCGTTGATATGGCGCTCCTCGAGATCGATCGCGATGATTTTTCTGCATGTGTTTTGCCGGCCCAGATCAGGATGCTGTTGCCGGACATCTCCCCCTGGAGGCCGGAACCGACCTCAATAATTGTTTTGCCATGCATGGCATCAAACATCCCGGCCGCGCGATGCAGGGAAGCGGTTGGAGGGTGCCGGTGTCTCCAGAATCCATGCTCACCGATTTCAATCACACCATTGAATCCAGTGTTGGTGTGTGAGTTCAGGTTTGGTCGGTTAATTTGCATTTGTGTGCCTGTCAAGTTGAAAAAAGTCTAACCTGCTCGCCTGGTGCTACGCAGTACGAACAGGCACAACAATAAAACAATGAAATCCACCGGGAAAGGCCCTTTTCGCTGACTTGCCTTGCCTGACAGGCTGCAACCACCCCCACCCCCACCCCCGGACGAGGAGCTGTCGGCCGAGAGCAGCGCCGGCCCACCAGGATCGACTATGCGTCCGTTGGGAATGGTTTCGTGATCACCTCGTCCGCCATCCACAAAATGCAGCGTGATACGGTTGCCTTCAAATACGGCGCCGGTCTGGCTCACTTCCTGGTAGTTAAAGTTGTACCAGAATCCAAGTAGCGCGTTGTACTTGTAGTAACTGTTGGCGGAACGGCCTTCCGGCAACAGCAGGGTTACAGTTGCTGCCCCACGCAGGGGAACATTTTCAAGCGTGAAGGAAAAGAAGCCATAGGGAAACACCAGTGACGCCCCATCCGCCCGTGGGGAATTATCGGGCGACGGATTTTCACCCGCAACAACGCGGGTGAAGTGTGTCCCGGGGTCGGATACCAGTGTCACATATTCACCGGAAGTGTCAGGCAGGCTGGTGACATTGTCCTGTTCGATATCCGCAATACCGTCCAGGTTGCCATCGCCGCCATTGGGGCCGGCTGACTCAATGCTGTCGGGTACGCCATCATTATCGGTGCTTGATGTTGCAGTAAAGGAGAGTGTGGCAACAGGTGTGTCCGGGTCGTTGGTCGACACTTGCAGGGTCGCGGATTTTGTCCCTGTTCCGCTGGGTGTGAAGGTGACGGTCTCGATGCACTCCTGTTGCGCGGGAACACGTACACAGTTGGTCGTGGTGATCGAGAAATCACCGGCATCAGCCCCGGTAAATCGGATATCCGAGAAAATCAGGTCTTCTGTTCCCTGGTTGAAAAACCGGATTCCGCCACCGATCGGGGTATCGAAACGCGTGTCCCCGAAATCGACCGTACTGCCACCACCTACAGGCGCAGGCATGACCAGGTCGGCCTGCGAGGGAACGACAGTTCCGTTCAGGTCGAGCTGGACAGTTTGTGTTTGTGTCCCATCGTTTGCCGAGACGGTGATGGCGTTGTTTCTCCCGCTGCGGGTACCCAGCGAGGTGCCGGTCAACTGAATCTGAAAAGTGCAGGTTTCCGATAACGCCAGCACGGCGTTCGAGCAGTCGACATCGAGGATGGAAAAATCCTGGGCATCAGGGCCGGTAATGGCAAAGGGAGTCGCCAGTAATGATAAATTGCCTGTACCAATATTGCGGAGGGTGACCTGCTGTGTCGAGTTGTCCGCCAGTACAACATTGCCAAAATCAACAGAACTTGCCGGCGTCACTTCAAGCGTTGGCGTTGCCTGGGCGCCATAGCCGCTAACATTGACAGTGACGGCAGGGGTTGTGCCATCACTCGAGGGGATGTCGAATGAGTCCTGGAACTGGCCGAATGCGGTTGGCTGGAATTGCAGGGTGATCTGGCAATTTCCCAGTGAGGCAAGCGTTGGGTTGTTGGCGCAGGTGTTGCCAGTGATGACAAACGGCAGATCCAGTGGGTCCAGGTTGGCAATGTTGCCGATCGTTAAATTGCTGCTGCCGATATTCTGAATGGTGACTGTCTGGTTGGCAGAACCGGTATTAAGGGGGGCAAAACCAAAATCCAGGTTGACCGGGTCAACGAAAATTCTGGCCGGCGGGTTGGCAATAACCTGGTTGAGTATAACCAGGTTGGCTTCCGTGACCGGAGTTGCCGGAGCGTGGTTGACGGTGGGCAAAGTGCTAAATGCTCCGCCCTGATTTTCCACGGGCAGGTTATTGATCGCATCCAGTACATCCATACCTTTACCCAGCACCCGGCCGAAAACAGCATAGTTGGGTAAAAATGCTGAATCATCGATGACATTGAAGAACCACTCCGAGGTGGCGCTGTCGAGTGCGCTCAGGCGTGCCATGGCAATAGTGCCGCGTGCGTTGGGGCGGAGGGGGTCGTATTCGTTAATAATCGTATCATCGATGCCATCATTGTCTGCATCAACATCAATATGGGGGGCAGTGGCAGGGCTGAATGCGCCAAGGGCAGGGTCATATTTGAATCCGCCGCCCTGGATGATATCGATATTCTGGGAATAACTCCGGTGAAGAAACGTACCGTCATAACGCCGGTTCCCGGCGCCGTCATCAATATAGTTCAGGAAGTTGGCAACGGTGACTGGCGCTTCGGCGTCGAACAGCTCGATGTAGACCTGCCCGGTAGACTGGTCTCCCAGGGAAAAATCCATTCTCACCACGGTTGCGGATGCCGGGTTGTTGAACGGAATCAACAAGACAAGGGAATACAAAATGGTATTAAGGCGTTTTCTGATCATGTGCTACTCGGGTGAAGCTAACATACGGGATTGGAGGAATAAAGAACTGCAAACAACATGCCTGTCACCAAGTAGTTAATAATGCTGGTTTTTTACGAAATCGCCAGAAATAACCGTAAGATATTTCGACTACTCTGGTGCGCCGCTGAGCTGGAATAACCAAATAAAATCCAGTCAAAACAGCCTGGTAGGTGCCGCCCCCAAAATAAATCAAGATGATTTCCTGTGTAAAGAAAACCGTCAAATAAGGCCGGCTTGCTGGAAATGCTCGATAAGTGGGCGCAAATGTTTTTCATAATATTTCCAGCGGCTCACGGATCCGGAGTATATGGGTTTCCTGACCTGATCGTAGGACGCGGTGCGGGACAGCCGGTCTGACTGGTGAAAATCCAGGCAGCAGGCGTCCCACTCGAGTCCACAATAATCGACGAGTTGGCGGCTGATTTTCTCCGGGTCGGCCACAAGTGCTTCATAGGAAACGTCCAGCATCGGGATACCCAGTGACTTCCAGTGCTGCATGAGCCGGACATAGTGACAGTAATGGGTGCCCAGTGACTCAAGATTGTAGGCGTAATCGTTACTACCACCAAAGTACTGGAAGTAGATAGACAGGCAGGTATCCAGCGGATGACGGGTGCAATGGATGATCCTTGCGCCCGGAAACAATACGGCGATCAGCCCGATATACAGGAAGTTGTGCGGCATTTTGTCGACGACGCGTCTCGCCCCGCCACCAAGCTGCTCCAGGAATTGTCTGTGTTCGTCGGCAGCGGTATGAATCGATTCCTTCGGCAGGCCGGATACGTTACAGGGAAAGAGTGATCTGGTGGCGCTGTCGGTACAGATTTTATTGGCGATGGTCTGCAATTGCCGGAGTTCGCCGGCGCCGTAGACCCGGAGGTGGCTTGCGAGAATCTGCTCCACCAGGCTGGTGCCGGAACGGGGCATCCCCAGAACAAAAACCGCCTTGTCAAAATCGCTGTCGCCACGGCAAGCTTCGGCAAAGGCCTGTTTCGGAAAAGCGGCAATAATCGCATCGAAAAACTGCTTGTCCATGTCGACGTTGTAACGACGCGGCGCCAGCGCGTTCCCCTTGTCGAAATGTGCGAAAGCGGAATCGTATTCTCCCAGCCCGTCAAGAAGGCGGCCCGCAGCAAAATGCAGTTCCAGCTGCTGCATGGCGGTCAGCCCGGGGTTTTTCAGGGTGCGTTCCACGACCGCGCAGGCCTTTTCTTCTTCATGGAAGTGTTTTGCAACTGACGCATAGACGACAGCCGTACTGGTATTTACCGGGTCCGCTTCAACAAGCCGGCGGGTAATCCGGTGGGCTTCCTCGTGCCGCCCCAGTCGTTCCAGCACGCCGGCCTCCCCGGCCAGCGCGTCGGTATAACCCGGTGCAATCCGGCTTGCCTTACGGAATGAGGCCAGGGCTTCCTCGAACTCGCCGAGACTGGTCAGGGTGTTTCCCATGACAAGGTACGTTGCGGCGGAGTCGGGTTCCAGTTTCAGCGCTTTTCTGTAGTATCTTACTGCTTCGCTGTAGCGTGTGACGGCGCTAAGTGCCATACCGAGATTGCAGTAGACAATCACATTGTCAGCCTCAATCTCTGCAGCCTTCATGTAGCTGCCGATGGCTTCGTCCATACGGCCCAGCCGGAACAGGAGGTTGCCCAGGTTGGCGTTTGCGGCAAAATGACCCGGGTGACGGGCGATAATTTTCCGGTAGCAGGATATCGCCTGTTCCAGCTGGTCGTGTTGCGTGTGCCGCGCGGCTCTGGACAGCAAAGTGTCGGTTTTTTTGCGCGGGATTTTCATTGCCCTGCGCTGGCGCCGGTATCCTGAAGCTGTACGCTCAGGGCGTCGATATGTTTTTCGTAATGTTTCCATCGCCCGATGGATGACGTGTATATGCTCACGTATCTGCGTACTGCTGGCGGTAACAACATCCCGTCTGGTCTTGTGGGGTGTCAGGCACTTTTCATCCCAGTCGAGGCCGCAATACTCCACAAGCCTGCGGCTCCATGTCTCGGGTGCGCTGACAAGTTCTTCGTACGCCATGTCCAGCATGGGAACCCCGATACGGTTTTTCCAGTGATCCATTATTTTCGTATAGTGTTTGAAATAATCACCAAGATGCCGGAGATTGCTGCTGAAGGTGTTACCGTCGGCAAAGTTGGTAAAGTAGCAGGAAATACAGGTATCCAGCGGATTCCTTTTGCAGTGTATGATTTTGGCGTTGGGGAACAGCGCATTAATCAGTCCCAGGTACCAGAAATTTTGCGGCATTTTGTTGGTTACCATGCTGAAGCGTCCACCTGACAGGGACACCAGCTTGTCCAGGTAATCGCTGGCGACGGCATCCATCATTTGCCTGTCTGCATGTTCGAGATAGTCAGGGTAGGGGGTTTCAGTACCCGTGAGTTGCTGGAGCTTCATCATGGCACTGCCAATGTGCTTGAGTTCCCCGGCACCAAAAACAGCCGGGTGACTGGCAAGGATCTGTTCGACCAGTGTGGTGCCTGATCTTGGCATGCCAACGATAAAAACCGGTTGCACCTTGCCGGGTGGTACGCTTGCCACAGGTAGCCGGTCATTAAAACCCGTGTTCCATCGGTCCAGATAGTGCTGCGTGGACCTGGACAGGCCGGCCGGGTCGAAATTGACCGGTTTCAGCCTGTTTGCCCCGGAGGCAGTCTCAAATGCCTTGTCGTAGCGACGCTGTTTGTCGTACAGCCCCGCCAGTGCAAACAGAATTCCACTACGGCTCTCGTCAGGCAAGCCGGGTCTTTTCAGTATTTTCCCGAGCAGCTCGATCGCTTCATCGCACCGGTTCGCATAGTGGCATACGTCGGAAAAGGCGATGGCAATGGTTTCGTGTACGTTCTCCTGTTTGAGGTAGGGATCTATAAAACGCAATGCTTTTTCAAAATCACCTCTTCTTATATATATGCTGGAAAGACCGGCAGCCGCTACCGTAGCGCGCGCGTCTGTTTTCAGGGCGGCGCGGAAGTATTCGAGCGCCTTGTCGGTATTGCCGATGACCATGCGATTATTGGCATAGCGGGTGAGTGCTTCGGTATTGCGGGGTTCCTTTTTCAGGACGCGCTTGAGGTGAACATCCGATTTATCGATTTCCCTCAGGCTCTGGTAAACTGTGCTGATCCGTAAATGCGCTGCGGTCAAGCGTGGCGCCAGGCGCAGGCATTTCTGCAGGGATGCGAGCGCAGGGTATAGCTGGTTGGCCGCGATCTGCGAAATCGCAAGCTGGTAACAGGCGGAAGCGGATTCAGGTGCGCGGGTTGTCGACTTCATAATTCCCGAAAGCGGACGGATCAGCGTCTGGCAACCGCCGGCAAGACGGTCATTCCAGTGCGGTTTTTAAAGGCAACAGGAAATTCTCGTAGTTTTTCCAGCGGTTCACCGACCTTGTATACAAGGGCTGGCGTACCTGGCTGTAGCTGGGGGTGGTAACGACCCGCTCCGACTCGTGGAATCGCAGGCACTGCGCATCCCAGTCAAGGCCGCAGAAATCGATCATTTTGCGGCTGACGGTTTCCTGGTCGGCCACCAGGTCTTCATAGGCGACATCCAGGACCGGGATGCGCAACACCTTTTTCCAGTGTTCCATCAGTCCCCGGTAGGCTTTGTAATAGACGCCCAGCTGTTCGAGACTGTCGGCGTAGGGGTGGTTGGTGCTGAAGTTATGGAAGTAAATCGACAGGCAGGTATCCAGTGGATCGCGCACGCAGTGAATCACGCGGGCATGGGGAAGTATCCTGTCGATGAACCCCAGGTGCAGGAAGTTATGCGGCATCTTGTCGGTGATTCTTGCGCTGTGCAGGCCGTGAGACGACAGGCCTTCCAGGTACACCCGCGCCAGCGTACCCAGCTCGGGCGCGCTGAGTTCATCGATGCACGTCGGGTAGCTTTTGGTCGGACCGAAGCGCCCCGGGAACGAGTTCAACAGGTCGCCCAGGTAAGGCAGTTCGCCGGCGCCGGTGATCTGCGGATGGCTGGCGAGTATCTGTTCTACCAGCGTCGTTCCGGAGCGGGGCATGCCGACAATGAACACCGGCTGTTCCGAGGTGTTATCGGAGCGCACGTCATGGGAGGGCGACTGTGTATTGAACACCTGCCCGATCACCTGTATCTGCGCGAGGCTGTTGTCTATCGCATCCGGCCCGGTCTCGGCGGTGTTGCCCTGCTGGTAATGCCCGAAGGCGCGCTCGAATTCTCCCAGTGAATCCTGCAGGTCGCCCAGTGCAAAATGCAGTTCCTTTTTTACCATGGGCGGCAATGCAGGGTTGGTGAGCTGTTGCTCCAGCCGTTCGATTGCTTCCTGCTGGCGGTTCTGGCGCGGGGCCAGCCGCGCAAAACAAAGTGCGGTTCCGGGTGAAACTGTCTCGTTTCCCAACAGGGGCTCCAGAATTTCCGAGGCCTTCCGGTAGTCGCCCTTTTTTTCATGGATTTCCGCAATAGCCGCTGCAATGTCGGTGAAATCGGGCTGAGTTTCCCTGGCGCGTTCCAGGATGGTCAGGGCTTCATCCATTTCGCCCCGGCTGCCGAGCAACTGGCCCAGCGCGTGGTAGGCCATGACGAGATCCGACTGGTATTCAATGGCTTTGCGGTAGTTCGATTCGGCTTCCGAAACGAGTCCCTGCAATTGCTGGATATTCGCCAGGTTGTAACAGGCTTCGCCATAGTCGGGTTTGTTACTTAACGCCTGCTGATAGAACTCAACCGCGCCTGCCAGGTTGCCGCGGTCTTTTTCGACAAGCCCCAGGTTGTTGAGAATAATCGGCCCGTTCGGTCTCAGCGTGTGCGCGCGGTTCAGGTGCTCCTGCGCTTCACCCAGGCGGCCCAGGCTTCTCAGTACAGACCCCAGGTTGTTCAGGATTTCTATCGCATCCGGGTGTTGCGCTAGCAGTGCCTGGTAGAGCGAAGCTGTTTCGTCCAGCTTGCCCTGGCCCTGCAGGATGCCGGCGAGGGCAAATTGCGCTCCGGTATGCTCGGGTGCGATGGAAAGTGCCTGTCTGCAATGCTGTTCCGCTTCGGCGAGTCGCCCGGTCTGGCTGCAGGCTACGCTATGGATCAACCAGGCTTCGACATCGCCGGCATCTTCTTCGCAGGCGCTGGCGGCGAATGGCAGGGCCTGCGCAAAGTTTTGCTGTTGCAGCAGGTCCATGGCTCTTTCTTTGTTGGTTAAGGGTTTTTCCCCGTAAATCTTGGAATAGTCAGGCATTGGTGAGTCCATCATTATTAGCGTTCAGCCACTAATGTAAAGCAGCTCTTGCCAGGAAGCAAAGATTGCAAAGACTTAAGTGGTTTCGCGCCCCGAGCGCGGACGGGCGGCCAGCCGCAGGCCAAGCAGGCCCGACAGGAACAGCCAGACTGCGGCGGGCAGTGGCACTGCGGCCACCTGTGCCGTCCAGCGAATTTCGTTTGCCAGCAGGGTGGAATAGTTATCGCCCGGCTCGCCATGGTAGTCGGTGTCCAGGCTGAGGACCATGCGGCCACCCGCCACCTCGCCGTAGAGTCCGAGTGTGTAGCCCGCGGACTGGATTAGCGGGGCGAAGTCGGGTGACCAGTCATTGTACAGCACGTGGCAGTTCACGAAGGAGCCGCCGACGCCGTCGGTCAGCCCCGGCACTGACGTGAACACCGGGGTGATCTGCCCCGTGCCGTTACTCACGCAACTGCGCACGGCGGTCACGGCGGGCATCAGGTCGGCAATGTTCAACGAATCCTCCCAGATAACACCACCGCCCATCTGCAGATAGGGTTGCAGGCGAGTATTCCAGTCCAGGTTCAGGTTCTCGTCGGAATACCAGCTTACCAGTAATACATCGTAGTTTGCGCGCAGGTCGGCCACTGACATGGCGTTGAACCCGGCGGTGGTCAGGGAACGGTCGATCGATCCCTGCAGCACGCCCGAGGCGAACAAATTGTCGGCGGCACGCGTACCGTAGTTGCCGCCTATGCCTGCGACCTGTATGGCGGCAGCAGGCGCGACCAGGGTCCATAACAACAGTGTGCCGGCGATGATCCAGCGACTCGCGCCGTGGTTGAAGTGGTCTGTGGTTAATTTCATGTCATGTGACCCTGAAGTATTATTAACGGTAGGTTGTTTAGTCCAGTATGTGCAGCACGTTTTATACCAGAATAAAAAAATACTGTTGTTTTAGCGGGTTATGTAATCCGGCTGGTGATTCTGCATATCAGGGTGTTAATTATTTCGACGGCAAGCTGCTGCACTCATTAAGGTTGTATCACACAGAGGACGCGAGTGAGTCCCGATATTTCAGGGCGTTGTAAAGGATTGTCGGTGTGCAGACGTTGATCGACAGCAAGTGTCGGAAGGCTTAATAGATTCTGAAACCTTGCGCCAAAGCATAATGGTTTCTATAACATGCTGTATTATGAATAAATTCTTTGAAAACACCCGGGCGTATGCTGCGGTTTGGTATGTCGAAATAGCTTACACTTTTGGGCGAGGCTGAGTGGTCTTTCTCCAGCCGTTACGGTAACTGTCTGACTTGCTATTGATTATTCGAATTGGCCCGGTAATTGCTCGTGTTTAGGTCGCGCCAGGCAGTTGCATGGTTCTATGCATGAGACTGTTTGGCTTGATTTAGATTTAAGAAATTTTTAAGGACTGCAGTCCCTAAAATTTAACTTTATGTATTGTATAAGCATTGGAGGAGTTTCGACTCATGAAAATGAAAAAAACCGCAGTTAGCTCTGCACTTGCATTAACCCTCGGTAGCGCGGTTGTTATTCCGCAGACCGCGTCGGCCGCAATCCTGGATTTCGACTGGAGCGGCTTCTTCACCATGCTGGATGCGAACGGCAATGCGCTGGATAACACCAGTATTGCCCGCGGTAACAAGTCCCATACGGCAATTACTGGCACCATGTCATTTGATACTGCCACAGGTGCCGGCACCGCCACCCTGGTCCCGTTCGACTTCTTCGGCAACCCGCCCAGCCAGCCGGCGTCCGCCACGGGCATCACCATGCAGGCTATCGGTGACGGTTTCGGTGGTCCGGGCACCCTGGTGCTGGGTAACATGCTGTTCAACTGGAACGGCAGCTACGGCATTCCGGTTTCCATCGTGCTGGACGCCGCTGGCTTCTTCACCAATGGCGCAACAGCAGCTACCCCGGCCAGTGACGGTACTTACACGTCCA
>Ga0114931_10006556_pt1 | contig 14303 bp, 14 predicted proteins | sample 2SBtaG_FD_89579 | JGI IMG/M metagenome (GOLD analysis project Ga0114931, IMG submission 89579) | Deep subsurface microbial communities from Kolumbo volcano to uncover new lineages of life (NeLLi) - 2SBTROV14_V59a metaG | ecosystem: Environmental > Aquatic > Marine > Volcanic | place: Kolumbo...
AATTACAAATGAGCTTAAAAAGAGCGCTTGTGGGCTCCGGGCTCTTCAAACAAATACTAGAAAACAATCTGACAGGATTGGTTAGATCACCCTCCTCAAAACTTGAGAATTTACTGACAACAACTCCGTAAAGAACACCACCATAAACCAATATCTCTGCTCCGTTCTCACCCCCCCCGATCTCTTTGCACCTGACCTCATTTCCGAAGGAAAACACAAGCTTATCAAGAACTTCATGAAACTCCAGATCCGCCCTGCACTACATTGAGCTTGCATTCTTTTTTTGGAGAAAACCAGATGACTCTTTATACCCAGGATGACCACGACATCCTAAGAGACGCTTTCAGCAGGCAAGTCATGCAATATACCATAGGAACAGCTAGCACTGAAAGACAAAAAAACTGTTCCCTGTGCTGAAAAATCGCAGAACAAAAAAATAGCCAAAAATTGGCTAAGCAAAGACCCCATCGATGACAGGATTTTATCTTTTCTTTTTTTCTTCTATCGCTACTTTTACGAGATCTCTAAAAAGCGGTTGAGCTCTCAAAGGGCGAGACTTGAACTCCGGGTGAAACTGCACTCCAACAAACCAAGGATGACCCTCCAATTCAACTATTTCGCATAACCCACTTTGCGGATTTGTACCGACTATCTTTAAACCTGCTTTTTCCATATCTTTTTTATACTTGGGATTGAACTCAAACCTATGTCTGTGTCTTTCTTGGATATTTTCTTTTTTGTAGGCCTTGTAGGCTTTTGAGTCTTTTTTGACAACACAGTCATAATTTCCCAGCCTCATTGTGCCGCCTTTTTTGAATATCTTTTTTTGTTCTTCCATCAAATGAATGACATAGTTCTTTGACTTATCACTGAACTCAGGTGAAGTGGCATCTTTTATACCAAGCACATTTCTGGCAAACTCTATGACTGCTATTTGCATACCTAGGCATATTCCAAGATAAGGCAGCTTATTCTCTCTTGCATACTTTGCGGTCAGTATCTTTCCCTCTATGCCCCTATTTCCAAAACCGCCCATTATTATGACGGCATCTGCCTTTTCAAGCGTCTTGTATTCCTTTTCCGATTTTTTCTTGTCCTCTATTTTTTCAGAATCAACCCACAACAGATTTACCTTGGCTTTATTCGCATAACCGGCCGACTTTACCGCCTCCATAACGGAAAGATAGGCGTCGTGCAGCTCAGTGTATTTTCCAACCAGCGCAACATTTACCTCCGGCAGATCAGAATTTATAAGCCCCACAAGTTTCTCCCACTTTGAAAGTTCCGGCTTTTTGCATTTATCGCTTTCAAGAAGTCCGCAAATAAGTTCGGTCATTTTATGCTTATTGAAATTCAATGGAACTTCATAGATCGAACTTACAGTTGGTGCCGGGATAACAGCATTTTCCGGAACATCGCCAAAAAGAGCAACTTTTTTCAGATGCTCTTTGCCTATTTTTTGGTCAGCCCGGCATAAAATAATATCAGGATTTATTCCGCTTGCTCTCAACTCCCTGACAGATGCTTGCGCCGGTTTGGTTTTGAGCTCTTTCGATGTTTCAAGATAAGGTAAAAGAACCAGGTGAACAAACAAAACATTTCCGCGACCTTCTTCGTTGTGCATTTGTCTTGCCGCTTCCAAAAAGGGCTCACCTTCTATGTCGCCAACTGTTCCGCCTATCTCGCAAATTGAAATATCTGCCTTAGATCCCTTGGCACTTTTTCTTATGAAATTCTTTATGGTGTCTGTTATATGCGGAACCGCCTGCACCGTTTTTCCCAAATACTCGCCCTCTCTTTCTTTGTCTAAAACAGTTTTGTATATCTGCCCCGAAGAAACACTGGAGAACTTGGTAAGTTCTATATCGATAAATCTTTCATAATGCCCCAGGTCAAGATCGGTCTCAGCGCCGTCCTTGGTAACAAAAACTTCCCCGTGTTGGTAGGGACTCATCGTTCCCGGATCTACATTAAGATACGGATCCAGTTTTTGTATATTTACTTTTAGTCCCGCTGACTTTAGGAGAGTCCCAATAGAAGCAGCTGCTATTCCCTTGCCAAGCCCGGAACAAACTCCTCCAGTAATAAAGATATACTTTGTTTTCATACGATATACATTATATCAGATTTTTCAAATATTCAAAAATCTGCATTTTTTTTCAACAAAAAAAAGGCCCGTCGCCCCTGCGACGACAGACCTCTCACTAATAAGGATCTGGAGTTAAACTCCAAATTCTTGAAACCCGTGATCCTTAACTGCTGGATCAAGGATACATTTTACATTTTCTCCGGTCACGGGATTTATGACAAAAATAATAGGCTCAAACTTATCTTGAGCATAAAAACCAACCGAACCCCTTAAGCCCGTAGCATCAGCACCATTAAAACATCTCAAAAAAACCATGTACTGAGTAAAAATAACTACTCTCCCCTTTGGATTGTCATCCCTTAAGATCTTTAAGGTATTGGTAACACTCTTCGGGAGACAACTCAGCTGGTGGCTAAAATAATCCATTTTACTTCTTTCAAAATAACGCTTTGTTTTTGCTCTTTGATGAATTAAATGCATATTAATAATGCTTTCACATGCATTAAGCGATTCTCCTGTTGGTTCTTTTTTGGGCGAATAGCTCATTTTTCTCTCCTTCTTTTGAGGTTTTTAAATATTAAATTTTTAAACAGCTAATAATTAATATTTACCACACTTTAGCTAATTTGACAAGAAAAGTCATTGCACGCTTGCATTTTTCCCGATTTTGTTATATATTAGGTCAATAAATAATAAAATACTAAAAAAGCACCAAAATGCCAATAATCAAATCAGAAATAAAGTCTTTAAGACAAAACAAGAAAAGAAGAGAGCGAAATCTTACATATCTTAGAAAAATGAGACTCTTAATAAAAGAAGAGAGTAAGCTTGTAGATGAAGGTAAGGCTGATGAAGCAAAAGCACTTTTACCCAAAATCTACAAAGCGCTGGATAAAGCCGCAAAGGAAAATGTTATCAAGAAAAATACCGCCTCAAGAAGAAAATCCAGAATAACATTAAAACTCCAAAAACTGGCTGCAAAATAGATCTCCAAAAAACAAAAAAGCCTGAAAGTACTTTCAGGCTTTTTTGTTTTTTGGAGCTTTATCTTTATCTGATAATACAACTCTCTACAAAATTCTCCATTATTCCTTTCATTTTTTCAAACTCTTCATCGGAATAAGTTTCTTTTTTTAAAAAATCCGGGTCCACTGTCTTTGTCGGAATGAACTTCTGAAGAGCGTAAAGCCTTGAACCTTTTATCAAGTTCCCTATCTTCTCAAAGTCGTCTTCCGAAAGCTGCGATTTAACCACTGTGGTCCTAAATTCATAGTCAACACCGGATCTTTTTATAAGATCTATACTTCTTTTTATCCTCTCGGGATCCACCGAAAAATTAACAACATCCTTGTATCTTTCAAGCGGCGCTTTGATGTCCATCGCTATATAATCTGCCAACCCTTCTTTTATCACCTTCTCTAAAATATCAGGATTTGAACCATTTGAATCCAGCTTTATTAAAAAACCTATTTTCTTTATCTTTCTTAAAAAGTCTATCAAGTCCGGCTGAAGTGTCGGCTCTCCTCCGGTGACTGTAACAGCATCCAATTTACTTTTTCTGTTTTTTAAAAAGCCTAAAACTTCCTCTTCGGAAACAAGTCCCCGCGCATTACATTTGAAATCGGCAAGCTCCGGATTGTGACAATAACCACACCTAAAATTACAACCCTTGGTAAAAATGATCGCGCTAAGCTTCCCCGGGTAATCTATCATTGAAAATTTTTGTAAACCTCCTATAAGCATACTATTTTACCTCCTGAAGCTCCCTTATCTCCATCTTGTAGGTTTTTCTCTCATCAAACTCCTCTTGTTTTCCTTTGTTCCACTGGTCAACTGGACGCAAGTAACCCACAACCCTGGAATAAACCTCGCAAGATTCCTGACATTGAGGACATTTTGCGTGTTCGCCGGCAATGTAGCCGTGATTTGAACAAACGCTGAATGTCGGCGTGATCGTAAAATACGGCAACTTATAGTTTTCGCATATTTTTTTGACTATATTTTTCACAGTGTCCCCGTCCTTGATCTGCTCCCCAACAAAGGCGTGTATGACCGTTCCGCCTGTGTATTTTGTCTGGATCTCATCTTGCAGATCCAAAACTTCGAATATGTCATCTGTGTAGTTTACCGGCAGGTGTGTGGAGTTGGTGTAAAAAGGCTCTGCTCCATCCTTGTACAAGTTCTCGTTTGCGCAGATGATATCCGGATACATCTCCTTATCCTTTCTAGCCAATCTGTAGGCCGTACCTTCGGCTGGAGTCGCCTCAAGGTTGTAGTTATTACCGGTCTCTTTTTGAAGTTCCAAGAGCTTATCTCTCATAAAATCCAGAACTCTCAAGGTAAAATCTTTTCCTTCTTTTGAGGAAACATTTTTACCTAAAAGATTCATACAGGCCTCATTCATACCGACAAGCCCAATGGTAGAAAAGTGGTTTTTCCAATACTGACCAAAAGCCTCTTTTATCCCTCTTAGGTAGAACTTAGTGTAAGGATAAAGATTCTTTTCGGTTAGCTTTTCCAATACCTTTCTTTTTACTTCGAGACTTTCTTTTGCCAACTCCATCAAATGTTCCAAGTTTTTTAGAAACTCTTTCTCATCTTTTGAAACATAACCCAATCTCGGCATATTGATGGTCACAACACCGACCGAACCGGTCAAAGGATGCGCTCCAAAAAGGCCTCCACCTCTTTTTTCCAGCTGTCTGTTGTCTATTCTCAATCTGCAACACATTGACCTGGCATCCTCCGGCGACATATCTGAGTTTATAAAGTTTGAGAAGTAAGGGATCCCGTACTTTGCGGTCGCGTCCCACAAAAGATCCGCTGTTTCGTTATCCCATTCAAAATCCTTTGTCACATTATAGGTAGGGATGGGAAAAGTGAAGACCCTGCCCTTTGCATCTCCTTCTATCATTACTTCCAAAAAGGCCTTATTCAACATATCCATTTCTTTCTGGAATTCCTTGTAGGTTTCTTTTTGGGGTTTTCCTCCTATTAAAATAGATGAGTTGGCATAATTTGGAGAAACCGTCATATCCATCGTTATGTTTGTAAATGGAGTTTGAAAACCCACTCTTGTCGGAATATTAACATTGAAGACGAACTCTTGAAGAGCCTGCTTTGTCTCCTCATAAGAAAGCTTGTCATATCTTATGAATGGTGCAAGCAGAGTATCAAAATTTGAGAAGGCCTGCGCTCCGGCCGCTTCGCCTTGAAGCGTGTAAAAAAAGTTCACTATCTGCCCCAGCGCGCTTCTGAGATGCTTTGGCGGCTTTGACTCCGCTTTTCCATGGACACCTTTAAACCCTTCTCTTAAAAGGTCGAATAAGTCCCAACCAACACAGTAAACGGAGATAAGGTTCAGATCATGCATATGAAGATCGCCGTTTAAGTGAGCTTTTTTTATCTCTGGCGCATATATTTTATTAAGCCAATAAACCTTGCTTATTTCAGAAGAAATATAGTTGTTAAGCCCCTGCAAGGAGAAGGTCATATTGCTGTTCTCGTTCACCTGCCAATCCAGCTTGTTCAAGTATTGATCTATCAGATCCACCCCGGCCTTTTCCTCTATTTCTCTCAATTTTGCATGCTGGTCTCTATAAATAATATAAGCCTTGGCGGTCTTTTTGTAAGCGGAAGACAACAGAACATTCTCAACTATGTCTTGGATCTCCTCAACCGTCGGGTTTTTATGATCTACTTTTGTCTCGGCCTCTTTTAAAACCTTAGCAGTTATTTTTTTGGCTACCGCATCGCCAAATTCACCGGTAGCTTCTCCGGCCTTTTTTATGGCATCGACTATCTTTTCGTCATCAAACTTAACTATTCTGCCATTTCTTTTTTTTATCTTTGAGAGCATAGAGACGAAAAAACCGTCTCCTTAGAAGAAACAAAACACTGGCACCTATTCTGAGGAAAATTATCTTAACTGGCAAAACAAAAAATCACTTACCCCAGATAATTACACCAACTTTGTGTTGCGTGTCTGCTAAAGAGCGGTCTAAAATTAATTTATATTATATACACATTATACACCTGCAAAAAAGCGCGCGCAAATAGATCAAAAAAACCCGTAAATAACGGATATTTTATAAAGTATGCACAGTTTTAATATTTAAGGATCTGGACTTTAAATACTTAAAACAAAATTATCCAAAATGACCAGCGGGTCTATCTTTGATGTTTTTGTTCTTATATCAGCCTCCAAAAGGGCTTTGTAGATCTTTTTTAGATCAGAAAAAGAATAGGCCTTTAAGCTTGGGACTGTTTTTTTCACGACAAAAGGGTGAATTTTAGCCCTTTTGGCTATAGAGCTTTCCGAGACCCCCATTTCCAAAAGGTCCTTTATCTTAAGCATATTTCTAAACTGGAAAGCTATCATGGATATAATATATGATACATTTTTACCCTTTGATATCTGATCATAAAATATGCTGATCGCTCCACGCTTGTCTTTTTTTGCAAGACACTCTATCGCATTGAAAATATCGCTTTCTATGTTCTTTTCCACCAAAAGATCCACACTCTTTTCCGTTATCTTTTTATCATAAGCGGCAAGTTTCGCTATTTCATTGCTCAACCTCCAAAGATCATCCTTGCAATATAAAACAAGCTTTGAAACAGCTTCCTTATCCATTGTCGCCTTATTCAAAAGAGCCTCCTTCTCAACCCAATCTCTCAAAGAAGCGTTATTGAACTTTTTAGATTCATAGACCATAGCCGGCTTTTTTAAAAGCTCTTCAAAATCAGAGCTAAGCTTTTTTGGTAATTCATCCTCTTTGATTATCACAAAAACATCTTTGTTTTCTTTTGTCTTGTTCTCTTTGAAGTAATTCGTCAAAAACTCCGCGTTCTGAGAATTGAAAAAAACATCGTTCAAAACAACGCATTTTTTCTCGTCGAACATAGACACGGTCTCAACCGCGTCCTTGAACTTATTGAAGCTGAAGCTCTCCGGACCGAAAGAAAAGAAGCTCATCCCGCTTTTATGCTTTTCTTTATAGTTTTTTATCGTCTCCTTGAGTTTTCTTTTTGTTATGAAGTTGTTCTCCCCAAAAAATACTATGATCATATTTAAAGGTTCTTTATAGAGATATTTTCGTTTGGTTGGACTATAGATATCCAGATCTTACCTGGTGCAAATTCAACCTCTTTTTTGTCCTCGTCTAAGAAAATATATTTTTTAGATCTTTTTTCCCATGTTCCGTGAATTATCTCACCGTTTCTGTATATGATAGCGCTCCCGGAATCCTCTATCGCAACATCATTGTACTGGTCTTCAATCTGATGCGACTCCGCTTCCATGATGACAAAGTTCTTAACCTCAACCTGTTGGTTGTTGTTTCGATCAACTTCTTTAAATCTGCCTACTGATCTAAAATATGAATTGGCTTTCGAGTCATATCTGAAACTTACATTGTACGGACTTGGGTATTTAATATCTATCTCATATTTCTGATCTGTTGCGCTTTTGTCTTTTGTGTGAGGGTAGCCCTCAAAATCGCTGGTTTGCCTGTATCCTAATTTTTCAGCCGCATTTTTCATATTATCAAAAGAAGTAAAGCCATTGTGCGGCGCTGCTATGTTTGATTTTCTGTAAAACATATCATAGGGGTTTTTTAGAGCATCTAGGTTATCTATAATTCCGTTGTTCAATTTGTCCAAGGCAAAGTGCGACCCGCCCCAATGAGCATAAATAGCATCAAAACTATCTGCCAAGGTTATAAAATCGTGTCTTGCCGATCTGATCGAACCTATCTCACTTGGCTCTTCACATTGGAACAGCGCCATATATCTTGTTATTCCATCTGTTATGACCGGCATCTCAATAACAAGGTCCGCCTCTGAAACTCCGGATAAAGGCCTTGCAACCTTGTCAGCCGCTAGCATAACCGCATACGGCCTCATATCCCCGTGTTCACACCTTGTGCCGGTTATCTTATTCAATGGAAGCTTATTGTCCTCTGCTTGAACATTGCTCTCGCCAATTGACCGCTCAGAACCTACGACGTTATTGTCATTATTTTGAACTGTTATTTTATTCCCTGAAGAATAAAAATACATTATTAGAAATATCAAAACAAGAAGAATAGATCCGCCTATATTGACTATTTTTTTATTTTGAAAGTAAAGTTCTTTTAGCATAAAATTTTAATTACTTATCCATTTTTTATCTTCAAGAGAGTAAAATGAAAACTGATCTGCCATTTGACGGAGAAGCTTTGCACCTCCAAGCCCGTATTTTAAATCAAGAGTTGGGTTGGCATTTTGGACAAAAATGGGCAGATCTTCCCCCCACCTTGATACGCCTTATTTCTGTCTTGCATTTTTTACAGACCTCTCCCGTCCTCCGATAAACATTATGATGTTCTTGATAGCCGCCTCTTTCCCCATAGACATCTCTGAAGTCACTCATTGAGTCCCCACCTATACTAATGGAAAATTTTAGCATCTCTTTCATAATATCATACATCTTTCTTAATTTCACATCGGATATCTTTTTTGGATCTTTTGTCGGATGAACTCCGGCCGCCCACAATATCTCATCTGAATAGATATTGCCTATTCCCGCTATCACTTCCGGCTTCATCAAAATGGTCTTTATGCTCCCCTTCTTCCCTTTTAAAGCCGCCTTAAAGTCCTCAAAGCTGAAACTTTTACTCAACGGCTCCGGTCCCAGATCTTTTATGTCCGGCAAGCCCAGTATCTTTTCTTTCGGACCTGCGACTATCTTCGCAAACTTCCTCAGGTCAGACAAAGCCAACATCTTTCCGTTGGAAAGATAAAATATAACATGAATATAGCCATTCATTTTATCCCTTAAGGCCCCCTCCAACAAAGAAACAGGAACCTTGTCCACAAACTCCCATTTACCCAACAAAAAATGACCTGTCATTTTTTGATGCGCCAACATCATATGACCCTCGGAAAGATGGATCAAAATATTTTTTCCTCTTCTCTCAACTTTCTCCACCTTCTTTCCGACAACATCATCCTTGAACCTATTGAGCATCTTATCCGCCTCTGACCTTTTTATATTCTTTTTGTTCTTTGCTATTTTAATATGCTCCTTGTGCTCCACTACTTGCAGCAACTTCGGCCAATCTGACCAAACATCCCGGATCGTTTGACCCGGGATAGTTTTTTGAAGTTGTGATGCTATTGTTTGGACCTCTGGAAGTTCCGGCATACCAAAATAAACTCAAACTAATACTTAATGAAATATCTGCAATACTTGCAAGATCTGGAAACATTGAAATAGATCAAGATCACAAACAAAAAAACCTAAGAAGTGCAGAATATTATTTTAGGAGTAACTTTGAGCAAGGATAGCTTTTACCTTGTCCAAGATCTCTCCGGGTGTATTGTGAGCCTTAACAAGATAGTCTGTGGCCCCAAGTTCATTCGCCTTATCAAGATCATCTTTTTGCCCTAGATTTGAAAGGATCAGAACCGGGATCCCGCCTATGTTCTCATCTTGCCTTATTTTCCGCAAAACCTCAAATCCGCCCATACCGGGAAGTATCAGATCCAACAAAACTATGTGCGGCTGCTTTTCAGTGACCATTTTAAGCCCCTCTTCTCCGTCAACCGCCTCAATAACCTCAAAACCTTCTTTTGTAAGCTTTTGCGACATTAAGCCCCTCAGAAATTGATCATCCTCCACTACAAGCACCCGAAAATTATCCGAGCTTATTTGTGGTGCCGCTTCTTTTGTCTCCGCGCTTTCTTGTTCGACAGTTGTCGTATCTGTCGCTTCTGCAGCATCGGACTCTGCTTCTTCCGGTATGTATTTTCTTATCTTATCTACAACTTCCTGCGGATCGAACTCAGCCTTGATCAAACAATCCTTCACGCCCAGATCTCTTGCTTCTTTTATCTCAGACGGCTGTCCGGAATTTGAAAGAATTATAACAGGCAAGCTTTCCAGTGTCCCGTTCTCTTTCAACTTCTTTAAGACCTCTATGCCGCTCATCTTGGGCATAAGAATATCCAAAAGAACAAGATCAGGTTTTTCGTTATCTATAACCTTCAAACTCGCCTCTCCATTCTCTGCCGATAAAACATCAAATCCTTCTTTCTGAAGTTTATTTTTTAAAACATTAAGAAGAACCTCTTCGTCCTCCACGATTAAAATTTTTGCCATAACAAAAAAAGTTATTTCTTATAGGTTATAAGTCGCAAGACTGCCTCGCAACCTAAGGTAATTACTCTAATTATATAGTTAAAAGACCAACATTACAATATTTTAACAGAATCAACCGGTCTTTCGGAAGCTCCGGCGGCCAAACCCAAGAAAAACCAAAGCATAAGCGCTCCTTGTTGAAGATCCCAGAAATAATGATCGGTGAGAAAAAGCAGGAATATTGAGAAGGCTATGCCTAAAAATGATATTTTGAAAATATTGTCCTCAAGAGAAGATCTTATCGATGCTAGCACAAAGATCAGAAAGAGCAAGAAAACAACAAATCCGAAAAGGCCTATTTCGGAAGCCATCAAAAGATAAAAATTGTGCACCGGCTGATACGCCCACACATCCCCTCCAAAAAGACCGCTTTCTTTGAATTTGTTTACAAAATTACCCGCCCCAACCCCGAACACGGCATCCTTGTGCAAAAATTCAAATGCTACATTTTCGTATATATGCCTGAAGTTCAGTCCAGGATCGCTACTTGAGACATTCACTCTGGAAAGAAACAAACTTGAAAAAATGAGTGATAAAAGAGAAAAGACCAAAACACTGGAAAAAAACATTTTTTTAACATTTTTGTTCTTTGATAACTTCACAAACAACACGAAGGAGAAAAGAGCAAAAACGATCCAAGCGCTTCTTGAAAATGTAAAAAACAACCCAAAAAGCAGAACTAAGAATATGTATATGTTCTTAAAGTCCAGTTTTCTTGCATTCGACAGAACAAGATAGTAAAAGAACGATAGGGAAAGCAGTAAAAATGCAGCCAGAACATTTGGATGAGTAAAGGTTCGTAGGGACGCATCATCTTACCGTAAGACGTATCAACTTTCGCCACACCATCCAAGGTCGGAGAGAGAAGGGTTTCTCCAAAATACTTAAGCCCCAGACTTCCTTGCGAAAAAAATTGAAATATAGCTAAAAAAGACTGCGAAACTCCGGCAAAAACAAAGATGGCCAGAGTTCTTCTTAGTCCCAGCATCTTTATATTTGAGTCAAGATAAAGGAACAAAAGACCAAACTCAATGAACTTAATGGAGTGATAGAGGCCAAAGCTGTAAAACTTATGCTGAAAGATAGAAATAAAGATAAATACCCAGAATAAAAAAAGTATTTTGTTCCGGGTATTTGAAAATATTTTTTTTATAAAAGATCTTGGTCCGCCCTCAAACCTTAGAAAAAACACTCTAAGAACCCAAGAAAATAAAAGCGCGAGAACAAGGGCATCGGTAAAATAAAAAAATGAAGAATAAAACTCATCCTTCGATTCACCCCACTCACTTAAAAATACCCTGGTTTGAAATGGAATGGAAAAAACAAAAACATAAAACAGATATCTTTCGAGTTTTAACCATGTTTCAGATTTAAACATATTTGTATAGTGACATTTTACAGATTATAAACCAGCTCATAAAAAATACCTAAAACAAATACCAGCATTATAAAATACAAAATAAACTTAGATATTTTCAATGAATACTCCGGCTCTCTATCTCCTTTTTGTTTTGCTTTTTTATACATTAGAACCAATATGATGCCCTCAAGACCGCCAAAGACTGAACCTATCAACACCACAACCTCCACAAAGCCAGCCGAACTTAAAAAAAGAAGCGCTATCGGCACCACAGCAACTAAGGCCACGGCCATTTTTTTATTTATATTAAGATCAAAGATCAAGGTCTGTTTTAAATAAAAAGAATATGCCATATAAGATGTTGAGATCGCAAAAAATCCAAATAAAGCCCCTAAGAATATTATATTCTCTCCAAGAGAATGAGACATTCCCAAAAGAGCATCCTCCGACACAAAAGACCCGCTTACCCCGACTCCCAAGATCACAAACAAAAGATATATCAACGCAGCTATTATTAGCCCGGTCTTTATAGACTTTTTTAGTTTTCTCTCCTCTCCTCTTAAAGTATCACGCATTATCGGAACGGCCGACACACCTGCAAAGGCATACATCAAAACACCGTAAGGCAAAAATATGTTTTTCGGATCAAAAGTAAAGAAATTGACCACCTCTATATTGTTTAAGCCGTCAAAGAACATCAAAAGAACCATAAAGACCAAGAACAAGAACATTATAAGCTCCGTGCTTTCCATTCTTGAAACACCCCAAAAAAGCACAATGGTCATCAGGAGCCAAAAGAACACTTGCCCAAATGTCACAGAAAGAGCTAAAGAGCCGCTTATTATACGGATAAAAGTTCCGGCTATAATAATATAAGCAAGCAAACTCCCAAAGACCGAGAAAAGATTTGTGAACGACGCCACTCTTTTCATTGTTTGACCTAAATATTTTCCAGAATAACCTATAAATCTGTGTTCTTCTTCGGTTCTTAGAACAAGCTCCCCCATCATAAGATGCAACAACAAAAAAACTGAAAATACCAGAACAAAATACAAAGCACCCACAAAAAACCCCGCCTTATAGAAAGCATAGGGCAGGGCGAACATTCCAACACCAACCATCATTCCTATCAGAGTAGAAGTTGAATACCAAAGATTTCTCATTTTTTACATAATATTATCATCACTATTTTTCTGTCTGATCTTTTCTATCTTAAACTCAACATTCATTTTTCTCAACAAGAACAAGGAGGCTATAGCAAGAAAGTAAGCAAAAAGCGCCAGGCCATAATGCCCCATTCCTATCGCAATACCGACCGCCGCGATTATCCAAACGCCGGCCGCGGTCGAAAGTCCGTGAACTCTGCTTTGATGAAAGATGATAATTCCGGCACCAATAAAACCAATGCTGGTAATTATCTGAGATACCATTCTGGCGTTATCCGGAGAAAGCAACGGATCCAAAGAAATGATGGTCAACATAGTAGCTCCTAAAGCAACCAAAGAATAGGTTCTCGGTCCGGCTTCTTTTCCGGCAAATTCCCTCTCCACTCCCAAAATAAGTCCCAAAGTGAAAGCCAGGAACAATTTAAATAAAGCTTCTATCTCGGATGATGTAAAAAGATCCATAGATTTGAATTTAAGATTTAAAGATATTTAAGATTAAAACTCTTAAGGTTGCGCGCCTAGAACGACCAAACTATGAGTTCAAGCGATAAGTTTTTAGCAAAATGCCGGATATGACAACCCTCCTCTGCTTATTTTCCGGAGCGGCGCAGTGCATCATTTTTACTTCTTTCTTTTTCTATAAGCTTTATAACCTCAGCAACAAGCTTCTTAGGGTCAGACTCATAAACTATCTTTCCCGGCCCCCTATGCATCTTAGCAACAATATCTTCTATGTGGTCAGCCGTTCCGCCGGAACCAACTAAAACACCTTGGGGTTTATTATCCTCAAAGGCTATTGTAAACTCATTTAAGGTTCCCATTCTTCCGCAAATGGTTATAACTGCGTCGGATGATCTTGTTAGAATAAGATTTCTTCCTGAATAATCAAAATCGGTGTAGATTATAAGATCAAAATAATCTATTGGAAGTTTGTAACTTTTTATATGCGCAAGTTCTGATGCTGCCGGAGAAAGACCTAAAGAGATCCCTCCTTCTTCTTTTGCTCCTTTTGCTGCCCAGTAAGGAATACCTGAAGTGGCACCGGTAACGCAAACTCCATTTTGTCTGACTATCTCTCTTCCCACCTCTTCTGCTAATGCAAGCGCATTCTCATTGCAGTGTCCGGATTCTGCAGCGCCAGATACGCATATTTTATATTTGAGCGATGATCTTTCTATTTCATGAATTGGGTGTTTTTTTTCCATATTTTTATTTATTTTCTTTAATGCTTTTTATTAATTTATCTACATCTTCATTTTTAGGATCCAGCACCTTGGCCGCCTCAAGCTCTTTTAAGCCTGTGTCAACATCCCCGGAGCCCGCATAGCTAAGACCCAGATATATTCTAACATTTGGATCATTTGGAAATGCGTCTTTTAAGCGAAGAAATATCTTTTTTGCTTCTTCCATATTAGCATTTTCATAGTATGTTCTTCCAGAAGCGAATAAAATATCAATATTGTTCGGATCAAGCTCCAACGCTTTTTTGTAATAATCTTCTGC
>Ga0114931_10006557_pt1 | contig 14303 bp, 15 predicted proteins | sample 2SBtaG_FD_89579 | JGI IMG/M metagenome (GOLD analysis project Ga0114931, IMG submission 89579) | Deep subsurface microbial communities from Kolumbo volcano to uncover new lineages of life (NeLLi) - 2SBTROV14_V59a metaG | ecosystem: Environmental > Aquatic > Marine > Volcanic | place: Kolumbo...
CTGACCACCTTCACGTTCGATAAATCCAAAGCCCTTATCGTCGTTGAACCACTTTACGGTTCCTTCAACTCTTTCGCCTGACATAGCTACCTCTTTAAAAAAAACTATCGCTGAAATACGGCTTCAACGTTGGACCATCATGGTCACGGTAGCCAAGATGGTAACCGCAAATGGGCTGAAATTACTAATTTTCGGGGTGTGATGGCCTTGAATCGGAGACTTCAATCGCACTGGCCGCTGTGACGAATGAAACCCGGACCCAGCCTGGATATCGAGTCGCAGCCCAGCAGTGCCATGGTTCTCTCGGCCTCGTCACGTAACAGGCCAAGACCCCTTTCAACGCCTGCCTGGCCGCCGGCTGCCAGGGGATACAGGTAAGCACGACCGATGCTGCATGCATTCGCTCCCATCGCGAGTGCCTTAACAACATGCGTGCCACGACGAATGCCACCGTCACAAATTATTTCGAGTTGGTCGTGCAGTGCGTCCGCAACGTCAGCGATGCAATCCACCGGAGCCGGCGCCCCTTCCAGCTGCCGCCCGCCATGATTGGATAACATGACGGCGGTCGCACCCGCATTGGCCGCATTTCTGCAATCGGCCACCGTTTGTACACCCTTGATGACGAGCGGGCCATGCCACTGTTCCGCCAGCCATTCGACGTCTTTCCACGTTAACGAGCGATCGAGCTGGCTGTTGAAATACTCCAGCAAACTTGTATCCGCAAATTGGTCCGGCCGGACACTGCTTGCGAGATTCACCATTTCCAGATCGTTCCTGACAAATACCCGGTATAACCAACCCGGGTGGCGCAACAGACTGGGTACACTGCGAAACCTGAATTTTCCGGTGGCGAACCCGTAGACGTGGTCGCGTTCGCGATTGCCGGCGACCGGGGTATCGACGGTGAGGCACAGCGCCTTGAATCCCGCCGCTTTGCAGCGTTCGATGAGGTCAATGGTCAGGCCTCGATCCTTAAAAACGTACAACTGATACATTTTCGGGCCATTGCATGCTGCGCCGACGTCTTCTATCGTTATCGTACCGAGCGTTGAAAGACTGTAGACCATGCCGAATTTTTCTGCCGCACGAATAACCGCCGACTCACCCGCCGCATGGAAGAGCTTCGATGCACCTGTCGGCGAAATCATGACCGGCCAGTCGATTTCTTCACCAAACAGCGTCGTTTTCAGGTTTATATTGCTGACGTCCGACAGTTGTGCCGGCAGCAGTTCATAGTCATCGAATGCAGACGTATTTCTGGCCAGGGTCCACTCATCGTCGGCGCCACCGTCAAGATAGTGAAATATCGGTGCCGGCAGTTTTCGCCGCGCGATGCGACGAAAATCCATGACGTTGTTGCAGTGGGAAATTTTCATGTTTTGAGGTTAACACGCATTGACGCATGTGGCTTTTGGCCTGTAGCGTTCGCGGCTGACTTCCTCAGGATGAACACGTGTCAGATAAACTGAGCCAGGCCTATGAATTACCGGTTCTCGGCGATGCGACTCGCCGAACTGTCACTGCATGGCTGACGCTCGGCCTCGTATCACTGGTCGCTGCCGGGATATTTTCCATACTGCTGGTACTCGCCCGCACGCCGGTCGTGCAGGGCTTAATTCCTTTCCTGGACTTTTTCCACATCGCGCTGGTTGTGCACGTGACCTTGTCCGTATTGATCTGGTTGCTGGCCATGTCGGCGGTGAACTGGAGTCTCGGTACTACGCATGACAGGCCCGTATGGGATCGCCTGTCATTTTCCCTCGCGGCGCTCGGCACGGCGATCATCATCATCTGTCCGTTCGTTGGTGTGGGCAACCCGTTGATGAACAACTACGTGCCAATACTGCAACATCCGTTGTTCTATGGCGGCCTCGCATTGTTCATTCTGGGAATACTCAGCCACTTGATCAAATCCTTCATAGACCGCCCGCGAGTTAGCGAGAAGCTTGGTGGTACCGCCGCCCTGCAACTGGGTATCACGCTTTCTGCAATATTAACTGCCCTCGCGATCATCTCTGTTGTCGTGTCCTTTCGAGACTTGCCCAGCGAGATGGAAGGACGAATCTATTTCGAGTTTCTGTTTTGGGGTGGTGGACACATCGTCCAGTTCAGTTACACACTGCTGATGATGATCGTATGGGTCGTGCTCGCAACGGCCAGCGGCTGCCGCTTTGAATTGACACCACGCCTGACGCTGGTCTTTTTGATTTTCCTGGCGCTGCCTGTCATTACCGTGCCGTTTCTTTTTCTCGCCCATGACGTGACTTCCACGGGCCATCGCATCGCATTTACCGAACTCATGAAGTACGGCGGCCTGGCCTGCCTGCCACTCGGGCTGGCTGTTGCGGCAAGCCTCTGGCGCGCTGAAAAACCGCAAGGCGAGCAGCGCTACCTGCGCGCCGCTCTTGTGAGTTCACTTGGCTTATTCGCGGTCGGCGGAATTCTTGGTTTCATGATCGCCGGTCTCGATATCGTCATCCCCGCCCACTATCACGGCGCAACCGTAGGCGTCACAATCGCCTTCATGGGACTGACCTATTACCTGCTACCAAGACTCGGTTTCGGCGCTCTGCCGGAACGCATGGCAACGTGGCAGCCGTATGTGTACGGTGGTGGCCAGTTGATGCACATCATCGGACTCGCCTGGAGCGGTGGCTATGGCGTGCAAAGAAAAACGGCGGGCGCTGCGCAAGGTCTGAAAGGACTGGGCGAAACCGCGGGAATGGGGCTGATGGGCCTCGGCGGACTGATTGCCGTTATCGGTGGATTTCTGTTTTTGATAGTGGCGTACAAGTCCATGAGCAAGAGGCGAAAATCATGATGGAAATAGTGGTATTCACGCTAAATGCGATTGTTATCTATTTTATTGCCGACTGGATTATTCGCGCGATGGAAAAGAGGAAAGGTGAGGTTCTTAAGAACCGGCAAGTTATCTTTTTCGTGGTATTTCTTTCACTGGCGCTGCTCTCTTTTAATGTCTTGAAGAATCTGCTGACGATGATGTAGTTTGGCTTTTTGCCGCGGTGATCGGTGGTCGCGCGCGGGGCGCGCTCCTACAGGTGGGGTGAATGGTGCAGGCATGGTAGCGATACAGGACAAACTCAAGAACAACCACTGCTATGGCTGTGGTGCCGACAATCCGTACGGCATGCAGATCAAAAGCTACTGGGACGGCAAGGTATCCACCTGCACCTACACGCCACGCCCCGAGCAAAGCGCAGGTCCGACACAGTATCTTTACGGCGGCACGATCGCGAGCCTGATTGACTGCCACTCAGTCGGTACGGCGATGGCGAATTACTACGAATCGGAAGGACGCGAGATCGGTGAGGACCCGCAGATATGGTGCGTAACCGGGCGGCTGACCGTCAGTTACCTCAAGCCGACGCCGCTCGACCAGCCCGTCGAGCTACGCGCAACGATTAGCGCATGGACTGAAAAGAAGACAACGCTTGAGTGCACCTTATACTCGGATGGCGTTGCAACGGCCCACGGCGAGGTGATCGCCATTCGTGTACCCAGCGAGTGGCGCGATTAGCGAACTAGCCGCCCAACTGGCCGTGCAATCGTGCGTCAAAGGTCGAGAAATGGCCGGCAAACCAGTCGGACAGGCCCTGTTCCAATTTCGCCGCACCCGCAGAAGAATCGGCATCGAAATCATCCATCAGGTCCCTGATCTGATCCAGTAATTCTTCGTGATCGTCTTTGTGTGCCTGGTACCCGGCATAATTGCTCTTGCGCATCATGTTTTCTTCCAGCGCGAAGTGCATCGAGATCGTACTGAAGATGTCACCCAGGCATTGTTCGATCTGATCCGCATCCGGGTTTGACGCCAGCTTATCGTAGGTGGCGTTAATGAGGTCGATCATCTCCCGATGCTCGTCGTCCATCGACTCTACACCGACGGAGTATTCCGGTTTCCACTGCAGCAGGCTCATAACAAAATCACCGAATCAGGAATTGCTGTGTTTGGTCGTCAAAACGGATCTCCAGGTTGCGTCCAGGCGCCAAGTCCACCGTTGCCGATTTCGAATAATCAAAACCCACTTGTCCACCGCTGTCATTGATGCCAATGAACAAATCATGCGGACCGGCTTCAATTTCAATTCGTTGGTAAATACTTGCCTTGCCGTCGGACCAGATTCCGCTGGGTGGCAGCGTTTCTTCGTAAAGCACCCGGTTGCCGGATCGAAACTCGACCCGCACCGGATGTCGTTCGCGAGGACAGTCCGCTGGCTTGCGCATGTTGGGCGGCAGCTTGTTAAGCTCATTCTGGCTTAAGGTCTTACACTCACCAATGCGCTTGCCGGCATGCAAAAAAACAACCGAAATGATCGCATGATCCTCGTCAACCAACTCATACGATGGCCAGGCGGACAATACACCGACAACTACGACGAATGCAGCAAACATCAGGATTTGAGCGATGTACTTCATCGCTCCAGACTCCACCGGAATGCCTCGTATTTTTTTACTGCGCCCGGGTATTCCGACCACGGTGCCTGCCAGCCAAGCGCGACTCGTGACAGATCAACACGGCTGCGCAGCATCGGGTCTCTTTGTCTCGCCAGTCGCTGCTCTGTCCAGACAGCGCCGAATCGATAGGAGCAATTGCCGTCCTGACAACCCAGCAACAACACACCATCCGCATGCCCGCGGCTCAGCGTAAAATCCACGAAGGATGGTGGAAGCTGACCCATGCAATTCACTGTCACCACGCTAATACCGGCTTTTTACATCGCCTGGCGCTTACGATCATCACGGCAGGCAAAGACGATGACGTGCGCTGATTCATCCTTTTTTCCGACAGCGACGATGTCTTCACGCAAGCCAGCCATGCTTCGATCCGGGAGGTCGATGCCGGGCACGAGCTCGCCACGAGTTCTGAACGGCGTTGCGGTCGGGCACGCACCGACGCAAATACCGCAACTGATACACAGGCCGGGATTGACGCTGGCCTGATGGGAGTAATTTGTCTCGTCGGTACGCGCCACCATCTCCACCGCCCCAAACGGGCAATCGTCGACGCAACGCTCACAACCATTGCAGTAGTCCAGGGTGACCATCGCCACCTGTTCCTTTTTTTCCGGCGGTGCCCACGGTGCGATAACAATCACCGTGCTAATACCGACCAGCAAAACCCATACCCAGCCCGGTGACCATAGCTGGACTAATGGATAAATATGCAAGTAAAACCAGTCGAGCCTGAGGGTCTGCGGGGTCATTGCCAGGTTGGCTTGTTCATGACTGATCGCCGGATACAATGCAGACAAAACCAGCAGGGCCAACAAGGATGCCGCCATCATGCGTCGTACAGGATTGATGCGCGGTCCGTTCAAGCGAAAAACGTGTAGCCAAATCCCGAACACCAGGAAGATGGGCAAGCCAATCAAATGCATGAACGCCAGCAGCGTGAAAAAACGATTGGAAAGCAAATCATCGCTGAGGAAATTACTGGCCATCGAATCGGTAAAGATCGGGATACTGTCCATGAGTTCGGCGGAAGTAATCGCTACATACTGTGCAAGCTCATCCCAAACCAGCCAGTAGCCGGTAATGCCCAGCACGAAAAGCATCCAGACCAGCGGCACACCGGTCACCCAGGTGAACCAACGCTTATTGCGGTATCGATTGAAACTAAATTCTTTGACGATGTGCAGCAATATCGTAATAATCGCTGCATCGGACGCATAGCGATGCAAGCTGCGCATGATGCCGCCGAGGTACCACTGCTCGCGAGTCAGGTACTCAACAGACTCAAACGCTCCCGACACGCTGGTGCGGAAAAATATCAGTAGCCAGATACCGCTGATCAGAACAATCCACAGGAAAAAAACCGTCATCGCACCGAGATGATTCAAAGGATTTTCGGCACTATCGAAAGCACGTGCCATCGGGCGGCGGAGAACGCCGAATAAAGCGCGTCCGCATCTGTGCAGTCGTTCGATCATTCTTGTCGACGAGCTCTTCTGGACTTCAGAATCTCTCTAAAAAGGTAAATCAGGATGGCAAGGATCATGGTTGCCCCGACCGCCATCTGAACAAATAGCGAGTTATCGAAGCGGTAGCGCCCGGTCGTCGGATCATAAACCGTACAGAAGAGCTTTACCTTGTCGATCAGGCCACCGAACATATGGCCGGCACTGGACGGCCGGTTGAAGACGATTTCCTTAAGCGGCTCGACCAGCCATGGGAGCTCGAAATTCACGCCGTAAACCTGGCTGTAGACGACACCATCTCTGTCGATTACCGAAGACTGGATAATATGGTCGAAGCCCCTCGGCGAGGGGAAAAAAATAAATCCAAGATCGCTGCTGATCTTCCCAATTGTTTCACTGGAAGCGCTGAGAAACTTCCAGTTCTTCGCATCAACACCTTGTCGGCGTGCGAATGCCGCCATCGCTTGTGGTGTGTCAGTAGCGACGTCAAAACCGATCGTCACAACGCTGAAGCTGTCGGTACCCAGCGCTTCCTGAGCAGCCTCCACCGCCTTGGCAAGACGTTTTGTCGTAGCCGGACAGACGTGATGGCATGAGGTGAAAATCATACTCACGACCAGCGGTTTGCCAGCGTAGTCCTCTCGCAGCTTTACGCTGGCACCGTGTCGATCAAGCAGTTCGTAATCACCGATTGCCTGCCCGATCGCATGCTGTGAGAGCTGCATGGCGCGATCCGGGTCATAGCGATCATCGTCCTGAGCTGAAACACTCGCCATCAGAGTGCTCCCCGCCAGAAGCGAAATAAGTATGAGCACCTTTTTCATAGTCAGAGTTTAGTGAACTGGGGGAAGGAAAAAAAGAAGGGCGGGCCAAGGACCCGCCCTGTCAAACAGGCTTCGGTCAAACACCGGGGGGTTATGACATAGGCCAGACCGACGCCAGATACTTCCAGTTAACGGCATAATACAAAACGAAGGTGACGAGGAAAAATATCGCCAGCAAGAAGGTGCCGGGAGCTGCAAAGCCCCATTTTCCCGCCGCCCCATGACCACCGTCGGGAACAACAATCGGCTCTGCACGCATCAGCCGGGTCGTTGCAACACCAAAATTGGATTCCGACTCGACAGGCTTGCCGAAAAATACAGACACGACGGTAACGAGTATGTACATCGCACCACCAAGGATCGCAAACATTGCGGCAACGCCCATGATACCCATCAATGTGTAGGCGCTGGCGGGATAGGCAAAGTCAAGCGGCGCGTTCGTAAACGCCATGTCCCAATGTCGGCGCTCGACGCCGAGCGTTCCCGCACCCATCATCGCCAATACAAAAACCGACATGCCGATACCAAAGAAATACGGCTGCAACTTCGCGATTCCGGGAAACGCTACCTGTTTGCGGAACAAGGTAGGAATCAGGAAGTAAGTCAAAGACATGAATGCCAGCGTCGAGCCGATAACCACCGTCGCGTGGAAATGACCGGGTACGTAGATGGTGTTATGAATGATGATGTTGATCTGTTCGGTACCCATTACAACACCGGAGATTCCGCCCAGGAACCCGAAACCGACCAACGATATGAACATGCCGGAGAATATCGGGTTACTCCATGGCGCTTTTCTGAGCCATTGGAACAATCCGTTGGTATAGCCTTTCGCCCGCTGGGCAACTTCGATCGAGCCCGGAACGGTCAGACCGTGAACCATACTCGCCAGCACTGCGAGGTACATCGCGTAACTGGTGTTGAATATCTTCCACTCCGGACTAAGCCCTGGGTCGACGAGCAGGTGATGCGCGCTCGCGAGTTGCAGGAAAGCAATGTAGAGGAAGAATGCCGTGCGACTGACCTTCTCTGACAACGGCCGTGCGCCGAACACGATGGCTGCGATGGCGTACCAGACAGAGACGTGAGCCGCGACATTGATCTGTTGCGAAGAGTGGCCCAGTGCCCACCAGACGACCCGGTACATGGCAGGGTCGATATGATTGACGAGGCCAAGAGACCAGAGCCAGGTTGGTACCAGCACCACTGCACCGGAGGCAATCGTAAACACCGCAATAATACAGGCCGTCAAAGCACCAAATGTTACTAAGGGAATCGATCCTTCGTAGGTCTTTTCATCCTTGGCAACAACCAGCGTGGCCAGGAATATGAAACAACCGATCAGGGCACCGACCGCGAACAGTATCAAACCGAGGTAGAAATTCGGATTTGCCGGCATCGGCACATAGGACGTCATCATCACAGATGCTGTACCACTCGCTACCGCGGCGTTATTGATAATGATGCCCGCAAGCATTAGCACGAAGGCAAACCAGGCAATTTTCGGTGCTGCCAGACGACACCGCAGTAAAGTCGATGAGCAGAAATAAAGGACGGCTATCTCGAAAGAAATCATCCAGAAAATCAACATGTTAACGCCGTGAGTCGTTAGCAGTTGATAGAATCGATCGGCCGGCAGAAGATGCACCGCAGGCCAGCGTGTCAATGTGACCAGCAGCGCGGCGATGCCGCCAATAAGCAGGATGACCACGGCGACAACGGCGTGCGCCTTCATCAACAGCTCGGCTGGCCTGTGAAATTGCAGTCCCGACTCGGGACAGGTTCTGAATTGTTCCTTGCTCATGGCGCATCCCCCCCTGCACCGGCATTCGTCACGTAGATCTTACCGAGCATGGTGTGGTGCCCAATGCCGCAGAACTCGTTACAGATAATGGTTTGCTCACCGCTCGTATCGGGCGTGATGGTCAGCACCGTCTCATAACCCGGCAATATCTGAATATTCATATTAACGGGCTGCAAGGAAAAGCCGTGCTGCCAGTCCATTGAAGAAATATGCAGTCTGTAGGTCTGCCCCTTCTCCAATTCGAGCAATGGCCACCATTGCCAAAGTCGACCCAGCAAATAGACGTCACTGCCCGGTGGTGGCTTGACCACCGGTAACTTTGTGGCGGTCTCAGTCCTGATGGTGTACTGATCGACCATCGCCTGCGCCTTGGCCATGTAGGCTTGTGGCGTCGTTTTATAGGCTTCACTCGAGAGATTCTGTTTGCCGTAGATGTGCCAGAATGGCATCATGAAAAACATTATGAGAGACCAGACCAGCGCAATACCGATCCAGGTTCCCTCGACTTTATCCAGCGGTTGTTTCCACCAGACGATTTCAGCAGGAGGTTGAATGGCACTCATATCAATACCTGTTCCTTTTTATTTGTCGGGTGCTTATGGGGCGATGGGGATATTTACGATTTCCACGATGCCCCAGATGATGTAGAACACCGCTGGAAAAACCACGCCAATGAAAAGGAGAATGAAAGGATTGTCGAGTATGCGTTGAAATGTCGGAACACGTTCAGATGGCTGAACGTCAATGGACTCGTCATTCATGGTCTATGATCCCCGGTCGATAGATACAGAAATACACGACGTACAATATGCGCTGACTGGCCCGGACAATACTAGGGAAAATACCTAGTGCCCTGGCGGGCTTTCCGGTCTCCGGGACTTTCAAATTGGGGTAAGCTCCCCATCCATGAAAGCGCTCACTTTGATACTGACACTCGCGTGCCTGGTTCTGGCTTCTTGCAGCCGCAGTCCTAACGACGTCGCGAACCCACACGACACCAAGTACACGACCGTGAATGTTGGTCCTGACGCCTGTGTACTGGACACTGACACAGGGCTTACCTGGCAAACCAAAACGACAGAGCCCGGGCTCCATAAGGTCACGAATACATACTCCTGGTTTGATCCGACCGAGGCCAACGGCGAACTCGACTACCGGGGACTTGAAGATGGCGGCGACTGCACCGGCAGTGCCTGCGACACCTGGCACTACGTGAAGGCTGTCAATGAGGCCGGTTTCTGTGGCTACAAGGACTGGCGGGTGCCCAGCAAGAACGAGCTGTTTTCGGTCAGTGACCTGCGGCGTGCGAAGCATCCACCGACAATGAACACAAATTTTTTCCCGCTTGCCCAGGCAGCGGAATACTGGTCCGCAAACGACTACAGTTTCCAATACAATACGGCCTGGGCGTGGAATTTCCAGTATGGTCAGGATCGCGTCGACTGGAAAAAAGAGCCGAAACTGCTGCGCCTGGTTCGCGGCACCGCGACCGCACTGCCGAAAGCCAAAGAATAATCACATGAAGAATCTCGCGACGATCTCCCTGCTGCTGGTTATTGCACTGGTCTCGCTCAGCGCCTACCTGCGCCTGGATCATTCCGGCATCGGTTGCGCAGACTGGCCCGAGTGCTATGGCATGATCGGCCTGGCCGATGAAGCCGCGCCGACAGCCGGCACCGCCTACGAGCGACTCGCCAGTGATGCTCTTGAACCCCTGTCATGGGCAACCCCGGTGCACCGCCTGGTTGCCAGCTTATTGGGACTCAGCATCCTCGGCATGGCCATATTTTCATTGTGGGAGGGACGTGATCGGCTCATTTCGCTGAGCTTGCTGGGACTCACTGTATTTCTGGCCTGGCTCGGTATTTATTCCGGTGGATTGCATAGCCCGGCCGTGGTCATGGGAAACCTTGCCGGTGGCTTCACGATGCTGGGCCTCCTCGGCTGGATGACGTTTCGCGACGCCAGGCCGCACTCGAATGCTCCACCTGCTGTCCGCACCTGGATTGCAGCCGCCCTGGCGTGTTTGCTTGTGCAAATCGGTCTCGGTGGGCTCACGAGCGCCAACTTCGCGGCATCGGCGTGCCCGACGCTGCCGGACTGCAACGGCAGCTACCTGCCGGGCAGTAATCTCGGCAAAGCATTCGACATCGGCCGCCCGCATGAGATCGGTCCAACGGGACTGGCGATCGGCGGCGCCGAGCGGGCTGATATTCACAAACTGCATCGCATTGGCGCGGTCGTCGTAACGACCATCATTCTGCTCGCGGGTATTTTCGCGCTGCGGGCCGGATTGGGCCTGACTGCAATTGTGGTGGTGATACTGGCTGCCGCGGAATTCTCGGTGGGTATCGCTGCAATTCTTACGAAGCTCCCGATCATTATTGCTGTCGCTCATAATGGGCTCGCCGCCATGCTGTTGCTCGGCCTGCTAAGATTGTATGCGCTGAGCAAAAACCGACAGGCGCTACTCTAAATGACTGATTTGCAAGAAACCGGCGCACAGAATCGTGCTGTCGCCATCTGGTTGTTGATCTGCTGCGGACTCGTTTTCGCTATGGTCGTATTGGGCGGCATCACGCGCCTGACCGGGTCGGGCCTGTCGATGGTCGACTGGCGACCGCTGATGGGGTGGTTGCCACCGTCATCGGATGCCGAGTGGCAACGCGTATTTGAGCTGTACCAGCAGTCCCCTGAGTTCCTAAAAGTGAATGCGCATATGGACGTGCACGCGTTCAAGGGTATTTTCTGGCTGGAGTTCCTGCATCGCCTGTTGGGGCGCACTATCGGCATGGTGTTTCTTCTGCCCTTCATCGTCTTCTTCGTCAAAGGCTACATAAAGGCTGCCGAGTGGCCAAAATACCTGCTGATGTTCGTCCTGGGCGGCATGCAGGGCGTGCTCGGCTGGTACATGGTGAAGAGCGGCCTGATCGATATGCCGCATGTCAGCCAATACCGGCTCACCGCTCACCTAGTCGCCGCATTCACGATTTATGCGTACATGTTCTGGGTCGCGATGAGCCTGCTGTTCCCGGCGAATGGCAACGCCCGGCATGGCTGGTTCAATAAATCATTGGCACTAACAATCCTGGTGGCGACCACCATCATCTCCGGCGGATTTGTCGCCGGGCTGAGAGCGGGCAAGATCTACAACACGTTCCCGATGATGGGCGATTACTGGGTGCCACCGGGTACGATGGCACTCGAGCCGTTCTGGCGTAATTTCTTTGCCAACATGACCACGGTGCAACTGGATCATCGAATTCTTGCGATTACGACCCTGTGCGTAGTAGTCGCCTTTTGGTTTAAAGCACGGCAAGCCAATTTGCCGATACGCAGCCGACCTGCGGTCAATGCGTTGCTGCATACCGCCGTCCTGCAGGTAGCGCTGGGTATTACGACGCTGCTGTTGTCAGTGCCGGTGATTCTCGGCGCTACGCATCAAGCGGTGGCCATGTTGTTATTTACCGTTTCTCTTTACATCCTGCATAGTTTGAGGCGTATCTGATGAAAGTTTGTTTTGATACCGATTTAATCGTGCGTTATGGCGGGCGTGGGCCGCGCTATACGTCATACCCGACTGCGCTGCAGTTTAGCGAATCGTTTACGGTTGACGACTACCGTGACAATGCGGTCGCCAGTAACGCGAGTGGCGTACCGTTGTCTTTGTATGTGCACATTCCGTTTTGTCACTCGCTTTGTTATTACTGCGGCTGCAATAAGATAATCACGCGCAACCAGGAGCGTGTCGATCGTTATATCGAGATGCTGTATCGCGAAATCGATAGGCAGTCGGAACTGTTCGACAAGAGTCGCATGATCGAACAACTGCACTTTGGTGGCGGTACGCCGACTTATCTCGATAGCGGGCAACTTGATGACCTGATGGCCAGATTACGCGGCGCATTCACATTTGATGAGAGCGATAACCGTGAATTTTCGATCGAAGTTGATCCGCGCACGGTGGATGAAGACGGTATACGACATCTTGCCAAGCTGGGTTTCAACCGCCTGAGTCTTGGCATTCAGGACTTCGATCCGGTCGTGCAGGAGGCCGTGAATCGTGCGCAGACGACCGACGATGTTCTGAACCTTGTGTTGGCCGCCCGCGATGCCGGCTTCGAATCGATCTCGTTCGACCTTATCTATGGGCTGCCGCACCAGAGTGTGGAAAGTTTCGACGCAACCCTCGAACTTGTCATTGGCATGCGTCCAGACCGACTTGCCGTGTATAACTACGCGCATTTGCCGCAGCGCTTCAAGGGCCAGCGCATGATCAACGATGCAGATATACCGTCTCCGGAAGTGAAGCTCGACATACTGCACCGAACGATTGATAGACTCTGTGACTCGGGCTACGAGTACATCGGCATGGATCATTTTGCATTACCCGAAGATGAACTCGTGCTGGCCCGCAAGAACGGCACCTTGCAACGTAACTTCCAGGGTTATTCGACGCACCGGGAATGCGACCTCGTTGCGCTGGGGGTCAGCGCCATCGGTAGCATCGGCAACGTCTTCGCACAAAATGCCATAACGACCATGGAATACGAGACATTGATCGAGAACGGCCAGTTGCCGATTCGCAAAGGGATCGCCGTTGATGACGACGACCTGCTGCGCGCGGACGTCATCCAGGCACTGATGTGCTACGACAAACTCTCGTTCGATGAGTTTGGCAAAGCGCACGACATCGACTTTGCTGACTACTTTACCGCAGAAATTGAGCGCCTCAAGCCACTGGCAGAGGATGGCTTGATAGAGCTGGATCTCTCGGGCGTCGTCATAACGCAAAAAGGCCGACTGCTTCTCAGAAGTATTGCGATGGTATTCGATCGATACATCGATCAGGCGCAAAACGACAATCGGTTTTCGAAAGCTATTTGATGGCGAGTGTTGGCCCTCCGCAGCTCGGCGCCGGCCACGCGCGTCATCGCACGGACATGTAGGAGCGCGCCGTGCGCGCGAAACCTGCCCTTGGCCGTGCCTCTGCCAGAGTCCAGATTTTGAGCAGCCGTGTGGCTGCCGCTACACTTCGCGCGCAGGGCGCGCTCCTACGGTGGCAGTCGCCGTTGTCAAAGACAGGCGACCTCAGTCAGCCATCCATGAGCATCAGGTGCCAGCCCATATTGAATATCCTGTAACGCTTTACGAAGCTTTTCAGTATTCGGACCGGCATTGCCATCGCGCACCTGGATCTCTTCTTCCTTGTAAACGAGTGTGCCAACGGGAGACAGGCAGGCGGCCGTGCCCGACAGTGCTGCTTCGTAGGTCTTCACAAATTCCAGAAGCTCTGCCACCGTGAATTCTCGCTCATTATTTGAGTAGCCCAGCTCGGCGCCAAGCTTTAAGACTGAATCGCGTGTCATGCCATGCAGGAAGGTGCTATCGAGCGGCTTGGTAATGATCTCATCGTCGCTGATCAGCAAAAAGTTGGCGGCACCGGTTTCCTGTACATCACCGTCAGGGCAGAACAACACCTGGTCAACACCGTATTTCTCTTTGGCCTCAAGCGTCGGACCCAATGCCGCGGCATAATTACCGCCCGTCTTGGTACTACCCAGCTGCTCGGTTGAGCGAGCACGTTGGTCTTCAACGAGCAGTTTCAACGTTGACGCGCCGCCCGAGAAATAATCACCAACGGGTGACGCCAGCACAAAAAGCGTTGCCTCAGTAGAGGGGGATGCGGCTGCGCCGATGTTTTCCAGGGTACCGATAAGCGTCGGCCTCAGA
>Ga0114931_10006558_pt1 | contig 14302 bp, 14 predicted proteins | sample 2SBtaG_FD_89579 | JGI IMG/M metagenome (GOLD analysis project Ga0114931, IMG submission 89579) | Deep subsurface microbial communities from Kolumbo volcano to uncover new lineages of life (NeLLi) - 2SBTROV14_V59a metaG | ecosystem: Environmental > Aquatic > Marine > Volcanic | place: Kolumbo...
CGATGATGCCTCACGCGCTGCGATGAAAGCCATTTTGACGGATATTCAGGACGGCAGCTTTGCGCGAGAATGGATCGCCGAGGCCGAAAAAGGCATGCCTGAGTTCAAGCGCAGGATGCAGGCAGACCTGGACCATCCCATCGAAAAAGTCGGCGCCGATCTGCGCGGCCGCATGGATTGGCTGGAAGAATAAGTAGGCAGACAAACCCGGAGGACGGCAACAATGTCTGACACAAGCTCAGAACAGAGAATACGCATTTTCGACACAAGCCTGCGCGACGGGGAGCAAGCCCCGGGCTGCAGCATGACGCTCAGCGAAAAGCTTCGCGTTGCCCGGGCATTGTCTGAGCTTAATGTCGATATCATTGAGGCAGGATTTCCGGCGGCGTCACCAGGTGATTTCGAAGCGGTGCAAGCCATTGCAGATCGTAATCTCGGCCCGGTAATTTGCGGCCTTGCGCGTTGCAACGCCGCCGATATCGAAAAGGTCCATGCGGCAGTAAAGGGTGCCGACAATCACCGTATCCACGTATTTGTCGCAACCAGCGCCATTCATCGCGAACACAAGCTGAAAATGGCGAAGGAAGAAATCATCAAGAGCGCCGCAGGTGCGATAAAAATGGCCTGTGAATTGTGTGATGACGTTGAGTTTTCGCCTGAGGACGCCTCTCGAACCGAGCTATCGTATCTGGCTGAAGTTGTGTCCGCGGCAATCGAGGCCGGTGCTACGACGGTCAACATACCGGACACGGTTGGCTATACAGTTCCCGCAGAATTCGATCAGTTGTTCCGTTACCTGAAAGAGCATGTTGCACGCATCAACGAGATCACGCTCAGTGTGCATTGTCACAACGACCTGGGTATGTCCGTTGCGAACAGTCTCGCTGCTGTGGGTGCGGGCGCACGCCAGATTGAATGCACCATTAACGGCATCGGCGAACGCGCCGGCAATTGCAGCCTGGAAGAAGTTGTCATGGCGATCAGGACACGCGCGGAGTTCTTTGGGCTGGAGACCGGTATCGATACAACTCGTCTGTACCCGACCTCGCGGCTTGTCTCGAATATTACCGGCATGCACCCTCCTCGCAACAAGGCGATTGTGGGTGAAAATGCGTTTGCTCATGAAGCCGGAATTCACCAACACGGCATGCTGCAACATGCATCGACTTACGAGATCATGCGACCTGAAGACGTTGGCCTGAGTAAATCGCACCTGGTGCTCGGCAAACACAGTGGCCGTCATGCGTTTCGCGATCGGGTTAAAGAACTGGGCTTCGAGCTCGATGACTTTGAGACCAACCGTGCGTTCCAGGAATTCAAGAGGCTGGCAGACAAAAAGAAAGACATTTATGACGGTGACATCGAATCCATCATCATGAATGCCGGAAGTTCGTCCTCGGGGCCCTGGACCTTGCAATCCCTTGAGGTACAAACCCACACCGACGAGCCGGCGACTGCGACCGTCAACCTGATTGGTCCGGATAATAATGAAGTATCCCAATCTGCCCTGGGTGATGGCCCCGTTGCTGCGGCGTTTCAGGCGCTGGAGAAAGCGACCGGTGTTGCCATGGTGCTGCGTAACTTCGAGTTGCACAGCGCATCGATCGGCGAAGATGCTCAGGGCGAAGTGACGGTTACCGTGGAGATTGACGGCCAGAGTTTTCGTGGCCGCGGTGCCAGCGTCGATATTGTCGAAGCAGGCTGCCGCGCTTGCCTTGAAGTCATGAATCGAACGCTACGGCGTCGCGAGCGCGGCGAATCCATGGGTGATGGCACTGTCACGAGTCACGCGACGGTTTAGTCTTTTTTCAGGAATTTCTGTGCACAATCCAAGTACTCTTTTCGAGAAGATCTGGGCGGAACACATTGTCGTTGAAGAGACGCCGGATACGCCGGCAGTGCTCTATATCGATTTGCACATCGTCCATGAAGTCACCACACCACAGGCTTTCTCAGTGTTACGCGAAAACGACCTGGGTGTGCGCAGGCCCGAGCTGACATTGGCAACGCTGGACCACTCCACACCGACGACCCCGGTTTCGAGCTTCAGGGATCTGTTGGCCGCTGGAGAGGGTGCCGCGAACCAGGTGCGGAAAATGCAGCAAAATTGCGAGGAATTTGGTCTCGACTTGCTGGGTTACGGCAGTGGTCAGCGCGGCATCGTGCATGTGATTGGTCCTGAGCTCGGCGCAACACAGCCGGGCAAGACCATCGTTTGCGGTGACAGTCATACCAGCACTCACGGCGCGTTCGGTGCCCTCGCCTTTGGCATCGGCACGACCGAGGTCGGCCATGTACTCGCGACACAGTGTCTTCTGCAGCGTAAACCCAAAACGCTCGCTATTACCGTCGACGGCGAATTGCCGGCCGGCGTCACTGCGAAAGACCTGATTCTCGCGATCATTGGCACTATCGGCGTTGACGGCGGCACAGGGCACATTATCGAATATCGCGGCACAGCGATCCGCTCGATGGACATGGATCAGCGTATGACGGTCTGCAATATGTCGATTGAAGCCGGCGCTCGGGCCGGAATGATCGCCCCCGACGACACGACGCTCGAATACCTGCAAGGCCGTTCGCGCGCACCACAAGGCGCCGCCTGGGAAGAGGCGGTCGCACGGTGGCAGCAATTGCGAACCGATGATGGCGCTAATTTCGACCAGTCGGTCTCGCTGAATGCCAGCGAGCTGCAACCGATGGTGACCTTCGGCACGAATCCCGGGATGGTGGTTGGCATCAACGATCCGGTGCCAGTTGGCAACGATGCCAGTTTTCGCAAAGCACTCGAGTACATGCAGATCGAGTCTGGCAAGCCGATGACCGAAAACGCCGTCGACATCGTTTTCGTGGGTAGCTGTACGAATGGTCGTATCTCCGATATTGAAGAAGTCGTAAACGTCCTCAAGGGGCGAACAGTCGCTGACGGCGTCCGGATGATGGTCGTCCCCGGCTCTGAACAGGTAAAAATGGAAGCGGAAGCACGAGGGCTTGACCGGCTCATAACAGCAGCTGGCGCGGAATGGCGTGAGGCGGGATGTTCGATGTGCATCGGGATGAATGGCGATATCGCGCAACCCGGGCAACTCAGTGTGAGCACCAGTAATCGCAATTTTGAAGGTCGCCAGGGGGTCGGAGCCCGCACCGTGCTGGCCAGTCCGGCGACGGCAGCCGCGTCAGCGATCGCCGGCCATGTTGCGGACCCGAGGGTATATTCATGAAGCCCGTGACAGGAGTTCGCTCGCGGACTGTGGTACTTCCCACCCGGGATGTCGACACGGATCAAATTATCGCAGCCAGGTTCCTGACCACAACCTCTCGCGATGGACTGGGCAAGTACGCGTTTTACGACTTGCGCTACAACCCGGATGGCAGTGAGAAGCCGGATTTTGCCCTCAATAAAGCGCAGGCCAAAGGCTGTGGAATCCTGGTTGCCGGCAATAACTTTGGTTGCGGATCATCACGCGAGCATGCCCCCTGGGCTTTGCTCGACTATGGATTCGAAGCCGTTATTTCGACCGAGATCGCCGACATATTTCGCAACAACGCGCTGAAGAACGGACTGCTGGCGATAATTGTCGATGCCGATACGCAGCAGTGGCTGTTGAACAATCCTGGTGCTGATATTGCCATCGACGTTGAGGCCGCAACGATTTCCTTGCCTGACGGAACGCTTGTTGATTTTTCGATCGATGCATTTGCACGGCATTGCCTGATAGAAGGCCTCGATCAGCTGGGCTTTCTTCGACAACAAGCCGCCGCTATTGACTCGTTTGAGGAGAATCGTCGTTGCAAGCCGTAATCACGCTTTTACCGGGTGACGGAATCGGACCCGATGTGACCGAGTGTGCGCAACAGGTTCTTGAGGTCGTGGCGACGAAGTACGAACACGACTTCAAATTCGATACGCAGCGAATTGGTGGTGCAGCCATCGACGCAGACGGTGATCCATTGCCACCGGCAACGATCACGAGCTGTGAGACGGCCGACGCCGTTTTCCTGGGCGCGGTTGGTGGACCGAAGTGGTCTGACCCCAACGCCAGCATTCGACCGGAACAGGGTCTGCTGAAGCTCCGCTCTATTCTGAGTGTGTTTGCCAATATTCGCCCGATAAAGATCTATTCCGAACTGCTTGGGGCTTCGCCGCTTCGAGCGGAGATACTCGAAGGTGTCGATATGATCGTGGTCAGAGAGTTGACCGGCGGTATCTACTTCGGGGAAAAGACACGCGATGAGACATCGGCGAGCGACCTGTGTACCTACACGGTGGACGAAGTGGAACGCATTGTACGCGTCGCCGCCAGGCTTGCGTCGGGGCGCGGCGGTAAGCTCTGTTCTGTGGACAAGGCCAACGTCCTTGAAACCTCGCGCTTGTGGCGAGACGTGACGAATCGGGTCATGCCGGTCGAATTCCCCGAGATCGAGGTAGAAACCCTGCTTGTCGACGCGGCTGCCATGCACCTTTTGAGCCGTCCGGCCGATTTCGACGTCATTGTCACCGAGAATATGTTCGGCGATATATTAACCGATGAGGCTTCAATGCTGGCGGGGTCTCTGGGTATGCTGCCCTCTGCATCACTCGGCGGTACATCGGTCGGTCTGTATGAGCCTATTCACGGCGCCGCGCCGGACATCGCCGGCAAGGGTATCGCCAATCCCTCTGCGGCAATCGCAAGCGCCGCACTGCTGCTGCGCCACAGCCTTGGACTTGAGGCCGAGGCTGGCGCCGTTGAGCGAGCGATTGCCGCTGCCATTGCCGCTGGCGCAAGAACGGCGGACATTGCTGCAACGGGCGATTCATGCGTCTCGACCACCGAAATGACCGCTGAAATTATTCGCGGTCTACACTAGTTGACCGGCTGCTAGCCCCAGGCGGCAACGGGCTTTGCCGGTGCCTGCACTGAGCGTGCTGCCTCGAGGGCTTCCAGCAAGTCTGCAATCAGGTCCTCGGAGCTTTCGAGTCCAACGGATAAGCGAATCAGATTCTGACCGATGCCGGCCTTGGCAAGTGCCGCATCGCTGACCGGCGCATGGGTCATCGACGCCGGGTGACAAACAAGACTTTCGACACCGCCCAGGGATTCGGCCAGCGAAAAGAACTTCAGGCTATCCACAAACGCACGAACTTCCTCCTCGCCACCGGCGATTTCGAAACTCAGCATGCCACCGAAGCCGCGCTGCTGTCGTTTGGCGATAGTGTGCCCGGGATGAGTCTCAAGGCCGGGGTAGTAGACCTGATCAATGAGATCGTGGTCGTTCAACACATTCGCCACCAGGCTCGCGCTCTCTTCGTGTTGCCGGATACGCGGGTGCAGCGTGCGGATGCCGCGCAAGGTCAGGAAACTGTCGAACGGCGCCCCCGTTATGCCGATGCAATTGGCCCAGTACGCGATTTGCCCGGCCAGTTCATCCGTTGCCGCGACGACGCAACCGCCAACGACATCGCTGTGACCGTTGATGTACTTGGTCGTTGAGTGAATAACGAGATCGGCACCGAATTCAATCGGATTCTGCAAGGCTGGTGACAGGAAAGTATTGTCCACGGCCAGCAAAGCACCGCAATTTTTCGCGATCCCGGCGAGCTCTTCGATATCGACGATACGCAGCAACGGATTGGACGGCGTTTCGGCGAGAATGATCGTCGGCCGGCACTCCGCGGCTTTCTGCAGCGCGACGGTATCCGTCTGATCGACAAACAACACATTGAACAAACCCTTCCCGGACTGCTGTTCGAACAAGCGGAAGGTCCCGCCGTAACAGTCATGCGGTGCGATAATCGTGTCGCCGGGCTTGAGCAGCTGCGTCAACAAGGTCAAAGCGGCCATACCGGAAGACGTCACCACGGCACCTGCTCCGCCCTCAAGCTCGGCCAGCGCATCAGCTAACGCATCGCGTGTCGGGTTGCCGGAGCGTGTGTAGTCGTACTGCCGGGGTTCGCCCAGCGCTGCAAACGCGAAGTTGGAAGAAAGGTGTAAGGGCGGTACGACGGCACCGTGCTGCGTGTCCGATTCAATGGACGCGCGAACGGCTCGGGTCGCTTTGCTTGCCTGGAAAGTCATTTTCGGTCTCCGCTTCAGTGTTCCGTAATAGCTCGTACTGCTGCTCATCGGAACCCTGCGAAGCCCGCAAGGGAGGGGTTGTACTGCCCTTCACCCGCTCACGGGATGTTGCAGTTACCCTCATCATTCGATGCACCCGGAAATCCGGTCAAAGCATCGCAGGAGTTGGCACCTTTTCAGAATGGTTAGTTCTGAAGGTTGCCCCGGCGTCGTCGGGCCTATCCCTCGACCGGTCTCGATGAGTTTCGAGCAGTTTATGCGTGACAATGAGTCAAGGTCAAGGACTTGCTTGGGTTTTTTTAGTAGCAAGCGTAACCATTAATTCGGCGCTTGCGATAAATCGCAGAGTGTATTAACGTACTAGCACATTATTACGTTAGTACAAACATGAAACCGAATCGAAACAAAACCGAACGGCAGCGCAAGCGTGCTGCAAACGCCCTGTTCGACGCCATAGTTACTCTGAAGAGTGCCAAGGAATGTCGTCTGTTCTTCAAGGATCTTTGCACTCCAGCGGAGCTCCAGGCGCTCGTTGATCGCTGGCAGGTCGTCGAATACCTGCAGCAGGAACTGCCCTACCGAAAAATCCACGATCTCACGGGCGTAAGCGTCACAACAATTGGACGCGTCGCGCGCTGTCTTGGCGATGGGTCCGGCGGTTACCAGACCGTGATCGACCGAATCGCCCACTGAAGGATCTGCAATGAAAAACTCCGGGCAGCGCGTAAAAATCGCAGTACAGAAAACCGGTCGCCTGACTGATCACTCCGTTGACCTCCTGGAGCGCTGTGGCCTGAAGGTCACCAGAAGCAAAGACCAGCTCATCTGCTATGGCGAGAATATGCCGATTGACCTGTTGCTGGTGCGCGACGATGACATTCCGGGCCTCGTCAGCGATGACGTCTGCGATCTGGGCATTGTCGGTCTCAACGTCGTCGAAGAGAAGCGCATGCAAATGCAGCAGGAGGGCTGCAAGGCGCAGTTTAAGCAAGTATTTGAACTCGAATTCGGTCATTGTCGGCTATCCATCGCAGCGCCGGACGATATAGAATATAAGGGCATCGATTCGCTAAAAAATAGCCGTATTGCAACGAGTTATGTTGGACTATTAACAAATTACCTGAAGCAGAATCAGATCACTGCCGAAGCCGTGTTTTTCTCTGGCGCCGTGGAAATAGCGCCGCAACTGGGTCGAGCAGACTTCATTTGTGACCTGGTCTCATCCGGTGGCACGCTGCTGGCTAACGGTTTGCGCGAAGTCGCCGTCATCTTGCAAAGCGAAGCGGTCGTTATCCAGACGCTGGCGCCCCTCGGCGAGCAAAAGCAGGCTCTCGTCGACAAGATCATCCAGCGCCTTGATGGCGTCCTGAAGGTACGCGACAGCAAGTACATCATGCTGCACGCGCCGCGATCCGCGTTGTCCGAGATTCGAGCCTTGCTGCCGGGCGCCGAGGCGCCAACCGTAATGCCGCTGGAAGGTAGCGACGACAAGATCGCCATTCACGCTGTATGCCGCGAAAATGTGTTTTGGGAAACGCTTGAAAACCTGAAGGCTGCCGGCGCGAGTTCCTTGCTGGTTCTGCCCGTCGAAAAGATGCTGGCTTAACGATGCGCCTTCCCTTCTACAATTGGGCAGACCTTGAAGAGCAGCAGCGGGCTGAGTTGTTGCGCCGCCCGGCGGCATCGCAGCATGAATCAATTCGCAGCGGGGTTCAGGCAATCATCGGCGCGGTACGAACACGCGGAGATGCCGCGCTGGTCGAATTGACGCGCAAATATGACAGAGCCGACATCAGTGACTTCAGAGTCTCTGCGGCCGAAATCAAAGCAGCCGGCGATTGGCTCACAACTCGCCAACGGATCGCTATCGATCTTGCCATCGCCAATGTTCGAAAATTTCACGGGCAGCAACTGCCCGAAGCAGTCTCTGTCGAAACGATGCCTGGTGTGCGCTGTGAACGCGTCGGTCAGCCTATCGATGCTGTCGGTCTGTACGTACCCGCCGGAACAGCGCCGCTGCCCTCCGCCGCTATCATGCTTGCGGTGCCGGCAGGTATCGCGGGATGCCCGAAAGTAATCCTTTGTACCCCGCCGCGCCCCGATGGCAGTGCCGATCCGGCTATCCTGGTCGCGGCATCGTGTTCTGGTGTGACTGAGATCTACACCGTCGGTGGTGCCCAGGCGATCGCAGCGATGGCCTATGGAACGACCTCAATTCCAAAGGTTCGCAAGATATTCGGCCCCGGAAACGCCTGGGTAACGAGCGCAAAATCGGTCGTCAGCACGGATCCACTCGGTGCCGCGATCGATATGCCGGCGGGCCCCTCAGAAGTCCTGATTATTGGCGATAAAAACGCCTCACCCGAGTTTGTAGCCGCAGACTTGTTGTCGCAAGCTGAACACGGCGTTGATTCGCAAGTGATGTTTGTCACGACCGACAAATCACTTGCTACGGCTGTAACGACTGAAGTCGATAGCCAACTTTTGCGCCTGTCACGATCCGATACGGCAGCGGTCGCCCTCGAGAATTCCAGGATAATCATTGTGACCGATCTCAATACAGCCGTGGATATCAGCAATCGCTACGCACCCGAGCATCTGATCCTGCAGATCGACCGTCCACGTGATGCCCTGCCACTGATCCGTAACGCTGGTTCGGTGTTCGTCGGGCGCTGGACACCGGAATCTGTCGGCGATTACTGCAGCGGTACGAATCACGTATTGCCAACCTATGGCAATGCTGCGACCTACAGCGGCCTCGGCGTCGATCAATTCATGCGCTACATGACGGTTCAGGAGTTGAGCCGCGACGGATTGGCAAATCTCGCTGCGGCGGTGATCTCCCTTGCCGGTCTGGAGGGCCTCGATGGCCATGCCGCGGCTGTCAGTCGGCGTCTGGAAGCGAAACCATGAGTATCGTCGGACTCGCACGACCTGAAATACAGGCTCTTTCAGCCTACGATGCTGCAGCACAGGTGGACGATACGGTCCGTTTGAACGCGAATGAGTCTCCACAAGACAGTACTGTCAGCAATTTTCGACGACCACTGAATCGCTATCCCGAGGTGCGCCCGCGACGACTGCAGGAAGCACTGGCTGCAAGGTTCGGGTGTGCGACGGAGCAGCTGCTGGTCACGCGTGGCTCCAGCGAGGCGATTGACCTCATCATTCTAACATTCTGTCGCGCGGGTGTTGACAATATTGTCATTCCGTCGCCGTCGTTCTCAATGTACGCACACTATGCCGAAGTACAAGGTGCTCCAGTGATCACTGTACCGACACTGGCAGAACAGGATTTTCGGATTGATGTCGACCAGCTCCTCGACGCCTGCAATGACGCGACCCGGGTTGTATTCATCTGTTCACCCAACAATCCGACGGGCACAGCAATTGCCCGGGGCGATGTGCTGCGCCTGATCGAAGGTCGTAACGGGCTATCGGCTGTCGTAGTGGATGAAGCCTATATTGAATTCGGTAGCGGAAGTTCCGTGATGCAACTGCTGGATCGTTACCCCAACCTGCTCGTTCTCCGGACCCTGTCCAAGGCGCTGGGATTCGCCGGAGCACGTTGTGGTGCGGTTGCCGGCTCCGCGGACGTTATCCGTATGCTGAACGCGGTACAGGCACCCTACGCGCTCGCGACACCGGTGGTTGAATGCGTGGAAGACGTCCTGCAATCCGATCAGCTGGCAATGGCGGAGCAATCAGTTCGGGAAATCATCCAGGAACGGGAACGTGTTACGGCGGTAATCGCCAACCTGGAGTTCGTGCAAAAAGTCTGGCCCAGCGACGCCAACTTTTTCCTCGTTCGTGTGACCGACCCGGCTTCGGTGATGCAACGGTGCGAGGCGCATAAGGTCCTGTTGCGCAGCTTCGGTGGCGCCCTGTCGAACTGTATACGCATCACTGTTGGCAGCAGATCCGACAATGACCGGCTACTGCAGGCACTCAACACACTGACGGCTAACGCTTAGGATCATCAGCATGGCTGCGAAAGTATTGTTCATCGATCGCGATGGGACCCTGATTGAAGAACCAGAGGACCACCAGGTGGACTCGGTCGCAAAGGTTCGACTGGTGCAGAATGTCATCCCTGCTTTGCGCGAGTTGGCGCAGCATAGCTATCGCATGGTGATGGTGAGCAACCAGGATGGACTGGGAACGGCTTCCTTCCCTCAGCAACACTTCGAAGCGGCGCACGACCACGCTCTGCAGTTATTCAAGAGTCAGGGTGTGACTTTCGACGAGATTTTCATTTGCCCACATCGGGCGGATGATTGCTGCGGCTGCCGCAAGCCTCGGACAGGGCTCTTGACGCGATACCTGGCCGCCACTGACATCAGCCTGAAAAACTCCGCGGTGATTGGCGACCGAGCAAGCGATATGGAGCTGGCCAGGCAGATTGGCGTACAGGGGCTATTGGTCAACAGCGACAACGATGATGCGATAAGCTGGGATCAAGTCGTCGAACGGCTTTGCCATTCTGACCGGGTTGCCCACGTGATACGCAACAGTAACGAAACCAGTATTGCAGTGAGCGTAAATCTGGACTGTGCCAACACTATCCAGATCGAAACCGGAATCGGCTTTTACGATCACATGCTTGAGCAAATCGCGAAGCACGGCGATTTCGGTCTTATGCTGCACTGTGTGGGCGATCTGAAAGTCGATGAACACCACACTGTCGAAGACACAGCGATTTGCCTTGGCAGCGCATTACGCGACGCCCTGGGTAGTAAGTTGGGCATTGCTCGCTACGGCTTCCTGCTGCCCATGGATGAGAGTGAGGCAAAAGTCTCGCTTGACCTGTCGGGACGTGGCGCATTTCAGTTTTCTGCAAGCTTCCCCCGAGATAATGTGGGCGAATTATCGACCGAGATGGTCGAGCATTTTTTTCGATCACTGGCAGAGTCGCTGGGTGCTGCGTTACACCTTGAGGTCCGTGGTGACAATACGCATCACATGATAGAAGCCTGCTTTAAATCAACAGGCCGTGCCTTACGTCAGGCGCTCGCCCGAAGTGGCACTGAACTGCCGTCCACAAAGGGCAGCCTGTAGTGACCGAAGTAGCCATCATTGACAGCGGTGGCGCGAATATTGCGTCGCTTATGTATGCATTGGAACGATTGCAGGCCAAAGCACTGCTAACGACTGACGCCGACGTCATTCGAGACGCTGAGCGAGTTTTGTTGCCTGGGGTCGGAGCCGCCAAAGATGCGATGCGCCGCCTCGCGAACGCAGGCCTGGTTGAGCTTATCCGCGAACTCAGCCAGCCAGTGCTCGGAATTTGCCTTGGTATGCAACTGCTTTGCGAAGGCTCGGAAGAAGAGGATGTTGAATGTCTTGGTGTTATCCCAGGGAGCGCGCGAAAGTTGCCCGCCACAACTGAATATCCCGTTCCCAATATGGGATGGTGCACCACTCGCTTTACGGCTGGCCATCCGCTCCTGCACGGGATTGAAGACCAAAGATTTTTTTACTATCTGCACAGTTACGCCCTGCCGGTTTCCGAACATACTCTCGCAATCGCAAAACACGACGGCGACTTTACAGCCGTCATCAGTCACGGCAATTTTGTTGCCGCGCAGTTTCATCCGGAACGCTCATCGGCCGCTGGCGCACAGTTGCTGAAGAATTTTCTGGAGCTGGAAACATGAGGCTTATTCCGGCGATCGACATCAAAGATGGCAAGTGTGTACGGCTTTTTCAGGGCGACTTCGAGCAAACTACCGAATACAGTACCGATCCTGCAGCGCTCGGACAGCGCTTCTCAAGTCTCGCGGTTGAGGACTTGCATATTGTCGATCTGGATGGCGCTCGTAGCGGCAAGCAACATAATCGCTGTGTGGTAACGAGAATTGCCACACCGTCAGGACTCGCCGTGCAGCTGGGTGGTGGTATTCGTGAGCGTGACGATGTCGCACAGTGGCTGAACGCTGGCGTGACGCGTTGCGTTATCGGTAGTGTGGCAATCAATAATCCTGACGCCGTCAAACAGTGGCTTCTTGAGTTCGGCGCGGATGCGATCGTCCTGGCACTCGATATCAAATTGGATGAAAGTGGAGATCCGATTCTAACGACATAGGGATGGACAAAGAATTCCGGAGTCTCACTTTGGGATTGCATCGATAGCTATCGCGATGCCGGAGCGCAACAGATCCTTTGTACCGATGTTGCGCGCGACGGTGCGATGACGGGACCGAACTTCGAACTCTACAGCGATATTCTTGCGCGATACCCTGGGCTCGAGTTGCAGGCATCCGGTGGCGTAAGGAATATTGCGGATCTTCGCACGCTGCGCAGCATAGGTGTTCCTGCCGTCATTAGCGGACGGGCGCTGCTCGATGGAGAGATTACGGCGAGCGAGGTGGCGTCATTCCGGCAAAGCGTATAATTCCGTGTCTCGATGTCAAAGATGAGGTCGTCGTCAAAGGTGTGCAATTTCGCAATCACCGTATCGTAGGCGACATTCTCGACCTTGCAGGGCGTTATTGCCGCGAAGGTGCCGATGAGCTTGTCTTCTACGATATTACGGCAAGTCCCGATGGACGCAGCGTCGATCGAAGCTGGATCGCAAAGGTTGCTGCTGTGCTCGATATTCCGTTCTGTGTCGCTGGTGGAATCAAGTCAGTCGCCGATGCTGAGGACATACTCAACAAAGGCGCGGACAAGATATCGATTAACTCGCCCGCGCTGGAGAATCCTGCACTGATCACGGATCTGGCGCGACGATTTGGATCGCAATGTGTCGTTATCGGTATCGATAGCCGGGAAGAACACGGTCACTATTTCGTCTACCAGAACACCGGCGATGCCGATAAAACATCATCAACGCAACGGCTGACCCTGGAATGGGTGAACGAGGTTCAGGAACGCGGCGCCGGCGAGATAGTGCTGAATTGCATGAATCAGGACGGCGTTCGCAATGGCTATGATATCCAACAGTTACAAAATGCCCGGTCGCGTTGCACCGTACCCCTGGTTGCGTCCGGCGGAGCTGGCAAGATGGCACATTTCCTTGATGCCTTTGATGCCGCAAAGGTTGACGGTGCATTGGCCGCCAGCGTTTTTCACAGTGCCGAGATAAACATCGGCGATCTGAAACTTTTTCTTGCTGCACGGCACATCAGCATGCGTACTTGAGGATTTAACGTGAGTATTTCGGATATCGCATTTCTCGAAGATTTGGAGGACATCGTCAACGATCGCCTGCAGGACCCAGACGAAAGCAGCTACACCGCACGCCTGGTCAACGCAGGTATCAAACGGATCGCGCAGAAGGTCGGCGAAGAAGGCGTTGAGCTTGCACTCGCTGCAGCCACCGGTGACGAACGGGAAGTGGTCGACGAAGCAGCCGATCTTCTTTACCACGTCATCGTATTGTTAGCAGCACAGAATCTGGGACTTAAGGATGTTTGCGATCGTCTGCAAACGCGCCATTCCGGAAGCTAGGGAAGCTCTGGATTTGCGCCGTCCGGATTCCCTTCCAATTGCGCTTTATCGCCACTTAATTTGCCAATACCTGCGCAAGGATAGCCTTGAAACGTGGTTCGTTGCGTACCGATTCAAAGCGCGGGAAGCCGTTCAGGTAAAGCAGCCACACGTCCCGTTCCTCGACGGCACGTTCCAACCAGTCAAGCACGTCGTTAGTGTCGCCGAGGCCCTCATAGACGTAGGCAATCAGCAGCGGCGGTGCGTAACCACCGCGTGGGTTATCCCCGCGGGCTTTGAGTTCTTTGAGGATTGCACGTGCGCGCTCTTGAGCGCCGGCTTGTGCGTAGGCATGGCCCAGCACGGCGAGGGTCGACGCCATCCGGTCCGAGTGTTCAACAGCCCGGGTGAGTTCGCCAATGGCAGCATCGTAGTTGGCGTGCAACATATAGATAATGCCCCGGTTCCAGTGCGCCGCCGCAAAACCCGGGTCCATGGCGAACATTTCCTGATCCAGCCGGATGGCCTCGGTGTATTTGCCCTGCGTAAGATACAGGAAGGCGAGAGCATTCATGATTGGCAGTGACAGCGGGTCCAGTGACAGGGCGGTCTGGGCCGCATCGATTGCGGCCTGGGGGTCAGTGATAGCCAGGTAATTGGACCAGGCAAAATGGGCTTGGGCATAATTGGGGCCCAGTTCGAGCGCCCTGTGCAAATCATTTCGCGCCTGATCCCAGTTCCATTGATAAAACAATGAATCCATGCCCCGGGCAATCAGTGCTTCGGCCGATTCCGGATCCAGCCTGAGAGCG
>Ga0114931_10006559_pt1 | contig 14301 bp, 16 predicted proteins | sample 2SBtaG_FD_89579 | JGI IMG/M metagenome (GOLD analysis project Ga0114931, IMG submission 89579) | Deep subsurface microbial communities from Kolumbo volcano to uncover new lineages of life (NeLLi) - 2SBTROV14_V59a metaG | ecosystem: Environmental > Aquatic > Marine > Volcanic | place: Kolumbo...
AGCAGTTCTCCTGCAGTGGCGTACACGGGGCGAGCCTTTATCCCCCCCCGCTCTCCCCCCCAAAGGCTAATCAGCCCCGTGTACGCATTTTTTTATCCCCTCTGAATCCTCAACTATCTCAGTAACGCACCGCATACCAGAGCCGGCCTATCAGTTCGTGCAGGGCAAGATAGGAATCCACCACAGCAGTGTCGCTGGGCAACACATCAAACAGTGAAACCCCCGTCACGGAGTAGAATTGGGTCGGCGCCGGCGTCACCTTCAATCCCATCTGATCGAATATGGCCACGGCACGCGGCATGTGAAAGGCCTGGGTCACCAGGAACACATGATCGATGCCCTTCTGCGCCAGCAGCGCCTGGCTGAAACGGGCGTTTTCCTCCGTATTGCGGCTCTCGTCCTCGAGCCAGACCTCCTTGATGCCGAAGTCCTGGTACAGGCTCCTGGCCATCACCCCCGCCAGGCTGTCGCCCTCCGAATCCAGCACATGACCGCCACTGACCAACATCGGCAAACCCGTAAGACGCTGCAGATAGGCACCATATCGGATGCGCACCAGGGTGTTGCTATCGACGGTATCGCCGCCATACTCCGGCGCGTTGTGATCACGTCCCGCCGACAGCACCACGATGGCCTGTGCCGGCGACTGTTCGATCTGCGCCCGGGTCAGGGCGGGATAGCGCTCAACTGTCTCGAGTAGAAGCGCCGACATAAGATTCGTGCTCAACAGATAGGCGACAGCCAAGCCACCCCACAACACGACCTTGGCAAGCCTGGCGTTGCGTTTCAGCAGCAGCATGCCGATCAGCCATAACAGCAAGAAACCGCCGGGCGGGAAAAGCAGGCTCTTCAGAAACTTGGTAAAATAGATTTCCATCAATGCTTCATATATGTCGTCAAGCCGATTATGCCACTGCCGGGCCTGCGCCGGCGCAAAACATGTTTAATTTCACCTCGCTGCCACCGTTGACTCTTTACCTGCACATCCCCTGGTGTGTGCGCAAATGTCCCTATTGCGACTTCAACTCCCATGAAGGCAAAAACGGTGTTCCAGAACGCGCCTATGTAACGGCACTCTTCACTGACCTGGAACAGGAACTGCCGGAGATCTGGGGCCGTCAGGTGCACAGCGTCTTCATCGGCGGCGGCACACCAAGCCTGTTTTCAGCCGAGGCGCTGGACGAACTCATCTCGGGCCTGCGCGCCCGGCTCAACCTGGCCGCCAACGCCGAGATCACCCTGGAGGCCAACCCGGGCACGGTGGAGGCAGACAAATTCCGCGAGCTCCACGCCCTGGGCATCAACCGTCTCTCCATCGGTGTGCAGAGCTTCAACGACGATGCCCTGCAACGCATCGGCCGCATCCATGGCCACCGCGAGGCGATCCGCGCCGCCGAACTGGCCCACGATGCCGGCTTCGACAACTTTAACCTCGACCTCATGTTCGGTCTGCCGCAGCAGACACTGGCGCAAGCGCTGGAGGATATCGACACGGCCATCGCCCTGGAGCCGACGCATGTCTCCCACTATCAACTGACACTGGAACCCAACACCCTGTTTCACCACCAGCCGCCGGTGCTGCCAGGGGATGAACTACGCTGGCAGATGCAGGAACGGTGTCAGGAAAAACTGGCCGAAGCCGGCTATGCCCAATACGAAGTCTCGGCCTATGCCAGGGCCAATCGTCAATGCCGACACAATCTCAATTACTGGCAGTTCGGTGATTATCTCGGCATCGGCGCCGGCGCCCACGGCAAGATCAGCAACACCCAAAGCCAGACCATCCTGCGCCGCGCCAAACTGCGCCACCCGGATGAGTATCTGGCCAGGGCCGACAGCCCGGCGCGCATCAGCAGCGAACAGGCGCTGTCGCAGCAGGACGCCGGCTTTGAGTTCATGCTCAACGCACTGCGTCTTGTTGATGGTTTCCCACCCCACCTGTTCAGCGACCATAGCGGCCTGCCCATCTCCGTTATTGAAGAACCGCTGCGCCGCGCCGAGGAACTGGAGCTTGTCGAATGGACCATCCAGTTGATCAAACCCACAGAAAAAGGCCGCAACCACCTCAACGACCTGCTGCAGCTGTTTTTGCCCTGACCCGGCGGCTGTGGGAAAATGCGCATCCGGATTATTCATTTGAAGGCACACACGCATGGCGACATTAGTACTACAGGGTCCACGACTCACCGAACAGGAAGCGGTCGCCATGAGCCACTCGTTCAAGGGCAGGCTCGAAGAGGGCAAGGGCTTTTACCGCATCCAGGTGGACGGCGCGGTGGACGCAGAAAGATTCGCCATGCACAAACAGCAGGAGGATTTCGATATCAACCTGCTGCCAGAGGGCTTTGATCCCTCACAGGTCAAACTGCTGGTCACCGACATGGACTCCACCCTGATCAGCATCGAATGCATCGACGAGGTCGCCGACTTCATCAACGCCAAACCCCAGGTCTCCGAAATCACCGAGTCCGCCATGCGTGGCGAGATCGATTTCGAGACATCGCTGCGACGCCGCGTCGCCCTGCTCAAGGGTCTGGATCGCAGCGCCCTGGATCACGTCTATAATGAACGTCTCAGCCTCAACCCCGGCGCCGAACAAATGCTCGCTGGTCTTGAGGCCCGCAACATCAAACGCTGCCTGGTGTCAGGCGGCTTCACCTATTTCACCGACAAGCTGCAAGCACGCCTGGGGCTGGACTACACCCTGGCCAACACGCTGGAGTTCAACGGCGACAAGGTCACCGGCGAGGTCCACGGCCACATTGTCGGCGCCCAGGCCAAGGCCGACTTTCTGCTGCAGAAATGCAAGGAGCTGGGTATCGAGCCATCACAGGCAGTGGCCATGGGTGACGGCGCCAACGACCTGGCGATGATGAAGGAGGCCGGACTGAGCATCGCCTATCACGCCAAACCCAGGGTGCAGGAACAGGCCCATGCCTCGCTCAACCACTGTGGGCTTGAAGGGGTGCTGGGGCTGCTGGATATCGATCTGTAGGGTGCGCAGTGCGCACCCTACACCTTTTTAAATAACAAATCCCAGACGTCGTGGCCCAGGCGCTGGCCGCGGCGCTCGAACTTGGTTACCGGCCGATAGCTGGGCCGCTCCGAGTATTGCCCCACACCGGCCAGATTCTCAAAGCTCTCGGCATCACTCATTACTTCCATCATCCACTCGGCATACTCCTGCCAGTCGGTGGCCATATGAAAGATGCCGCCGGGCTTGAGTTTGGTACGGATAAGCTCGACATACTCGGGTCGCACGATGCGGCGTTTGTGGTGGCGCCGCTTGTGCCAGGGGTCGGTAAAGAACAACAACACACGGTCCAGGGATTCATCCGCAATCTGCCTTTGCAGAACATCCACCGCATCATGGCAAAACACACGCACATTGTCGCTGCCCTGCTCTGCCAGCCTGGCCAGCAGGCGACCAACACCGGGGCGGTGCACTTCGATGCCAAGGTAGTCGCTGTCAGGCTGGGCCTGGGCCATCTCGGCCAGGGCATCGCCCATGCCGAAACCGATCTCCAGGATGCGCGCAGCGGGACGGCCGAAAAGCTGCTCCAGATCCAGCAACTCATCTGCCGGCTCCAAACCGTATCTGGGCCACAACTCCGCCAGCGCCCGTTCCTGCAGTTGCGTCATGCGCCCCTGGCGCCGCACGAAACTGCGGATGGGGCGGTATTTGTTTTTTGAGTTAGCGTCAGACACGGCAGGCTCCCGCCCGCTGTTTCACGGGCGGGCATCAAAACCAGAGAGAACTAAAAAAATGTACCATCCAGCGGTGAAGAGGCGCTGGCATAGCGTTTGGCCGGCATGCGCCCGGCCAGATAGGCTTCGCGGCCTGCCTCAATGGCCTTCTTCATGGCGGAGGACATCAGCACCGGATTCTGCGCCCCGGCGATGGCGGTGTTCATCAGCACCCCGTCGCAGCCCAGCTCCATGGCCACGGCAGCATCGGAGGCGGTGCCCACGCCCGCGTCCACCAGTACAGGAACCTGCAGCTCCTCGACGATGAAACGGATGTTGTAGGGATTGCGAATACCCAGTCCGGAACCGATAGGGGCACCCAGCGGCATGACGGCCACACAGCCCATGGCCTCCAGCTTCTTCGCCACGATCAGGTCGTCGGTGGTGTAGACCATCACCTTGAAGCCATCGTCGATCAGGGTCTCGGCGGCCTTGAGGGTCTCCATCACATTGGGGAACAGGGTCTTCTCGTCGCCCAGCACCTCCAGCTTGACCAGGTCATGGCCACCCAGCAGCTCGCGCGCCAGGCGGCAGGTACGCACCGCGTCAGAGGCAGAGTAGCAGCCGGCGGTGTTGGGCAGGATGGTGTACTGCTCCGGCGGCACCGCGTCCAGCAGGTTGGGCTCGTCCGGGTTCTGACCGATGTTGGTGCGGCGCACCGCCACGGTGATGATCTCGGCGCCTGCGGCCTCGGTGGCCAGGCGGGTCTCCTCCAGATCCTTGTATTTGCCCGAGCCCACCAGCAGGCGGGAGTGGTATTCGACACCGGCAATGACCAGCGGGTCACGGCCAGCCGCTTGAGCTGTATCCGACATATCTGTTTCCTGTTTCAGGCTGGTTGAAAAAGGGGTAATTATAGCGCGTTCCGGCGGTCAGGCTCTAACCCGCATTTCTCACCACCCTTCTACTGCGACGGCCCAATGGCACGCCCTGCCTGGCGTTCGTTCGGTCGGAGTGCTCGACAGACTGTCAAGTATGCCTGCGCCTTTGGGCTGCGCTATCCCTGCTTCGCCCAACGCCCAGCCGGCCATCCTGGCCGGGCGTTCGCTGCTATTCGCAGCTCACCCTCTGTCACGAACGCCAGGCAGGCCGCCCCCTTGAACCGCCTCGCTACGAACGGTGGTGAGAAATGCGGGCTAACCGCCGCCAATGGCATGAACAATCTCGACTTTATCACCGGCCTGCAACTGGTGGCTGGCATGACTGCTGCGTGGCACGATGTCCAGGTTCACCTCTACCGCAAGGCGGCGGCCGGTCAGCCCCATTTCCTCGATCAACTGCGCCACCGAGCAGGTCTCGGCCACTTGGCGCGGCTCTCCGTTCACATTAATTTCCATGGTCCTGTCTGCATTTCCACTGATTGATTGCAGCGCCCGATTTTACTACACCCTTGGCCCGGCCACAGCGGGCGGGGCACACCGCATTACGGGGCGGGATGTGCATAGTAATGGAAGTTAAGGTAAAATTCCCCGCAACCTGCGCGGGTGTAGTTCAATGGTAGAACAGGAGCTTCCCAAGCTTCTAACGTGGGTTCGATTCCCATCACCCGCTCCACCTCTTTCCCCATGGCATGTACAAGCGGCGCCGCCCCCGGCGGGGACAAGGAAAATGCTGTGAACAAAAAACCGGCGAACGGCCCGGATTAGTGGCCGATAAAACCGAGTATGTAAAGCAACAGCAGCACGGTGGAGGCCCCGGCCACCACCATGATACCTAAAATCATCATTGCCATTGTTGCTCGCATAATTTCTCTACTTCTCTTCTGTCTCTACTTCTCTTCGGGGGGCTGCCGCCTGGGTTGGCCCACCATGATACATCAACTGCAACGGCTTGTTACAGGACGGGCAGTAGGTCCACTTGGGCAGCTTATCGGCGGGGTCCAGCTCGATATCCACCGTCTGCTGGCACTCCGGACAAACGCCGTGGGCCTTTTCCGCCACGTTATCAACGCGATATTTCATCACGGCCATGATCGGTCCACCGAGCCCGAACAGCGGCACCAGAACAAAATGGGCGATGGGAATAAACAGCGTTACCACGGCTAATGCCCAGGAAATACCCAGCACCTTGCCGGCGCGCGCCATCCGTTCCCTGGCGTTGAAACTGCGGGTAAACAGTTCGCCGACACTGGCGGCTGATTCGTTTCCCTTGATTGTGATTGGTTCGACCAGACTCTCCGACATCATTTCCCCTCTCAAAGAAATTGCAGAAGAAAACAAGGTTAACATATACGCCCGGGAAGATTTACCATATAGCCACTCATTCAACACCAAGGACAAACGGGCATGGCCAAACCCCTGAAGATTATCGGTGTAATAGTCGCAGCGATCATCCTCCTCATCGCGGCGGTGTTGGTTTATATCGCCCTTTTTTTCGATCCCAACGCCTACAAACCACAGATCAGCAAGGCAGTGCATGACGCCACCGGGCGCCAGCTGACCATCCAGGGTGACATCGGCCTGTCACTGTTTCCCTGGATCGGTATGGAACTGGGCCAGGTAACACTCAGCAACGCCGCCGGCTTCGATGACACACCCTTCGCCAGCATCAATGGCGCCGAGGTCAAGCTGCGCCTGCTGCCGCTGCTGAAACAGGAAGTAGAGATGAAGGCCGTCATTCTGCGCGGCCTGCGACTGAACCTGGAAGTGGCCAAAGACGGCACCAGCAACTGGGCCGACCTGAGCCAGAGCGGCGCCGGGACTACCGGCCAGACTCCACCGCCCGCGCCCAAGTCCGCACCAGCCAAACCCGCGCCTGCACCCGCCAAACATGGCGGCATGGGCCTGGCCGCCCTGGCCATCGGCGGCGTGGAGGTCACCGATGCGCAGGTCAGTTATGACGACCGCAGCAGCGACAGCCGCTACAGCGCCCAACAGCTCAACCTGATCACCGGGCCGGTGACACTGAACCAGCCCATCAAGGTCTCGCTCAGCAGTCACTTCAGCAGCAATCAGCCTGAGGTGAGCGGCACTCTGAAGCTCAAGGGGCGCATTGTCGCTGACATGAAGCAATTCGAAAACCACCGGCTGGAAAACCTGCAACTCACGCTCGACTTCGACAGCCCCGCATTCGCCAGCCGCGGCCACGTCACCCTCACCAGTGATCTCACAGCCGACCTGGGGCGCGAAACCTACAAGCTCGACAAACTGCAACTGGACGCTGACGTCCAGAACGCCGCCATCCCCAACGGTCGCGTGGCAGCCAAACTCAGCGCGGATGTGTATGCCGATCTGAAACAGCCACTGGCCACGATCTCCAACCTCAAGCTGAACGCCTACGACCTCAATCTCACCGGCCAGTTCAAGGCCGGCCAGATACTCGGCACCAGCCCCGAAATCAGTGGCGACCTGGCACTGGCCCCCTTCAACGCCAACACGCTGTTGCAGAACCTTGGCCTGGCCGTGCCCGACACAGCCGATCCCAAGGTGTTGAAACGGGCTTCGCTGGAACTCCACTTCAGTGGTTCACCCAGCAACATGAATATTGAGCCGCTTGCGCTGCAACTGGACGACTCCACTCTGGATGGCAGCATTCATGTGGCCATGGCAGCGGACAAAGCGCTGCCGGCCCTGCGCTATGAGCTGCACCTGGACGCCATCGACGCCGACCGCTATCTGCCACCACCCGCCAAGGGTGAACAGGCCAAGGTCGCACCGCCCACCGCGGGGGCCGCCGCGGCCGGTGCCCTGCCCATGGAGCTGCTGCGCGAGCTGGACATCAACGGCAACCTGGACCTGGATCAGCTCAAGATCTCCGGCCTGCACATCAGCCAGATCAAGACCCACCTCAGCGCGAGCAACGGACTTATCCGACTCAAGCCCGAGGCGCAGCTCTACCAGGGCAGCTACAGCGGCAGCGCCCAGCTGGATGCTCGCGGCGAGACACCGAAATACACCCTCGACGACAAGCTCACCAACATCCAGGCCGGCCCCCTGCTCAAGGACCTGATGGACAAAGACCTGATCAGCGGCACCGGCAACATCCGCAGCAAGCTGACCACGGCCGGCCAGACACCGGACGAGATGACCAAGGCACTCAACGGACGCATTGATCTGTCCTTCACCGATGGCCAGATCAAGGGTTTCAATCTGGGCCAGATGGTGCGCGAGGCCAAGGCCAAACTCAAGAAACGGCCGCCACCGCCCAAGGATGAAGTGAAAGGCACCGACTTCACCGAGCTCAGCGCCACCCTGAAGATCCGCAACGGCATAGTCTACAACGACGACCTCTCCACCAAGGCGCCCTTTGTGCGCATCGAAGGCAAGGGCAAGGCCGACCTAGTGAATCAACAACTGGATTACCTGGTCACGGCCGCCATCGTCAAAAGCGCCACGGGCGCCGGCGGCGCCGGACTGGAGGACCTGAGGGGACTGCCCATCCCGGTCCGCATTACCAGCAGCTTCAGCGCGCCCAAGATCGACCTGCAGTACGACGAAATCCTCAAGGCCCAGGCTAAAGAGGCGCTGGATCGCGAGAAACAAAAACTCAGGGAAAAAGCCGCCGCCGAAAAAGAGAAACTACAACAGCAGCTGGAGGCCAAGAAAGCGGCCGCACAGAAAAAGCTCGAAGCCGAGAAAGAGGCCGCGCGCCAGAAGCTGAAACAGAAAAAACAGGACGCGTTGCAAAAAGAGAAAGACAAGCTGAAGGACAAGCTCAAGGGTTTGTTCAAGTAGCAATATGAAGCAAGACGACTTCAGCCACCGGCTGTTGAGCTGGTTCCAGCAACACGGCCGCAAGGAGCTGCCCTGGCAGCAGTCACCGACCCCCTATCGTGTCTGGGTGTCGGAGATCATGCTGCAGCAAACGCAGGTGGCAACCGTCATCCCCTATTTTGACCGCTTCATGGCGCGCTTTCCCGACATCAATGCGTTGGCCGAGGCCGACCAGGACGAGGTGCTGCACCTGTGGACCGGGCTGGGCTACTACGCCCGCGGCCGCAACCTGCACAAGGCGGCGCGACAGATACGCGATGAATGCGGCGGCAAGTTTCCCACCGAACTGGAACAAGTGATGGCCCTACCCGGCATCGGCCGTTCCACCGCCGGGGCCATTCTGAGTCTATCCATGGGACAGCGCCATGCCATCCTCGACGGCAACGTCAAACGGGTGCTGACACGCCATTACGCCATCGCGGGCTGGCCCGGCACCCCCGCGGTGGAAAAGCAGCTCTGGCAACTGGCCGAACAACACACGCCAGCGCAGGCGTGTGCCGCCTACACCCAGGCCATCATGGACCTGGGCGCCACCGTCTGCCGGCGCAGCAAACCGCTCTGCCCACTGTGTCCGCAACAACAAAGTTGTGAGGCACTGGGCCAGGGGGTGCAGAACCAACTGCCCAGCCCAAGGCCGAAAAAACAGCTGCCCACCCGCATCACCACCATGCTCATGTTGTCAGGCGGCGAGGGCCGTGTGCTGCTGCAGCAGCGCCCGCCGACAGGCATCTGGGGCGGCTTGTGGAGCTTCCCGCAACTGGACCAGGACAACCCCAGCGATGCGAAGATTCGCCGCTGGTGCAAGGAAGCGCTGGGCCATCAGGCCAGCATCACCGAACGCTGGCCGGTGCTGCGCCACACCTTCAGCCACTTTCATCTGGAGATCGAACCGGTACGGCTGCAATGCAAAAAAACGCTCGCCCGCATCGCCGAGCACAACACCACCTGGTATGTCCCTGCAGCCCCCGCCGCCCTGGGGCTGGCGGCGCCGGTGAAACAACTCCTGAGCCAATTATCCCTACACTCTGCGCCATAGAGACGGCGTCGCCCATCTGGTAAAATGCCGCCACTTAAGAAATTATCGCGGGGATAACAACATGACACGCATGGTGCATTGCAAGAAACTGAACCAGGAACTGCCGGGGCTGCCGCAGCCGCCCTATCCCGGCGAACTGGGTCAGAAGATTTTCGACAACATTTCACAACAGGCCTGGCAAGAGTGGCTGAATCAGCAGACCATACTCATCAACGAATACCGCCTCTCCATGATCGACCCCAAGGCGCAGTCCTTCCTGCGCGAGGAGATGGAGAAATTCCTCTTCGGTGACGGCGGCCAGACGCCGGAAGGCTTCGTGCCACCCAAGGAATGACGCCCACACCCATCGGCCGCAAATAATAATCAGGAGAACAACATGAAGCGACTGACCCTGGCCCTCGCCGGCACGGCCCTGCTGAGCAGTGCCGTCCAGGCCGCAGATCAATGGACCTGGCTGCCCATCAACGAAGACAACTACCAGGCCCAGCCCAGCATCGCGTTTCTGATCGGCCAACTGGACCCCAGCGGCAAGCTGGACAACGAAACCGTCGGTGGGCTGGAACTGTCGTTCAACTGCCCGCTGCTGCAACCGCCCAGCAACCGCATCCGCCAGCAGCTGAGTTATACGAAATACAAGAAACAGGGTGTGGAGGAAATCCAGAACATCGAACTCAATCCCCACTACGTGGTGGAAATCTCCCCCGGTCTGGAGATCGGCGGCGGTCCCGGCCTGGGCTTTGTCATGGTCGACAGGAAGGGTGTGGGCACTGGCAACGTCTTCGCCGTGCAGCTGGGTGCCAGTCTGCACTATCATGCCAAGGGCCCGCTCTTCCTGGGTGCCGAGGCGCGCTATCAGGTGACCCAGAAAGACAACTTCGGCGCCGCCACCAAGTCGAACGTCAACAACACCCGCATCATGATCAAGGTGGGGTATAGCTTGTAACTACTTTTGGTATGCAACGTCCTGGGCGCAGCGAAACCCCACGTCCACACTGAGCACCGAAGGATCGGCCTGACCGCGGCGTGAAGAGCGGAAAAAATAGCTCAGGGCATAATGGCCCAGCCCGGCACCGCCACCCTTCACAACCTTGTGAATATCGCCGTAGTACTTGCTTTGGTAATCCGCGCCCGGATAGGCGTTGTACCAGTCATTAACCCATTCCGAGACATTGCCGCCCATATCCAGCGCGCCGTAGACCGATTTATCTTCGGGATAGGTACCGGGCGGCACCGTTACCCCCATATCGTTGTCACCCACGTTAGTCTTTTTATGATCCCACTCGTCGCCCCAGGGATAACGACGCCCATCCGGGCCGCGCGCCGCCTTCTCCCACTCCGCCTCGGTAGGCAGACGTTTTTCGCGCCAGCGACAGTAACTGGCGGCGTCATACCAGTTGACGGCGTTGACGGGCAGCTTGTCGCGCCTTGCCTGGATCTTCATCAGCTCGGCAACGATCTGCTCCTTTTTCATCTTGGCGGTATCCATGTCGAGCTGGAAATAACCAACCGCCACCTTGCGCAGCATCTTCAGGTCAAAGTTGCTGAGCACATGCTTGCTGGCGTTGTAACCATTCTGGATCCAGGGCGGCGGCGGCTTGGCACCGGTGGCAAACACAAAACGCTTGTACTCGCCATTGGTCACCTCATGCCGGTCGATGTAAAAGGCATCGGTCTTGACCTTGTGACGCGGATGCTCGTCAAGATACATGGGCTTGCGGAAACCGAACTCCTGCTGCAACCCCTTGGTGTCCACCTCGTCGCTGCCCATGAGAAACTCACCGGCCGGCACCAGCACCATGTCCTGCGGCGCCGGCTTTATGCTGGGCGCTGATTGCTGTTCACACCCTGCCAGCGCCGCCAGCAGGACCAGCCCGAACGACCTGAACCTCATCCTTTGTCGGCATCCTTGGCGCAGCGAAAACCAAAGCTCTGGTTCTTGGTGCGCGGGTTAAAAAAGCTGCGGTTGAACACCGGCGCCGAAATACCGCACTTGTAAAAGGAGCAATCCCACCACGAACCGCCCTTGAGCACCTTGTACTTCTCGCCGTAGTTTTCGGTGATGCGCTTGTTGCCCGGATAGGGCTCGTACCAGCTCGAGGTCCACTCCCAGACGTTGCCGGTCATATCGTAAAGGCCAAACGGACTCTTGCCACCCTCAAAGGCACCCACCGGGCTGGTGTCGCCCTCCAGGTGCATGGCCGCCCAGCGCACTGGAGTGTTGGCCTTGTCGATGCTGAACTCGCTGCCCCAGGGAAACATACGCCCGTCGGTGCCACGCGCCGCCTTTTCCCACTCCTTGTCATCAGGCAGCCGCTTGCCCGCCCACTTGCAATAGTCGCGCGCGTCATACCAACTGACGAAGGTGACGGGATGATCGGCCTTGCCCTCAGGATAGGTGCGGTTGCGGAAATGGCTGGGCGAATGGTGGCCGGTGTCGTCGATGAACTTCTTGTACTGTAGGTTGGTGACCTCGTACTTGTCGATCCAGAAGGCGGGCAGGGACAGCGTGTACTGCGGCCCCTCGTCGGGCAGGCGATAATCGGTACCGCGAATAAACTTGCCGGCCGGGATCAGGATCATCTCATTGGGTTTGTCACCCAGGCGGCTCTTGTCGTAATACATGGGCACGCTCATGCCCGGCCCCTGGCCCTCGGCATGCTTCTTCGGCTCCTCCTTGCGGATGGCTGAATCGAGCTGCTCCAGCTCCTTGGTGAAATCGGTTCTCAGGCCTTTTTGTTTATGACACTTCACACACTCGGTGGCAGTAGCCTTTCTAAAGATCTCCACATTGCCTTCCTGGTGACACGCCACACAGCCATTCATGTCATCGTGATGGAAGCGCACGATACGTTCTTTCTTGGTCTCCGGCTTGCCCGCCATGTCTGCCTTGCCGGCCGCGGCCGCGCCCCCCGCAAACATCAGCGCCACAACCAGCATCGAATACTGCAACCACTTCATACAACCTCCCAAGCCATCCCAACTCATAACGATATACAACAAACGGGTAAGGTTATCATGACTGCCGGGATGGCAAAAAATCCAAAATATACCGTAAGAAACTTGACTCGAAGAGGGGCTATTGGTTTAATACACGGCTTTCCACGCCCCGGTAGCTCAGTCGGTAGAGCCGGGGACTGAAAATCCCCGTGTCGGCAGTTCGATTCTGTCCCTGGGCACCAATAAATTCAAAGGCTTAGCTGATTCAGCTGGGCCTTTTTTGCTTTCCGGCACAGCAAAACCACAAACCTTTTGGCTCAAGATTGGCCGGAATCCGAATCTGCGCAGAGTGGTGCATATCAGCCGGAAAACGGCCATCAGAGAAAGGCGCAAAATACCACGTAGTGATGCAAATCCGGCAGGGCCGCGGGGCGCTATTAAATACAATTATCGCCTGCCCGCCACCGCATTTTAGCTCAACGCCAATCCCAGACAGAAATATAGTTATTTCAGCCCCCCGGCCAGATGAACTCCACCCGAATCCCACTGGGCTCATAACACATCATGTGTTTGGCAGGCCCCTGCCGCAACAGCTCAGGCGCAAATTCAATCCTGACGCCGTTGTCTGCCAACCGCTCATGGATGCTGTTCAAATCATCCTCGCTCTCAACATGAAACGCCACATGATGCAGACCGACATTCCTATGCCTGTCAAACGGACTTGATGGATCTTCTTTGATGGTCCAGAGCGTGACCATGATATTGCCGTCGCTGACAAAGATCGCAGGATAGTCATCATTTCTGCGCACCTCTTCCCAACCCAGCAGGGAAGTGAAAAAGCCGGCGCTTGCGTCCAGGTTCGAGACAGTGAGGCCAATGTGGTGCGCGCCTTTTGTGATTGGGGTGTTCATAAGCGCCTCTTAAGCAATACACAAGTATAGTTGCAATTCGATGCTCCCATACCATCATGTTTTACCATGAAACAGAGTTCACAAACACGATGCAGAACAGCCTGACCACTTTGCCATTCTCACATCACAACTAACATACTTAAAAAACAGGAGAGATATAAAATGGTTATCACGAGTTATCCACACTCGGCTCATTCAATACAAACGTATCGCCAGCGCCGCCGACAAGGCTGGGTTACGCGAACTGCAAGTGGAAATGATTGATCGCTTTGGTTTGTCACCCGAGGCGGCAAAGAATCTGTTTCACGTTACCGGGATCGGAATTTGCGCTAAAATAGACTCCATGACCGAAAATTATCACAATCAGATCGAAGTTGATGCGCAGGCCTTCTATATCGAGGAGCAGTCGGAACCCGAGGCCGACCGCTTTGTCTTCGCCTACACCATCACCATCAACAATACCGGCAAGGCCCCTGCCCGCCTGACCCACCGCCACTGGCATATCACCGATGCCAACGGTAAGGTGGAAGAGGTACATGGTGAAGGGGTGATTGGCAAGCAGCCCTATCTGAAACCGGGCGAGTCATTTCAATACAGCAGCGGCACCATCCTGGAAACGCCTGTGGGCGCCATGCAGGGCCACTACGACATGGCCTGCGATGACGGCAGCCATTTCGAGGCAAGCGTCGACCCCTTTACCCTCTCGGTGCCCGGCAGCCTGAACTGAATTCTGATCTTCGCGGGTTCACCTTGAGGATGGTGTTGAATATCGGGATCTCCTGCACACCACCGATATAGCCCTGCGCCTCGATCCAGTCGCTGGCCCAAAACCTAGCCCGCATTTCTCACCACCCTTCTACTGCGACGGCCCAATGGCACGCCCTGCTTGGCGTTCGCTCGGTCGGAGTGCTCGACAGACTGTCAAGTATGCCTGCGCGCTCCTTGGTCACGAACGCCA